>JADMIO011430552.1_pt1 | contig 34399 bp, 31 predicted proteins | sample 8958161 | NCBI WGS metagenome assembly JADMIO01 (sample SAMN16585339, study PRJNA669376) | soil metagenome | isolation source: Crop rotation soil | place: USA: Cullars Rotation, Alabama | collected 2011
TCAATCCAAAAATGCCCAAACAATCGATCGATAAAACCCATACCCATCTACTACTAGTGAACAATGTAACAAAGCAGCAAAACAACAATAAACAGGAGCAATTCTAAAGACAAACATACGTGATTAATGTGAATGATGCGAAGTAGCGGTAGAGTAGGGAAGTCAGGTGATGACGTCGCCCCTCTACCTCCCTGGTGTGATCGATGAGCACACACTTGCTCAGAACGAGAGCACTTCACTTTTCACTAATCAACCGAGCTACTATACGTCGGCTATGTCTATTCAATAAATTATTATAAACGTTGAGCATTACAGACGGTACAAATATATACATTTGATACAGAGATATGTTACCTCTACAAACTCGTAGAAAATAGGTGAACCACGATACGCGGATCTGTCGTAAGGACAAATTGTACTTTCTTACAGTTTCCTTCGTGGACTCCCGAAGAAACATTCACACAGTGGATAGACAAAGAAAGAGGAGGTAGATAGTTACATGGGAAATAACAGAAACACGTCAAAAGCACATCGAAGATCGCAACGAGCCACGTTGAAGAAGAACGTCGCCGCCGAAAACTCGCAGTACTTCCGCCGAAGCTACTTTGGAAAGCAGCTCACAAATATGTACAGACTTCCCACGCACGATAGATAGGTATAAACACAGCACTATTTCGCAGGTGTCGGCGTGGGTACGGAGATGAGCGGCGATTCGCTCTCCTCCGCAGCCGAATCACCCGACGTCGGTTCGACCTGCAGCTTGACCTTATCGGCCAACGACTGATACGCGCCCTTGGTCCGTTCACGCGCAAACGACGCCGTCTGAAGGGTTTTCATCAGTGTGTGCAGACGCGGCTGAGAGAGTTTCGAGTGGATGCCGAACATGAGACGGATCCTGCAGAAATTAACAGAAATTCCACATGAACAGAAGCAGTAATGATATTAACTACTCGCAAAATATAAGGTATAGAAACTTCACATGAACATGAAGGGGTAATGATACTCACGAAGGAATAAGTGGGATGCATAAACTCCACATAAACAGAAGTAGTAATAGTACTGACTACCCACATGTGACGGATGACGTTCTCTCGTGCGATGCCGGACATGAAGAACTCGTCGAATACGGCCGTGACGAACTCTTCGGCTGAGAACTCATCGGGGATCGATGCGATTAGACCGCTGACTAATGAGTGGAGGAACGGGTCGTCGAAACCCAAGTCGCCCTGTAGAAACATTAGAGATAAGTAAGAATTAGAAACCGAAACAGAAGTAGGAATGGTACTGACTACTCATGATATGTGGATTGCATAAACGGTAGAAGTAGTAACGGTACGGTCATGATGATACTTGGGCTGCAAAACTCAACATGAACAGAAGTAGTAATGATGCTGACGCTAACTACTCACGATCCGCAGGTTGCATATCTAAAAAGGGGCAACTAAAACCGAGTAAAGGCTCGGACTATTTCCTGCGACAGTTGTCGCATAATTAGGCTCACTTCAACTCGCAGCAAAAACTTCCGACTAACGATTAGAGCCAGCTGTTTCTCACCTGGCACTGTCCGAGTGATCCTAGCACTCTCATGAGTCCGACTTTGTCCTTCTGTCGTACCAGCTGCAGTGTATAGTACATGGCCAGTATGGCAGAGACACGGCTCTCCGTCACGTACGCCTGGTACGCATCGGGCGGAGGACCCGAGTGCTCGATTATAATCGAGGCTCGCTCGCGGTCGTCTGGAGGCAGTTTGCTGAAAACATTGAAACGGAGAAAAAGTGGATAAGTTTTTCAAGTTCATGCGTTGAAATGACGTCACAAAAAAATTGCGAAGTTGTTTGCAAAAACGCATTAACAACTGACTCAATACAAAAGACTGCTATTCCTCAATGTGACAAGTCCCAATCTTAATGGGAGTATCGAGGGAGTCACACAAACACTTTCATGGCTGAATCTGTCAAGACAGTAGGCTACTCAATTTTGTAGGTTACTGAGGAAAAAAGAAACCAAATGAAACCAAACTCACCTGCTGAGAGAGCGCACTTGGTCGTCAACCATCAAACTGACGAGAGACGGAAGGAACTTGGTCACCACCTGAGTACGAAAGGAAAAACAACGCAATCGGATTTATAAGTTACTAGTTTGAAGAGCACGAATGCAGTCACAGCCATATAAAAGCATCATCACTGACAAAACCAATCAAGACCATTTTTTTATATTATTCTACAATCTCTTTATCTACAGTCAAACAGCTGAAAAGGTAACAAAAGCTTAACATTTTCAAACAAACCCGAACAACCCATAGAACCAATACTGCACCTACCTGGCTATCCAGCCGCGGTTCTCTGAACTCCTGCGAGTGAATCATCTCCCATGCGCTCAGTCCCAGTGCCAGCATCCTTAGCAGCAGTATGAGCACCGAGTTATCCCTGGGCATACCCTCTGTTCCGATCAGGTGCTGCAATATCTTGATGGCAGACGTGGCTAGGAAGTTGATGGCAAATGGGTCGCATAGGATCATGGAGAGATCTCCCAGCACCTGAATAAAAAATTATGAAAAAGAAGATCATGGGTCCCGTAACTACTAAATGAGAGAGAGGAAAAATATTATATTTAAACAATCGTAATAATAATGACACAGAGAGTATCTACTTCACATTAGACGTAGATATAGTCTTTCGTATTTCAAAAACGGCATTTAGAGGAACGAAAAATAATGAACGCTAATCGAGACGAAAGAGTTAACATTCGAGGAAACTATGCCAGCACCTGTTCCTGTCCCCGTCGTATGCTGTCCAGGAATCCCTGCAGCTCTCGAGATCGTTTCACGTCTACGTTCTTCTCTCGTATGCACGCGTCTAAGCACCAGGCGAACTTGTGGCACGGATCGACCGCTATGATCTCCTGAGAAGACGGATGTGGAATGGGATTGTTAACATGGTGTATTCTGGGCAAGTTGCAAAAAAGAAGACTAAACATGAATACCAATGACTAGTTATGAGCAATTTCATTTCCCATTTTAGAAACGGAGCATATAATAAAAACATATTTGCCTGTGGTGGATCACATTCTGACTGATGTGACAAAAGTATGCATTCACGACTGGCGACACCAGTTGCTAAGACCAGTGTGTAGCTGTACTTATAAAAAAACGAGTGTATGTGGTAGATCATATTTCACCCTATGTTATAAGTAGTATGCATACACGATTGGCAATAGCAGTATATGATTTATGGTCAGTACGTACCTGTACTTCCATGTCGTGCAATGCCATGAGCAACTCTGCTCTGAGTGTGCAGTAATGCGTGTTCTTTGTGCGTAGAAACAACGTTCGCAGGAACTGTAGAACGATGTCGTACAATCGAATGCTGCTGCCAACCATCTGAGCCAACTTCTGAACCACTTCGCCTTGTCGACGAACCTGCAAAGAACAACAGACACTGTTTAGTTTAATAATTACAACAAAACCTCAAGGAGATCGGCAATGTCGAATTTTACGAAACTCGAAGTGTTTATCTCAAACTAGAGAGCTAAAAAAAACATTTGAAAACATTCTGCAATAATAGCGCCAGGTAGAGAGCCAATTTAAAATAGAGCAGCTAAGAATATTCTGCATTTTCAGCACGCGTAGGGTACCTTTGGCGAAGGCGTGAAGAATGCGTTGCTCATGTTGTCGTTGTTGAACAGCACCGTCTCTTTCTCTTTCACATACTGACTGAGCAATGGTGACACCTCCTCTCCGAACAGCGACTGATGCTCTATCCATATGTGTCGTTTCACCTCCGTGTCACACGCGTCGTACAGCTCTTTGTCGTCTACCAGCACTTTCAGGTACCGCTTATCGATCTGAGTGTTAGGTAGGTAATAAATTCAAGTGTTTCTCATTGCGCATCTTATTATACGAAAGTGTGAATGCAGCGTAATTCGCAATCAACAATCATGTAATTACTTTGCCATTTTATAATTCCCCACTTCGTGTTCGTTAGATACAACTGTGGGAATCTATTAATGAACAGCAATTATTGCTCGTTCGACTTACGCAGATTATGATATAATAATTGTCATAGCTGATTGAATGTACCTGTGCATGTGTCATAGGGGAAATGGGAGGCTGGCTTCCGTTATGTGAACGAGCGTACTTATGGCAGCTGTGTACAGTGTATTTTTCGAAATATTTACTTTGCATGGCGTCGTATTGCACTTATCTCGGCCACCATCAAGAGGGGTTGCCAAGTAACGTTAGAGGTATTGTAAACTATGAAGAATGAGTTTCTGAACGTTTGCAGCATAACTACGTTACTTGGCCAGGGGTCATATTTTGGCTACCTGATGTGAGGGCTGGCCAATACAACAGGGTCACCAAACTAGTTTAAAATGTGTTTCATGAGAATGTGAACGTATTTGGGTCTGGTGCTGGTGGAAAGCTGGGCTAGCCGCTGTATGAATTGGTGGGTACAGCATGGCGTGGCTAATGCTCTGTAATGATATTGCATTGGTATTGCTTGTCGTCCATGTGTGTCCAAACATGTCCACATTCGCCCATACCAAGCTGGCTGGGGCAGGTACATCTTTCGAGATAACCCCTGTACAGCTAGCTGAAACAGTACTTTTCCTCTGTATCCATATGCCTGCAAAAAAGGAATGGGTTGAGAGGCATTGCCTGCTCCAGCCACTTGCTGGTTGGAACGACATGTAGTGCACTTTGTTCACCCCACAATCTCAGTGCCAGTTGAGTGTCTAAGCACTGAAGCCAATACCAGGCTCTACATAGGCAATCCTGGCATGAGCATTGTGAAGGCAAAGGCAGAATTAGCCAGCCGTATACCAAACTCTGGGTTTTGAGCCTACTGCGCACGATGTCTACCGAAGAACTACAAGAGGGGGTCTGCACTCATAATGAACTAACAATTCCTATACTTGCCGGCCTCTTTGTTTTGAAGTGTTTGAGACGGTACTTGAGGATATATGGCAACATATACTCTTATTTATTTATCAAAAGCTAAATCTTCAAGTAGAACCATGCTCCATACTAAGCATGTAAGCCTACCCTGCAGCACATGTATGTATCGCAAGTTACGTTGAAGAGTGGCATCTGTAATAGGCAGACGTATGAAAATATGCACCTCACGAACAGTACCAGAACAATTGATGTCTGATTTATCCTCGTACCCACAAATAGAAACCATATCGGAAATATCATTTGGAAACAGTTATTCCGAAATAATAAACTAATATTCATATCGGAAAGCCAATAACTGAAACCAAGTACAGATGATGAAAGGAAACCACAGTCCTTGAAAAATCCCTTTCGGTGCGAATTCCATAATTTTGTGGTATGTTGCACATCTTGACCTACTGATCAAAAGTGGCCAAGGCACCAACATTGTCACACCCCTCCTTGGCCCTCCCAGGGGGTCCAAAGTGACCCTTGGTGCCATAAGGCCAATCCCAGATTTTCTTCAAACCAGTGCCAAATTACTCCCCTTGCACTACTGAATGGTCTCATGGGACCTACCCTGTCTGACCCTCAGGAAGTGCACTACTGGTACCCCAAAGTTATTGTCATATTTGGCCCATATGGACCACATGGTGACTTTGACCTCCCTATGGGAGTCAAGGAGGGGCCTGACAAGGTTGGTGCCATGAACACTTTTGATCAGTAGGTCATGGTGTACAGCATACCAAAAAATTGGGAAAATCGCACCGAAGGGGATTTGGGGGGGGGGGTCCTTTGAACCAACCTGAGGCATCTGCTTCAGTACCGCCATTACTACGGGTCTGGTAGGCGGAGAAGGGGCGAAGAGGGGGTGATACGTAGTGAGGAGAGGAGGGAAAAGAAAAGGCAAGATGATTATATCAATTATCAAATGATCATTACAGATGCAAGATCAAAGTATCGTTTACTTTGAGATGTGTTAGCAAAATGATTTCATGTTCAAAGTCGGAGAATCAGGAGATCAGAACAAAACAAGACGATGATAAGCGGACTATAAAAAAAAGATAACTGGACCAACCTGATGTGTTTGATTTTGATGAGTGAGAACGACTTGATGAGCAGTTCTTTCAGCTTCTTATCCTTCTCCTTGCCAGGTTCTGTCTTGCCAATATCGGCAATTTTCTCTACCAATCTGTCACGCAGTTCTTCAAGCACTGTCGAGTGGAACTCCAACCTGAAACAAGAAAAATGTATTGCTTCATCGCACACAGTGGCACAACAGACGCAGTCAGCAGAATCGAGAAAGTGTTATGAAGATGTGAAACACATATCCGGGATACAATGCAATGGTTGCAAAACAACGAATTATTGATTCCGAATTTGGTGAAGCTAAAACGTTATTCTGGTGGGGGTGAAACCTAAACTCTTTTCACACTAATCTAAGATCCACTCAGTACTGAACGCTAGTACCTAGTATTCAATGCAAATTGAGAATAGAAAGCACGCGAGTACCTGTGTATTCCATGCAGATCGAGTAGTGGCAGCATTGGTCTGAGAGACGGCAGCAGTATACCGTTATCATTCTGAAACTCCTCTATGGCTTTCAACGGATCTGTACAGCTGGTCAACGTCTCTCGTAGGTACTGAGTGCCGGGGATGCCGAGCTCTTCCAGACTGGAGAGACAGGAGAACAACAAGCAAAGGAGTTAATAAATCAAGAAACAAGTTGTACTAAAAATGGGAAAAATACACAGTTTCAAGTTTCAAGCACAGTGTAAGACGAATTGGATAGAGCTCTCTAATTCGTCCATGCACTTTTCATGTGAGACTTAAAGGCCGCTGCTCCTTTATTTGAATTAGCATTTCATTAGCAAGTGTAGTACCTCGACTAGAATGTTTACAGTCAAACCAATAACAAACCACCACCGTTTCTAATAATTATCGCACTGTAATATCACCTGGATAGCACGTGCCATTACATCAGGTTACTACTTCCCGTTTTTCAGTTATACCACATGCACTACACTCACGATTTGTTTAGAAAAAGTCAATTCCGCAGCTATAAAAGGAAAATCGAGCCGATATTCATTGCTTAGTTTATAGAACCAAAAACGTAATTATGATGAAATCTCCAGCAACCAAGTTAAAGTAATTCCAGCAAACAGAATCACAAATCAGTTCTTTGCCTGCTCTCGGAAGCAGAAGTACTTGCTTGTAAGTCGATGAGTAGTGCAAAACTCATTGTTGAATTCAACTGGTGGATTGCGATAATCCCCAAAGTTTTAGAAGGTGACCCTGCCACCGCCCGACAAAGCGCAGAAGAAGTTTTTAAGCTTGTAATTTCTAACATTGATTTTACTGTGTGTTCACTAGTGTTTGCAGTGTGCACAACTGCCGTGGTTTCAATTTCTACAGAGGAATGCTCAATTTAGAGGTAGGTCTGATCAGCCGTTGATCTTCAAATTGATTTGTGATTCTGTTGACTTGTGATTCGCACCATTCGATAACACTTTGCGCAGCTTAAAACTTGAGTAATTCAAAGCCGTATAGCAATTGTAAGCATTCCCATCACGAAATCTATGGAGTTGACTCAACTTAGTGCTTGAATAAAATAATCAGTCCTTGAATTCTGATTCCGTTCGTTTTATTCAATCTGTAGAGAAAATACTGGTCGTTTAGTGAAGTAACTCGAGTTCTAAAAGTTACCTGAACTGCGAAAGGGTTGACAAGCACACTGATTTGCTCGTTTAGTTGTCCTCAACATTCGTGAATAGATCAGTAGACCAGTACAAGAGAGAGATTCATTTGTTGTTTCTCAAGCGCTTGGTACTTCACACAGTAGTTGATTCACTTCCCAGTTTATTCAGAGTAAACAGGCAGAGAAAGGTAAGATGAAGTGAATGAAAAGCCAAACTAATGAGACAGGGAGAAGATCCAACACATGGAACGTGATAGCCGATCTTCGAGTCGAATGGTTTAGTCTTACAACAGTTTCAATTAGATGGACAATACTACAACGATGAAACAAATACCTACAACTTTTTCTCTTTTTAAAGAGACTATTGTGGAATCGATTTTCTTTGTTGCTGTCACTAAAACACTAGAGCAAAACTTACGTCATGAGAGTGGGTGGCGGCATTGTACGATCAGAAGCCGATGAGGACGACATTGTGCAGCTCTGTTATTCCACCAGAGCACAGCTGCAGAAGAATGAAACACCCAAGCACAACTTGCTACCTAACTGTTCAAACGGATCAACACCATCAAATCAGCACTTCAGAATAATTATTTTTATTTCGGACATTTTCGTCATTAAACAAGTCAATGCAGTATGAAGACGCACATGACACTAACTGAATAAGTTTAGGTGTAGCTATTACTGATTAGCTACTCACTAGCTTCAGAGGAGACGCTTCGGGAAGATGCCTTACGCAAGCAGGATGCCATATGCCTCACCAGCCGATACTTGCGTGCAGTTGCGAAGGAGCAATTACTACATCGGAATGCTTTCACCAGTGTGTGCACGCTGTCCACGTGAGTTTTCATTGCCTCCTTGGTTTTCGCAGTGTAGCTGCAGCCATTCTTTCCGCAGGCAAAAGGTCTCTCATTCGGGTGTGTATGTACTGTTATCATATGTCTAGTGAGTTTGGATTTGAACGATGTTGCAAACGAGCAAAATTCACACTTGAAAGGTTGCTCGCCAGTGTGCTTTCCATTCACGTGTGCGTTCAGTAGCTGCCTGGAGGTGGTAGAATAACTGCACTGATAGCAGAGGAAGAAGAACCACAATAAGGAGATTAGGGCATGCGGTTAAATACTCAACAAAGTCAACAGGCAAGAAAGAAACATATTTCGGACATTCAAACTCGTTAATATCGACAAAATATATTGAACAATGAAATAAGAACAGGACGAAGCAATAGTGGAACATGTACCACCGCAATCCTACGCTACTAACGAGTAGTACTGGATGTACTATTGGAATAGAGCTGGGAAAGGCCCCACTCGTGCCAGACCTCAATAATTTATCGCTCTCTCCCTCTCTTTTTTCTTTCTCCTCTTACTCTATTTCTCTCTCTCTCCCTCTCTATCAATTAACAGCAGCAGTAGTAGCTCTAGATGATTTCGATTTATAAGCTGAAAAATTCACAAAATTCGACCTACCTGATGACATAAGAAGGGACGAATGCCAAGGTGCACCTGAATAACATGGGTCATTGTTAGCAATTTATGAGAACTCTGTCATAAGACATTTATTCTGTAAAACAGAATTAACAGAATTACAAATCATCATAATGAAATACAACTCTGACACTGGCTTATGGAATACTCATAAGCATGATAACACCGCGGTTAAGAGAGGATGGAACAAATGAGGTTAGATATCAGAAAAATACCACCCTTTAGCAGATAAAGGCGTAGTGTGCAGCGGGCGGAGAACTATGTCATTCAGAAATCCTACGACATAGTCATCTTTTAGCACACAAAACTAAGTTCATTATTAATAAAGAATGCAGCAACAAAACCAGAAAATCAAGCCTAGAGGTGATGAGGGTTAAACAGACATATGAGTTCAGGTTAAAGTTGAAGGTTCATTGTAAAAATCTTACCGATTCGTAGTGCGTCCGCAACTCCCTCTCCCCTCTTGCAACGTGGCCGCATTGGGGACAAATGTTACTACTGCTATTTACAGTAAGTTTTCCATGAGCAGCAATCTGGTGCCGCGAGAAGTTCCTAATGTCTGAGTTCGAGTACGTGCAACTATCGCATTTGAACGCCTTCTCGGCATTGTGCTGTCTTTGAAAATGCCTCTTTAAGTATGTTACTGAAGTCGATCGGTACTGGCACAGGTGACAACCAAAGCGGTTCTCGCCCGTGTGAAAACTCATGTGGCTCTTCGCTTCATCTTCAGTGGGGAATGAGGCTGAACAGATTCCGCATGCAACACCAGTTGCTGTCCTAATTGGACCCAGTTCACGTTCACGTTTAACGGTGGTGGCTTTGGGGCGAGATTTCTTCGCCTTTGAGCATGTTTTTAATGCAGTCACCTTGCTCTTGCTCCGTTTCTTTCGGATTGTCTTGATTGACTCAGTTTTTAGTGGTTTTTTCTCATTATCCGAATCCAATAGCTCACTTTTAGGTTGGGTTTCGGAAAAGTTTGCTTTTATAGCGCATTTAACTTTAGATGAGTTGTTCTTAGTCGATAGCTCTGACGGCTCAATAAATTCCGAATCACTGTAGTAGTTCAAACTGTCACTGTCAGACAAGGCAGCACAGCACGACCATTCACTACTGGGAAAGCAACCATTCTCAACTTTTTCCCTCTTGCTGCCTAAAGGGGTGATGTCCATGGTGCCTTGAAGTTGTAACTGACCCATTACACTTTGGAGCAACTGAAGTTCACTCTGAGATCCGATGAACTTTCCTCCCAGTTGGAGAAACTGATCCAGATGCTGCAAACAACTTTCACTCTCGACATCAGGCAGTATGATATCGACATGTTGCCAGTCGTTTAGTTCTTGCAGAGTGCTGCCTAGTAGTGGACTGAATAGGGCTAGCTGTAGACGAGTGAGAGTACACGAAGCAGTACCCGTGCCACAACTGAGCCACACTACGTCTGGTGATTGGTTGTGACTGGAGGTGAGGCTGGAGGTGATCTGATTGGATACATCTCTCGAGAGACTGACTGATCTCTTCAACTTATAGCACGCTGCCATTGTAGTCAACAAAAGGTGTGATGTACCTGCCTAATGGCAACTAGTTCTGACAAACGTGATCCTCACTTGACGCCACGATGCTCGTGTTGAAAGGCTGTTTCTCGCAGCTGTGGCACAGATGCAGGAGAGCTGTCGTTGCCACACTGGAGAGAGAACGCTATGCACTCAAACGTCGATGACTACTTCACTAACGGGTGCTCTTCTTTATTGGAACACACTATCACAAGTTTTCACTCAGCACTTAAACGAGATCCTAGATTACATATTCTTTATGGAAAAATACAATGGGACGAGTTCATCCTTTTACACAACCAATCATAAAATACATAGCAGACAGACAGGAAAAGAAATTAGGTTAATTGCAACGTAAACTTTAGAGGCGCAGAAAAATAGAACAGTCGCACCTCAGCCATACCGGGTAGCCTCCTCCACCAAACTCGCCATGCAATTTAGATTGAGAAAAATGGTGAGCTATGGGAGAATTCAAGAGTGGAACTATTTTCCAGTCACCTGGAAAGCTTTCAGCCAGTCAACTAGACCACACTGTGCATCCACCCAAAGCAAATGCGTTGCAGGAGTGTATCTCAACATAGCATAACAGAAAAAGCAATAATGATGCCAGTCCTCGAGCAACTCTCATACTCTTAGAATTCACTGTTTTCAAAAGCAGCATTCCTAATAGTGAGCTGACCACACCAATTTCGATCTATCAAAATAAAGTCACTTGCTGGTTTTAGTTTTACTGTAACTGAATCACATGACGTAATGATGCCCTCTCGCATCCCCGTTCAGTTAAAGAGAGAACAACTGACTTCGATAAACAAGGCTTTTTAACACTCACATGTGACACAGTACGTGGTTTACACAGCATGTTTATGTGTGCTCGTGTGTTTCGTCCTTATGTTCTTGCAGATACTTTCCATGTGAGTGTTATCACACATGATGCACTGATGTTCACTCGCACACGCCGCACTGAATTACTGCTGCTTCTCTGGCACAATGTCCCCGATCCACTTGAGATAAGGAGGATTTCCCTGCTGAATGGGCAGTGCAATCACTTCGCACACGTCATACGGATGATTCTCTCTCACGTACTTGGTCACCTCTTCAACACGCGATGTGCGAGTCTTGATCTTCAGCAGCAGCTCGCTGTCCTCGTTCACCTGCAAATCAGAAACACAAATGGAGTATTACCCTGTAAAAAATATTCTGAAAGGATAGTTTTGGAACAGAAAAACGTATGTAATTAAATACCAGTGTTACTTTGTGAGATCTGCCAAAAATGCGAAGCACGTTCAGTTTCAAGCGAAGAGTGTAATCAACCAGGCGCGGACTTGCGGAAACCATGGACCCCAAAATGTTGAAGGAAACCAAAACACAACAAGCGTGAAATTCTGAATAACGAAAATAGATAAAAACGCTGATTACCTTGCCTTCCCACTCGTAGACTGAAGTGACACCAGGGATGATGTTGACACAGGCGGCCAACTTGGATGTGACCAGCCCGTGTGATATCTTCTTAGCCACCTCCATGTTAGGCACCGTCACGTAGGCAACCGACGATCCTCCTGGTTCTGATGTGGAGATGGAAGCAGTAGCAGTGGTTGTGGTGGTGCTCATGGCGGAGTAGAGGAGACGAGAGGCGCGCGGAAGAACTAGCTGAGTCAGAGTGAGCATCAACACTACGCCGACACCAAAGTAGAACAGTTTCTCAGCTGAGAAGTGTGATAATGGCATCAACTGAACGTTTACACGTCTTACTGCACTTTCAAAAAACACTGAGCACGGAACGAGATGTCACCTCCGCCTAAATCAGTTTTTTTTTAATTTCACGTTTTAATTATATCAACTTTGCACCTAACTGGTGGGAATTTATTCAAAGCATCCGTGGGAAAATGCAAGAATGCAAAATATACGAAAATCAGTGATACCACTACTCTAGCGTACAAAAGTGAAACTCTTCTAATTTTCAACAAATGCTCACGAAACCTGCACTTTCGTAACGAAATACTGATTCATGTATCGCCACTATGGAGATATCTGTATTTATTCTTCATTTTTTAATCATAATCTTTATTTATCTCACATTCCCCAAAATAAACAAATCAACGGTCAGCAGAAACAGAAGCAAGAAACTTGCTATATGCGACGTCCATACATGTGCACAATTCTGTCCCAGTGTTATGTCGGACGCAGGTGGGTGTCACAATGAAAACTCGACTAATCGTATTTTTTCTCATACGGTGCATTATTTGTTTGTCGGCATAGTTCAAGCGAGATGAAGCAACAACAGCTGCCAACTTGCTAAAACCGACGAAAAATGCCTACATTCTAAACCTTATTTTGTGACTTTAAAAGGCAACTTCGGAAACGACTTCAAGTAATTAACAGACTCAACATTAAACAAATTGTCTTTTTTACACTTGCTTTCATTGATCAACGGATAAAGAATGTTAATTTCTTTGATATTTTGGTGATCTGCTAATTAATTATTTGAGGGTTTTCATTTTGCTGGTGGGAAACTGTTGCACTCTCACAATTGATCTCGATAACACAACCGAACAGGTTCAAACACAGCGCAGCAAAGTGTCAATCTTGTCTCCATTGTCATCCGTTAGAGATCCGCCCGCCAGCAGGCGCATCAAAGCCAGTAGCTGTTGTAATACTGTCTGCCCGTACGCGCTAGAGCAGTGAGGTGTAGAGATAGGTGTAGAGGTCGGTGAACTTTTTGGGCGACTCCGATCCACGCAGCAACGAGTACTGGCAAAGGCACTTCCATAGCGAGCCTGCAGAGGACAGAGAAGATAAGATCATAGCAGTCAAACTGTAGCAAGCTAAAAACTGATTTCGTCGAGAGAGATTTCTTCTTTGAAACGGAACGAGTGTTGTTCTAGCACCGTCACAAATAGGTCACAACCCAATGAGCAACTGGAGTGAAGTAACGAGGCCCTATTTCGTAAGTTGAGCAACACACATATACATCGATAAAAATCCAATGATTATAAGCAATCTGAGAAACAGAGTATAAACAGCAACTGACCGACAGTGGTTTCGTTCTCGGCGAGGAACTGATGCATTGAGTGCAGTGCATCTCGTAGTGGCACATCTCCGAACGTGTAGTACGCCATGTCACGACCGGCCTGCAATGGGCACAAGCATGGGTATATTCTAGTAGGCTACGTACATATTACCAGTGTATTACTGCGACACAATATTGCATTTAGGAATCTTCAAGTAAAGACAGCTTCCATGAGTGGCTGCAGGTTATTTGTTTGTGAGCATTTTTCTGTCAATCTGGTTTTAACATTCTGCACATCTATTTTTCAGACTGAGCATTTCATATTACAAACATAGTCATCTACTAGTAGTAGGTGGGGACCAGTTTTATCCATCGGTTGGTCTTGATTTTTGGATTGAGGGGTTGAAAGGGGGAGGGGGAGGGTGGGGGAGGGGTCATTGACCCTTCCGATCAAGCGTTGTGATTGGCTGAGAGGGGGTGTGATGTCATCATTAACAGTTTCAGTGTGCAACGAGCCCGAACGCGATTTTGTCGATTTAATTGCCCTCATTGCTATTATTATTATTATTATTATTATTATTGAGAGGGGTGTGCAGTGAGCCCAAACGGAATCTGACTGATTTAATTGTGCCTGCTTTTCTCTGTTATTACTATTATTATCGGTGTGCAGTGAGCCCGAACGCGATTTGACTGAGATAATTGCTCTTGCTTTGTTGTCATCAGCAGCGCATTACCATGGCAACGCATTCATAGTAATGGACTGACTGCTGACTGACTGGTGCTCACTGAGCCCGAACACGATTTGACTGAGATAATTACCCGCTACAGGTCATTGACCCATCTACAGTAGGGCTAGAGCTTTGGCATGTGCTCACTCAGCCCGAACACGATTTGATTGTTTTAATTGTTTCTCTCTTTCGTTATTACTATTATGATTATCATCAACAGTTTCGATGTGCAACGAGTCCAAACGTGATTTGGCTGATTTAATTGCTCTATGAGGAGAATTCTGAGTGTGTAGAATATTTGTCGGTGCTGGAGGTATAGGAAAAGTGTGACTTTCAGCGTTGGAAGTATAGACAACTCAAGTAACAAGCTGCAGACTACTGCTCTGGAGAGACAGTACCTATCACACCTCACACCAAGTGGTCTTAGAGATACAAACCTGGTGACTATTGGCAGATGTGCGACACTTGTTGAGTTTAGATTAAGTTTACTGCCACTCTGAATGACTGAATGTAAACTTGAGAGTATGGTTCGAGAGAGTGTAATGGAAAGCACCTTCCGCACTGGAAGCTAATGATACCGAGTCCTGGGTTTTACAGAGATACTGAGCTAGAGACGGAGTGATTGAAACACAATTGAATGCAAGTAGCTCATTGGTTTATTAAGGAAACAAACACACAGAGAATGTAATCAAAGCACAAGTTTCACAAACACAAAGTAGAGATGTGCAGTAATTGAGTAGATAGCTTTGATGGCTTCAGAGCTGAGAGATAGCTCTGCAGTGGATAGAGAGAGCTGAGTAACGTGCAAAGGGTGCAGCGAGTTACTAGCTGGAGTGCCGGAGAGAGAGTGAGCGACTGAGCTGAATGGGTCTCTGATCACAAAGCTTTAAGCACAATTGCGGGTACAGTTCCGTACTCGAGTACAGTTTCGTACTCGAGTACAGCTCTGTCTCCGTGTCTGAAATGTACTTGAGACCAGGGCCGACTCGAGTCCGTAGCTGTATGGTACAAAGTGTTCAGAGAGAAGAGGAAAGAGTGTGCTCATAATGATAACAAAGTGGAGAGTCAGCTATTATGAAACACGTTGCCATTGTTATTATTAGAGAAAGAATGCTCCGGAGATGCTTTCCGGAAATGTTTATCAAATAGATGCTCTTGAATGAACCCAACTGAATCATTAGAAGATTGCAGATTGGATTTCTAGCTTTAGATGAGACTAAAGTTTCTAGTTTTACACATAACCTTTGATTGAGGAAAGTTTATGTCTCATAGCTCTTTCTTATTCTCTACTACTACTACTACTACAATTATTATTGATACATAGGCCTTTTTAAACGATTTAATCGCATTGCATTCCTTTGAATTTCATTTAGACATATATACATATCGATGCTAATGAAATGAATGTAAACATGTATATATTATCATATATTATATAGTATATAATATAACATAAAATCATTCCTGGTACAAACTGGTACAGAGCAATTATCTCGGCCAGATTATGTTTGGGCTCGCTGCACACCGAAACCGTTAATGATGATGTCACACCCCCTCTCAGCCAATCACAATGCTTGATCGGAAGGGTCAGTGACCCCTCCCCCACCCTCCCCCTCCCCTTTCAACCCCTCAATCCAAAAATCAGGACCAGCCGATTGATAAAACCGGTCCCCACCTACTACTTCTACTGTTGACAGTTTTGAGAGCCAAAGCAGGGCCAGAAGCTGCAAACAGCATAGGTTGCTCACCTGTGCAGCTGCCATGAGCTGTAGCAAAAACTTGAGTCGAGGGTCACCACGGAAGGCACCGCATCCCCAGTTGCCGGTTGCAACTCCTGCCAGTGGAGCTGCCTCGCCGTTGTGGTTACGGAAGCCGCAGTACGCCTGGAAAAAAAAGAAATCAATGAGTAAATTGCGGTGGATGAACAAAAAATAGACCAAACTGATCGCAACCCTTCACCATAAACGAACAAAAACGCGAATAATTTGACAATAAAGACGTAGAAAGCCGTGTATGAAAAGGTGAAATCAGAAACGAACGAGAAATCACACAGGCGTTCAGAGACTTTTGGTTCATACTGTGGAGAAGCAGAACTGCGAGTGCAGACCGCACTTACCTTGTTCAGTTCACGCAGCATACTATCCTCCCTGTACTGCAACACAGGTCGTTCATATCGTGTTGCATCGATAGCAACCAGCACCGTCTCTCTCCTGTGCCATCGATCAAACGGTACATCGTCACGCACATCACCACCCCACTCGAAATCGTCTGCGTAGCCAGTGTACGAACTGAACTGCTCGCAACCTGCAGCCGTCAATGCAGCGGAATAGCAATGAGAAAAAAATACTATTCAAATAATGTCAGAGGCACGGAAAGAAAAGTGATAGCTGGGTGGATACAATGTCACCACATGAAGTCTCATTTCGTTTCGTACTTATCACAAGGTATTTTCACACGAAGTAAATTAAGATGATGAGTTTCCTCGTTGGTTGGTTGTGTAGCGCTGGACTGGCATATGAAGTAATTATGTTTAACGTTGATCTGCCTGTCCTGTTCAGTACTGACCCATTACGTCTGCCTGTTAATTAACCACTGAGATTCATTTGTTTACACCTTTTACGATGAGGCACTCGTTGTCGTCCAATCTCTCGGTGAACAATCGGCTGACGATCAGCTCTGGACACAAAACGAAACGGATCTCCTCTTGTACACAACCGGTGGCCAGCACTCCACCACCAACGCGTCTGAAACACACAGGAGAAAAACGATAACATCGATATCTGACATGGTAGGAGTTTCACCCAACCAAGATTTGTTCTTTTCTACCACGGCTTCTAACGATCATTCCCCCACAATGTGCTTCCAAAAATCCTCACCATTAGTATACATTATTACTGATTAGAGTGAGAGATAATGTCCGCAAGAAATGTGATTTCTTAAAGAGTTGCGACGGCTCCTCTCTACTATGAAAGGGTGTGAAAGGATGTATCTCATTTATGGGGGGAGCAAAACGTAAACAACGTGCCTGCAGGCGAGTGCATACGGCAGGTAGTTACCTGTTGGCAAAGTCGACCTGCAGCAGTCCCCGTCCCTCGTGCTCGATGACTCCGTGTTGTGTGACGTGCAGACGACACGTGCCTAACACACATTGCGAGTCACGCCACACCGGCAGTTGATCGGCACGGAGGGACCATCGGCTGAACGTCACCGCACGGTTCACGTGGTCTGCACCAAAACAGCAATTGGAGAACATTCACAGTCAACATTCTCATATTCTACCTACATAAGAACACAAAAATTCGGGGAGCTGCTGCTTTAGAAATTGCACTAGACAATGCGATCGGTTGGTTGGTCGGGTTCGTAGATCAATGGCGATTATAATGTAATACCGTTCTCTGTTGAGCTCTCATCTTCATAGTAGGTAAATGATCAACAAGTAACTGATGGGTGCATACCTACCTGGTTTTGTGATACGTCTGAAGTAGTTGAGCAGGCACTTGATCTTCTCCATCATGGCGTTCCTCCTCTGCGGTCGACATCCGCCGAACAATCGGAAGAAGTTGATCTCTGGATAGTTGGCAAACTCGGCGTCTGCCTTGGCCGAGTTACGACGCGGATATGTGCAGAAGAAGGCGTTGGCTAGTAGGGAGCCGATCTGCAGCTGGCTGAGACTAACGCTTGCGTTACGACCGCATTTCAGCAACGGAGGGGGCTGCAAGAGCAACGGACGAAATGGAAGAGAGAGCTGGTGAGATCCAACCTCCTCTTCTCACATAGGTACTAATCTCCATGTCTACTCATGGCAAAGCATCCAGAAAGGATAAAATTTAGTTCAGTTCTGACGTGAACATCAAACTATACTACAGATGGCGAATTAAAGGTTAACAACGATGAACTAAGAGGTCTTAAATAAAGAACGCTATGAAAAACTCACCTGTGTGACTAGCTGCGGCAGACTGATGGCAAGTCGTGCAATGGCTGGCACGAGGGAGGAGAGCAGATGGGCCAGCTCCTCTTCATCTATCACCTCCTCACAGAAGTACCTGCACCGTGGAGAAGAGAGGAGTGGAGGGGAGTGTTAGAGCAATAATTGCAGGATATGTGAGAAGAAAAATAACTCACAAATGTAAACAATCGACCGAGATTCTGAAACCGGTTCCCGAGTGTCACTGAAGTATAAAATGTACAATCAACGCGCTCAATATTACACCGTCAAGCAGAAGTTATGCCTTACTGAAGCTTTTTTGCACTCTCGGAGAGCCGCTCAATTGTGAATTCGGGGACAATTATTAGTGGGAGAAAACAAGAGAGTAGCGAGTTAATATACAATTCTAGCTTTTAGAACTACCATGATTCTAATGTAAAAGACGAACAGAAAAGGAGAATAAATTAAAAGATTCAAGTAAACGTATAGCATATCGTACCTGAGTCCGTTGAAGTCTCGTCTCTGCGTCATCCGTCCATTGTATGAGAGCAGTGCATCGATGACGTCATCACAAGTGCTGAACTCTGAGAGCAACGCCTTCTCGACTAGACCCCAACGAGCGACCAGGGACGGACGAGCCGAGTGTTGTTGCTGGAGGGGGAGAGAACGGTCACGGACAGGTGAGCATGGAGGAGCGAGATGGCAACAGAGTAAGCTCCGCGTTCTAATTCAGAGCAGTTCTAAGCAATTAAGTACGCTCGTAATGAAGGGCAACCTGATCCAAATCATTCTGAATTCATGTTAAATGACATGCTACCTTAGCCTATCCCCGAATACCGAATTAATAGTGATAACTAGAAACACGAGACAAACGTAACATAAAGATCGCACTAGCAACGTACCACTTGTTCGTGTGCAGAAGCCGACTGTCCAGTATCACTAGCCACGGCAGCAGCAGGGTAGAGGCTTTGTGCCGAGCATGGCATTCGAACATGGTCTGCATCCCACACATCCTGGTAGTTGACTGGGTACGGCTCCAGCACTGCAACTGTTATCACAGCAGCAGAGAAAAACACAAAATGAAGCTTCATATCACAACTAAGGTGTAGCATTCAGTTGAGTGGGTGCGTATTTACATCTACACACCCTACACTCAACACACCCTACACTCAACCAACGAGTTTTTCTAAGTCGCGAGTCAGTGTCCACAAGTGCGTTCAGAAAAAACAAAAAACAGATGACCATGTGCATACCTACCGATATCAGCGCTTGCTCCCCCATTGACAGTACTGCTACTGCTATTCCCCATGGCAGGTGATCGCGATCGATAGAGAACGGAATGACTGGCAGATGGAATGGGTGCTGGCACTTCTGCCACTGTCGGCAGCAGGTGAGGAATGTCCGTAATTGCCGTGCCAAGGAACACCGGAACAGCGGCAGCGTTGTCTGTAACAGAAGAGGAAGGGAGGAACAAAATTAAAATCAAGCCAAGGTACAGGTGAAATATTATAAGAAAACTCGACCGCCTACTATTTTTGATAACGGAAGGTGCTCCCTGAAATGTGAGGACAATGTTTCAGGGCAACGTTTATGCTCCAACAAATCATAGCATTACGAAGCAAACCAGCATGTTCGAGTTACTATGACAATGAGCGTGCTTTCTTTTTTCTCTCTTGAAAGGCGCCACCTAGACTGTCTGAATGTGACTGAAAAATCGTAAAAACTGAAATCATAGATGAAGCACACGCAGGCGAGAAACCTGAGTTTGTGAAGTGTGAATTATTTTCCAGGCACACTGCACATCAAGAGAAGCAAACAGTGACTGACCGGTGTCATCGCTGTCGTCTAGGATCTCGGTCGAATCCGAATCCCCATTGTCTTCCATTTCCTGCGACTGACTCTGACTGCTACTCCTACTCTCCCGTTGCAGAGATGCGCTCACCTCCAGCTCCTCCAGGTGCAGACTAAAGTTGCTTTCGTTGCTGTTGCTGCTCTCCATGCGTTGCAACGCTGCTACGGACACATCCTGCACGACTGTTGCTGCTGTGTCTTCTGCTGCTGCGTCATCATCACGCAGATCTATCTCGATCACCGTGCAGCTTGCACTGCCACCTACTGCTGTTGCTGCACCACTGCTCGACTTGGTTGGAGTGCGACCACTGGCACGGGGTCCAGGTGACACCACCGGAACTGTTTTGCAACATAAGAAGATATAAAGCGATACACGAGTATTTATATAGCGACAATGTCAGATTCTGAAGAGCTAAATCAATAACATCACTCTGTATGAAGTAATCGTTACGCAGGAAATGCTAACGTTTTTGGAGAAGTAAGCTGAAACGGTATATGAAGAGAACTAACCAACTGATTCTTGCTGCTGCTGTTGCTCAGATGACCGGCCGCGCTCTTCTTCCATCTCGAGCAGTTCCAGACAGCTGCTCCTGTTCACCGTGGCAGCAACATTAGTAGCAGCAGCAGCAGCTCTGTTCGTGCCAAACAGCGACTTTGAGCAGCTACTGTTGCCAGTGGTCATGCCTGATTTGCTGCTGGGAGACAACTGCTGGACCGTTCCCACGGGCACTACACCAGCAGCCCCCGCCTTCTGCGGTGTTGCCTTCGATGAATCACCAGCGGTGACTACAGCTGCTGCTTTCGGCGACTGATTCGACCTCTGTCCGAACATGTCCAGTAGAGAGCTCTGCTTCAACCGCTTCTGCTGATCTGAACAACAACAAGCGAACAGGAAAAAACACAACGTTTGAAACCAAAGAACCTACATCATCAGCTTGTGACCAACAAAACCTTCAACAGAATGGAACGAAACGCTAGTACGAGCTATACGACTGAGACAATTAAATGAACGAAGAAACTGCGAAGGACATAATGGAAAATACCTTGTTCAAAGCCGTTCACCGTAAACTTTCAAAAGTGACTTGATAATTTAGTAAAGAAACGACAAAAATACGATAGAGAAACGAAAACAGGTAGACCATGTGTATTTGTTAATGGGGGACGGGCATTGCTACATTGTATCATGTGTGTAACATTGCTTACCTACTCTCGTACTGGGCGACTGCTGCTGCTGTATCACTTCCACGTCATTGTCTCCGTCCATTCTCTCACGTTTCTTCGAGCCAACACCCACTGCTCCTGCTGCACTACTACCGACTGACGATGGTGATTGCCCACTCGCCATCAGCAACGGGCACCAAAGCCCAACCCACACACTACTTACAATCTTACTCCACACACTAATAACTGACTTGCGTTAACACTCTAGACTTATCATATCTATACCTAATTAGCATTTATTATAGATTAAATCATTATCAAAATAATTCACGATCGGAATACACGATTTTTCCGAGGAATACTAGCTGTTTATTCATCAGTTGGCTTTCTTCTTGACTAGTTCCATTTTGTATCGATTCGTATTAAAACAGCAAACTATGGAGCACACACTGGTTACAAAATATTATGTTTTTGTATTACAATTACAGGCTATCAGCGGAGTGGAAGCTCTCACTAAAACCTTTGGTAACTCTGGCTCATTTTTTACTTGCACCTGTAAAACGCTTATAAAAACAGCACTTGTTGAACGGTTATTTTCAGTATAAAACACGAGTAGTACCTATAAGCCACACGATTGCCATTTTTCCATGTCTCACTATCTTTTGCTTATAGCTGTTGTTATTGTTCATGGCAACGCTAAGTATAACTGCAGTTCAAAAAGCCTGTGAGAATACTGCAAAATGTCTGCATCCATCCACTTATCCATCCAGCACATTGCAAACGGATGATTAGTCTCTTTGCCAAGTCTTCTTCAACATCAGAATCCTCTCCTAGTCCTTCATGTATTGCTATGGTAAATTCAGGTGCCATGTCAGTTTCCCAAGTGTTTGTACACGAACTCATACAGCTGACTGACACATGCCTTCTTCTTTGAGCTGCTACTAGATGCAGATGAGGTAGCAGCAGCAGCAGATGAGGGAAGCTTCTTCTTTGCACCAGCACTACCGCCATATTGATCTGCATACTTTGTCAAACAGTTCCACAGCATACCTGTGTAGAAAAATAGGTAACAAAAATCCTATTATGGGAGAAACACGCGCAGTAGCATTAAAATAGCGAAGTCTAAATAAATCTTACGCAATGACAAGATCTGAGAATTCGAATTGTAAACGGAGTTTCACGCTTCCACCATCACTATGTCGAGCCATTTAAACAAGGAGTGTAAACGTGAAGATCGCAAAGTAAAATATTCAAAACGAACGTACATTCAACAACACAAAATAATCCAGTCGGTTCAGTACAACCAGATGGGCGAAGAAAAGAAAGAAACTAGTTGAGAGAACCAACTGACCAACGGTGATAGAGTTGTCGATGAGAAACGAGTGCATTCGATGTAGATCATCTCTCAGTGCATCGTTGTTGAATGTGAAGTACGCCATGCTACGACCAGCCTGTGACAGGTAGGGAAAGGGGGAGAGGAGAGAGAGGTGTAGACGGAAAGAGCTCGGAATTAAATATACGAGAAGAGAAAGTGCTGTATTTTCGTACTTTAGGACGACTATTATACAGTGCAAGGCAGGCGTCTATAATCAGCTGAAAACTTACACAGCATCTAAGAAAACATCAACAGCCGATAACGCACCTGTGCAGCAGCCATGAGCTGTAGCAGAAACTTGAGTCGAGCATCACCGGCAAATGCCCCGCAGCCCCAGTTGCCAGTCGCAACTCCGACCGGCTCATGCTCACTCTCGCCAGTGTGCCTCATGAAGCCGCAGTACGCCTGTCGTCAGTGGAACGAAAGGTAAACGAAGTAAATCAGTTGAATGACATGAAATGGAACGACACAGTAATCAATTCAACGTGAACTAGTAAAGGGAAAATATACAGGTTGCACACTGAAAGAATGCGCGACTGAAAGAGACAACCACCGACCGACCCAGCTGTAGAGCTAGAAAACCAACCTTGTTGAGCTCCCTCTGCATGAACGTCCTCTCATACTGTTTACTCTGTCTCCGTCTAAAGTTGGTAGCATCGACAGCAACCACTATCGTCTGTCTACGTTGCCACACATCACGATCCGCCTGCTCTCGGTAGTCACCAGTCCATCGGAACGAGTTGCCGTAGCCAGAGTATGTGCTATACTGATCGATACCTGCAGCATGACACACGTGTGTGGCGGAGTTGAGAAGTATTGAAGTATTGAAGAAGTATAAGTATTATAAGACGTAAAAACACTAACGCTCATGTGAGTTTTTATGTAAACCCAAATGACCCGTTTTCTCTTTTTCCTTCTTGAAGACGTTTGCGTTAACGTGGATGCCAGGCTCATCACAAATGCTTTGTTTTCTGAAATAGAGATTACTGCCATATTTAATCCCACAGAATTCTATTCTTTTGTCGTTTATTCAGAGCATATATTTACAAAGATTTATTAACTTTACAAATGTCGTGTATATTAATATTTGTTGATTATGTTTATGCAAAGTGCCTCAGAACAAGCGATAGAAACATATGAGTTATAATATCACTTCCGACGTAAAGTAAATATATATCTATAAACGATCACATCCTTGCAATTATGTAACCAACATTTCCTCGGTAAATGTCCCCCTTACTGCTGAGTCAGCTTTCCGTTTACGAATATAGCTCTTGCGCTCAGTGCTTCTTTCGCTTCCTCCGAGACACTTCATTTTGTTTCCTTGTGCGCTACATAGATACAACGTGTAAATTACAGTGCTACATCTTTACAAATAAAACGAGTTATTTGTTCCAAACACAACAAACTTGCTATCTGAAATTACTCCAGTGTTCTCATTTTCACACATGCGAGTGTCTAATCGTGTCACAGTCGGTGTATTTGCTATTAACTTCCTGACCTCGGGATAGCGTTCTTTCTTCCAGTGCGGAAGGTGCATTTATACCATTACACACATCAGAACCTAAATTAAGTTTATTCAGTTATTCAGAGTGGCTAATAAACTTAAATATACTCAACAAGCTTCGCCCGAACACCAATAGAATCTTGGTCAACTCTATTGAGCACCAGGGTTGAGGTGTGAAAGTCACTTTCTCTACAGAGAGGTGATCTGCATGCTTGCTAATTGAGTAATCCTTTTGTCGCAAAGATAAAAGCCACAGTTTTCTCACATCTTGATTCGAATAGCGGGAAGAATATTCTATACTAGAGCATTTTTCTCCTCATAGTATTGGTTTTCATCTGCAACCGCAGAACTGGAACAATTACATTGACAAGGAAAGTATAGTGAACGAAAAATTCAAAAGTACAGCACAGTATAAAATCTAGTGAAGTGCGTGCCTACCTTTGACAAGGATTGCCTCGTTGTCGTTCATGTTCTCACACAGCAGTCGACAGACGATCAGCTCTGGACACAGCACGAATCGGATCTCTTCTTGCACACAGCCCCAGCTCAGCACAAAGCCACCGACCACTCTGCTCGCAGAGAGCGAATTGAATGTAGTAGACGAGAAAAAGTTAATTAAAAAATAAATCTTCATCTCCACAGAATATAAAATGATTGAGGGCACGTTAGATAAATATCGAGCAACAAAATGGCGCAGGAAGTGGACACGAGAAATGGTAGCTGCCAATAAAGACCCACAGTGCACCAACTGCATGATAGAAGACGCATTACCAAAGGATCAGTAAGAAGCGACAAAACGAGAAGTGTTCTTACTTGTCGGCAAAGTCGACCTGCATCAAACCCCGTCCATCGTCTTCGATATTGCCACACGATGTGACGTGCAGTTGCGTCATTGGCTTATCGGAAGACGTCCACATGACGTCACTGTACTCATGACGCACTCGCATCACGGTAACCACACCGGCTGGTGGTGGAGGAGTAGATCCATCGACGGGAGCAACGCGAGAGAAGTAGTGAAGCAGGCAGCGCAGTTTCTCGAATACGGCCTGCTGACGGGCTGGTTTCTGCAGTTTGAACAGGCTGTACAGTGGGGATGAAGGAAGGCAACGGAGTATGAATAAAACTAAGCATAACTCTGAAACTAGTGAAACTACCATACGACGAGCAGGGCCCAGCGTTGGTGAACAGAGAATGGGTACGTTATGCCAAATATTGCAATCAATTAATCGGAGTCATAAAAAATAAATCTGCATCTGCTTTACAACTTCTTAACTCAATGACGACTGCGTTTTGAAGCCAGATACTTAAAACGAACTCACCCGCTGAAATCGAAGTCCGGGAACGATTTGTACTCGCTGGACCTATCAGCCGGATGTCTGTGTGGAAAGGTGCAGAAGAAGGCGCTTGCCATCAGACAGGAGATCTGCTGCTGCGACAGACTCACACAACGACAACGACTGGAGGATGTCCATGTGGCTGCAGCAGACGAATAGCATATTATAGCATATATTACTGACAAGTTGTCCGCCACAAAACTTCACATGTCTAGAAATTTAGTTCTGCCCCAGTTTGTCTGGGTAGCGATAAACGGTGAGAACTAAACAGCAAGAAGAAGAAGAATGCGAGATTGAAAGAAAGAGAGACATGAGAAAAACCACGACGGGCCTATGCTCACTCTTCACTGACTCACCAGCAAATTCATAATCACGTTGCAGTGAACTCTGGCTGAGCAGTGGGATCGGTTTCGTGATGAGGTGTGGCAGTTGTAGTGCCAGTCGTGCCATAGCCGGTAGCAGTCGGTCAAACAGGTCACGTCTCTCATCTGCATCCAGCACTGAGTTACAGTACCTGACAGGACCGTACAAGTAGAAGTAACGTATCAATTAGGCAAGTACCATCTTGTGGACTCAATTACACTGCAACTCGCCAACAACAGGACCGTACAAAGTGAAGAAGCAGAAAAGTTGAGATCTTCATCTTAACTGGCGATCTCGAGAACACTTCAAACCACTACCTAGGTCAATACAGTCAATCTAAGATTCATCAGTTTTCGTACAAAACGAAACATCTACCATCTTTTACATCTTCAAAATCTTTTTAGCAGTTACATTACGTACCTATGCCACCCGGTGAACTCCAGTTTGTCGGCAATGTTTGCGTTGTATGAGAGAATAGCATCGGCAACATCTTGACTCGATTTGAACTGTACGTCTGCCAGTGCTGTTTCAATGGCAACCCATCTCTTTTGCCCCTTTGTTCCTGCAATGGTGCTCTGCGGTGAGCAGGGGAGTCGGACGTGAGTGGCATCCCATCTGTGTACTCCCCCATCAGCAGCAGTAGTTGCACCATCGTCTCGCAGTGGTGATTCTGCCTTTATCTGTGGTGGTGGCGGTGCGGAAGGAGCTGCTGGTGCTGCAGAAGTGGAGTCGGCTGGCACCTTACACAGAACAGAATGGATCGACGATGGAACTGGCTCTGGCACTTGAGAAAACGAAGCTGATGAAAGGTGCTGGATCTGATCTAGTCGTACTCCAAGGTAGATCTGTGCACTTGACGTAGACACCTCGCCATCCATGTCTGCCAACTTTCGCTTCGACTTCTTCATTTCAATCCAGTGATAATGGGTAACCGGGCCAGAAAACTGAGTAACACGACACTGTAGCTAAACGGTTTCTCAGTGAACTAATGCGCTAACAGCAACTCAACAGTGCACAGATTTGTTCGAAACGGAAGGCGAAATACGACTTTAGAGCCTATCCTATATCAGTCGTTTATTTCTCGTTTTATTATATCAACTATTAACCACATCAAGCGGAATGAGTACATATTCAACATACCAAAATCGGAATAACGAAACATTTGGCGTAATAAAGGCGTGCTTTTGCAAAGGCGAACTGCACTAGGTTACTCACACGATCTTTCTATATGCTAAATTCAGAGATCAAACGCCCTTGCAAAGTGGTAGAAGAAAATACTAACAGACTTCCAGTGAACTCTGCCCCACACACTCTTACAATAATGACAATAACGGTCTCGCTTAGCGCCGAGATTAGGCAACAGGGATTACTGCCTTTATCCACCCACTGGTTACATTACTTCTAATGACACCTGCATCAGTTGCAGATGGGATTTCGTACAAACACATTTCTTGATTGTTCACGAGTCACAATGGTCCACACACAACTGATCATAGCAACTGTGTATGTGTTATGCACTTCGATTCTGTCCCGGTCTGATGTTCAGTTCCCGTTCAATTCTGCTCCCTCGTGTTCAGATGTCGCAGTGAATTTGGCCATCGGCTGAAGGGAGCACCGAAGGAAACGAATCAGTTATCACTATTAATGAACGGCTGCTATCACTTTTGCACTTTTCGGTGCAATTAAAATGCGTCAAAAACGGGTGAAAGCAGTTGCTACATTTGATACAGGTTCTTCCGATTACAACAACCATCCAGTGCTCAACTCTTAAATCATACGCAGGGTAGAAACAAAATAAAAACGAAAAATGGGATCGGGATGGTAGTCAAAAGGGTCGGCTAAGACAAGAAAATATAACTCACCATGATGTAAATGTGAGACGGTAGTGACTTCTGCAGATCTTCGCCGAGCGACACTGTTGACGCCGGTTCACCAGGCTATCGGAAGAAAAAAGATTGAAAAAAGTGAACATTAACGATGAAATCGATTGTTGAAATGATACGCAACTGCAAGTACTGCACACACATACGGAATACTCACATAGGAATGTTAACCCGATTGCACCTGCCTAAGGTGGAACACATGAACACACATAAACATGACCTGAATACCACGATCTTCCCTTAAGAATGAGTGTTAAAGTGTTAACTGACTTTATCTCCGTGGAAGAGAGTGACGTTGAGACGAGGCAGGCAGACGTCACCAGGCAGTAGTGGATAGATGTTGAAGTGAAGCTCGTGGTATGCGTCGGGGAGCAACTGGAAACGCAGCTGCAGCAGACACGTTCGTGAGGTGGGTGGGTGAGGGGAGGAGAGAGGGTAGAAAATGATTAGCATTTTCTATTTTATTTCAAATGTGGGGACGACATAATGCTAAGATAGCGTCAGATCTAGTTACAGGTAGACAGTGATCTTTGGCGATAGTGTCAAAACAAAAGTCATCATAGAAGAAATAATGAGCAAGCAAAATTGTCGCTGTAGTGAACGAAGAGAGAAATGGAAAATATCAATTCTAATTCCTAGCTAAATTTTCTTTGATACATCACAGATCCATACGAGTAACGGATCGCAAATAATACTGATCTGGCAAATCACTACATGTTACCTGTTTGTGTCCGGCAAACATGAACGCCTCACTAGACTCCATGCTCAGCTCCATCTTGAGCGGCGTCTGCTGATTGTTGAGCAGTTCGTACTTGAGATGAACTGGTTTCCTCACCAGTCCATGTGCAGGCAGGTCAGGCTCAATCAGCAGTGGACAGCAGAGGACTTCAATGGACGGAAGATCGAGCATGGTCACTGTGGGTATCACAGACCACGACGCTTTCCTGCAACAGGTGAATGAGTTTAAGAAACAGAATATGTTATTGAAACGTCTGTATGGCTGTTTTGCAACGATGAAACAAGTATTACAAATCAACGACATGACATCTCAAAACTTCAACAAGATAAAGTGTTTTTGTTCCAGAACGGTTCAGGCCGTTCGCTTTTGCTAACATCGGCTGCAAACGAGCTAAGAAAAGTCATGCTCACAGCTCACCTCTTCCAGGTGACATCATACTTTCCCAGTGGACATTCCTTGACGACTCCCCTGGCAATGGGTTCATCCTCTGCTTGTTCCAGTGTGACCCTGTTCGATGTGACTAGTGAGAGGCACTCACAGCCCATCTCACCCTCACTCAGCTCAATACCACTCAGCTGACTCTCTCGTGAGTGCAACTGAACGAAATCAGGACCCTGCAAGAGGCAGAAGTGGAAAGATAGGCATACATGCGAAATTATTTACCCTCCAACAACAAAGCAGCATGTACGAAACCAAAATCTATCGAAAGCCTGGAACACTTACAACTGTCGAGAACACTGGTCTTTATTGGCTATTTTCCCCTTTCAAGCTAATGAATAATGTTTAAAGCGTTAGCTCCTACTATCGTCGAAAGCAGTGGCCAATATGACACATTAGAAAGACTTCAGAGGAATTGTTTTTATCATATCCACCATCACAAAGTAACCTGTAGCTTGATCTCCTAACAAGAGAGACATGGTCTTTCATGAGCTCTATAATGGGATCGAAACAAGAGCCGTTTCCTTACCAGCAGCAGTTTAGAGTCTTGTACGTGCAGCGTGGCCGGTGAGCTGAATCCGAGTGAGAGTTGCAGGAAGAACTTTCCACGCATCTTGACATGATCCATCGGCTGCAGCAGTTTCGAGAGCAGCTGTGTTGAGAGGTCGAACGGATGTACGATGGGAACGTCGAGGGTACGCAGCTGTTCGCTGGAGAAGAGAGCAGGGGCAGAGCCAACTGACACACCACCAGCACCGTCAGCCTCAGGTAATGTACCGGCGGTTGAAGACGGAATGTCGTACGTTACCTGACATCATGATTGAAAAAGAAGCATTCATATGAGGAAAATTAAAATTACAATTGTGCATATCTATTACAACGAAAGGATATCCCGAGATTAGGAAGCCACCTTGATCTCGTAGACCCTCGAAATTATTTAACAATCACACCTTCTTTATTGAGGTTCGATCTGAATAAACTAGGCACATAATCAGTCCTTCACATAATTAATAGCTCACGCGGGGTTCGTGAGCAAAGAATTGAAGCTCACCTTGACGGCAATTGATCCAGTGCCATCACGCAATGCTCTGATATAGAAACACCTTTCGACCGCTGCCCCACTCTCCAGTTGCTCATCCACTGAGATCACCATTTGATCCACACTGCCATTCAGAGTGCCCTGCTGCAGCAGACATTCACTCACCTCGTAGTCGTACAAGCCTAAATCTGAAACAAAATGGGAAGGGGAAGTGGTAAACGGATAATTTAATCATGAATATGAAGTCAATACTGAATGCTGCAATTAAAAATCACCCTAGATTCTGCACAGAAAAATGTCGCAAGTATCAAACTGTGCACATAAATCATCACAGCCTCCCTCCAGCATGCACTATGGTTGCTCTTACCACTGGTAGAAAGGCGTGCTGACTGCTGCTGTGCTTGCAGCGACGGCGGTTGCTGCTGCTGCATCCCATGTGGAATGACACTGACGAAGAAACGCAGACTGTTCAACGGACATGGTTCGTCGTTGCGCAGTCGCAGAGACACACGAAACATCTCTCCGACAAAGGCACGAGACGAGAAAAGGCAGTCGAACTTGGTCTGTGGGACTCGTGGGTCCACCTGGCATCGAGGGTAGCTGCAGTCCGGTAACGAGTGCCAGTCCAGTTTGCGCTTCGTCTGCTGTTGCTGCTGTTGAGCTGGCGGCTGATGTTGCTGCAGGTCTGAGCGGAGTCTGGAAGAGATTTAGTTTGAATCTGGTCAGGAATCGCTATCGGTAACTAGGTACTTGTTCAAAATTATCACAATTAATTTAGCTCCAGCATGCGTAGCAACGACAGCTTATATCGGCTGCGGTTATGTAAATGAAAAACACAAAAGCTCGTACAATGTTAGAGTTAATGTCGACCTCAAGCATCAATACACTGACCTCATCTGAGAGAATGGATTGGCAAGTAGTGAAGCAGATGGTCCTCCATTGGCTCCATTACCATTCAACTGCTCTGGAGATCTACTCCCAATCGGGAATCGAAGCACCAACTCCAGATCACCCGCACCAGCGCCAAGAGTTAATATCACGCCCGCTATCTGCAGACAGCAAAAGAGAGAGATTTAAATAGTTATTTAAATCATACGGGTGTGATAAAAACAGTGGCAGATTTTCACACCCACTTAACATTTATCCTCAGTAATAGACAGCTGGAGTGGGACACAGCTCTGATGGTTAAAGAAATAGCTTTCAGTAGTTTGAGAGCTTGATGTAATGCAAGACAAGAATAGTTTAGTGATGAAAATATTCCCTGCCTGTATATCAGTGCCAACAGCGGACGGATCAGCGTAGAACTGAAACGACACCCTGGTCACATCTCCCGCCTTGCACAGCAGCGATCGTCTCTCTTCCTCTCCTTCCTCACTCGAACCGTCCCCTGCTGCTACTGCACCTCCATCTGAGCTCATATGCTCATCGGGCACTAGTAGATCCATGTGTCGAGGAGGAGTGGACTTGCTGGGTGAGGAGCTGCCTTTCAGTCGGTTGTCGACCACGCAAGAACCACCGTGGCTCACACTGGCAGCCGTACCGTTGAACATCACCTGGTGTAAGAACGAGTCAGTGAAGTTAGTTTAATAGTAGCTTTGAGCACCGTCCATCAGCTTGCATATTTTTGTACCAGATTCAAATTGTCAAAATTACTAAGGGATTCCAGGAGATCGAAAACATTACAAAAGCTTAGCTGATGCATACAACATGCCTTATCCATTTGTATTACAACATCCATGCAACTATAATCTATCATCATTACCTGCAACCTGGAAGCTCGAATGGTCTGCTCGCTGCTATTCCTGAGGTAGACATTGACCCTAATCGGCTGATCGCTGGTGTAGACATCACTACTGAACGATGCCCTACACTCGATGAACATGTTGGCACTGTCTGCTTCAAACACAAACGACGAGCGAATGTGTTGCTGCTGCTGCAGCTCTTGTGGTGCACCTGCAGCTACCACACCCAGTGCTGCCAGCCAGCGTGACTCCACTTCAACCTGATCGTACTGCACCGTCATGTCAGGCTCGGCATACGGAGGACGTCTCCGCAACACCTGGAAAATGAGTCGGACGGAAGATATATCGTCCATCTTTCATTTGTTTTAGATCACTTTCAATGACACTTACCCCAAGCCACTGTCACGTAATGTTAAAACGAACGCTTTCAGTGGGAAACAGTGAATACGAATCTGAAAACACGCTACTACTTCCAGCCTCTCAGTCTACATGGACAGTCTGCTGTATTTTGCCAGGCTTCCGGGAACTCTCAAAACGAAACGCTGCTTCTGTGACGAAAGTGCACATGGGTAACAACGATCCGAAACGTTAAATACCTGTGCGAGATTAGCAACCGTCCTCCGTCCCTCACCCAACGGCAGATTGGAGAACGATGCATACTCGAGACACAGCTGAATGTATTCTTGCACGGATGCAGTGAGATATGCGCACCGCAGGGCCATTCGAACAGCGTACATGAGCAGCGACTGCCATCCCTCAACACGGAAGTCCCACAGTACATGTGTGTAGAGGGAGAGGGCTTTAGAGTGAGCACCGCTCAAGGTGGTCTCGTCAGCCAGGTCAACTGTCAGCTTACGACTCATCCTGATGGAATAGAAGAACGCAAATTGGTTTAGAAATGTCTTTCTACCGCGAACAGATAAGGAAATACTGCTTCAGATTTTTCAACCTGTAAGAGCATTTTTGTTCTTTCTAAATTGCATTCAGTAAAGAGAAGAAAGCCATAACAACTAACAGTTGCTATCATGGTGCATTTAGGTCAGGATAAAGAGCTGTCCAACCTTCAATTCATACACAAAAAGTTATTTAACAATATAGCAACATCATTCAAAACGTTACTCACCTGCGACAGAGGTGTCGTTTGTAGTGCGATATGGCGCTCTTGAGCAGTGCCATGATCTGCAACGAGTGCTGCACAGTGGTCGTCTCTTTGTACTGCAGTGCCGCAATGCCCTCCCTCTCTCGTGTTGCATCCGGTGGCTCTATGGTCATCTTGCCTGCACGCCATGGACGTTGGCCGTAGAACTCGGGTAGGGCACCGGCTGTGGCTACGTACAGGTCGTACGCAAGGGGAGGAACCACGCCACGGCACCTGAATGAGCAGACGACACAAGCAGCCAAATGATTTATTTGTGACAGATATGAACAGTCACAAAATCGCGACTAGTTTTCCCTCTTTATATGCCGAAACATCTCTAATGCCTTAAAAATCACAAATAGCGACAAGTCTTGTAAAATACGTAGCAACAAAACGTCTGACATTCAAAGCAGCAGAAAAACGCAAAAATAAAGAGAAACACTGCAGCAACAATAGTAGTATCTGATTCACGTACTTGTTTGCACTCTCCTTCCTGAGTCGTGCATGGTGTGCAGCTCGTTCAAAGTAGATGCCCGGATGTTGTGTCTGTATGGCTGGCAGACCGAGTCGAACGGCCTCTTCAAACACCTCACCGAATGCAGAGTACTGACGAGACATCCAGCCGTGGTGCTCGAAACTCAGCTCCTGATAAATATGCGGATTTCCATTACTGTAAGTAATGGACACCACTCAGTAGCTTCCACTAATTCTGACGTTGCTTCAATGAAGCGTGCCACTCCTATGTAGTATAGGACTACTGCCAGTATAGTGGCAGTAGTTATAGAACTTTGGTGCTTCCTAACACCTCTGGATAGCACTTGCTCTTATCATTGCAATGGACAGCACATGTCCTTATGCTTGATGGAATGATAAGAACAAGTGTTGTTTGTAGTGATGATAAGAACAAGTGCTATCCAGAAGTGTTGGAAAGCACTAAAGTCCTATAATTACAATGGACAACACTAAAGTCCTATAATTACAATGGACAGATGATAGTAGACTGAGAACTATATTCTTAAGAACGAATGCTTTCCATTGTAGTTCAAAACACCAAGGTCTTTGGTGTTTTGTAATACCTCTGGATAGCACTTGCTCTTATCGTTGCAATGATTACAATTGACAGCATTTGTTGTTATGATAGTAGTCTGAGAACTGCTTGGAGCCCAGATTTTGAGAAGAAGAATAAGTGCTTTCCATTGTAGTTATAGGTCTTTGGTGCTTTCTAACACCTCTGGATAGCACTTGCTCTCATCGTTGCAATGGACAGCACATGTCCTTATGCTTGATGGAATGATATGAACAAGTGTTGTTTGTAGTGATGATAAGAACAAGTGCTATCCAGAAGTGTTGGAAAGCACTAAAGTCCTATAATTACAATGGACAACACTAAAGTCCTATAATTACAATGGACAGCATTTTGTTCTTATGATAGTAGTCTGAGAACTATATTCTTAAGAACAAGTAGTGCTTTCCATTGTAGTTATAGAACTTTGGTGCTTTCTAACAC
>JADMIO011251674.1_pt1 | contig 34397 bp, 43 predicted proteins | sample 8958161 | NCBI WGS metagenome assembly JADMIO01 (sample SAMN16585339, study PRJNA669376) | soil metagenome | isolation source: Crop rotation soil | place: USA: Cullars Rotation, Alabama | collected 2011
CGCGACTTCAAGTCACGTGAATTCCAAGCTTCGGATCCCACTGTGCTGGAAAGAGCGACGGCGTCCAGCAGTATGTACTGACACTGGGCAAATGGTACCGCAGCCAGGGTCACGAAGTGCATTACCTGGTTGGCCAGACCGAACGCCAGGACATCCCCCACATTCACAGCCTCAGCCGAAACCTTCGGGTCCATTTCAATCAGAATCGGCTATCTACCCCATTGCCGGCATCCAACCAGGCTATCAGGAGCTTGCTAGCCCGCGAAGAGTTCGACGTTTTGCACGTACAAATGCCTTATAGCCCTTTCCTGGCGGCGCGGGTTATTAAGGCCGCCGGTCCACGCACGGCCGTAGTCGGGACCTTCCATATTATTCCTTTTTCTTCCCTGGAACGATTAGCTACCAGGCTACTCGGGTTATGGCTACGGCCTACTCTGAAACGTTTCGACTTTGTGTGCAGCGTATCCCAGCCGGCTGCCAAATTCGCTAAAAACAGTTTCAAAGTCAATACGCCTGTCATACCTAATGCAATTGACGCCAGTTTTTTCCATGCCGTTAAACCATTTAGTAAATATCAAGACGGTCTGGTTAACATAGTCTTTTTAGGTCGGCTAGTGGAGCGAAAAGGATGCCTATATTTATTACGAGCTCTCGAACAGCTTCATAGAGATAAGAAACTGGATGGCGTCAGGGTACTTATTTGTGGCAAAGGACCGTTGCAGCCAAAGTTAGAAAACTTTGTCCATGACAACCATTTGTCTCGAACTATTAAATTTACCGGCTTTGTCAGTGAGACCGACAAAGCTAGATACTTAAAATCTGCCCATATCGCCGTCTTCCCGAGTACTGGCGGCGAAAGCTTCGGCATCGTATTGATTGAAGCCATGGCGGCTGGCAGCCAAGTAGTGTTGGCTGGTAATAACGTTGGTTACCGCAGCGTTCTTAAAGAGCAGAAGCAGCAGCTAATTGCCCCGACAAATACCAAAGTCTTTTCTAAGACGTTAGCGCATTACATACTAAACGCCAAGGCCCGCAGCCAGGCCAAGAAGTGGCAGGACCAGGCGGTTGGGCAGTACGATGTCAGGCAGGTCGGTGAGCAGTTATTGGCCCACTACCGAACAGCTTTGCAAAGAAGAGGCAAAGTGAGATAATAAAGGCTATGTTTATGCTTGGAAAGAAAAACAAAGAAGGTCTGGAAGTTACTGTCTCAAATCGCACGATTGTCCGTACCGTGGCGATAGTCATATTGTCGTTTATTTTATTCAGTGCCATAAGGCAGGCCCAGCACGCCTTGATACTTATTTTTACGGCTTTTTTCCTGAGCCTGGCACTTAATGCGCCGGTACACTGGATAGCCCAGCGCATACCTGGTAAGAAACGCGGCAGCCGAACACTGGCTACCGGACTATCCTTCTTTATTGTTATCGCCTTGTTAGCGGCGTTTCTGGCCAGTATCGTGCCGCCATTAGTTCACCAAACCAGCAGTTTTATTAATCGCGCCCCGCAACTAGTGCAGGACTTACGCAGTGAGAACAGTAGCCTGGGCCATTTCGTTCGTGAGCACAACCTCGAACCCCAAGTCGACAAATTCTCGGACCAGCTGGCTGACAGGTTGAAAAATGTCAGCGGCAGCGCCGTTACAACAGTTACCAAGATTACCAGCAGTATATTTGCGACCCTAACTATCCTGGTACTGACCTTTATGATGCTTATCGAAGGCCCTCATTGGCTACGTCTTATCCGGTCGTTAGCACCTGAAGACCAGTGGCCCCATCTTGAAGAACTCGGCCACGACATGTACCGCGTTATCCGCGGTTACGTTAATGGCCAGGTGACCTTGGCTGCCCTAGCTGCCCTGCTGATAACGCCGGCGCTATTTATACTGCACGTCAGCTACCCGATCGCTCTCATATTCATAATTTTTGTCTGCGGCCTTATCCCATTAGTCGGCCACACCTTAGGGGCTATTATAGTAACCACAGTTGCCTTGTTTACTTCACCGGTATCGGCCATTGCCATCCTGGCCTATTACATTCTTTACCAGCAGATTGAAAACTATGTGGTGCAACCGCGCATCCAGGCCAATTCCACTAACATGTCGCCACTGCTGGTATTTTCCTCGGTTATTATTGGCGTTAATTTCGGTGGACTATTCGGTGGCTTAGTGGCTATACCGATTGCTGGCTGTCTGAGGATCGCATTAATAGACTACTTGAAACACCGCAAACTTATCGACGAAAAAGCTTAAATTCTCGACCAGACGGGTCCTTGGTCGGTATCACGGACGGCAATACCCTGTCCGGCTAACTCGTCCCTTAGCTGATCGGACTTTGCCCAGTCTTTGGCTGCTCTGGCTTTTTGCCTAGCGGCTATTAATGTCTTTTGAGCATCGGTTATATCAGATTTACCTAGCAGCAAATCGATACCAAGATAATTATCGATCAATTTGACCAGGTTCTCGATGCAGTCCTTACAGAAATGTCCAACCTCTATTTCACTAAGGGCCTCTTCAATCAGAACAATAGCTTTTGGCGTATCTAAATTATCTTGCAGAGCTTCTAAGACAGCTTTCCGGTATTCATCTTTAAGATGATCAGAACTGGTTGCTTGGTCAGTTTGCCATATTAAGTCACAGATGCTTTGCCAGTTCTTAAGTCGGTTTTGAGCAGCTTCAAGGTTATCCCAGCTGAAATTAAGCTCGCTGCGGTAATGGGCCTGTAAAACCAATAGCCGGTAAGCAATCGGGTCAAAACCCTTGTCAGTTATATCTTTTAAAGTGTAGGAATTGCCCTTGGACTTGGACATCTTAGTGCCATCAACCAGGATGAACTCGTTATGTATCCAATAACTAGCCAAGGCATGCCCGTAGGCAGCTTCGGTCTGGGCCATTTCATTGGGGTGGTGTGTACCGATATGGTCGACACCACCGGTATGGATGTCTATTGGGTCACCCAAAGTGGCGTGGATGATGGCGGAGCACTCCAGGTGCCAGCCCGGGAAACCTTTGCCCCAGGGGCTATCCCATTGCATGGAGTGGTCTTTGAAATGGCCGACCGTAAAGAACCAGACAGCAAAGTCATGTGGATTTTTCTTGTCGGGGTCGGTAACTACATCATTACGGGCACCGACTTCTTTATCGGCTAGGCGCTGGCCGGATAAGAGGCCGTAATCAGGCAGTTTAGTTACATCAAAGTAAATAGCTTGACTAGTCTGGTAGGCAAAACCTTTATCGATTAATAACCCGACCATTTCTATTTGTTGGTCAATAAATTCGGTAGCCCGGGCATAATTGTCCTTGTATTTAGGGCTTTTATAGCCGTTCGGCGGTAACACATTCATGGCTGACATATCGCGCTTAAAGGCTTCAGTGTAGTGTTCAGCCACTTCCCAGACGGTCTTACCTTCACGCTTGGCACCGGTTTCCAGCTTGTCCTCACCTTCATCAGCATCGGAGGCTAGATGACCGACGTCAGTTATATTCATAACGTGTTTGACGCTATAGCCACTGGCTTCGAGGACACGTCGCAATGTGTCATTAAAGACGGCATTACGCAAATTACCAATGTGGTAATAGTTATATACTGTTGGGCCGCAGGTATATAACGTAACCTCATTGCCCCGCTGGGGTTTAAAGTCTTCAGTTTTCCGGCTGAGGGTATTGTATAGTTTCATAGCTTTAAGACAATTGTAGCTTATCTAGCAGCTGCGTGGCTTTTTCTAATACATCAGTCTTGATCTCAGTGAATGAACGGCCGTCAGTTACTTTGAAGCCGCTGGCATAGGCATGCCCGCCCCCGCCAAACTCCTTGGCGAGATCAGCAGCGATGCTGGCGCCGCTGTTGCAGCGGATCGAGCCGGTAATTTTACCGTCTTTATAGTGCTTGATAACAATGGCCACTAAGACGCCTTCTACTTGCAGCATGTCAGTTTGGATTAAAGGTGCTGGGTTATACAGCGGGCTGTATTCCATCAGTTCGTCATGAGGCACATCAACCAGGCCTATCCGGCCGTCGGCTTTAAGCTCGGTCCTCTTAATGAGGGTGGCTTTATATTTGAAAATAGCTTCCGGCATCTTCATAAAGGCCCGGCGGGCTTCTTCAAGCGCCTGACGGTTGACTCCAGCTTCAATCAGATCGGCCATGATGCGATATGTGCCGGCCGACGTGCCTTCTGACGTAAGACCGAGTGAATCGGCTAATATGGAGCTGGCAATGTGACTCATGGCCTGCAAGTTAAGCGACCATTTAAGTTCACTGGCCAGCTTATAAATAACTTCGCCTGTAGCGACTGACTGGTCATCGTTAATTACTAAGGTTGCATAAGGTATATCGCAAGCGACGCTGGCGTGGTGATCTAGGATAATAACTGGACGTGAAGCCACCCAATTGCGATAGTTACTGGTTTCGAGTTTTTCTAATAACACCAAAGCACTGGTATCGACAATAATTGACAGGTCAAATTGTTTGGGTATGTCCTTTTGGACGCGGTCCCAACCGGATATATGTTTGAGATATTCAGGAATATCCACCCCGCAATATAGATGGGTTTGCTTGCCCATGTCCCCCAGTATCTCCTCCAGCGCCAGAGCACTACCAAGGCTGTCGCCGTCGGGATTGTCGGCTTGGATAATTACTACCTTTTCGGCATCATCTAATAGCTTTTTTAATTCAGTACTTTTCATAATATGGTTCGGCCTTCCAGGGCACGCCCTAAAGTAATTTGGTCGGCATATTCCAGGTCGACGCCGACTGGTAAACCGCGGGCTAGACGCGTAACTTTAACTTTACGGTCACCTATTTGCTGCTGGATATATAGGGCTGTCGATTCGCCTTCGACACTGGCATTGGTGGCCAGTATAATTTCAGCCACTTTGTCCTCGTCAATCCGCTTGATAAGTTCCTTAATATGCAGTTGTTCCGGGCCAATACCGTCAATTGGCGATACTAAACCTCCGAGTACGTGATAGGTGCCTTTAAACTGGCCGGTTTTTTCTAAAGCCACGATGTCAAAAGGTTCAGCCACCACTGCTACCAATTTTTTATCGCGTGATTCATCAGTATAAAGGTCGCTTAATTCCTTACCCTTCTCGACCAAGGCAAAGGTTTTCCGGCAGTAGCCAACACCATCATGCAGTTTTTCGAGGTCGCGGGCTAAGTGCTTGCTGCCGGTTGGATCAGCTTTGAGTAAATAGTAGGCATAGCGTTCGGCAGTACGCGGACCGACACCAGGCAGAGCGCTAAGTGATTCTATCAAGTCTTGCAGAACGGGCGGCAGTATATTCATCGATTTTTATTTGCATGTTTTGCTTCAAGAATGAGAATGAATGCTTCAATAACGAGGGCCAATACTTTTAACCAGACTGCCCAGTCGCTAAGAATTGCAGCAATTACAGCTATCAAGGAAGTAGTTATAACCAACCAACGAAAAAAACGGACCATTTATTTACAGCCCTAAGTCCCCTAATGCACCCATCATTGGCTGCATCTTTTCGGCTGCTATTTTTTGGCTCTCCTGTATGGCTTCTTTGACGGCGTCTTCAATCCAACGTTCGAGCTGCCCGATATCATCTAAATCGACATATTCAGGGTCTATATGCACCCTCTTGATCTTTTGCTCGCCGGTAATTTCAACAGTGACGGCCCCGTCACCCTTTTCGACCGCAATAGTCATCTTCTGCAATTCTTTTTGCAGCTTCTTAACTTTCATCAGCATTTTAGCCTGGTCAAATCTACTCATAATGTAAGTACTCCCGTTTCAGTTCTTCTCTATTGTATCAGATATAATTCAGGGCTGCTTTTGAAAGGCGGCTTTGGCTTCGGGGTTATGTGGCCAGGCTATGTAGTAGTGGTTTAACTGGTAGGCACAACTGGCCAAGACGGCAACTGTTAAGAATGTCAAACCTAAGCCACGAGCAAACGGGTTACGCGGGAATACCGTAAACCACTGCTGTAACATCAGAGCTACGCCGCTGGCAACTACTAAATATATAAATGGTATAAACAAGGCCAAGGACACTGGGCCAGCTAAGGCTACCAACAATGATCCGGCCAAGGCTACATAAATTAACAGCCAGGCCCGGTCAAGGTGGAGCTTATACCAGTACGTATAAGCACCGATTATGAACATAACCGTACTGAACCAATCCAGTAGCGGTAACCGGCCTAGCCAATGTGCCGGGTCATTTGGACCGCGTAGGAAGATCTGTGACGGAATATGGATTAGATTCTTACCAACTTGAATAATAGACGGCCATTGCTCTGGTAGACCTAACCAAGCCCGGTAAAGGCTTGGTTGCTGAACGATGGCTAACACTAACGGCACCAGAGAGCCTAGGGCTGCCAGGATGACAAATATAAGCTGCCATATGGGCAATATACTGGCGGTGTTAATAATTCTTCGCCGCTGCCAGATTATGGCCGGTATAACAAACCAGACCATTCCGGGGACGTAAAGCAGCAACGCACTGACAGCTGCGGCAGCAACTGGGGCAATTCTGTTGCGGTGAGATTGCTGCAGTGCTACTCCGCAGGCAAATAAGATGAAAAGAAGTAAGAAAGAGGCTTCAGGAGTTGCTAGCCGTACACTATGCAGTAACCAACTCGAACAAGCGAAAAGCAAGCTGGTAAGGATAGCCACCCGCTTGGTATACCAACGTGACATTACGTAAAAGAAACTAAGAATGACAGCAAGACCAATAAGCGCGTTTAAGCTACGCATGGCCAATGGCCCATAGTGGTGGAAATGTTGGAACAAGAGATCCCAAGACTTTTGAGCCAAATGGAGCGGATTATTGCGTACAATTGGCAACGAAGTACTCTGCCCACGGAAAGCTAATTCCGATTCATTGAAGCCTGGCATGATGGTGGCCAGCTTGAAAGTCAGGAGAAATACAGCCAGAGCTATACCGAATAGATTGAGAATACTAGGCCGCCAATAGTTAACTATGGCAAGCCCGATTGTTTTCCACCGTGAGGGTACCAGTCTCATAACTTAAGCTAAGTATAGCACCGTATACTGTATGCTTTATCTACAATTTAGCTATTAGACACTGACGGCAGGTTCAAGATTTTCAAGATAGCTGACGAATACTTCGGCCTTGGCCATCAAGGCTTCTCCCACGTAGGCGGATAAAACTGGAATCGGTGTCTTAAGGTTCTTTTCTATAGTTTCTAAATTAACAGTAGTTATCTGAAAACCTACGGGACCAGTCATGGCTGCTGCCATCAGCTTTATTCCCGAATATCTCCATAAGCCCATACCGCGTGCTATTTGGAAAGCCTCGTGTTTATCGTCTAAATAAACTTTGTGCTCTCCCTCTATTCTTGCCGGCCATATTTGCATTTCAACAATGAATATACGGTTTAATTTAAAGTTGTCAACAACTTTAGAATTATTTGCTTAAACCAGCTATCAAATTGATGGTGGTAGCCACAATAACAGTGCCGAATAGATAGGAAATCATAGCATGCCTGAGTGCCGTGCCGCGTATCTTCTTGTTTTCCAGATCGGTATCTGACACTTGAAAAGTCATGCCGATCGTAAAAGCTAAATATGCAAAGTCCTTATAATCGGGTTTAGTTTTCTCATTAAAGTTCACACCGCCAATCGGTGCTTTGTAATAGAGTTCAGCATAGCGGAGAGTGAAAACGGTATGAACTACTGCCCACGACAATACAACACTAGCTATTCCCAAGCCGATCTCGGCCAGCTTCATAACCCCTTCACTGTTTGATGCTTTCGATAGCACCAGACCAACGGCTACCAAGCTGGCAATACTGGCTACCAACAGTAGCACATCGGCCATTACTCGGGATGGGTCTTCACGTAGAGCATGAGTTTGTGTCTCTTGTCCACTCATACTAAGTACGTTAAACCAAACCCAAGTTAGAAACACTAGCGCGGCGCTGTCCCAGCCCAGCAACGGGGCTACTGACCAATTAAGGGTCTTACCGACTACCAAGGCAACAATAAAACCTATAGCTAGACTTATGGTTAATCTTAACTTTGCGCTGACTGGTTTCATTAGTTTCACTATCTCCCTTTCGCTCATAAAAAGCAATCATCTCACTCTATCTTATTAGTCTGTAACAGCAATATGTCGATCTACAAACATACACAAGTCTTTTAATGACCAGGGCTTGGCCCCTCGAAAACCCAAGAGATGAATCTGGCCTGGGCTTGGTAGAATAAGTCTCTTTTTATTTCTCTCTGCTCAACCGCATAGTAGTCAAAAACATAGGGTTCAACGATCGAGAATACATTAAGTATGTCTTCTTGTACGGCAGTAAGATAGTTTTTGACAGGTACGTACTTGCTTGCTCGCTCGATTAGTTCCGATGGATGGTTGCCAAATACATCTGCAACAATCCACTTAAACCCCTCCACGCAATCGGGAGCCGTTTGGTCTATGACGTGCTTCCCGGCACGCAAAGCTGTTCTTAAGTAGCCGACCCGCTCGACAGTATTAAACATGTGGCTTAATTTTGTATCTGATTTAACTAAAACCTCTTCCATGGCACGGTTAATAAATTCACGAATTTCAGGATCAATATCTTCAATTTTCTCAAGTATTGAAAATAACTGCACCCTCTCTTCGTTTTCATCTTCTTCTGTCTTATCGCTATAGGTAATGTCCCCAACAATGGCCTCTGCCCAGTCATGTATTAATGCCGCTGTATGCAGGACGGATTCTTCTGGTGTATCAATAAAACCCGGTTGGTGCTGGTTTAGTTGGTTTACAAAGCTTCGAGTTAGACCGTATGTAAGGGGTAAATGGCTTAAGTTGCCAACATCCGCACCCAGTAACTCAATCCAGCGCTGGTTACTGACATCGTGGGGCTTATAGCGTTCATATCTTACTTGTTCGCCCAGTGCTTGGCCAAGGTGTGTGGTCGAAAAAGCACGGTGGATATCCATTAGTCGTGGTTGACTGGTACTCTCCATGCGTTAATCATCCGACTAATATTAAGGATTGGCAACCATAAGCAAAATAATTAAGGAGCTGTTTGCGTCAGAGCAGATGTGGAATCTGCTAAGTTCTTAAATAGCTTAATATCGAGTCGTGGAAGAGTTCTAATAATCTTAGGGATACCCATCGAAAGTAAGGTTAATTGGTTAAACCTGGTCGGTTTAACTTTAACTAGACCATCTGCATAATCTTGTGACAAATCAAAGGCTGCATCGATAACTGTGCCGCCAGCAATTAAATTGCCTAGCCATTGTGTGAACGCCAGCGACTGTTTTTTAGAGGCCTCAGGGGCTGTAAAGAGATTACCGCACATCTTACCTTCGTGAATGCTGATTGTTCCTAAATCTCTGGCAGTTTGGGTGTATCTTTTATCTGTCGAAAGGAATTTCCACTCCTGCATAATTTCCGTAAATTGTTCTTGTTGAGCTGTCGGCCAAGCTGTTACACGATTTCGTAACTCGTGTACATAGTCGAATCCAGTACTATCGACAGCATTGGATCCAGTAATATTCCCTAACAAATGATCAAACTCAAGCATCCTTATCGGAGTAGGTTTACGAGAATCAAGACACTGGTCAAGATCGTATATACCATGTAGTATTAAACGCCACTCCTCTATGGTATGGTCACTGACTGCTATATCAAATTTACTGGCCGCATGAGCAAATATATCGGCGCCACGTTCGTACTTATGACCGCCATTTTCAGGCATTAGGGCTCCAAGAAACGGCTGTTTTACCAAAAAGTTTAAAAGTGTTCATTAGAATATTTATATCCGTTGCGTGTGAAGCATCAGCAATATAAGTTATATCGATTTCCGCCCTATGCTTAATTACTTCCTCGGTGTTAGCACCCAACTCACCACTATGATACCTAACGCCATATTCATCAAAAATTCCCGGCCGAGCTTGGCTCCGCGCATCTATCCATTCTTTATAAGTAGCTCTATCCAGTACATCGCGTGCATGTTCATAGTCCGCCACGACTAATGCTCTGGGGCCAATAACGGACATAGAACCTTGCCATACATTCCAAATTTGAGGAGTTTCATCAACTCGCAGTTTCCTTAAGATTTTGCCGACCCGACTTGCGCGTATGTCATCATGTTTACCCAAGCTAGGTACTGCATCCACGTGTTGAGGCATGGTTCTAAGTTTATAAATATTAAAAGCTTCGTTGTTTAAACCTACTCTCGATTGAATAAATAGCGGGTTAACTCTGTCAACTACGCCCACCGCAAGAGCACCTACCATACCGGCAGAGCCAGCAAATGGTAGGATGCCCACAGTCAGTGCGATATCTTCTAGACGTTTTTGTCTGCTTGATAGCCAAGCTTCACCTTCAAGTTTTTTCATCAGAATCCTAGGGGATAGTTATAGAGGAGAAATTCCTATTATGCAATCATAAGCACGATCATGCATCAAAAGGAGTACTATGTTTAGTATCAAGACTTCGGAAACGTTGCTTATCTCTCTCGAAGTAAAGCTCCACTCCCCCTGTTGGTCCATTTCTATGTTTCTTAATAAATATGTCTGTTACATTCTTGCGGTCGGTTTCCGGATTGTAGTATTCTTCGCGGTAAATAAAGGCTACAACGTCGGCATCTTGTTCGATCGATCCGGATTCTCTAAGGTCAGCCAACTGCGGAATCTGGGGGCTGCGGCTTTCCACTGAACGACTCAGCTGAGATAGGGCCATTAATGGTACGTTTAATTCGCGGGCAATACCTTTGAGGCCACGGGAAATCTCAGATATTTCCTGGACACGATTAAATTCATTGCCGAATTTGGAGCCGCCGCTCATTAGCTGCAAATAGTCGACAATAATCAAACCTAACGGGCGGGTATGGGCTTCGCGCCTGGCTTTGGTCCTTAGGTCACTAACCGTAATACCCGGACTGTCATCAATGAATATCTGGGCTTCAGACAAGGAGCCCATGGCTTGCCCCAGCTTTTCGAAGTCGGCATCGGATAAGTTGCCTGTTCTAAGTGCCCAGGCATCCACGCCCGATTCCATAGCCAGCATCCTGTCGACAAGCTGCTCCTTACTCATTTCCAGGCTAAATAACAGTACCGGTAATTCGGACTTCAGAGCCACGTTATGGGCGATATTTAAGGCCAAGGCAGTTTTACCCATTGACGGCCGAGCCGCCAGGATGAACAAGTCGGAACGCTGCAAACCGGCCAAAATATTATCCAGATCTTTAAAGCCAGTTGGTACCCCCCTGATCTTGCCTTTGTCTTTATGTAGTTCATCTAACCTATCAAAACTCTCAGCCAGAATAGTTTCCAAGCTAGTTACGTCTTGCTTGATATGCTTCTGGCTAACTTCAAACAGTCGGCTCTCGGCCTCTTCTATCAGCTGCTGGAGGCTGCGGGCTTCGTCAAAGCCGTAGCCGACAATGTCCTGGGAAGCTTTAATTAAACGCCGCCGTAAGGCTTTCTGGGCTACGATTTCGGCATACTGCTCGACATGGGCGGCCGTCGGTACGAAGTTCGTTAGTTCGGTTAAATAGGCTGGACCACCAACCATGTCGATGAAACCGACGGACTTCAATTGGTCGGACAGCGTCAGGACGTCAATTGGACTGTGCTTTTCGTACAGCTGCTTGATGGCTTCATAAATACGAGCATGGCGTTCGTCATAAAAGTCATCGGCGTCAATGGTGTCGGCAATTTTGACAATCGCGTCGGCGTCAATTAATAAAGCCCCGAGCAAACTGGCCTCGGCCTCGGTATTCTGCGGCGGTATCTTAGCTGCCTCCGGATTCATGCTTCCCCTTAACTATGACGGCTGTTCTTAGGATTCTATCACTTCGGCCGAACCAAAAATATTGCTTATGGTATCCAATGGGTCGACTACTTGTTTTTCTATTTCTACCGCCGGTTCCGGTATAACCCTAGCGTCTTTATCTACCTCGCAGCGTATAGTTATGGTCTGGCCGGTTTGCTTACGGATAATGTCGCTTATAACCCGCCGGTTCCTGTCGTCATTAATGCGTTTTTGGTGGAACGGGAAAGCGAATTTAAGTATCAGCTCATCGCCGGCAAAGACGGGAACGGCCATCCGGGCGATGCCGTACAAGGTGTTGTGTTTGTGCTTGATGGCCTGCAGTACCTGGTGCCAGGCATTGTTATCGAATTCGCCGGTAGACGATGAAACCACAACCTCTTCAGCCTGCGGTATCTGGTCTTCGGCTGCTTCCGGTTGCGGTGTTTTTCGTACTTCAGGCTTGGCTTCCGGCTTAGGCTCTCTGCTAACAGTTTCATTCTTAATGGCTGGTGCGTAGCCACCGCTATGTTTAAGGGCGCTATCTAATAGTACTAGTTCCAGTAGTGACATAGGGTTGTGCGAAGCCGGCACAGCTAATAGTTGCTGGAGCAAATGCGTCAACTCTTGGCCGCCAAGCGAGCCACTACCTTCTAATAGCTGTTCCCGCAGCTTTTCGCTTAGTTGTCTGGCAATTTGCGGCGCCTGGTAACCGCCCTGGCGCAGCTTAGCCAACTTAGTCACTAGCTGGCCTGGGTCGCCGCTCTGGATGCTGTTTAAAACATCGGCAATGGCTTCTTCGGGGGCGATACCGAGTACCCGCTGGACATCCTGCAGTGTTATTTTATCGGCGCTAGTACTGACCTGGTCGAGCAAGGATATGCTGTCACGGAAACTGCCACCGCCGTGCTCGGCGATCAGTTGGAGGGCCTGGTCATCAACTTTGATCTTTTCTTTCTTGGCTATAGATTTAAGGTGTTCGACGACCTGACCGCTTTCGATAGGCTTGAAAGTGTAGCGCTGGGTGCGGCTGATAATGGTCTCCGGGACTTTATGGGCTTCGGTAGTAGCCAGGATGAATATGGCGTGCTCCGGCGGTTCTTCAAGGGTTTTCAGCAAGGCGTTAAAGGCCTCTTTAGTCAGCATATGGACTTCGTCGATAATGTACACTTTGTATTTGGCATTGGCCGGGGCGCTGTGGACTTTGTCGCGCAGTTCACGGATTTCGTCAATCCGGCGGTTACTGGCGGCGTCAATCTCAATAATGTCCAGGTGGTTGGCGGACTCGTCATACGGCAAGCCATTGACCTCATAGGCCAGAATACGGGCAATACTGGTCTTACCGACCCCGCGTGGGCCTGTAAACAGGTAGGCGTGGCTGATAGAGCCTTGTTTTAGGGCATTAGAAAGAGTTGATGTAATATGCTCCTGGCCGACAATTTCAGCTAGGTTTTTAGACCGGTACTTCCTGTATAGTGCTTGCCCCATGGTCTATTAATTATACGCCCAAAAAGCTTGGTCAGGCGTTGTAGATTTAGTGTCCCGGTAAACTGCGCGGGCTTATAAAGTCTTGTTCTGGGTTTGGCTTTTTAAAATGCTTGCCTGAGCGGGATTGACGCCAGTAATCTGGTGTAGATTGCGTAAAGCCTTGGATAACCCCCGCCCATCCCAATATTGTCCCGGCAGTTTTGATAGCCTTGCCGGTTTTAGGCGCCGTTTCAGCTACCTTTGAACCTATTACATTCAGACCTATCCCCATCTCCTGCATGAAATAAGCGTGTTTACCGGGACGCGTAGGATGAACCTGTGGCTTTTCATTAACTACCCGGTCGTAGACAGTTATAGCCGCATTGGCCGTATTCTGAACGGCCACAGCAGTCAGTAATGATCTTGGTGCCCGTTTGGTTTTCCATATTTGAGCCAATGCGTAGACTAATTTAATCTTGTCACCACCGGCATCAATGGCTTCACCTAGATCACTTTGAGTCTTGGTCGCACGAGCTACTTTGCCGTCAATGGCATCGGCTGCATAACCAGCGCCACTTTTAACGATACCGGACCAAGTGTCATGCTGTTTAATACCGTCCAACGCTATTACAAAGGCTACCGCATCGATTGCATTAGCCGGCGTAACTATCGTGCCGGTAGCATCAGAAGCTTTCTGAAAAATATTTCTCTCATCGGTGTCCACCATTGGCATAAATTCCATGCAATCTTTATACCATGCCGGAGGCTATTAACCATAAGAGCAAAATTAAATCTAAGTATGGGATTTATAGAGCGGCTTCGAGTGCTGCCCACTCGGCGTGGCTGTCGTCCTCTGGAACGTTGACGCTGACCTGGTCGCCTGGTTTGGCTTTGAAGTAGGTTACGCTGGCCAGTAAGACGCGGTAGCGCTTCTTATTTACTTCGACGTAATAGTGACCGTTTTCCTGGATAAGGACACCTACGAGCTGTTTACGAGGTATCGGGCCGATCTGCTTGTACATGAATGAACCGTCGTCAGCGATAGTCAGTTTCAGGATATCGCCTTGGACCAGTTTGGATTTGCTGGCGTAGTTAGCGGGCACCGGATAGGTCTTACCGTCTGATCCGACCATGTTCTGGCCGTCGAAAACACCTTCAATTACCTTACCTAGAGCTTCCTCAGTCTTAATAGCCCCGGTAACTACCGGATCTTCGCCAACTAAACTCAAAAGCAATTCTTTGGCTGCAGCTAAACTAGTTTCAGCTTCCTGAATAAGTGCTTTTAATCGTTTGATTTGTTTGTCTGGGACGTCTGCCATCTCTCCGCATCTCTCTATTCGATAAGTGTTTATTTAGGTACACTTTCTGGCCTTACCGTAGCATGGTTAACGGGTCAAGTCAAAGGAATAGCTGTTACCTGTGGATAAATTTATTTAGTTCGCAAATAAAAAGCTGCCCCCAGATCAGAGGCAGCTTTTATAATTTAGCGTTATATTACGCTAATTCAACGGTTGCGCCAGCTTCTTCAAGCGTTTTCTTGGCAGCTTCGGCGTCTTCTTTCTTAGCCTTTTCCAAAACTGGTTTTGGCGCGCCATCAACAACAGCCTTGGCTTCACCGAGGCCTAAGCCGGTAATGTCTTTAACGGCCTTGATGACAGCGACTTTCTGGGCGCCGGCATCTTTCAGGATGACATCGTATTCGGCCTTCTCTTCGGCGGCTGGAGCGGCGTCACCACCACCGGCAGCTGGGCCGGCAACTGCAACTGCAGCAGCTGCTGGTTCGATCCCATATTCATCCTTAAGGATATTCTTTAATTCGTTAACTTCCAGAACAGTCAGACCTGTCAGCTGTTCCGCAATTTTCTTTAAATCAGTAGCCATTTCTTTAAGCTTCCTTTCTTAGTTAGTTGCTTTGGCTTCGACTCCGTCGAGTAAAGCGTGTAAGTTACCAGATAATCCACCCAAAACGTCATTGACCGGCGAAGACAAAGTAGCCAGTACCTGGGCAATGAGATCATTCTTGCTTGGCAAGGTTGCGAGTGATTTAACTTCATCAGCGCTTAAGAACTTGCCTTCGGCTGAAATAGCGCCGACGAACTGGATCGTCGGCTGCGTCTTGGCAAAGTCCGCCAGCGTTTGGGCCGGTGCGACTTCGTCGTTACCGTTAAAGGCATATAGCAGCATACCTGTTAGTGCGCTGGTATCCGTGTCCTTAACGTTGTCCGTTGATTGGATCGCCTTTATAACCAGGCGATTCTTAACAACCTTTAGAGTGGTGCCGTTGTCCTGACCCTGGCGCCGCAAACTTTGCATCGCCTTTACCGGCGTGCCCTGGTAGGCTGCGACGACGGTCATTTTGGAGTCTGCCAAAAGCCGGCTGACTTCCGCCACAACTTCATTTTTCTTGTCCTTAGTTAAAGCCATAATTGCTTCCTATCTCTTTTGAGTTAGCGCCCAAGCTTTCGACCTTAGCTCACGCGTCGTACCAAAAAAGCTTCCTGGGTTACCAAGAAGCTTTAAAGTGTGCTCAAAAACAAAAAATATCTGTAATTTTGCACCTCGGCGACATTATCAAGGCTTTTGGCCCGTCGCTGTCTTTGGTAACAGGTTTAAGTATAGGTCTTCACCCCTTATAAGTCAATATGTTACTTCAATGAGGCAACACGGTGCGCTGACTAATGTAAGTAGTTCTTTCGAACTCGGCCTGCCGGGCCCGTTTTACAGCTTGGCCACCTAAATACATTTCCAGTAAAGTCATGCCACTAAGCTCAGCGCTATCACTATTATCTTCAGGATTTTGGGGGACTACTGAGTGCTCCGGAGCCCTATCCATAATTACACTCTCATATCCTTCATTGTTAATATCTTCCCTGCTTCGTTATATATTCGGGCTAGTCTCTGGTGTCCAGTCAGGTCCTCAAAACCGGAAACATCACTGCTACTCTCAGCGGTGGGCTCACTATCAAACTCAGCCAAACCTGGCCCAGGTAAAAATCCCACCGCCATGTCGACTTCCCAAGGCTCCTTTAGTTCCCCTCTAGATGACATATATTCTCCTTATAATTTAAAAGCCCCGCTTGTTGCGGGGCTAATGTTTATGACAAATTAAACTCAGACCCGCGTCTTGGGGATTGCAATCACCTTAATAATGATGCTCTTCTGAGTCATGGGATTCATAGTGCTCTTGCCAAAGCCGTTTGTCAAGATCCCGAAGGCGGCGTTTCGGCCAGTATGGCCGCCTGGGTCGCTTGCTGACCAGCAGCTCTTATGGCCTTGGCAGATTCTTGCCAACGCTCGTCATAGGAAATTACGGCTACCTCACTAATATTTTCTTGATTACGAGCGGCCCTCATATTCTCATTGTATCTTTCGATCTGTTCTGCGGTGGGCGGCGAGGTGTGGCCACGGGCTATATTTATATTCACAAATGTCATCACGTACTCCTTAAATTAAAAAACAGGCTGGTCGTCGAAGCCTGATTCTAGTTTCGGGGCTGTGCTGGGGCGTTTCTAACGCTCAGGCTTCAACCATGCTGAAGCACAGCCCTTGTAGGCTGAGGAGGAGTCCTAGAGTGCTCAAGCGGTTAAAACCCATAGCAGTTACGATACAACCATAAGCCCGACTTGACAAGCACTTTTGTCAAGCGTAAACTTCACATTCGTGATAAACCTTATCCAAACTATTATCAACTTTATGGCAGCACCGAAGTACGCTTTTGTGCGTGTTAAGGTTAAAAAATAGGTTGGAGACCGAATTTATCATCTAAAATAAGCAAAGAAAATCAACGAAACCGGACTCCAACCAGGGGCCCGGTTTTTTAATCTAAGGAGAAAGGACCAAAAAAACTATATTGCAATTCAGTATGAAGAGCGTATAACTATTTTCGGTACAGAAACCAATGAGTCTTGGATTAGAAATACATACTATAGATACGACCAGGTTACCAGAATTAACCGGCTTTGATGTAAATAAGCTTAGTGCGGAAGAATACGGCGAATATAGAGCCTGGAAAATGCGTCAGTTCTTAGCAAGCGGCTCAGTGGGTGCGAGCTGTGAGATCACCTTCGTGCTGAATGACACAACATCTCATCTCGATGATGATGTTAGACACGCTTCATTTATAGCAGCTCTCGCATTGCCAACAATAGAAAGTATTAATGATGGTCATCATTCTCAAGAAAATGTTTACGAGGGCGAAGACGGAATTATTTCAAGACAAATTATAGCTACCCCAAACGTTAAGATTGCTCTCAAACAAGACCTAAATAACCCACTTGAGAAAAAGTATGAGCAAGTTCCTATTGAAGGAGCTCCGGATATTTTAGCCATATTTTATAGAGCAAAAAAGTCCTCTATCTCCACAACTGAAAGTTAATCACGACAGGACGAAGTTTCTACTGGGTGGCTTCTATTTGTTTTAGCTTGAACTGCGTATATCGTTCCGCAGCCAATCGTGTTAACTCGGCATCCTCGCCTTGGTTGACAAACTTCATGCCTTCAGCCAACATCGGATGTACTTCGGCCAGTTTGTCATGCATTTCCTGGACTAATTTACGGTAACCAGGGTGCCCCTGTGGGCTGGTACGCAGTTCATGCAGGTGAAAGGCCTCACGAGCGTTATACGTAACCTTCCAGCGCATTTTATGGCCTAAAAGCGTCGCATACTGGGCTTCAATAGCATAGCCCTTAGATTGCAAGGCACTGTACAGCTCAAGGCTGAGGTCAAAGCATTCCTCGAATTGTTCGGTTAGCAATGCATCCTCAACAAGCTTCGGTATGTCATAGCCGTAGCGGGGTGTTAATAGCTGCCATTCCAGGTCGTCGACAATCCGGTGGCGTTGCAGGTCACGGAAAATGCCGTAGTCGCAGACAATGTCCCAGTTGTAGTGAGCTTTCTCGAGCGCTCGGCCGGGTTTGTGGCGGCGATTGAGGCGTTCCCCTATATAGGCCGTAAAGACTTCTTCTTTTTGGGCAATTGGCCACTTGTCGACAGTTGCCTGGATGTCCTTGAGCGGCAAACTGCTGTGTTCATAGAGCATATCGGCCACAAGTTCCAGTTCGTTTCTGGGCCAATATGAGACCAGCTGGACGGCTTCGGTCTCGTTGGCGTGGGTATCTGGCAGGTATTTGCCAGCCAGTTCATTAACAGCCTTATATGTATTGGCCCGGTAGGCAATCATGGCACCGCCACGGTCGGGTTTGTCGGCTCTCTCTAGGAATGACGGTATTACTTTACGGGCTTCGGCCAAGACTTTATTGCCGGTTTCTACGGCTTCTGGCAGTTCGTCGCTTTGTAAGTGCATGATCAGGCTTTCTAAGGCCTGGCCGGAGGCATAGATGCCCACGGTCGACTTGGTGGCTACCGGCAAAACCGGCCGGATGGCGTCACATGCCTGGGCCCGGGTAGCCCCTTGCCAGGCTATGTCCTGCTCTTCTTTCGGTACATCGGAGTTCTCACGGACGTACTTGGTGGCCTTATGGACCATGTCGGAGTATAGGTCAAATATCTTATCCAAGGTGTCTTCGTAAAGCTTCTTAGTAGGTGCGTCAAAATGTGACGGCGTATAGTATTTGTACTTACCGTCAGCATCCTTCTGGTCGAAGTAGATGTAGCGGGTCGATTGCTCTAGATAGGCTGCCAGTCGGCCCCATTCGAGCTTCTTTGTCAGTAGATTAGAAGCACCTTCGACTACCAGATGTTGTCCGACTAACTGCTGCACCGAGTCATCGCCGTAAGCCGTAATAACCCTTTGAAGTAATTTCTCGTCTTTACCAGCTGAGGCGGCGAATTCATCGAGAATTGTAATCCGCATGTCGTCGCCGCGGCGTGAAAGGCGGGCCATGGCGGCCGCTACCGTTAACGGACTGAGTTTGTCATTAAAGGCATAGACGTTGTCACTGGTATTGGTAACGGCAGCTTGCAGGAATTCCTCACCGGCCGGGGTTACCTTATAGCCGTTGTCAGTTTTGGTTACATAGGGGTTATCTACCTTGACGGCGGCCACTGTACCCGTTTTATTCTTCGGTTTTGGTGGTAGCATTGGTTCAATCGTTTTCCAAAGGTGTTCCTGAACGGCTTCTATATCCATAAGTTTGCCACCGCGGACGCAATCTAAGCGCGTAAAGTCCTTAGGAAACAATTGGCATAGGTCGTCATAGACTTCGACGGCGCGTTTGAGGTGGTCAATATCTGCCTCATGCAGATCACGTTTCTTGTCGGTATAGCTGCGGGCGGCTTTCTGGTCGACCAGCTCCTGGGCAATTTCGGCCGGCACTCTAAGGACGAATGACTTGTCCGGTCGAGGAATCCCCAGCATTTGGAACTCCAGGTTATCTAGCCAAATGAAATAGCCGCGGCGTTCCTCGGCGTGGTCGAACTTAGTACCCTGGTGGGCCATATTTGAGCCGGTGAAGCGGTTAGCCAGGACTATTTTGCCTTCTTCCAGCGCTTGGCGAATCTGCGGTGCCGCCTGGTAGCGGTCGAGGGCGTAGAACAATGACCCGGTATATGGCCCGACTTCCTCGGCCGTACCATAACGGCCGTTCAAATACTCGCGGACAAAATAGCTCGACGGCTGGTCGTATTGGGGGAAGTCAAAAGTCGCCACGTCATAACCTTCTTGTTTTAGCCTGTCTACAAGCAGCTGGAACTGGGTGCCTTTACCCGAGCCGTCGGTGCCTTCAATAACTAAAAAGGTCCCCGCCCTTTTTTCGGGAGGTGGCGTCTTACTCATCGTGCTTTTAAACCTTTAATCTCTCCTGGTAGCTCACGCCTGTCCTTATAAGCCCGGGGCAGCATCTGGTCCGGCGTCCAGGTGGCAATCAACTCATCCAAATTGGTGCCGACTTGATACTTGCCACTCATGCCATCATCGCGACCTTCGCCATAATTACCTTCGACTTCACCGGTTTCGTGGAATACTGCCTGAGCAATGCGTTCGCCTACGGGCAGCAGCACCGTTTCGTGCTCGTTGAGGTTATAAATTTCCAGAGTCAGCCGATTTATATAGCCAGGGTCGACCCAGCCAGCGTCAAAACAAACGGCTATGCCGTTACGTCCCCAGCTGGAGCGTGATTTAACCTCATAAGCCCCTGGCGGTTTGATGCCAAAGAACTCATGGGTATGGGCCAGAATACGTTCACCTGGTTTAAGTGGGATCACCGGATGGTCAGCTGGTATGCCGTCGAGCAGTCGCACACCGTTGGCCGTGCACCAATCCAGGTGCGGTACGGCCTGGTGCACATCGCCGAAATAACGCTTGACGTCAGTTTCGTCGAAGGGGTTATAGACATAGCCGCGCTTTGCCTGGCCAGTGCGGTAGTAGTAAAAGCCCAAAGTTACATCCAGACTAGCGTGGCTAACATGCTTCTCGTTAAACGGCACACAAACAATGTGCCCATCCTTGAGAGCAGCCCGAATTTGTTTGTTACTGTAAACCCCCATTAAACCTCCACGGAATTAGCAAGCGCGTAACTACGGATATTGTACGGTTTGTCAAATGTATGACGCAAGCATTAGCACAATATTACAACCCCATAACTACGCGTTACGGTAATACTAAACGTCTTTAATCTGGTAGAGGTGCTTGAGGTCGTTGTTCTTCAGGTCTTCCAAGAAAAGCTTGGCAAATTTCTTAACGTCTTGGAGAGTACCGTTACTCATAATTGTACAGTCGACTGGTATGTTCTCGCGTTCCCGTTCAGTTGGGTCGAGCATGTCGTTCTGTAAGTGTCCTGGCCGGTATACCTTAACGATCACTGCACCGGCCTTGCGGGCGATGTTGGCATCAGTCGGGTAGCGGATGGCGCCGCAAATGCACAATTTGCAGCCTTTTTCTTCGTTTTTCTTGGCCCGGCGGACTATTTCATTCCACCAGATGCCGGCATCCACCCGATCCACCAGGTAACCGCCCAACCATTGCAGTAGTGGCCGGTAAGTTTCCTTATTTTCGGTATCAATTTGCTTATGGGCCAAAGTAAAGTTACGGCGCAGGGTTTCGACGTGCAGGATCAGCTTTTGGTATTCGATCGGGTGCTTTTCAATTCGGTCGGGCTCAAGCTTGATTTGTTCAAACGTGCAGCGAATACCTAATATATCTAGCAGGATAGCTGGCAGTGCCTTCAGCCAGTTATTAAGGGCTTCGACGTCATAAGGATCAAGCGGTGTAACTAGCGTGGATTGCAGGGCGTTGGCAACTTCAATAACTACGCTGCTGGTTTCAAGATGTACAGTAGTGGGCTCCAGTTCGGCCAGGGCGTCGGCAAACGTCGTTTTACCGTGTCCGATCGGACCGGTCATTCCTAGTAACAACATGCACCTAGTATAGCAAAAGCTTTTTGATTACTTGCTTATCTGTTGTGTCGTTGGATGGCTAAAATAATCCAGCATGCACCACTTAAGGCTGTCGTAAGCGCCGCAAACCACAATCTAAGTGTCAAATAAGTAAGAGCAAATATCAACAAAACCAAGGCCGTGGGCACCGATGCTGCTAGAGGCGGCTTATTATCATTTTTTATGATTGGAAATAACGACACTATAAATATGATAGAGCCGACCGCAAAAACATAGTCCTGCCACATATTAGTTAAGCTTCAGCAACAGTGACTTGAATGGAGGGACCCATGGAAGTAGTAATATAGATAGATTTCATATACGTACCCTTCAGGCTAGAAGGTTTGTTGGCCTTAATGCTGGCTAGGACGGCATTAGCGTTATCTGCTAGCTTCTTGTCGCCAAAGCTGACTTTACCTATACCAAGGTGCACTATACCGGTGCTGTCGACACGGTATTCGACACGGCCGGCTTTAGCTTCGGAAACGGCTTTAGTAACATCAGTCGTAACAGTTCCGCTCTTCGGGTTGGGCATGAGGCCTTTAGGCCCTAATAAACGAGCATATTTGCCAAGTTTAGCCATTTGCTGGGGTGTGGCTATAAGGATATCGAAATCAATTGTGCCCTTGTCGAGCTGCTGCAGGAATTCGTCAGCTCCGGCAATGTCGGCACCGGCTTTCTTGGCGGCCGCAACACCGTCAGCGTCGGCAAAGACAGCTACGCGGACACTCTTACCGGTACCAGCTGGCATGACAATAGTATCGCGTAAGTTCTGGTCAGCCTGGCGCGGGTCGACACCTAGCCGAATATGCATTTCAACTGTAGCGTCGAACTTGACGGGGCTTGTCTTAGTGGCCAAAGCCAGGGCTTCAGCCAAACTGTAAACTTTATCTTTCTCTATTTGCTCAGCTAGCTTACGGAAATTCTTACTGCGACGTTCCAGCTTAGACCGCGCTGGTTTTTGCTGTATTTTGGGCTTTTTGTCTTCGTCGCTTTCAGCTTTCTGGGTTTTGCGCTCCTCTTTGGCCTGCTTTTCCTCAGACTCTTTAATGGCTTTAGCGCTGCGCTTGCCAGCCTTAGCCGTGGTCTTTTCTTCTGTTTCCGTACTAGTAACTTCGGCTGCCTCAACAGTTGTCTCGGTCTGGATAGCTACTTCTTCAACTACCTTAGTGCTTTTTTTGGCCTTAGCCGCTTCTTTAACTGGTTTGGGTGCAGCCTTTTTTGAAGTGACCTTCTTAGCTTTAGCCTCATCGGCTTTCTTAGTAGTTTTTTTGGCTTCCGCCATAATTTCTCCTTCCGTGGTACACGCGGCTGTTCAGGCCTCCCACAAATTGTTAATTAATAACCGATTGGAACTGCAGCCTGACTGGCCTTAAAAGCAAAAGTATTCTGCTCTAAACAATAAGGTACTAACATTGCTCCTTCGGCAGAATGCTCAGTAACATATGTAGCTGCTGCTTCTTCTGCGGCAGATAATTTAGCTTGAGCTTCTTCTAGTTGTCTACGGGCAAATAAGACTTGGGCACCCAGTTCTACTACACGTGCAACTATTTCTCCGCTTGGCTCTAAGACCTTGTTAGGGCCTGATTCGTCAAAATGATATTCAGCACCCATAATTATCCCTCGACTTCTACGCCCATTGAACGCGCGGTGCCGGCAACTTGCTTCATGATTGATTCGACATTGTCGGTATTCATATCGCCGGCTTTGGTTTCGGCGATTTCACGCAACTGCGACTGGCTTAGCTTCTTGCTGACCTTTTCGGTATTAGGACGTCCGGAACCTTTCTGGATACCTAAAGTTTTACGGATTAAATCGTCGGTTGGCGTGCCAACTACTCGGTAATCCATGGTCCGGTCTTCGTAAATAACAATGTGGACGGTTAAATCCTGACCCATCCGGTCTTTAGTGGCATCGTTGAATGGGTTAATAAAATCCATCATATTAACACCGTATTGACCGAGTGTACTGCCCACGGGTGGTGCCGCTGAGGCCTGACCACCTTTAATCTTCATCTTCAAATTAGCTTTGACCACCTTGGCCATATAGAACTCCTTTAACGAACAATCTTAGTTGAAGCGGATTGTTCTCCTACCTTTAAGTAGTGCGTAACTCGTAGAGTTTACTACAGTTCACCCCTGTTGTCTAGTGCGGAAGCCTTTTAAGAGTTCGATCGTACCTACGTACATACCGATAAAGCCGATAGCCTCACTTCCGTGGTGCATAGCCACAAATATACTGCTACCTAATACTAAAGCACCGATTGTTTTATGCCGGTCGGGTGATATGGGTTGGGGTGTAGTTTCGTAATTTTCTGCTTCTGGCATAATAATGTCCTATTCTACCATGAGTTCTTTCAGTGACCGCTCATATTCGCAGTCATATATGACTGTATATTCTTCGTCACTGGCGTAAAAGGCCTGTAACCCGCAGTTACCGAACTTGCAACGCTTGGCAGTTTGCTCATTATCCGGCAATGACTCAACCAGCTGATCGTTATTGTCCAATTGATTGACCAGGCAAAGCGCCGGCCAAGCTTCAGCTTCAGCTTTGTTAGGGTGGGCCACTATTTAGACTCGCTTTACTTGTAGGCTGTCTAATTCAACAGGCGTTTCTCGGCCGAACATGTTAACTAGTACTTTGAGCTTGCCCTTGGTCGGATCAACTTCGTTAATAGAGCCGTCAAAGCCCTTGAAAGGCCCGTCGACAATATTAACGACTTCGCCGATCTTGAAGTCGATCTTGTGTTTAGGTTCTTCGCGGCCCATACGCTTCATGATCTTTTCCATTTCGTCGGAAGATATAGGGGTCGGTTCGGAACCGGAACCGACGAAGCCGGTTACGGACGGCGTATTACGGACTATATACCAGGCGTCTTCGCTCATTTTCATTTGAACCATGACGTAGCCCTGGAAAATTCGCTTTTCGACTACTTTTCGTTTGCCGTTTTTAACTTCAATCATCTTTTCCTTGGGTACCAGTACCTGAAAAATCTTGTCTTTCATGTCCAGACTGTCGGCCCTTTGACGGATACTTTCGGCTACCTTTTCTTCGTAGCCACTATAAGTGTGTATGGCATACCACTGCTTGGTGGCGTCGTATCGCTTGCTCATTATTTAAGTAATACCTTTCTGAATAGCTTATCTAGACCATAGTCGGTTACGGCTATGACGGCTCCAAACACCAAGGCAAAAATGAAGACTGCAAATGTTAATTTAGTAGTCTCTTTGCGGCCCGGCCATTCTACTTGCCGCAGTTCTCGCCAAGCATTTCCGAAAAACTTTGGGAAAAGCCGTACGCGCTTACCGAGTATCCGGCCAGCCCGGTTTTCAGGTAAAGGTAGATGGTACTCGCGCCTTCCTATCTGTCTGGCAGCCCTAAAAGGTGTGGCAATCGATGAGGCCGTTTGCTTTAGACGGCGTTTTTTAGGTGGGGTTGCCGCCTTGCTGGCGCGCTGACGGACTGTTTCGGTCTTTTTAACGGTTCGCCGTTTCTTCTTTTCCTCAGCCATTTTCTCTCCTGAATTAAAAAAACTACCATAACGGTAGTTCCTGACGAGTCAATACTACCAGATGTATCGGCTCGTGGCAAGCCTTCGCACACAAGGCTTAACTAAGGTATAGTTGTATGGAAATGGTCATGCTTTACATCGCCAGCATATTCCTAGAGTTGTTACTCTACTTACCTTTCTTTTGGCGACAACGGAAGTTCATAACGCCTTTTATTGTCGCCGGCTGCAGCTTTGCGGCGGCGGCCTTGGTGACCAGTCAGCCCAGCCCTCTTACCTTAGGTCTACTTTTCCTGGCAGCCTTTAGAGTATTAAACATGCTGCGTGTCGCCAAAGGCCGCATGCATCCTGAATACCTGTATTTTGCTACTCGTCGAACTGTTCTGTGGATAGTGTTTTATCATATAGCTTTCATATCTTTGGCTCTATTAACAGGGAGGCTCTTATCCTTACATACAATTATGTTGGTGGCCGCTTCTATAGTTGCGGTAGTAACTTTTCTTACACTAGTCATTACCCTAATAAATATCCGCAAGACCAGGCATCTGCCAGTCATAAAGAACTATGCCGACAAAGAACTGCCGACAGTTACAGTGGCCATACCTGCTCGCAACGAAACCCAGGATCTGGAAGACTGTATTCGTTCCATCCTAGCCAATGACTACCCGAAATTCGAAGTGATTGTACTCGATGACTGTTCCGGCGATAAAACGCCGGAAATTATCCGCGGCTTTGCCCACGACGGTGTGCGCTTTATTGAAGGCGCTGAACCAAATGAAAAATGGTTAGCCAAGAATCAGGCTTACCAGCGCTTGAGCGAAGAAGCCAGTGGCGAGCTGCTATTGTTTTGTGGCGTTGATGTACGTTTCGGCCCGCAAACCATCCGAGCATTGGTCACTACTCTGCTAAATCGTAACAAGGACATGGTAAGTGTCCTGCCCAGGCGCCTTACGGCTGGTGCGGCCAGTGCTTTTATTCAATCGATGCGCTATTGGTGGGAACTGGCACTACCCAGGCGTCCCTTTAACCGCCCACCGGTATTAAGTACCTGCTGGCTGATCCGTCAAAAGACACTGGAGAAGCTGGGCGGCTTTAAAGCCGTCAGCCATACTGTTATGCCGGAAGGGTACTTTGCTCGGGAGATTATTAAAACCGATGGCTATAGCTTTATTAGGGCCGATGATCTTCTAGATGTCGAGTCCCGGAAGAATGCCGCCGATCAAAAACAAACGGCTATTCTTACCAATTATCCACTGCTAAGGCGGCGTCCCGAATGGGTAGTGTTAGTAAGTCTCATAAATATATTCGGCATGGTGACGCCATTCGTGGTGGCTATTTCGACTTTTTGGACAGGTTTAAGTACTGTACACATACTAGCCATCAGTGCCTGTGTTTTTCTGACGTTTACGCACGTCAGTATTGTAGAGATCAGCAATCCGGCTAATGCCTTGATAGCCGTATTTACAGTGCCCATAGCCGCCCTGACCGAATTTACTTTAGGCTATACATCAATGTTGCAATATGAGTTTTCGACAGTTGAATGGAAAGGACGGAATATTTGTATTCCGGTCATGCATGTCGTGCCTCATTTGCCTAAAGAATAGTCCTACTGCAAATTTGGAATAAAAATAGTAAACGTCGAGCCCTTATCTAGCTCACTTTCAAGGTCGATCTCAGCGTGAAGTAATCGAGCTAGCTTCATGGTTACGTATAGTCCGAGACCAGTGCCGTTATTGGCGCGCGTGCGGTAATCCTCCGAGCGGAAGAACTTATCGAAGACTTTTTCCTGGTCCATCTTGCTGATACCTATGCCAGTATCCGACACATAAAACTCTATACCGTTCGACTTAGCCTTGGCGCCAATCGTAACATGGCCTTTATCGGTGTATTTAATAGCGTTAGTGATGAAGTTCTGGAGTATTTCCCGGACGTAGAGTTTACTCGACTGTAACAATTCCAAATGCGGATCTATGTCAGTTTTAATATCCAAACCCTTGGCTGTCGCCTGCGGGTGATAATTCCGGGCTAATTCTTCTAATAGGTCATGGGCATTAATGGATTCGATTTCCAACTGTAGTTTGCCTCTTTCGGCACGGGATAGAGTAGCCAGATCATTAATCATGCCTGACAGGAAGTTTACCTGGTCATGGGCTTGTTTTAGGGCATCAATAATAGCTGGGTTATTTAGGCCCGCTTTTTCAGCGATAAACTGGGCGTTACCCAGGTTGCCTTCGGCAATAGCTATCGGCGTACGCAATTCGTGGCTGACGACGCTAATAAACTCATCGCGTTCCTCTTCCAGCGATTTTTCACGCGTAATATCGCGTAGCAGTATTACGTAGCCCTTCATACCTGATTGGCCGTAACCCAGGCGTACCGGAGCAATACTTGTATAGAGGTTGACCTGACTGCCGTCAGGATAAGTTAAACGCCAATCTCTAGAAGCCTGGGAAGTCTTGGTTTCAGTTATAAGCTTCTTAAGGTCGACTGGCTGGTTGTTCTTGTCGACCAGGTTTAAGACTTTTTCAATCGAACGGCCGCTTAAAGTGCTGTTAACGTCCAGGATATTTAGAGCCGCACCATTAGACACAACTATGTTTAAATTCTCATCGGTAGCAATAACGCCGTCACCCATGCTGTTAATAAGGCTGGTCAGGCGTTCGCGTTCCACTTTGGCGCTGCCGGGAGTTTTGACGGTGGCTTTTATTTGCTGGGCTATATGAACCGCTTTATGGGCTACTTTGGGCGGCTGTTTTTTTGGCATAACAGTATTTTATTACAATAAGCGCTTTATTGTGGCATAAGAATCGGCTGGTAAGCCCGAATCTCTTTCCTAATAGCGGCTAAATTGGGCACATGTTTGGCCAGCTCATCCCAGAACACCGGTCCGTGAGCCATTATCTGGGTGTGCAATAGTTCGTGAAGTAGTACGTAGTCGATTAAGTGCCAAGGCAGTTGCATTAGATAACAGTTAAGGACAATATCGTGGTGTTCGGAACAGCTGCCCCAGCGACTGGACAGGCGCTTAATGCTGACTGAACGATATGGCAGATTGTGCTCCGTAGATAGGGTCTGTAAGCGTTGTGGCAGTAAGGCCTCAGCCTCGTGCTTGAGAGCTTTGGTTGCGGCCCTATTGATAGCTGTTTGGACGCTCTCATCTTGTATATCCATTCCTACTGGCACAGTCACTCTAATGTCATAATTCTTGGTTATGCGACTCGACACGCGGCTGCTTGGCGCAAAGTTAAATACCAGCCGATGTCCTTTACCAATTCTTTGGCCGTCACCAAACACTACCGGCGCCTTTTTCTTTTTACTGATCCAGTCGCGCTTTTTTATGGCAAACTCTAGACCGACCCTATAAGGCACCCACGGCGGCATACTGACACGTACTTCACCATTGTGGGCAATGCTGAGACGCAGGCTCTTGGTGCCACGGCGCTTATATAGGTGGACGGTGCCCACATCGGGCACATGCACTTTTTTTACTGGCATGGATTAGTTATTCCTTAACGGATAATGATATTGCGGCGCGATATGTCGACACGGCCTTGGTTCTGTGACGGTATCAGGTTGACGAGACCAGGTTTGACTACTTTGGCAGCCGTATCAGTTGTAATAAGGCCCATGTCGTATAACTTCTTCATCATGGCGCTGCGCTGGGTCTGGTAGTTATGTTTGCCGCTAACAACTACGTAATCTTCGGCTGGTCCGGGGTTGTGCATTTGCGACAAAAGCGTTTCAAAGGTCGAACGATCAAACGGCATTGCATAACGATCATCAGTTTTGCGGCGGTCGCGCTTGACAACCCGACTGAAGGCGCTTTCGGGGTCTATTTGCAGCCATATGAGGACAGTTTCGGCTTTTATCTTACGAGCCATGTCCCTTAGAGCGCGCCTGGCCGCCAGAGTATTAATATTAGTGTCATAGACGACGCTAACACCGGCTGTCAGGAACTCTTCGGTCATGTAAGTCATCAAGTGATTAACGATTTCATTTTCCTGACGATCGTAACGTGGTTCTTCAAAAAGTTCATAACGTATACGATCACCTTGGACATGGGCGGCATTCATATCTTCGCATAATTGACGGGCTAGAAAAGTCTTGCCGGAACCTGGGAAACCGTACAATAAAACAAGAACTGGTTTAGTCGGCGTGACTTTGTTCATCAAGTATAAAATTACAGGATTTCCCTGTTAATTGCAAAACAGAGTAACGCTCACCAGCCAGTCCTAAAAGACGGTTTATGAAATAATGATCAAAATCTAATCTTGTACTTCGGGAACTTTACTAGCGGGTGTAACGTCAAGACCTAGCAGCTTGTCCATTAGGTCAAGTCGGCGTCCCAGTTCGGCAATTCGAGGTTCTCTTTCAAAGTCATAGGGACTTTCAATCGCACCCTTAAGCAGAATAGATGAGGGAGTAGTAGTCAGTTGGTCTAATCTTACTTGCTTCGCCGCTGCGAGCTTTGCATTGGCAGCTTTTTTCGGAGTAGCTAAATCCGTGCTACTTTCGGTCGGCAAGGGTTGTGGCATAGTGTCTGAGAGTTCAAGTCTTTCACCCATGGTAGAAGTATCTAATAATTAACGCATGCTTACAACTATAATCAAATCAAAAATTAATGTCGCCCTCAATAGCTACACTGAAGTCGCAAAGAGCACAATCATAGCAATCTGGGCGTAAAGATTTCATTTCACACCCTATGGGCTTTTGGTCAAATGCTACTTGCGCATCCTCAAGATGGTCGCTCATTACAGACATCATACTGTCATACGACTTCTCTTCTACAGAAGGTAAATATTCAATATTAAAAAACCACACCGCTACTCCTTCAATCTGGTCTCTCACCTCCTGGCACTGTTCAGGTGCAAAAGGTACTGTCTCAAAACCCATCAAGTCGAGAGTATATAAATTAATCTAAAACAGCAACCATGAGCAATATTCAGTTTTCTTGCTTAGCGTTAGCTTGCTTTTCTAGCATTTCTTCAATATGGTCGTAACCCCGTCCTCTTTGGTAAAAATCGATTGCAACAGCGCTCAATATGCAAAATGATAAGTTGTCAGTGGTAGCATCTCTTTCAGGAGGCTTAGGCAGGTGTACAGGTAGAACAGCTTCTATCCCGTCGATAGCTCCATTAATCGCATGCGTGACCGCGTCTACTTTAACTGCGATAGGCGTTAAAACAGTAGCTACGGCAATTAATCCAATGCTACGGCGAGCAATCTTTCTTGAATAAGGCTCTATGATCTCTTGGAAAAACCTTTTGGCTTTATTAGATTTGCCAAGTTTTTCCTGAGTTAGATCCCATGCAACTTCTTGAGGATGTCGCAGATATTCTTTAAAAGGCATTATTTGGGATTATATTGTTGGCTACTCAGAAAGACAACCATGATCAAAATAAGCTACTTTATCGCCAGTTAATACGTAATATTGTTTTTTGCACTTTGCCAAACTTCATATAACTGCAATTTGCTGTATCAGATAGAATGTCAGCGAGTTATAATACAGACATGAAAAAGCCAGTGGCACGTCGTAGTTTAACAGGGTTTCTTTTTGTAATCGGGCTAATTCTTTCGGGACTAATAAATTTTGTGGGTAATAAGGCCGTCTTTAATGAAGATGGTAGCCAATACAGAGAACCTGTAACGATGATAATAAGCGGCGCTATTGCTTGCATTGCACTTTCTCTCGCTTTGACAGCCGTAATATTTCTCTTAGTAGTTATATATAGAGTAGCCATAAACAAGTTATTAAAAGAGGACTACCCTAAAAATTATCTACTGCTTTTTGCCAGTATTTTTGTAGGAGTCAGTAGTTTTGGAATCATTTACCAGTCTATAGTTACCCATATCACACACTTTGTTCCTTAAGCGATAACACTTCTCAAAAATTACAGGATTTCCTGTTAATTGCAAAAGGTTAGAAGCATATTAATATTCGTTACTATTTCTAAATATCATACTTTTCTATCAGTTTACCCCATATTTTCAGTGAAGCTGGGTTTGGGGAGTAATGTCTTGCATGCCCCTTTTCCCTATTTGCTTCAGGTTCCGTGAATAAAAGAAGGTATTGTGTAAGTTTTTCTAAGCCAGTCTTTAATGGTCCAATTCCGGGTCCCCACATATTTTGATAGGTTTCGAATATATTGCTTCTAGTCAATGTTTTTTGAGGCATTTCCGGTGAAGGTTCTCTGTCGTCAAAGAAAGCCCGCGCGACTGCAGAATAAACACGCTTTGCATTGCGAAAGTGTAGGCCGTCAAGAATACTACTTATTTCCTCCTCGGATATCGCTATAAAGTCATATGCTACACGCATTATTTCACCTTTAGCACGCCCGGTTATGGTATATGCGTTACCATGTAATACACGGCTACTGGAAAATCTATGCAAAATCAAGCTGAATTCAGGGTTAGTAGATGATGGATCATCTACGACAAGCTGTCCCTCAATATTTATACAGCCATCTGCCATGAGTGCGCTAATGGCGTCAGGGTTTTTTTCTTCGTTAAACCAGATATCCATATTTAATTAGTATACTAAAATACAGAATAGTCAATGTATTGGCAGGGGCACGTGGAATCGAACCACGATCTAGGGTTTTGGAGACCCTCATACTAGCCGTTGTACTATGCCCCTTTATTAGCACGTCCATAATGATACTTTAACAGAGGCGATTTGTCACTGTAGCAAAATAAAAACAGAGCCGGTGGGCTCTGTTACTGCAATAAAAGTTGTTACTTTTTCGGTTTGACTTCGTTACGCCCTAAATTCTTCTTGGTCTCGACGTAAAGAACGTGTTTTCGAAGAACTGGGTCATATTTGCGTAAGGAAAGTTTGTCCGGGGTGTTCTGGGTATTTTTGACAGTGTAATAGTGCCGGTGTCCACTTTCTTCGGAAACCAGGCCAATAACCTTTCGCTTGTCACCTTTTTTTGCCATAACTCGTAGATTTTAACAGATTACCTAGATAAATTCAACTGGAGCCATCTTCGGGATTTGAACCCGAGACCCCTTCCTTACCATGGAAGTGCTCTACCCCTGAGCTAAGATGGCATAATTTAGACCTTTTAGATTTTAACAGGTGTTTGGTATTTTATATCGAATTTTATATTAAGATTCAAGATCATCGAACAGTGAGGCCTGGAGTTCACTGCCCATATTAGCCTCTTGATTATTATTTGGTTTGCCCAACTTGGATGGTAATAGTGAGCTGTAGTCTTCAATAAGAGAGTGCAATGTTACTTCGCTTAGGGTTTCGCACCAAGCTCTTTCTTTTTGAGATAGTTCCTCTGGTGACAGGTCATCAATTAAACACAGCCGGAGCCCAATTACGACACCAATTTTTTCTAACCTGTCCGCTTCTGCTTCGACTTTTTCTATAGCAAAGAAACCATCAGCTGCTCGTACGCTAAATTCGCCGAGCCCGTAAGAAACTTTATACCAACTTCTTTCGACCGGTTCTTTATTTTCTTGGAAGAAAGAACCAATTGTCTCACTAGCTTCAATAGTTTGTGTGCTTAGACCCATGTTGTCCTTATAATAAAAAAGAACTAGCCAAAATGCTAGTCTTTAATTGGTGCAGCGTGCTGTACGAAGTCAGAACTGCTCTCGTAGATTATTCTATACCATTTTGATGACAATAGCGCTTAACATCTTCTGGATTTGATGCAACTAGTTGTCTAGATGATCTTCCCGATAAATGTGGGACATTTGCCCATTCAGCAGGTATAGGTTGGGAGCACTCATAAAACCAGCCTGACGGATCCTGAAAACTAGTTACCATATTGTCGCTAACACCTAAGTTTCCAGTTTCCCCTTTGTTGTAACCATAATAATGCCGATATCCTAATGCTGCGGCGCTTAAAATAACAACCATTACGACTAATGTAATGGTGAATATTTTGCGTTTGTGCATACTGATAAGTATAACAAAAGGACGCTAGTTTAGTTCTAACGTCCTTAATGCTCTAACTAAAATAACAGATCAAAAATATCTGGTGCAGGGAGAGGGATTCGAACCCCCGAAGGCTGAGCCAACAGATTTACAGTCTGCCGTGTTTGACCGCTTCACTATCCCTGCTAATTAATGGAGCCACCTGTCGGATTCGAACCGACGACCCTCGGTTTACAAAACCGATGCTCTAACCAGCTGAGCTAAGGTGGCAGCAATACCGCTGAAGTTTACCAAAACAGGGGTTAAATGACAACCCGCCGCGGGCGCAGTACTCGTTTGGACTTGCCGCTAGGTACAACCAACTTTTGCAGCTTCTCACTTAAGACATCGGCTTCAGCCTGCATGCCGGCATTTTCATAGGCTTTGATTAGTAAAGCGTAGCTTTCCTGGTTGGGTTCAAGTTCTATGGCCCTTTCTAGTTCTTCAAGCATTATCTGGGTGTTGCCGAGCTTCTCCTGGACCTTGGCATAGGCAATATGCCGGGCAGCTAGTTCATCCTCGAGTTTCAGCGCCTGCTCAAAGGCCGTAGCTGCTTTCTGGTAGTTTTCGGTTTCGTAATATATGAGCCCTAAGTTATGGATACTCGAGGCAGTAGGTTCGATACTCGAGGCAATTTCAAAGCAGTCTATGGCGTCTTTGTATTCCTTTTGCTTGGCATAAAGAATACCTAGGCGGTTATATGCCGCCGCATTCTTCTGGTCGATCTTTAGGATCGTTAAAAGGGCTTTCTCGGCTCTTAAGAAACGGTTCTCGCGCATACCCTGGTGGGCTATGTCCCAGAGCTTACCCAAACGGTCGCTAATTTTCCGGGGGATAGCTGATGGGTCTTCATCGCGTATTTTGGCGCTTCTGAAGGCTAGGATTCCGAAAGTTACCACTAGGGCAAGTTCGTACATATGGACGTATTATATAGGTTTACAGATTGAGCATCAAATTAGTAAGCAACAGTTTGGTATTCGGGTTGTAGTTTAGGGCCGCTTCAGCCGCATAGATGAGCTTTAAACTGTTTAATAAGTGTTTAGCGCCCCGCTGCTCATTCCTGTCTAAGCTGTTCTTTAGAGCCGCTGAACAAACCAGCCGGCAGCTTTGCAGAAACAGTGGCAATTGGTCTTTTTGCTTGGCTAAATTATCTACGTCAGCTAAACGCTCAAAAGTTTCTTTGCCTAGTAGTTGCTTAGCCTGCGTAATGAAATTAAACAGTTCGTGCTCTTCATCATTATTTAATAATGCGGCCAGTAACCCAGGGTAACCTTCGCTAATAGCATAAGCTTTATTAAATTCTTCTTCCCCTGCCTTAAAAAAGTCCTGGGCCTGTTCCTTGGATACTGGCAGGATTTCAATTTGCTGGACGCGTGAATAGATAGTCGGGCGTAAGTAGAGGGTTCCCGGGGCGGTTAAG
>JADMIO010826412.1_pt1 | contig 34395 bp, 29 predicted proteins | sample 8958161 | NCBI WGS metagenome assembly JADMIO01 (sample SAMN16585339, study PRJNA669376) | soil metagenome | isolation source: Crop rotation soil | place: USA: Cullars Rotation, Alabama | collected 2011
GCCGCGACTTCAAGTCACGTGAATTCCAAGCTTCGGATCCCACTGTGCTGGAAAGACACGCGAACAACGGCACAGACCGCAACTCCTCAAGCGTTATTACGCGCGAAACACTCATAGACATAAGCAACACCTCGAAAAGCAATGCGGAATGCGGAGTGATGAATGATGTATGAAAGACAAAAGCCTTCTAATTCATCATTCATCATTCCGCATTCATCATTTAAGTTATTCTCCCGTCCTTCATCAGAATGATGCGGTCGCTGAAGCGCGACGCGAGGTCGCGGTCGTGCGTGACCATGAGGACGGTCAGTTGGTCGCGCTCGACCATCCGGCGCAAGAGCGCGAGCAGTTCTTCGGCGCGCGTCGAGTCGAGGTTGCCCGTGGGCTCGTCGGCCAGGAGCACGCGCGGGCGGTTGGCTAAGGCGCGCGCGATGGCGACGCGCTGCTGCTCGCCGCCGGACAACTCGGACGGGCGGTGCGAGGCGCGCTCCTTCAAACCGACGCGTTCAAGCAGCTCCGTGCTGCGCTCGCCCCTTTCGCCGATCTTCATCCCGCCGAAGGCGAGCGCGAGGTTAATATTTTCCGAGGCGGACATCGTCGGGATCAAATTGAAGTTTTGGAAAATCATCCCGACCGCGTGGCGGCGATAGTATGCCAGTTGTTTCTTCGTGAACGGGCCGAGCGATTTGTCCTCGAAGAAGACCTCGCCCTCGGTCGGGCGGTCCAGGCCGCCGAGCATGTTCAGCAAGGTGGACTTGCCCGAGCCCGAAGTGCCCTGAATCGCTACGAACTCGCCCGCGCTCACATTCAACGACACGCCGTCGAGCGCGCGCACTTCGCCTCCGCCCATCTGGTAAATTTTCGTGACCCCGCGGGCCTCTAAAAGTGTCGTCATCGCCGATAGCGCGCATCCATCCCGACCGGACGCGGCCACGTATCATAGCTTAGCGGGCGGGGGATGGTGAATTTCGCCGTGAGCATTTTTCCCTATACACGCGGGAACGATACTCATATAATGGCGGCCCATACAACCAGGCAGTTTAATTTAGGGCGTTATCCGAAAAGCGTTAGGGCTTCATCAGTCAGCTCACGAAGAGAAAGGATTTTGGAAATGTCACAGCCATACCCGCCCGGGGGCGGGCCTCCGCCGGGACAACAGCCGCCCTACGGCCAGCAGGCGCCGCCGTATGGTCAACAGCAGCAGCCCTACGGCCAGCCGCCGCAACAGTACGGGCAGCAACCGCCGCCGCCCTACGGCTACCAAGGCTACGCGCCCGCGCCGATGCCCGCGCCGGTTGTCGAGGCCGACGGCTTCGAGCGTGGCTTGAGTTTCGCCTGCTACATCTGGGTCGTCCTGTTCATGATCGGCGGGCCGACCGTTCTGCAATTCAGCAACGTCGGCGTTTTCAACTGGGAGATCAACCTCATACCGCTGGCTATGTTGCTGCTCCCGGTGGCCGCGTCGGGCGCGGCCGGCGACAGCCAGTTGGTCCGCTTCCACGCCAAGCAGGCGCTGATGATCGGCGTCTTCTACCTGATCGCGCGCTTTCTCATAGGGCTTATCTACCTGATTCCGGACGCGACGACGATCGGCATCCTCGGCCCTATTCTGGTCGGGGCGGTGGTCCTGTTCTTCATTTACCTGGCGGTCTCGGGGGCGGTGCGCGCCTTCCTCCGGCGCGAGCTTTACCGCGCGCCGCTGGTCGGCGGCATGGTGAGATAGAATTAATCTCGGTCCCGGCAACGGTCAAACGTTTGAGCTGACGGCGTGCTCGCCCTCCGCGACGCAACTCGCGGGGGCGACGCGCCACAGCTCGAACTGTTCCTCGTCAAAGCCCTTCAGCATCACCTCGAACGGCGTGGCCTTCAATTCCGCCTCCGGCCCGTAGAGCATCTCCGAGACTTCAGGGTCCGCGTGCACCGCCGCGGAGATGACCACGTCGCCGCCGGACGACAAGCCTTCCAGCCGCGCGGCCATGTTGACCGTACAGCCGAAATAATCAAGCCGGCCGTTGAGCGTCACGGCGATGCACGGCCCCGCGTGGATGCCGACTTTGAGCATCAAGGGCCGTCCGCCCTGTGCGGGTGAAGCGAGCACCTGTTGCGCCGTCAGGAACGCGCGCAAAGCGCCCGCGGGTCTGCGGAAGACGGCCATCACGGCGTCGCCAATCGTCTTCACGAGCGCACCGTCTTCCTCGCTGATCGCCTCGCGCAGCACGTCGAAGTGGTTCATCACGCAGCCGAAGGCGGGCGCGTCGCCGATCTCCCTGTAGAGCTGTGTCGAGCCGCGCAGGTCCGTGAAGAGGACCGTCAAGGTGCCGACGGAAATCTGCTCGCCGGGGCGGAGCGCCTCATTGCTGAAGAGGTCACGGAAGATTTGGAGCGCCGTCACCTCGGCGGCCGTCGCCGCCTGGTCGCTCCACGCCATGCGCTCTAGGATGAAGTATTGCTCCTTGTCGGTCGCGTTCTCAAGAATCAGTTTCGGCTCCGTCGAGAGCTGTAACTCTTCTTCGGTCCAGCCGTCGTCCGATGCCTTGAGCGTCATGCGGCCCGTGCCCTCTGCCGATGCTTGCAAATACTGCCCGCCAGCCAACTCGGAACTGCGAAGTCTGTAACGGCCCTTCTCCAGAGGAAGCGTGACTTCGCGCCGCGCGCCGGGCGCGAGGAGCTGTTGGAGGACAATGTGCGGCGTGACCTGCGGCCCGCCGACGCAGAACTCCAGGCCTTCGACGACGCGCACCGAAGGATTCGGGCGGAAGGTCAGCTCGACGGCGCGGTCGAAGTTGACTGTGAAGTCCACGTCGCAGGTCTCGCAGAGGACTTCGGACTGTATCCCCGTCAGCGAGCGCGAGGTCTGCGCCGCGCCGCGGCAGTGCGGGCAGATCATCTCCCACTGCAAATCCAGCAGGCCGACGCGCGTGGCCCAGAGGCAGACTTCGAGCACCTCCTTGCGCGGCAGGCCCCAGTAATCCGCGAGCGCGTGCGAGCGCATGCGCGAGAGCGTGATGTCGTCGGCGCGCTCGATTGCTTCGGCCAGGCGGTTGACTATCTCTGGCTTCGCCCCCTGCGTGATGAGGCGCTCGCTCAAGGCTTTGAGCCGCGCTTGGCCTCCCTGCGCGAACTTGACGGGCGACGGCTGATAGAGCTGCGGGCCTGCGCCGCTCTTAACCTCGCGGTCGTAGCGGCGGAAGATTTCACGGAAGCTGCGTTTGGAGAGGAGGCCGACCTGGACGGGGATGGCCGCGCGGCCGATGACGTTGCGCGGGGTGGCACGGACCTGGTAGACGAGGTGCGTGCCGCCGCCCTCGCGCTCCTGAAGCTCTGCCTCAACGCGCATCTCGCTGACAGGCCCCTTCGTGTAGCGGCGCACGACGCCGAAGCGGTAAGGGCGAATCCACTCGAAGGGTTGCTCCTCCCACTCGACCGCCACGCCGAACTTGAAGAGCCGCAAACGGCGCGCGTTCCCCGCACGCCCCAACGCCTCGACCGCCGGCACGCCCGCGTCGCGGTTGAACCGATTAGTGTCCGCCACCAGCGGCCACAGTTCTTCGGGGCTGGCTTGAAGGTCGTATTCCCAGCGGTAATGGAACTCGCGCATAAAGCAGTGGGCAGCAGGCAGCGGGAAGTTTTTAAGCCCCGGAGGGGCGAATGAAAATAGCCCAGCACTTCAGTGCTGGGGAAGCGCGCGGGAAATTTTCGGAGTCCCGTAGGGACGACCGAACATTTCAATCGTCCCTACGGGACTCGACCTTTTTATTTGTGTCATTCCCAGCACTGAAGTGCTAGGCTATTTTCATTCGCCCCTGATGGGGCGGAATACTTCCATACCACTCTTAGACTTCTTTGTATTCCGAATCAACGTCCTCGTCGGACGAGGCGACGCGGTAGTTCATAGACTGCTTCTGCTTGGTGATGAGCAGGTCGTCTTTCGTCTTCAGGAGGTCGGCCCGCGTGTAGACCGAAAGCTCGAAGTTGTAGCCGTGCGTGATGGCGTCCTTCGGGCACGCCTCCACACAGTAGCCGCAGAAGATACAGCGGCCGTAGTCTATGTTGTAGACCTCCGCGTAGCGCTCATCCACGCCCGTGCGTTCTGCGGCCGGGCGCGGGTCGTCCTTCGCCACGATGTAAATGCACTCGGACGGGCAGGCGGCCGCGCAGAGGAAGCAGGCGACGCACTTCTCGCGGCCCAGCTCGTCCACGTGCAGGAGGTGCTGCCCGCGGTAGCGCGGCTGCAACGTGACGGGCTCGTCCGGGTACTCCACCGTCCACTTCTCTTTCGGGATGTAAGAGAAGGTCACGCCCATGCCCTTGATGATCGCCTTGGTTGATTCGATAACGTCGCTGATGATTGACATAGAACTCTCCCCGCCGAATTCAAGGCGGCTTCAGTCGAGAACGAAATTATAAGTGATGACGCCCGTCACTTTCACGGGCTGCCCAGAGAGCTGCGTGGGCGAGAACTTGGCCCCGTAGGCGGCCTGGACCGCGGCCTGCTGAAGCAGTGGGTGACCGCTGACGGCGCGCGCCGAAATAACTTTACCCGACTCGTCAACCGTCACCTGCACAGTCACCGTGCCGGAAGCGCGCGCGGCCCTGGCGACCGCCGGGTACGGCGGCTTCGGCAAACTGATGGCCTTGCCGTTCAGGACGCCGCCCGAGATTGGTCCGCCTGGCTGCGTTGCCCCGTACACTTTGGGCGTGGGCGTCTCTGTCGGCCGCTCCGCTGGCGTCCGGCTCGGCGTCGCCGCAGACATGCCCGTCGGCGGCGTCGTTGGGGGCGGGATGTAGTCCGGCTTGCCCAGAGACGGCTCCGGTGAAACTACCGGGCGGTTCTCGTCATTCAAAGACGGCGACGGACTGGCGGGAGGAGACGCGTTGACGTTGACGTTCTGGTTCGACTGCGCGACCTCCGTGTTATTCGAGCCGTTGCCGCGAGTCATGATGAAGGCGACGGCGATGGCCGACAGGCCCAACACGACCGCCGCCCCGAGAATCCACGGCGCGGCGCTGGACTTGCGCGTGGCCGGCGCGCTCTCCGCCTGCGGCTCATATCTGCGCGCGGACGTTACCGGCGAAGCCTGCGTGGCCTCCGCGGCTGGCGGAGTCGCCGCGCGGGTCGGCGCGAGTTGGTCCTCGCTCATGACCTCGGTCGGCGTGTCACTCGTCACGCGCGGGGCCGGGATTTTAATCGTCGCGCCTGGGTCGTAGGCGGAATCTGCTGCGCCGACGAGCGGCGTCCCATCCTCCAAACAGAACCTTAGTGCGTCGTCTTCGTAGGTGCGCTGGCATGTGGGGCAAAGTTTCATTCCGAAATCCCCGTTGCGAGTCTCTTGATCGTCGGTTGCTATTTTACTTGAGAAGCCTGCGAGCTGATAGCCTGCCAGCGGCCGTCGCGCCAGAGAAAAGTGTCCGTGAAGCGGAACTTCAGCACCTGCCCCCTGGTGGATGTAGCCGTGTTCAAGCCCGTCAGGACGACCGCGCCGCCCGCGAGACTGATCTTCAAATCAGAGAGCTTGAGCGACGCGATTATCGGCTCGGGCTCAAGCGACGCTATCAACTGTTCCTTGTTTTTAACCGAGCCGTCCGCGCCGACGCCCCTGAACTCGTCGGCCAGAATGCGCCTGACGGCCGCCTTGTTGCCCTTGATGTTCGCGTCGTTCCACTCGTATTCGAGCGCCCTCAACTGCGTCAGCACCAAACCGGGGTCCGTCGGCGCGGCGTCCTCCTCGCTCGGCGCGCGGTTGTTATTCCCGTTCGCGTTCTGAGTCCGCGGCGACCCGTTCGAGTTATTGCCGGGGACTTGCACGTTGTCGCTGCCACGGTTGGCTGCGTTCGCCGTCCCGCTCCCGTTGCGCCGCGAGGCGATGACGGCCCAGACCACGATTGCCCCGCCCAGCAGTAAGGCTATCAACCCTCCGGCGACCCAGGGCGTTAAGTTCCGCCGTCGAGTCGGGGGAGCCGGCTGGGCCATGACCCGCCTCGGCGCGTGTGGGTTCCATTCTGCGTGCGGCGCATTAAATCCCGGCGGCGGCGACTGGGCCAGCGCGGCAGGCTGTGGCGCGAAGGGCCGCTCCGCGAAGTCGTCGCGCAGCGTGGACGCGTTCTGGTTGGGGAGCGTCGCCTTTAGCTCGTCGGGCAGCGTCGCCTGCGGGTTGAAGGATGCTGTGCCCACGAGCGTCGCGCCATCGGTCAGACAAAAGGTCAGCGAATCGTCCGTGTAAGTGCTCTGGCACGTAGGACAGCGTTTCATAGCCCGGCCCACTCCCTCTGACGCTCAGACCTGTTTACCCGGAGAGCGACGGCTCGCCCGCTTTTTGCCTAAACCAGTTCGAGCCTGCTAAAGAAGTAGGCGATCTCTATCGCGGCATTCTCCTCCGAGTCTGAGCCGTGTGTGGCGTTCTCGCCGACCGACGCGCCGAACTCTTTGCGGAGCGTGCCGTCGTCGGCCTTGGCCGGGTCCGTCGCACCCATCAAATCGCGCCAAGCCTTGACCGCGCCCTCTTTCTCCAGGGCCAGCACCACGCACGGCCCGCTCGACATGAACTTCGTCAGCTCCGGGAAGAAGGGTCGCTCGCGGTGCACCGCGTAGAAGCCTTCGGCCTCTTCGAGCGTCATGCGGATTAACTTCATCGCGCGAACCTTAAAGCCGCCGTCCGTGATGCGCTGAATAATCGCGCCCGCCTTCCCGCCGCGCACCGCGTCGGGCTTGATGATGCCGAATGTCAAATCACCTTGTTCCGCCATCGTTCTCCTTCGGGCAATTTAGTTTTTGGTTTCCGCCTGCTTACATTTCAGGCAGACCGGGACGTTAAGCACAGTGTTGCCGTCTTCGACCGTGAACTTATCAAAACTGATATCGGGGATTCGACTGTTGGTCACGCGAACGCTCGCCGCGCCTTCGGGGACATCCATCTCGTAAAAGCCGTATGCGTTGGAAGTCGCCTGAAAGACCCTGCCGTTGGCGTATGTGGCCTCGACGTTGGCACCGCCGAAAGGCTTCTGCGCCTCGTCGTAAACTGTCCCGTGCAGGTTGAACAGTCTGTCGAAACTGGCTTCGGCCGTGGAGCCTTTCGGCCGCAATCTCAATTCAAACCGTTGAAGCTGGCAGACCGGAAAGTTAATGCGCCGCTCGTAAGTCTCAAAGCCGTCGGCCGAAGCCTTTAGTAGAAAATCGCCCTTGATTGTCGTGCCGGCATCATTGGCTAGCATGTACGCCCCGCTGTAGCTGACGATGGGCTTCACGTCGGCCGGCAACACATCTTTCTCGGTCACGCCAGCGGCTTCGAGCTTCGCGCCTTTGACGGCCTTCCCCGCTTGATCGTGCACGTAAATCTTAAATCCGTAGAGACAATCTTCCTGTGCCTCGACGCCGAGGCTGACACCGAACAAGAAAACAATCAGGACCAAAATCCTGCTCGCACCTCTGAGACTCAGCATCAATTCCCTCAACTCATCCCGAACTTCTCTTTTAATCGGTCGTCAATGCGGCGCGGGCGAAAAGTTTGCGAGTCGAGCGCGCACCAGATGCTTTTGGCGCGGACCAGAACACTGTCGCCGCGCGAGATTTCCGTGAAGCGCTCGCTCTTGGCGGCGCTTGCTTTGCCCACCCAGGTGCGCGCCGTGATCTCCTCGCCCTCGAAGGCGGGTCGCAGGTAATCAATCTCGTGCCGCAGGACGACCCAGGTCACGCCTTCAAGTTGGTCTGCCGTCGCCCAACTTTGCCAGTGCGCCACGGCCACGTCCTGAATCCACTGCACGTACCGCACGTTATTGACGTGGCCCTGCTCGTCAATGTCCTCCGCCCTGACAATGAACGAATGCTCGAACGTGACCGCCATTAAAATTCTGGTTCTTCAGCCCTGCGGCCCGCCCGGCCTCTCCCCGACAATATCAATTAGCGCATCCACCCTTCTGTCAGTGCGCTCCTGTGCCCCTACCAGACCAGTCATTCTCTCAGTTAAGGTAGTCAGTGTTTGCTCCGTCCTAATCTGGGCGTCTATCAAGGCGGCGAGTTTGCCTTCGGTGTTAGCTTGTGCCGAGCCTAACCGATTGATCCAGGTCAACTGCTGATCCATTCGCTCGTCCATGCGGTGCAGGAGCGTGACCATCATATTTGTGCGCGACTCGGACGCAGCCACCAGCTCCGACAACGTGGCGAAGGCGTTTTCAAGACGCAATACTCTCTCTTCGACGCTCATAAGGCTGCCTCCTTCTACTGGATTCTTCTTTAAGCGCTCGCGGTCGCGCCGAGCGCGTCCTTCATCGCCGCGCCGATGTCCGCGGGCGAGTGGACGACGCGGATGGCTGCGTCTTCGAGCGCCTTCATCTTCTCGGCCGCCGTTCCCTTACCGCCCGCGATGATAGCCCCGGCGTGGCCCATGCGACGACCGGGCGGCGCGGTCTGCCCGGCGATGAAGGCGACAATGGGCTTCGTCACGTTCTCCTTGGCGAAGGCTGCGGCGTCCTCCTCGGCAGAGCCTCCGATCTCGCCAATCATCACGATGCCGTCGGTTTCGTCGTCCGCCTGGAAGAGAGCGAGCGCGTCCGTGTGCGTCGTGCCGACGATGGGGTCGCCGCCGATACCTATCGCCGTGGACTGGCCCAGGCCGAGCGCGGTCAGTTGGCCGACGGCCTCGTAGGTCAAGGTGCCCGAGCGCGAGACGACGCCGACGCGCCCCTCCTTGTGTATGTGGCCGGGCATGATGCCGATCTTGCACTTGCCGGGCGAGATGATGCCCGGACAATTTGGGCCAATGAGGCGCGTGGGCTTGTCCGCCAGGTACTCCTTGACCTTGACCATGTCGAGGGCGGGAATGCCTTCGGTGATGCAGACGACCAGGGGCAGGCCCGCGTCGGCCGCCTCCATGATGGCGTCCGCCGCAAACGGCGGCGGGACGTAAATGACACTGGCGTTCGCGCCCGCCTCGCGGACCGCGTCCACGACGGTGTTGAAGACAGGAACATTCTCGTGGACGGTCCCGCCCTTACCCGGCGTGACGCCCCCGACGACGCTCGTCCCGTACTCGATCATCTGCTTGGTGTGGAACGTGCCCTCTTTGCCCGTGATGCCCTGCACGACGAGGCGCGTGTTTTTATCAACGAGAACGCTCAACGCTCTTGCTCCTCACAGTCGGCGTCCCGCGCGTGTATGTAGACCTCAATGGTCAGACGCCGCGCGCGAGACGCCAGAATTTTGGACAGCTTGACTAGAGCCGCCACTATAACACAGCCCGCGCGACCGCTCTAAACGCCGCCCCCGCTCTACTCCAGCTCGACGCTCTGGCCGTACTGCGGCGGCTCGACGTTCCAGCCGAAGCGCTCTTTGATGTGTGCGGCCATGGCGGCGGCGGCGGCAGGTTCGCCGTGCGTGGTGAAGGCGCGGCGCGGGGCGCGCTCGATCCCGCTCAGCCAGCGCAGGACTTCCGCCCAGTCGGCGTGAGCCGAGAAGCCGCCGACGCGCTCGATTTTGCAGCGCACGGGAACCATCTGGCCCAGAATCTTCACCTCCGGCTCGCCGTCCTGTATCCGGCGGCCGGTCGTCCCCGCTGCCTGGTAACCGACGAAGACGATGGTCGAATCGGGGTCCGGCAGGAAGCGGCGCGCGTGGTGCAGGACACGCCCGCCCGTCATCATCCCCGACGCACTGATAATGATGCGCGTGCCGCGCTCCTCGTTCAGCCGCTTAGACTCCTCGCGCGAAGAGGCCGTCACCATCGAGTGCGTCCTCAAGGGGTGGCGACGCTGTGCCAGCACGCTCGCGTACTCCTCGTCCTGCTCCTCCTTGCGGTTGCTGTAAGCCTGTGTCGCGGCCGCGGCCATCGGCGAGTCAACGCGCACGGGCAGGATGGGGATGCGCTTCTCGTCCTCCAGCTCGCGTATCAAGTAGACGATCTCCTGCGTGCGCCCGATGGCGAAGGCTGGAATCAGGATGACTCCGCCGCGCTCGCGCGTCTCGTTGATGATGCGCGCCAGCGCGTCCTTCGGGTCCGTGGGGTCGTGCAGGCGGTCGCCGTAGGTTGATTCCACCAGCAGGTAATCGCAAGGCGGCGGCGGCGCCGGGTCGTGTATGATCGGCTGGTCGTAATGGCCCAAATCCCCCGAGAAGAGCACGCTCCTTCCCAACGCATCATTGCCCGCGCCTTCAACTTCGACGAGGACCAGGCTCGAACCCAGGATGTGGCCGGCGATGCGGAAGCTCGCGCGGAGCCCTGGCGCTACATCAAGGGCCACGCCCGTGTTCTCGACGGGCCGGAGCAGCTTGATGGCGGCGCGCGCGTCGTCTTCCGTGTAGAGCGGGAGCGCGGGGCTGTGCTTCGTCAAATTGTGCCGGTTTCGATACTCGGCCTCTTCCTCTTGGAGCCTCGCCGAGTCGGGCAGGAGAATCTTGAGCAGGTCGGCCGTGCCGCGCGAGCAGTAGACGGGGTTGTCGTAGCCGAGCGCGACGAGGCGCGGCAGATAGCCCGTGTGGTCTATGTGCGCGTGCGTGATGAGCACGGCATCGAGCGCGCGCACGTCGAATGGCGGGTCCTGCCAGTTGCGCTCGCGCAGTTCCTTGAAGCCCTGGAACATGCCGCAGTCAATCAAGACCTGCGCGCGGTCACTTTTAATCAAATATTTGGACCCGGTCACGGTCCCCACCCCGCCCCAGAATTCCAGCGTCGCTGTCATCGCGCCCTCCGTTTAATTTGTTCAGGATTACAGAACGATAATAGAAGGCAAAAGGCAAAAGGTAAAAGGTAAAAGTCAATCGGGCGTGGAGCCACATTTAATAAAAAGTGGTTTCCGCCTCCCTTTTTCCTTTTTACTTTTGCCTTCTTTGCAAATCTATCGGGGCGCAGGCGTCTTGCGCTATGATTGGTCCGGGCATTGAATCTGCCGGCGCTCTTGAGATTAGATTGAAAAGGAAACTGAAGATGTCATCACGCGTCCCCCGCAGGGGCAGGCTGACCGCGCTCGCTTTCGCCCTTACGCTTGTTTGGTTCACGAGCGCCGCCGCGCAGACGAGCGCGACGGAGGAGAAGTCAGAGCCTTTGACCGTTGGCTCGGCCGTCACGACCGTCCTCTCCGTCGGCGAGAGCACCTTAACAGAAGTCACACGCCTCTTTCAGTCGGACCCCTACTGGCAGTTCCGCGGCGCGAGCTACTCGAACAGCGGGCTGATGAGCGAGCAGGACGAGGTGGAACTGGGCCAAAAGCTGCACGCGGAATTCGGCAGGAAGTTCACAATCGTCGCGGAGGGCCAGGCGCGCGCAGACCGCGTGGGGCAGCGCGTGGCGCGCGCGAGCCTGCGCCCGAACATGACTTACCACTTCCACATCATACGCGACAAAGAGATCAACGCCTTCTCCGGCCCAGGCGGCCACATCTATATCACGACCGCGCTGATGAACATGTCGTCAGACGACGAGCTGGCCTCCGTGCTCTCGCACGAGGTCAGCCACATCGTCGCGCGGCACAGTTTGAAGACCCTTCAGCAGTCGCGAAATTTGCAAGGGCTGGCGGAACTCTTCGGCTCTGTGACGGGAATCGCGGGCGCGACGGCTCAGGAAATTGGCACAGCCGCCGCGACCATCGTGGCCGGCGGGATGCTCGCCGTCCACAACCGCGAGGAGGAGCGTGAGGCAGACTTCCTGGGCCTGCACGCGATGGCGAAGGCCGGCTACGACCCGCAGGCGATGGTCACCATGTTCCAGAAGATTCAGACCGCCGGCGCGAAAGACGAGAGCCTGCTCGGCGCTGTCTTCGCAGACCATCCCGGCGTCAACGAGCGCATCGAAAACACGCGCTACGAAATCAGCCGAATGAAATAAAGGCAAGGCCAAATTGAGCGCGCCCGCGTGGAACTAAGATGGCAACTTGAGCGGCTCCGAATTGACAAAAGAGACGGGCGAAGATATAGAATCGGCTGTTTCCCCTTGCATTGGTTTCGACGCCTGTTCCTCAAGTTCTCAAATTGGTTCTCAGTATAAAGCGTTGGATGCGCAACAAGGATTTCTGACAAGCTTCACAATGGCATATTAAATTAACTCAAGCCCTCTTGCTTCAGTAACTCTTAAAGAGTGAATTTAGCATATGCTCAAAGTAAAATGTGTGGACAAATCAGGCCGCTGCAACAGCCCTTTTTTTGAGGATCAATTTCTCGAGCTATTTACAAATAAGTTCGGCAGAGCCGCGAGTGTCTTAAAATCTAACCAGGTAGTATTTGACTTTGACGACGTGGTTTGGACTGATCTTTTAGAATTGATGTCTGTGGTCGGAGCCATGTTCTATGTTTCAAGTAGTCAGGACAATAAAGTCAGCTTTCACGTCACAGAGTCTCCGCAATCCCGAAAGACTATAGGCCATTTATCCGCATCAGGTTTCTTCGACCTCCTCCGCCAACTCGGCATCAAGGCAAAAACTCCAGAGCTGTCTACGACGGACCCTTACGCCTTCTTTCGATTCACAAACATTTCAGACTATTTCGAAAAAGAGGTTGCCCGGAACCTTATCTTGGACAACGTTGATTATTACTACCCGTGGATAGCTCCCAGCCAGCGCCTAAGTTTTGACAAAATAATTAACGAGGCTCTCGATAACACCCTCGAACACGCGTACAACTCTCCCCCATTAAGTGTACGCCCTCGAATGATTGCGATCAGGCGGTTCTCTTCGGATTTTTTATCTTCGAACGCTTCTTATAAGCTCGCTCAGCAGAGTTATTGGCTTAGAGCACTTCTACGGTATACCCAGAAGTGTGATTTTCTTGAAATATCTATTGTCGATGTCGGTGTCGGGATATTAGAGCGAATCCGGCCCGAACTAACACGACATATACAGTCACGTACCGTTTCAAGAGCTATCATCCCGTCTGAGGTAAACGACATCTCGGCTCTAAGATTCACGTTGTCTGGAGATAAATCCACTTCGTCTTCGATAAAAGAGGGGAAAGGCTATGGTCTTTATAAGCTTAAGAATCATGTTCAAGCCTGGAACGGCCTGTTTCTGATTAGATCAGGTCGTGCTCGTCTTATTTATTCTCCAGCAACGTTAGAGGTTGACGAACGCGATAACCTGCGCCCTTTCCCAGGCACTCAAATAAGGATCATGCTGCCAATGGCTGACCGGCGAATGAACGTGGAATACATTTTAGGTAGAGAGAACGAATTAAAGTGAAAGCTGAAAGCAAAAGAGTAGACCTATGGGAGGTGTTTCGTAGCGGTCGAGAAGGAATGCTTTCCGAGAGGATGTTCTACGCATTCAAAAAGAGAATATCAGGTAGCTTAAGACGCAGGAAAGGTGATGGGTTCCTTTTTTTCGATCTTTTCTCGGTTAACGCTATCCCCAAAATTACAATGGCGCAAGAGATACTATCGACCCTTGGCGATACTACCGGGAACATCCTGTTCTATAACGTGAGCGAGGAATTCTACGCGTCGCTCCAGCAACCGATTTTGTCTTTGGGGAGCCCCTCCCGATCGAATCTGGTTCCTTTCATATTCGTTGATGGTCAGTGGCGGTGGCTGGGTCTTTCAAATGACGTGATTGAAGAAGCTCTCAACGTCATCGTCAGGAATAGATTCATCACCACAGACTTCCTAAGAACTCATTTAGAGATGTCGGACTCACAGTTGGAAGTTCTAAAAGCCGTCCTGGACGCGAATCCCGCTTACTTTACGTACGACTATAGAAAGGGGGTGGTGCAAAGCGTTTTCAATATAAATGGACTGTTGAATGAGATCGTCGAGCGGGAGAGTAAATTCCTGACGAAAACTTTTCTTGACCACGGCCTTCTTCTGGACGGGCACTTTTTATTACCGTCGGGCCATCATACTAATAAATGTGCCTTGACCTCACAGATTCCCCAGCACCCAGATTTGTTCGAGCGCATTTATTCCCAGGTGGCGAGGTACGTCTGGGCTTCCGCGCCGAACGTGATTATAACTTCATCACTATTATCCTTCATGATCGGCGAAAGATTAAGGAAGGAACAGAAAAAGACTGTACTGAACACGTTTGGCTATCCGATCCCTCGCCCTCGCTACGGGGATTCAATAGAGAATGGGGAGCGGGTCTTTATTTTATCGGACATATATAGTACAGGCTCTGCGTTCAATCACATCAGGAAACAGGTGCTCGCTAACGAGGGCATAATAGTTGGCGCGGTCTCTGTTGTTGATGCCCACAGAAGAGGGGTTAAGGATGATGTTAAGTCACCTATTAAACTGCATGTTAAGTTGAGAACTGAACAAAAGTGCCTGGACTGCAAAAAGGGTGAAACGATTCAACTGCTGGATCCATTTAGCTGTTTGCCATTCCAGTCTCCTGTTACCGCGAACGCGCCTAAAGGGCTCCTTGAGCCCGATGAATTCTGGAACTTATTGCGTGAAAAAGACGCCATAAAAGGAACTAAAGAGAATCATCTCATTTACAACGGGAAGCACTTTACCTTTTACATCGAGTCGAGAAAAATTCTTCGTGATCCTGCCACCTCGAGAGAGTTGGCCGCTCGTGCGTTATCAGCGATAGGGCCGAATTTTGATGCTATAGTCATCCCTAAGAATGAGGGCGCGTTGTTATTAGCCCATGCGATCCAAGAGTACCTTCAACATCATTTCGGCAAATCGCCGGACATTATTACATGCGCCAAAGACCACGAAAAGAATGCGTTTGCAATTCCTGCTCTGATGCATAAGTCCCTGAGGAATTCTTCACTCCTGGTCCTTGATGACGGCGTTTATACGGGGAATAACTTACTGGGCTTGCACTATGCTGTTAAGTCATTCAAGCCTAAAAAAATTAAATACCTAGTCTTCATCGATAGACTTTTTGGGACGGACCGCCAGAACTTTAAGGAAATACTTGGCCCAGATTATTTTTGCCTGTTCCATTTGGCTATACCAGTTTACAGGGAGTGGGATTGCCCTGTGTGTTTCGAAGAGGAAAGTCAAGCCTTCTACACGCGCGGGCAACAGGACGCACCATCAGAGCAAATGTTACCTTCCCGCTCCGCCGGGCCGCGGATAGTAACCAAACTTCACTGGGAGGCTAACCGTAGATGAATGCGCAAAAAATATTGGACACTCTCAAGCGCATTCCCGAGGAAGCCCAGTCCGCATACATTCAGACCTCATTGAATGAATGGGGACTACTTGTCGTTGATGTACTTAATCACATCATTGACAGGTTGGGCTTTCTGAATAACGAAAATCTTGACGAATATGTGGAGTTAAGAAGATTCTTTGAATTGATCGTCACGCACTTGCCAGACGATTACTCGAAAAAACCGGCGAGTTTAAGGAAGGCTCTGGCCGCGCCGATTAGCAAAACCCTCCTCTTGCAAAGTTATCCACAGAAATTTGTCTCGATCAGAAAGCTCGTCTTAATAGATTTGAGGGATCCGAGGCAAACTTGCAAACAGTTATGTCGTGCCCTTGACCAAGACATTGAAATTAGCGATTGGGAATATGAGACCATTCTGCCCTACTTCCGCAGCCAGATTATCGACGACGTAGATACGGTGATTAAATTCATCGGAGACTTAAGACAATCTTATACGAATAATAGCGCTGTGGAAGAGTTCCTTCTGAAAATTGAGTCCGACTTACGGATTGCCGGACTCAGTAACGTGAAAGGCCCATCCCTGCGCAGGCAGTACGCCAGAGAACTTATTGGCTCGGGCGTGATAGATAGCAAGAAGTCAATCTTGATAGTTGGAAGTTCAGGCACTTCCAAAACATTCCTCGCGCAAATGATTGCCCGGAACAGCAATCATAGTAATTTAAGGTTGGTTAATTCGGGTGGTGACGCCCATAAGGACTTAAAAGAAGCCTTGATGGCCGCGACCTTGTACCCAACAACAATTCTTCTCGACGAAGTGTACGCACTGCCAGGCAACATGCAGGTCTCTTTTTTAGCAGAGTTCGGGCGTTCCAATATTGACATGCGTATTATTTCGACATCGAGCACCCCTGTGGAAGTTTTACAGCAAAGTCTAAAACCCGATTTTTTCTACAGGATCAATGAATGGCTGGTCAGGCTCAAACCATTAGCAGAAAGTCGTCCGGACGTTGAAGAGGCGATTAGAGCTTTGGTCGAAGAGAGACATCGGATGGATATTGAAGACAGGCTCGTTGAGCATCTAAGGGACTCTCATAATTGGCCGGACAACTATAGAGGCGTGGAGAGGGTTATGGAGACGCTGTGCCGTAAGTGTAGGGCTAAAGGTGTTGAAATAATTAGTGTGGAAATATTGGCCGAACTGAAATCTGAAATTGACGAGGATATTCTTAAAATTCTTAATCCACTCGTTGAATGAATCAATCCAGGTTCTACCTGCCGAGCTATTGAGCGTTTGTCTCCCGTGCTCTGCGTTCTATGCCCCCTCCGAGCCCACGCGTGACTCAGGCTCAAGCCGCTTCCTTTGATTCCAACATATTGCGCCGCTCAGTTCTTCTCAGTCTTGTGAAGCCGAAGATGACAATGCACGCGGGGATGAGCAGGAGCAGGTTGCGCAACGCCGTCGTCACACCCAGTTGGCTGCCGAAGATGCGGCCGAAGCAACCGCACTCCAAACCTTCGGCATTTCCCAAACCGTAACGATAGTAGAGGGCGTAACCCGCGAAGCCTGTGAGCAAGACAGCGGACCAGATGCCGCCCGCGCGCGCGGTGCGCGGCCAGAGGAGAAGGACGGCGGCCAGTATCTCCGAGCAGATGACTGCGACGGCGACCGTCATGGCCCAACGCTCCCCTACGAGGGAGGGCATGTTCGTGAAGAAGCTCTCGGCCGGGTCGTTCCTCATGTAGAGCTTGGCCCCGGCCGCGAAGAGCCACAGCGCCGCGAGGGCGAAGCGGCTGACGTGAACGAGCCAGAAGAATACGGACGAGCGCCAAGGAGAAGAGAGACGGCGCAGCGCCGCGGCCTCGTCCCGCGCTCCGTCCGCATGAGCGTGTCTCTCGCCGCCGTCGCTCACTTCATCCATCTTCGCTCGTCTCCGTCCTCATCCCGCCAGCGCCACGACCTTTTCGGCGGCGTCCTTCATGCCGCTCGCCACTGTGAAGTTCATGCCCGACTCGGCGATGAGGCGACGGCCCTCCTCGACGTTCGTGCCTTCGAGGCGGACGACGACGGGGACGCTGACGCCGATGGCCTTGACCGCCTCGATGACGCCGCGCGCGACCATGTCCGTGCGGACGATGCCGCCGAAGATGTTGATGAGCACGGCGCGCACGTTCTCGTCCGCGAGCAGGATTCTGAACGCCGCCTCGACGCGCTCCTGCGAAGCGCCGCCGCCGACGTCGAGGAAGTTGGCGGGCTCGCCGCCCGCGAGCTTGATGATGTCCATCGTCGCCATCGCGAGCCCCGCGCCGTTGACCATGCACGCGATGTTGCCGTCGAGCTTGATGTAGTTCAGGTCAAACTTCGACGCCTCGATTTCCAGCGGCTCTTCCTCGTTGAGGTCGCGCAGGTCCAAAAACTCCTTGTGCCTGTAGAGCGCGTTGTCGTCGAAGTTGACTTTCGCGTCGAGCGCGATGAGCCGTTTGTCTTTCGTCAGGAGGAACGGGTTGATCTCAAGAAGCGACGCGTCCATCTGCTCGTAAGCCGTGTAGAGCGCCTGCATGAACTTCGCGGCCTGGTTGACCAACTCCGAGGGCAGGCCGAGCGCGAAGGCCAGTTTTCTGGCCTGAAACGGGCGGAAGCCGACGGCAGGGTCAATCGTCTCCTTGAAAATCTGCTCGGGCGTCTTGGCCGCGACCTCTTCGATGTCCATCCCGCCGGCGGCTGACGCCATGAAGACGGGCCGCCCCGTCGTGCGGTCTAGGACGATGCCCAGGTAGAACTCCTTATCAATCGGCAGACCCTCTTCGATGAGGAGCACGCGCACTTCCCTGCCCTCTGGGCCAGTCTGGTGCGTGACGAGTTTCATGCCGAGCATCTGGCGCGCGATTTCCTGCGCTTCGTCGGCCGACCTGGCGAGCTTGACGCCGCCGCCCTTGCCGCGGCCGCCCGCGTGAATCTGCGCCTTGACGACGACAACTTCCGTTCCCAACTCTTTCGCCGCGTGATAGGCCTCTTCCGATGAGCGCGCGACGATCCCGCGCGGCACCGCGACGCCGTATCTCTTCAGCAGCTCTTTGCCCTGGTATTCGTGAATCTTCATCCCGTTTCCTGTTCCTCGCTCTGAATTGTCGTGCAGAATGAAAGGGAGTGTATCCCCACGGCGCGCGCGCCGCAAGTCAGAGGCGCGGCCATCCGTTGCCCTGAAAGCGTAAACAGGATAACTTTGCGCGCGTTAATCCGACCCGCAGTGAGGAGACGATTCGTATGAGCGAAGTCACGGTCACATCCGTCATGGGGTTGCAAAACGAGGTCCGCTACGGCGAGGGCCAGACTCTCATCATTGACGAGCCGAAGGGCCTGGGCGGCGAGGGCGCTGGCCCGGACCCTTACACGCTGCTGCTCTCCGCGCTCGGCGGCTGCATCTCGATGACGGTCACGCTCTACGCGCGCCGCAAGGCATGGCCGCTTGAGCGCGTCACGGTGCGCCTGCGCCAAGGAAGAATCCACGCCAAGGACTGCACCGAGTGCGCCGCGAACACGGAAGGCTTCGTCCACCGCATAGAGCGCGCCGTCACGGTCGAGGGAGACTTAACGGATGAACAGAGAGAGCGCCTCCAGGAGATCGCGCACAAGTGCCCGGTCCATAAAACGCTCACCTCTCAGATCGTCGTCGCAGAGTTGAAAGAGGAGTGAAGAGCTAATGAGCAAAGAAAAACGGCAAATAAAGAAGGGCTCTCAGCAGCGGAGCTGAGAGCCCTTCTCGTCGTCTAGATTTAAACTTCGGCGTGAGAGGATTCGAACCTCCGACCCCCTGAACCCCATTCAGGTGCGCTACCAGGCTGCGCTACACGCCGTCCAGGTTTTCTAGTATCTCTGGAAATGTTTTTTTGTCAAATGCGACGCGGGCGATGAGAGCTATTTCCGGCTGGCGCTGAGGTCAGCTTCGCCTGCGTCGAGCGTGGCGAGCAGATCGCGCAGTTGTTCAGCGAGGCGGCGGACGGCGTGGCGCTGGTCGTCCGTCATTGAATAATTTGCTTCCGCCATCGGAGGCGTGTCGTAGACGGGGCGCGACTCGATGGGCGGCACGGCCGTTTGCAGCGCGGGCTGCGGCGCTGGAGAGGCAGCGGGCGCGTTCGGGTCCGGCGTCGGGACCACCTTGAGCTTGCTCGCGCCGCGCAACTCAGTCGCCAGCTTCTTCTTCGCCCCGGCAATCGTGTACTGGTCTTCGTAGAGCAGTTCCTTAATCCTGAGCGCCATCTCCACGTCGCGCTTGCGGTAGGTCCGCTGCCCGGCGCGGTTCTTCTGCGGGGCGAGCATGGGGAATTCCGACTCCCAGTAGCGCAGGACGTGCGCCTGCACGCCTGTCAACTCGCAGACTTCCCCGATTTTGAAGAAGAGTTTTTCAGGGATGGCGACGGCAGCGCGGTTCATGGCTTCGGGAGCCCCCTATGGGAATTGCCTGTTTCTGTGGCGATTAAGATTAGCTACGGGACAGCCGCCGCCAGAGACACGGGCGGCGCATATACCTTACGCTAGCGGCCCATGTTACTCGCGCCCCCGATAGGTGTCAACACTTTTCCACAGGAACTTAACCCAGCGAGCAAGCAGCAGTTGCCGCTTTCTCCTTGAGGCGATACGTCAACGCGGCCGCCTTTCGTCAGCCCGGCACTATCCTGATCAGGCGGTGGAGGGGGTCGAAGGTGAGGCGGAAAGGTCTGAGCGCGTCGCGGCCAAGCAGGACGGGCGAGCCTGCGCGAGCCTGTGCCAGTAAATCTGTCGGAATTCCTCGTAAAACGAGCGAGCCGAGGCGCACGGTCGCCGCTGGAATCCTGTGCGCGGTGATGCTCCCGCCCGCCAGGTCTCGCACGTCACCGCGCTGTCTTCCGCCGCCGGGTAGAATTCCGAGCGAGCGCGCCGCGCCAACGGTCACGGCGAGGCCGAAGCCTGAGCCCGTGTCGAGCAGAGCGCGGCGTCCCCCTTCGAGCATGACGAACGGGCGGCGGCTCTGCCCGTCCGTCAGCCATTGAACAATCGTCCCGTCGGACGGAAGATTTTCGTTGAGCCTGAGCGGGGTCTCGTGCGGGTTGAAGGCCGTCATCTGCCCGCGCACCATGTCTATCTCGAAGCCGAGCGAGCCGTAAGCCTCCGATGGGTCGAGCACGCCGTCCACGCCGGGCGCTAGGCTTTCGGTGATGACGAATTGCCCGCCTGTCTGAATGACGTTCTGCTCGTCGCCGAGCGCGAGGCTACTGACGATTGCATTATGGCCCGCGACGCCGCCCGCGCCGCTCAAGCCGCCTATCCACACGGGCCGCCCGCCCGTCTCGCGCACCCGCGCTTGATTCGCCACGCGCCGTGAAAGCAATGAGCCGCCCGCGCCCGTGTCTATCGCGAAGGTGTAAGGCCCTGCGCCGTTGACCCAGGCGCGGACCAGCAGGCCCCGTCCCTCTTCCTCGCGGAAGCGTAAGGGGCGCGGGAGCCTGGCCTGAATGGCAATCGTTTGATTCTGCGTTGCAGACAAATGGGCAGCCCCTGCGAGGCGGGCTGCCCAAATGTTTCTTGCTGCTGGGATGAAGATTGAGGCGGAAAGCGCGGCGCAGAGCGCGATTTTTTTCACACTGAGCCCCATCGCTGTCTTCCCGCGGTGCGATTAGTAGTTGCGGTTGCGCTTGCGGATTTTGTAGGTCCACAGGGCAGAACCGCCGCCGCCTGCGAGAGCGCCAATCGCCGCGCCCTTCTTGCCGCCGATCAGGCCGCCTAGAAGCGCGCCGCCGCCTGCGCCCATCGCCACCGTCAGCTTATCGCGGTGCTTCTGCCAGAAGGAGCGCTGGCGCGGCTGGTTGTTGTAATCGTAGTAAACCTGGCGCGAGCTGCCGTAATTGCTGCGGCCGTAGTAGCGGCGCGCAGGCGCGTTTCTGTAGACGACGCGGGTCGTCGGCGCGGCCGCGGCCTGTATCACCTCTGTGCTGGTGCGCTCGCGCGCCGCTGCGAAGCCGTCCAGAAAGCCCGTGCGGTAGCTGTCCGCGTCCTCGACGTTCTCATTCTTCGCCGTCAGAACCGGGTCGTCCGTCCTGACTTCGTCCGCAACCTGGCGTGTGTTGTGCTCATCCGTCAAATTCGCCGCGGGCGTCGTCGAGTAAGAGGTCGTCGCCGCGCTGTCCGTGTTCTTGTGCGAGACGATGGCCCCAACCGACCCGCCCAAAAGAGCAGCCACGAGAGCAATAGGTATAATCTTATTCTTGAGAAGCATTGTGGTAGGTCCCCTCCAAATAGTCTTTTGAGCTGTAGCCCGCGGAAAACAACAGCAAACATCGTTCCTGAAATGGGCTGATTGCTGAGATTAGCATAGCCCGGCGGGCCGGACGCTCATTCCCACCGGAAATCCGGGAAAGATAACCGAATCGCAACAAGCCTTCGTCTCCCCGGAACCCCTGACCGGCAAAATGCGTGCACGATATGGCTCAGCCGCGCACCCCATATCCTCACAGACGTGAAGTAAGGCCAGTCAAACGCGGGTGTTTCGTGTCTCATTCCTGGTCAGAGCCGCCCCGGCAGTTAGCGGCTCCCGCCGCAACAGGGGCGGAAATGACGCGCCACGGCGGAGCGCCGCCGCACGACGACTGAGCGCCGCCGTGGCGTGGCGGACATCAGTCACGCCACGCCTCCTGTCCCCCGCGGCGCAGTTCCAGTCCCCGCCCGCCCCGCTCCCGTTGGACGCTTTGCGTCAAGGCAAGCTATAATCCGGCTTCATTCACGCACAGCCCGAACGGAGGATAGCCACCAAACGTGTCCACATCCCCAACCGTTTTCCGTCTAGCCGCGCGCCTCGACCGGGTCGGCTTCTCCGACATCGTCAAGGTCCGCAACCGAATTATGGAGCTGCGCGCGGAGGGACAGACCGTCTACCAGTTCGAGGGCGGCGAGCCTTACACCTTTACGCCCGACTACGTCAAAGAAGCCATGACGCGCGCCCTCGAAGAGAACAAGACGCGTTACGCTCCCTCCTCCGGCATCCCTGAGCTGCGCGCCGCCATCGCCGACAAGGTGCGCGAGCGTAACCGCATCCCCGTGCGCGAAGAGAACGTGATAGTGCTGACCGGCGGGATGCAAGGGCTCTTCGGCGGGTTCCAGTCAACCATCAACCCCGGCGATGAAGTCCTCGTCTTCTCCCCCTACTGGACGCCCATCAAAGACCTGATAGCGCACTGCGAGGGCACGACCGTTCTCGTCCCCGTCGTCGAAGCGAGGCGCGAAGGCTTCGGTGAGACGCTCGCGCGCTACACGACGCCGCGCACGCGCGCCATCTACTACAATACGCCGACCAACCCTACGGGCGTCGTCTTCACGCGCTCGGAGGCCGAAGAGGTCGCGCGCTTCGCGCAGGCACGCGACCTCGTCGTCATCGCCGACGAAGCCTACGAAGACCTCGTCTATGACGGCGAGCACGTCTCCATCGCCTCGCTCGACGGGATGTTCGAGCGGACGATCACCTCCTACACGCTCTCGAAATCTTACGCGATGACGGGCTGGCGTCTGGGCTACGCCGTCGCGCAGGAGCCCTGGATGACGGGCCTGCGTAAGACCCTGCTCTACTCGACCAACGGCGTCTCGACGCCTTCGCAGTGGGCCGCGCTCGCAGCCTTCACCACGCGCTCGGATTTTTTAGAGAAGAACCGCGCCGCCTATCTTCAAAGGCGCGACCTGCTGCTGGCGGGCCTGAACGAATTGGGCCTCGCCTGTGCCAGTCCGGCCGGGGCCTTCTACGCCTTCCCCGAAGTCACGCGCGTCCACGCGGACAGCCGCCAGGCGGCAGACATCCTGCTCGACCGCGCGCAGGTCGCCACCGTCCCAGGCATAGTCTTCGGCGAGCACGGCGAGGGTCACCTGCGCTTCTCCTTCTCCACCTCCCTGGAGACCATCGAAGCGGGCCTCGACTCGCTCCGGCGAAATCTTTAAAAGGGATGAGGGATGAGGGATGAGGGATGAAGGTAAAGACAAAACCTCTCGTCCTAGTTCTCCGTCCCGAAGCGAATTTGATTTCATAGACCGCATACGCCGCCGAGCACTCAAGCACTCATCACTCAGCACTCATCACTCATCACTGTCGTTAGGCATCGGCGACGACGCCGCAGTCTTCCGCCAGCAGTCCGGCCGCGAGACGGTCGTCACCGCAGACCTTCTGGTCGAAGAGATAGATTTTCGTCTGGACACGACGCCGCCGCGCCTTCTGGGCCACAAGGCTCTGGCGGTTTCGCTCTCGGACGTGGCGGCGATGGGAGCGCGCCCGCGTTACGCGCTCCTCTCCATCGGCGTTCCGCGCGAAATCTGGCACACGGATTTCGTTGACGAGCTTTACGAAGGCTTCTTCGCGTTGGCCCAAATTTACGGCGTGGCGCTCGTCGGCGGCGACGTGTCGCGCGCGCCCGAGCGAGTCGTGATTGACTCGGTGGTTCTGGGCGAGGTCGAGCGTGGCCGCGCCGTCACACGCTCGGGCGCGCGCCCAGGCGATCACATCTTCGTCACGGGTTCGCTCGGCGGGGCTGCCGCCGGCCTGCGCCTGCTCGGACGCGGCGCGCATTTGAAAAGAGAGTTGCCACGCTCTCTTCACAGTCCCGCCGCCGAGGAACTACTGCTCCGCCAGTTGCGGCCTCAGCCACGCGTGCCCTGGGGCGCGCTGCTCGGCGAGGAGCATTTGGCGACGGCCATGATAGACGTGAGCGACGGCCTCTCCTCGGACCTCGCACACTTAGCCCGCGCGAGCCGCGTGGGCGCGATCATCGAAGCCACGCGCGTCCCCGTTGACCCGGCCGTCATAGAGGTCTGCGGCCGCCGCGCGCTCGACCCGCTCCTGCTCGCGCTCCACGGCGGCGAAGATTTTGAATTGCTCTTCACCGTCCGCCCGCGCGACCTGGGCCGCCTGCCGCGCGCGCTCGGCGGCGTGCCCTTAACTTACATCGGTGACGTGACGGACGAGGCGGGGCGCGTCCTCATCTCCGAAGGCCCGCGCGTGTGGCGGCTTGAGCCGCAGGGTTTCACACACTTCTGATTTCGTTGACAGGTGTGTCCGGCGAGCATATGCTTGCCGCCATCAATTCGTCTTTATCGTTCATTCCTGACCCGAAGCCCGCATTTCCGGTCATCAGCCGGCGAACAATCCGCGAAATTAAGCCGACCCCTTTATGGCATACATCTACTCAAAGAACGACGCCTGCTTTACCTTCGGCCAGGAGAATCCCCCATGCCACGAACCAACAACCGCCTCGCCGAGATTAGCTCTCAACTCGGTAACCATTCACAATCCGATGCAGGCGCAAAGCGACGTGACCTTCGGGCCAACCGCCTTGCGCCGCGAAATCATCGTGTCAGCGGCAGACGCTTGAGGAGCGTTAAGGTCGCGGTGCTGGCGCTGATGGCGGCGGCGCTGTTACTGCTGCCGCTGATGCGTGCGCGCACGGTGACGGCGGAGAGAGTCGCCACCCCTCAGGCGTTGTCGCCGACGCCGGCTTTGGCCGCCCCGCTTGCGGCGGTGGGCGGATGCATGACGCCGCAGTTCGCGCAAGCGCCTGGCTCACCCTTCGGGGCTGTCTTAGGGTCTGGTAAGAACCCTAGCTACGTCGTCGTCGGCGACTTCAACCTGGATGGTAAGCCGGACCTCGCCGTGACGAATTTTTCATCCAATGATGTGACGATCCGGCGGGGCGACGGCTCGGGCAGCTTCCCTCTCATTAACACTTCCACCATCGCCGTTGGCACAAGCCCTATTGCCGCCGCCGTCGGAGATTTCAACCGCGACGGCAAGCAGGATTTGGCCGTGGCGAACTTCGGCGACGACAACCTGACGATCCTTCTGGGCAACGGGACGGGAGGATTCATTCCCGCCCCGAATGTTGGCGCTAATAACGGCCCTATTGCCGTCGCCGTCGGAGACTTCAACCGCGACGGCAATGAAGACCTCGCCGTGGCGAACCAACTCTCTGACGACGTGACGATTCGCTTAGGCGACGGCGTGGGAGGATTCCCTAATGCGACGGCCACGAATGTCGGCACGGGTAACGGCCCTGTCTCCGTCGCCGTCGGAGATTTCGACGACGACGGCAAACAAGACCTCGCCGTGTCGAACGCAGCGTCCAACAACCTGACCATTCGCCGGGGCGACGGGGCGGGTGGATTTCCCAATGCCGCCGCCTCAACCGTCAGCGCGGGTGGTGCTCCTCAAACGGTCGTCGTCGGGGATTTCAACTCGGACGGCAAGCAAGACCTGGCCGTGCCGAACGCTCTCGACGACAACGTGATGATCCGTCCGGGCGACGGGGCGGGCGGCTTCCCCGATGCGGCGGCCACGAATGTCGGTGCCGGGGACAGCCCTACGTCCCTCACCATTGCGGACTTCAACGGCGACGGCAAACAAGACCTGGCTGTGCCGAGCCAGGACTCCAACGATGTAACGATCCGCTTAGGCGACGGGGCGGGCGCATTCCCTGACGCTAACAGCTCGGCCGTCGGCGTTGGTCTGAAGCCAGAAGGCATCGCCGCCGGCGACTTCAATCTGGACGGCAAGCAGGATTTTGCCGTGGCGAATTTTAATAACGATAACGTGACGGTCCAACTCAACGCCTGCGTCCCGGACTGCGCGGACGCCCAGTTTTTTCAACCCGCAGGCTCGCCCATTGATGCCGGTGATGGCCCCGGCTCGGTCGGCATCGGCGATTTTAACAACGACGGCAAGCCGGATTTAGCCGTGGGGAACCGGGGCGACGGTGATGTGACGATTCTGTTGGGCGACGGCGCGGGCGGCTTCACAGAGCCTGCCAGTTCGCCCGTCACCGTTGGCGATACTCCCTTCGCGCTCGTCGTCTCGGACTTCAACAACGACGGGAAGCAAGACTTGGCAGTGGTAAACGCTGCCGACGACAACGTGACGATACTTTTGGGTGACGGCGCGGGCAGCTTCACAGAGCCCAGGGGCTCGCCCGTCACAGTCGGTGCGTTTCCCATCTCGGTCGTAGCCGCCGACTTCGACAATGACGCGAAGCAAGACCTGGCGGTGCTGAACTTTAACGATGAGAACGTGACGATTCTACTGGGGGATGGCGCGGGCCGCTTCACAGAGCCTGCAAGCTCTCCCATCACGGTCGGTAATGGGCCCATCAAACTCACCGCCGGCGACTTTAACAACGACGGGAAGCAAGACCTAGCAGTGGTGAACGCCGACGACGACAACGTGACGATCCTACTGGGCGACGGGGCAGGAGACTTTACCGAGCCCACCGCCTCTCCCATCACGGTCGGTGATGGCCCGAGATCAATCGCCACCGGCGACTTCAACAATGACGGGAAGCAGGACCTGGCCGTGGGAAACGATTTATCAAACAACGTGACGATCCTACTGGGCGACGGGGCGGGCGGCTTCACCCAACCCCCCGCGGTCAACGTGCTTGACAGTAACATCACCACAATCGTCGTCGCCGACTTCAACAATGACGGCAAGCAGGACCTGGCGACGGGGGACTTCACTTACACCACGGTGAGAGTCCTGCTGGGTGACGGCGCGGGCGGCTTCACAGAGCCCACCACTTCTCCCATCGAGGTCGGTGAGGGCCCGTTTGCAATCGCCGCCGGTGATCTCAACAATGACGGCCGGCAAGACCTGGCCGCGCCGAAATTGTTCGAACGCACCGCCAGAGGCGTTTCGATCCTGCTCAACGCCTGCGTAGACCTCGCCATCACCAAGACCGACACGCCCGACCCCGTTCTTGCCGGCAACGAGGTCACCTACAACCTGACCGTCACCAACAACGGCAGCATCCCCGTGCCCGACGTGGTCGTCACGGACCAACTCGCCCCGAGCACTACTTTCTTCTCGGCCAACCCGAGCCAGGGCGGTTGCACAGGCACGACCCTCATCACCTGCAACCTCGGCAGCATAGATGCGGGCGATTCGGCCACTATCAAGATCGTCGCCAAGACGACCATCCCGACCCTTGCCACCAACACGGCTATCGTCAACTCGGCGGCGTTTGACCCTGACCGAAGCAACAACGCCGACCGTGAGCCGACAAAAGTCGTCGGTCTGAAGAGCCTCTCGTTCTCGCCCACACTCTTCATGGGCGGCTGTTGGTTCTCCAGCTACAACGCCACGGTCACACTCACTAGCCCAGCGCCCGCGGGAGGCGTCGTCGTCCAGCTCTCGGATAACTCACCGAATGTCAGTAACCCTGGGGCTGTGAAGGTCGAGGCGGGCAAGACGACCGCCATCTTCAGGGGCGGTGCCGGCGCGGTCTCGAATGTTCAGGAGGTGACGTTCACGGCAACTGCGGGCGCGACCACAGTCAAGAAGAGGTTAACGGTGCTGCCCATCAGGGTCGCCGCACTCTCGCTTGCGCCGAGCACGATTCGTGGGGGCAACCCCGTGACCGGCACGGTGCGGCTAACCTGCGCGCCCGCGAGCGACACGACCGTGAGGCTCTCAAGCAGCAGGTGGGCGGCGTGGCTCCCGGCAAGACAGATCACTGTCCCGGCGGGCCACCCGACCAAGCAGTTCACGGTCAACACGCTCCAGGTCACGAGCCCTATAGACGCGCTGATTACCGCCACCGCCAACGGGACGCTGAAGACCGCGACGCTGCACGTCGTCCCTTAAGCCCGGCGGGCCTGGGCCAATCAAATGAGGTTCGGGCGGCGTGAGAATTTTTCCGCCGCCCGAACTTCTCACTCGGATTTGACTCCGAAGCCTCCGACACAGCATCATTCGCGTGACGACTTTTTTGGTGAGACGCCGAACCGATGCTGAAATTTCACAACACGCTGAGCGGCCGGCTCGAAGAGTTCAGGCCAATGACGGAGGGCGAGGTCAGGCTCTACTACTGCGGCCCGACCGTCTGGGACTACGGCCACATAGGCAACTTCCGCTCGACCATCTTCACGGACGTGCTCGTCCGCTACCTGCGCTACAAGGGCTACCGTGTCACGCACGTGATGAACATCACGGACGTGGAGGACCGCATCATCGCGCTCTCGCAGAAGAACAACGTCACGATTGACGAGTACACGGCCAAGTACATCGAGGCGCTCTGGGAAGACTTCGACGCCCTGGGCTGCAACCGGCCAGACATCACGCCGCGCGCCACGCGCCACATATCCGAGATGGTCTCCTTGATAGAGCGCCTCGAAGCGCGCGGCCACGCCTACCGCTCGGATGACTCCGTCTACTACCGCATCAACTCGTTCCCCGACTACGGCAAGCTCTCGAAGATTAATTTCGCGGGCAACATCATCGGCGCGAGCGAGCGCGTGGACACGGACAAGTACGAGAAAGAGGACGCGCGCGACTTCGCACTCTGGAAGGGTGCGGAATCACCGGACGAGCCCGCGTGGGACACGAGCCTCGGCCGCGGCCGTCCGGGCTGGCACATCGAGTGCTCGGCGATGTCCATGAAGTACCTGGGCGAGACCTTCGACATACACGCGGGCGGCATAGACCTCGTCTTCCCGCACCACGAGAACGAGATCGCGCAGAGCGAGGGCGCAACAGGCCGTCAGTTCGCGCGCTACTGGATTCACTACGAGCACCTGAAGGTCGAGGGCGAATCCATGTCGAAGTCGAAGGGCAACTTCTACACGTTCCGCGACGTGGCGGCGCGCGGGTTCTCGCCCGTGGCCGTCCGCTACTTCCTCTTCTCCGTCCCGCACCGCAAGCAACTGAACTTCACCTTCGAGGCGTTGCGCGGCATAGAGAAGACCGTCAACGGCCTGCGCGACTTCCGCTCGCGACTGAGCGGCGCGCGCGTCGAGGCGGGCGCGAACCCGCAACTGCAAGAGGCCGCGGCCCGCGCCCTGCGCGAGTTCGAGGCCGGGATGGACGACGACCTCAACACTTCGGTCGCGCTCGCCGCGCTCCACAACCTCGCGCGCGAGGTCAATACCGCGCTCGACTGCCACTCGCTGCGCGAGGACGATAAGCGCGAGTTGCTTCAGACGCTCGACCGCTTCAACTCCGTCTTGAACATCTTCGCGGACGAGCCGGTCGCCATGCTCGACGCGGAGATTCAGTCGCGCATAGACGAGCGGCAAGAGGCGCGACGCCGCCGCGACTTCGCGCGCGCCGACGAAATCCGCCAGGAACTCGCCGAGGGCGGCATCATCCTCGAAGACACCAAGGACGGCGTCCGCTGGAAACGGCGGTGAGCCATATCTCAGTTTTTCTCTTTCCATCCTCCGTGTCCTCTGTGGTGAGCCTCTCTTACGTTTCATTCACCACAGAGGTCACAGAGTGGCACAGAGGAAATCTGACATCAGGTCATTGCTGTGAAGCGAAAATCGTTGCAATAATCTCGGGAATGGTATATTGATTTGGCACACGGGGTTTATTCCTGAAATGTTTTATCTCCGCCACACGCATTTCCGCCCGCTCGACACCCGCGCCGACCTCTTCGCGGACTAGCAGAGCGCTCTCTCCTTCTCTTCGTCCGAAATCTTACCTAACCAAGTTTCCCTCGCTTTTTCTTTAAGGAGAAGAGTGTATGAGCACGCTTGCACCACCCAGAAGACCCGAAATCAAGACCGAACTGCCCGGCCCCACTGGGCGGCAGATCGTGGAAGCCGACCAGCAATTCGTTACGCCCTCTTACCCGCGCCCGTCCTTCAAGCTCGTGGCCCGTAGGGCCGAAGGAGTCTGGGTCGAGGACGTTGACGGCAACATCTTTTTAGACTGCAACGCAGGGGTGGCCGTCTGCTCGACGGGCCACTGCCACCCGGAGGTTGTCCGCGCCATACAGGAGCAGGCCGCTGAGCTGATTCACATCTGCGGCACGGACTATTACTACCACCACATGCCCGACCTCGCACGCAAGTTCGACGAGATTGTGCCAATCGAAGGCCCCACCCGCACACACTTCGCCAACAGCGGGACGGAAGCCGTGGAGACGGCTTTAAAACTCGCGATGCACGCCACCGGGCGCGAGAAGTTCATAGCCTTCTTCAACAGCTTTCACGGGCGCACGCTCGGCTCGCTCTCGCTGACCTCGTCAAAAGTGGCCCAGCGTAGAGGCTTCAAGCGCCAAGCGCTCGACGTGACGCACGTCCCCTATCCGAACACGTTCCGCCACCCCTTCACGGGCGAGCGCACGGACGGCGAGACAGTGAGCCGCGCCTGTTTAGACTGGATCGAGAACCGTCTGTTCAAGACGACCGTGCCGCCCGAGGAGTGCGCCGCGATTGTGGTCGAGTGTGTGCAGGGCGAGGGCGGCTACGTGCCCGCACCGCGTGAGTTCTTGCAGGGTCTGCGCCGCATCTGCGACGAGCACGGCATCATGCTGATCGTGGATGAAGTCCAATCGGGCATGGGTCGCACCGGCAAGATGTTCGCGTCAGAGCACTACGACCTCAAGGCGGACATCGTCTGCATCGCCAAGGGCGTCGCGTCAGGGCTGCCTTTGGGCGCGTGCGTGGCGCGCGCCGACCTGATGGACTGGAAGCCGGGCGCGCACGCCTCGACCTTCGGCGGCAACCCCGTCGCCATCGCCTCGGCCCTCAAGACTATTGAAATTTTGGAACGCGAGTTGGTCGCCAACAGCGCGGAGGTCGGGGCCTACTTGCAGGAGGGCTTGCGCAAGCTGATGCAGAAGCACGACTGCATCGGCGACGTGCGCGGCCTGGGCCTGATGGTCGGCGTCGAGATCGTCACCGACAAGGCTTCGATGAGGCCCGCGCCCGAGCTGCGCGACCGCGTCGAGACCGCCTGCTTCGAGCGCGGCCTGATCATCCTCGGCGCAGGCTACAACACTATACGCTGGTCGCCCCCGCTCATCCTCACGCGCGAGCACGTGGATGTCGCGCTGGAGATTTTCGACGAGGCGATAGCGGCGGAATGCTGATTGCGGAATGCGGATTTCGGATTGCGGATTAAAAACTGTCTTTCAAATCCGCAATCCGAAATCCGCATTCCGCAATCGTCTTAATACCTCTGCGATACGCCTCTCATGCAACGCACCGTGTCGCGGGCAATCAACAACTCTTCGTCTGTCGGAATCACGTAAGCAGCCAGCCTTGAACCCTCGCGGCTGACGATGCCCTCGCTCCCGCCCGTGTGCGCCTGGTTTCGTTCCTCGTCTAATTCAAGACCCATCCACTGTAGGCCGTCGCAAATCATCGCGCGTATCTCGGCGGAGTTCTCGCCGATGCCGCCGGTGAAGATGACTGCGTCCGCGCCGTTCATCGCCGCCAGATATGAGCCTATATATTTCCGCGCGCGGTAGCAGAAGATTCCGACGGCGAGGCGCGCGCGGCGGTCGTCGTGCTCGTGCGCCTCCGCGAGCAGTTCGCGCATGTCGTTGGTCAGCCCCGAAATCCCGATTAAACCAGACTGCTTGTTGAGCAAGGTCTCGACCTCCTGCGCCGACAAGCCCTCCTTGGCCGAGACGAAATCTATAATCGCAGGGTCTATGTCGCCCGAGCGCGTGCCCATCACCAGGCCTTCGAGCGGCGTCATCCCCATCGAAGTATCAACGGAGTCGCCCGCGCTGATGGCCGCCGCCGAGCACCCGTTGCCGAGATGCAGCGTGATGACCTTCGTCTTCTGGCGCTCCAGCCCTAGAAGCTGGCGGTAGCGGTAGGCGACGTAGCGGTGCGACGTGCCGTGAAAGCCGTAGCGGCGTATGCGGTGGCGGCGGTAGAGCTGATAGGGGAGCGCGTAGAGGTAAGCGTGGTCTGGCAGCGTCTGGTGGAAGGCCGTATCAAAGACAGCGGCCTGCGGCAGCCCTACGCCGAAGACCTCGCGCGCCGCAAGGATGCCCTTGACGTTCGCAGGATTGTGCAGCGGCGCGAGGTCTATGCAGTCCTCTATCCCGCGCAGGACCTCATCTGTGATGAGCACGGAGTGTGTGAACCGCTCGCCGCCGTGGACGACGCGGTGGCCGACCGCGTGCACGTCCGCCACACTCTTGACCGCGTCAATCCCTGAGTCCGCCGAGCAGACCCAGCGGATGATGAGTTCCACGGCCGCGCGCGTGTCGCGCAAGGGCGCGGTTGACCTCTGAGGCTCGCGCCCCTCCGCGCCCAGCGTGATGATGGCCTGCCCGCCGACGCGCTCAATGTAGCCGCGCGCCAGCCGCCGGTCCGTGTTCTGCTCGATCTGCTCCAGGTCCGTCGCGATCAACTGGAACCTGACCGAAGAGCTGCCGCAATTCAAGACTAGGATGTTCATAAAACAAATGATGAATGCGCAGTGATGAATGCTGAATTAAAAAGCAATCGTCTTTCATTTATCGTTCATCATTCAGCACTCCGCATTTTCCTTCCTATTTCTTCTATCCGCGCGCGCAGGGCGGCTTCGTCAACGGTGTGGACGCGGCCGCCCGCGAAGACGACTTTTCCGGCGACCATCGTCATCAGCACGTCGCGCCCCGTCGAGGCGAAGATGAGTGCGGCCGAGGGGTCGTGGACGGGCGTCTGGTGCGCGCCGCCGAGGTTGATGGCCGTGATGTCCGCCTGCGTGCCCGGCGCGAGTGTGCCAATTTCGGCTTCAAGCCCGAGAGCGCGTGCGCCGCCCGTGGTCGCGGTCTGAAGCGCGATGTCCGCGCCGAGCCACTGGCCCGTCTTCTTCGCGGCCCCGTCCGCGCGCGCCGCGAGGACGGCGAAGCGCGCCTCTTCGAGCAGGTCGCAAGTGTTGTTGCTCGCGACCGAATCGCTGCCGAGGCCGACGCGGAGCCCGCGCGCGACGAAAGCAGCGAAGGGCGCGCGTCCGTGGCCCAGTTTCGCGTTCGACTTCGGGCAGTGCGCAACCCTTGCGCCCGCCTCCAGTATCGTTTCGAGGTCCGCTTCATCCACGCGTATGCAGTGCGCGAGCAGCGGCCGCGCGGCGAGGATGCCGTGCCGCGCGAGGTACTGAATCGTGCTGATGCCTGGCGCGCGCCACTCTATCCCGCGCCGCGCCAGCCCCTCCGCGAAGGGGCCGCGCCCCTCGCGCATGAAAAGCTCCTCGGCCTCGGACTCGGCCGCGTGCATCATCAGCGGCAGACGCTCGGCGCGGGCGAACTCCGAGATCAATTCGAGCTGCGGCGCGCTCACGGTGTAAGGCGCGTGCGGCGAGACGCCGACGCGCACGCGCTCGTTCTCAAGCGAGCGCAACCGCGCGACCTTCTCGCGCAGCTCGTCAAACTTCGCGCGCGCGTCCGCGGGATTCGGCCCGAAAGATTCCTGGTAAACGATCCCGCGCAGGCCCACGTCCGTGAGAGCACGTATGCTTTCTGCGCCCGCGTCGCTCGCGTCCGCGAGGCAGGTCACGCCCGCGCGCGCGGCCTCGATAGCGCCCCACGCCGCCGAGACGTAAAGGTCGTCCGGCGTCATGCGCTCCAGACGCGTGAGCGTCAACTTCCCGAGCCACGCGCGAAAGTCCGGCTCCTCTTGTTCGAGGAAACCGCGCATCGCCGTCAGCTCAAGGTGCGAATGCGTGTTGACGAGGCCCGGCAGGAGCGCGGCCTCGCCGAAGTCGCGCGTCACGGCATCGGGAAACTGGGCCACAAGCTCGTCGCGCCCTCCTGTGCCAATCACGCGCGAGCCCTCGACCGCCACCCCGCCGTTCTCAACCGGCGGAGAGACCATCGGCAACACCCAACGCGCGAGATAAAGTTCAGTCATCAGCTCTGTCACCCGAAGCCACGGGAGCAACCACTCAACCCTTAGCGCCTGCGGTTTTTCTTTACCTTGCGTCTCCAGCGTGAACGGCTGTTTCTCGCTGGAGGCGCAAAGAGGAAGACGGAAGGCGCTGGAGGGTTGAATGGTTCTCTAAAGCTCCGATGCGTTTCTCATAATCTTTGCACTGTGGCGCTGCCGGCTGCGGAGCAGGAACCAGGTCGCGCCGGAGAGGGCGACGATGATGCCGCCGAGGGCCGCGACGGGTCGTATGCCGAAGCGGTCGGCTGACGCGCCCGCCCCGAGCATCGCCCCGACCATCATCATCGTCGTCACCATCTCGTAGGACGCGAAGACGCGCCCGGCGTAGCGGTCCTCCGTCCGGCTCATGATAATCGTCTGCTTCGCCGTCCACCAGATAGAGAAGTTTATGTCGCGCGCGACGAGCACGGCGGCCGCGCTCCACAGCCCCGGCATCAGTGTGAAGATGACGAGACAGCAGCCGTCAAAGATCATCGCGCGGCCCATGCGCGAGGCCAGCCCGTCGCCGGCCCCCGCGTTGGAGCGGCGCGCAAGCGGCGAGCCGATCACGCCGCCCAGGCCCATCGCCGCGAACAGGACGGAGATGCCGAAGTCTGTCGGGCGCGCGACGAGCCCCGTGGCCGCCGCGAGGCCGAGCCGCGCCCCGAAGATACTGTAAAGGGCGCGCGCGACGCCATTGGGGAAAG
>JADMIO011851833.1_pt1 | contig 34395 bp, 26 predicted proteins | sample 8958161 | NCBI WGS metagenome assembly JADMIO01 (sample SAMN16585339, study PRJNA669376) | soil metagenome | isolation source: Crop rotation soil | place: USA: Cullars Rotation, Alabama | collected 2011
CTTTCCCTGGCCAGCTCCACGTCGCCGGCCGAAATCGAGCCTGCCCCTCATCTGTCAACGCCGCGCCGGGTGAGTCGGCCCCTCAAGTGTCAACGTCCGCCCCTCATCTGTCAGTGAGGGCCAAGTTTTCCGCGAGGTATCCACAACGCCGGCGGCCGGCCGCGGTGTCTCGCACACGGCTTCGACGGCGTTTCTGGCGCGTTTGCAGGGCCATAGACGGCCGCCAGCCCAGCGGCGAGGGCAACCAGCCGAGGGCTTCGCCCTGTCGCTCGACTGCGGCGAGCACTACTGGCTGTAAAAGGACAGACCACATCATGGTTCTGTGTTCATTAGGTTGTTCTGTCCATTGCTGACATAATCCGCTCCACTTCAACGTAACACCGCACGAAGATTTCTATTGTTCCTGAAGGCATATTCAAATCGTTTTCGTTACCGCTTGCAGGCATCATGACAGAACACTACTTCCTATAAACGCTACACAGGCTCCTGAGATTAATAATGCGGATCTCTACGATAATGGGAGATTTTCCCGACTGTTTCGTTCGCTTCTCAGTGGATAACAGCCAGCTTCTCTGTTTAACAGACAAAAACAGCATATCCACTCAGTTCCACATTTCCATATAAAGGCCAAGGCATTTATTCTCAGGATAATTGTTTCAGCATCGCAACCGCATCAGACTCCGGCATCGCAAACTGCACCCGGTGCCGGGCAGCCACATCCAGCGCAAAAACCTTCGTGTAGACTTCCGTTGAACTGATGGACTTATGTCCCATCAGGCTTTGCAGAACTTTCAGCGGTATACCGGCATACAGCATGTGCATCGCATAGGAATGGCGGAACGTATGTGGTGTGACCGGAACAGAGAACGTCACACCGTCAGCAGCAGCGGCGGCAACCGCCTCCCCAATCCAGGTCCTGACCGTTCTGTCCGTCACTTCCCAGATCCGCGCTTTCTCTGTCCTTCCTGTGCGACGGTTACGCCGCTCCATGAGCTTATCGGGTCCACTCGCGAACGCAGAAAGGCCCACCCGAAGGTGAGCCAGTGTGATTACATTTGCGGCCTAACTGTGGCCAGTCCAGTTACGCTGGAGTCACTAGTATTTAGGTGACACTATAGAAGCGGCCGCGACAACTTGTCCACGTGGAATTCTAAGCTTAGGATCCCAATGTGCTGGAAAGATATCAAACGTGCATCAGGGGATAAGCGATATTGGGACGCGGCTGAACCATTATTGGTCGCAAGCGGTGTTTCAAAAGGGTCAACTGGTGATCGACATTGTGGAGATAGCATCCAGGCCGGATGGCAGGTTGACGGAGCGGGTGATTGAAGAGATTGCGCGTGCGATTAAGGGCGACAAGTAGCGCGATGCGACGAGCATCGCGAGTGGGTTTGTTGGGCGTTATGATTTGGACGCCGACCGGCCGAGGAATGGGTTGGCGGCGAATGTGTGGTGATTTGCTTGACGCGCTGGGCAAGCCCAGCCGCTAAAAGGGTCCTCGGGGGGTGCGGCATTCGTTGAGGGGCGATGGCGCCTCAGGAAGAGACATTGGCCAGTTGAGTTTTTGCGGCATTCCGGCGAATCCCTGGTAACCAATTCATTTGAGAATGGTGTTTCGCTTGATCGGTTTGATTGCAAAGACAACTGGCGTCGGTTTACTTAGCGGCTTGGCGGCGGGTACTTTGCTGGATGAGGTTGGGAGGGGCGCCGGGGCGGGGAGGGGGGCGGCCTGGGGTTGGCCGTAGTTTTGAGCGACCTGGACGAGGTCGGCGAAATCGACGTTGCCGTCGTCGGTGAGGTCGCCTTGGGATCGGAGTTTGTGGTGGCCGCCATAGTTCTGGGCGACGGCTACCAGGTCGGCAAAATCGACTTTGCCATCGAGATTGGTATCGCCTGGGAGGATTTTGATGAAGGTTTCGGCGATGGTGGTGCTGACGTCGACGTTGGGGTTGCCGCTGGAGGGAGTGTAGTATCGGAGCGAGTAGGGGTACCAGACCGTGGCTGCGCCATCGGTGGTTTTGGCGGCCCGGATTTCCGCGTCGAAGGGGCCGGAGGATTCGCCGATGGTGACACCGGCGGGGTAGGGGTTGGGGGAGCCGTACGAGAGGAAGCCTTGCGAGTCGGTAACGCTGAAATGGTTGCGTTTCCAGGGGACGGTGCGACTGGAAGTGAGTTGATCGGGGGCGAAGAGGTGGCTGATGGGGGCAGCGAGGGCGGCGAACCGGTTGTTGCGCAGGATGGTGGAGAAAAGGTCTTTGATAAGGGAATGGGCGGTGGTGTCCTGGGCGGTGAGACTGGCGTAGCCCCAACTTGTGTTGTCGTAGCCGACGATGATGGAATCATCGGCGCGGGCGGCGGCGGTTTCGGAGCCCCAGAGGCTGCTGAGGAAGGCGAGCGCGTATTGTGAATTGGCTGCGAAGTCGGCGGCGTCGGTGTCGTAGGTATCGGAGCCCTGGCTGAGGATTTTTGCATCCTGGGCGGGATCGAGTGCGACCAGGCGATTGACGCCGCCGGCGAGGTCTTTGGAGATTTCATAGGCGATGTCAGCGCCCCAGGAATGGCCGATGAGGTTGAGGTTGGCGGCGCTGAGGCTGGCGGTAAAGCCAAGTGCTTTAAGGGCATCGGCGGCGGCCTGGCCATCGATGGGGATGTTGGCTTCCTCGGAGAAGTCGGTGGAGGTGGCGGGGTGGGCGTCCTGGCTCCAGTCGAGGGCGAGAACCTGGAAGAACTGGTTTTGCGGATCGCGGATTTTGGAGAGGGCATCGGAGATGGGGGCCATGCCGGCGGGGGAGTCGCCGCGCCCATGAATGACGACCCAGGTCTGGCGGGTGGGGTCGATGGTTTGGGTGTTGACGGGGGTCAGGGTTACGGAGAGGAGGGTGCGCGGTTCGAGAGGTTCGAGCGGTTTAGGCTGGCGCGACGTGTTGCGGCGTTTTGATGAATGCATGTTCTCCTTCGGTGGGGGGATTATAGCAACGGGGCGGGGAATGGGATGGAAAATGTAGGAGAGGGTGTAGCAACCAATTCGCTGGTCGATACATTCGGAGGGTTCTTAGGGTATTGGAAATATGTTTTTGAAGTCGCAACGAGTCAATCTGAGCATTTTGGTCCTGCTGGGTTTGTCGCTGAGCGGGTGTGTGGAGAATAGTGGGCCGGTGTCGCGGCCGACGCCTCCGCCGCTTTTGACGGAGCCGATTGGGATTCAGTTGCAGCGGGCGGAGCCTCGGCTGGCGGGGATGCCGTTTCGGGTGTTGCTGGATTTTGAGCAGAGCACGGATTTTTCGTTTCTTTCGCCGGAGGGGCTGGAAGCTTCGACGAGTCAGGCGCACACTGGCCGGGCTTCGCTGCATATCTCGGGCGGACAAACTGTTTCGGTGAAACTGGGTGCGCTGGTTCCGGGAGCCTTTCCGGATCGCTGGGCTGTGGCTGGGGGATATTGTCGCGCGGCGGCGGGGAAGGGAAATCAGGGTGCGAAGGTGACGATTGGGTATCGCACTGGTGGCGCGGCTACACCGGTGTTGCAAAGGACTGTGGAAGTCTCCGAAGGGCGCTGGACGCCGGTGTTTGTCGATCTGACGGAACTCAAAGGCGCGGCGGGCGAGGCTGGGGTGCTGACGTTTTCTGTTGAAGGCAATTCGCATGTGTACTGCGATGATGTTCTGTTGCTGAATAATATTCGCACGCTGAGCGCCCCGGGGGCTGGCGCAGGGGCTGGATCGGCCTGGACGATTCGCGAAAGCGGCTTTTCAACGGTTGTTGAGCGGGCGGGGCATTTCCGCATGGCGCTGGCGACTCCAGAAGCAAGCGCTGAGGGGTGGGCGATCGAAGAGGCCAACGATCAACGGGCGCGGTTTGCATCGGCGAGCGGAAAAACGTGGGCGATCTATCTTGATGGGCGGCAATATCAGAATGGCAGTTTCATTGGACAGACTACGCTGCCGGAGGCGGCGGCGATCTTTACCAGGCAACACAATTCGCCGGCGGATTTGAATGTGGCTGAGGAACTGGGGCGAGTCGATCGCGATACCGCCGGCGATAAAAATAATGATGGGTACAACGAACAGCGCGGGTCGTATCAGCTCATCGCAAAGGGCGCGCGGTTTGAAGTAAAAATCAAGCCCAACACACCGATGCTTGCGTATCCCGTCCTGGAAATCGCGCGACTGCCGGCGGGGAATGTGCTGGCGACCGTTGAAGGCCAGTTGATTGAAACGACCATTCGGCTGCCGAATGGGAATCTGCTCGTCATCGTGCCGGCGACGCTTGAACGGGCGACGGCGGTCAATATCGTGGTCAAGTAGCCGAAAATCCCGCGCTGACACGAACCAGCCTCGTCCGGCATACTCGCGGGTAGATGAAAGGCGGCAAATATCTCGAGATCGCCCTGGGCGTGGTCACGAGTATCGGCGGATTTCTGGAAGCGGGGTCGATCACCACCTCCGCCCAGGCGGGGGCGAGCTTTGGATACAAACTCTTGTGGCCGATCGCGCTGGGGACGCTTTGTGTGATCTGTTTGATCGAGATGTCCGGACGGCTCGCTGCGATGAGCCTCCAGCCCGCTGCGGTGCGCGACCGCTTTGGATTTGCGTTCTTCATCGTTCCGCTGGCTGCGGAAACGATTGTCGATTACCTCGTGCTTGCTTCTGAAATCGGGGGAGCGAGCCTTGGGCTGCAATTGCTGACCGGATTTCATTTCAAGTCTGGGCGTTTCCGGTTGCGGTTTTCGCGTGGCTGTTGCTTTGGAATGGGAAGTTCAGCGTGATTGAGTATGGCGTTTCGTTTTTGGGACTGATCACGGTCATCTTCATCGTCGCGGCTGTGGAAGCACATCCGCAATGGGCGCAGGTGGCCAAGGGACTTCTGCCGACGCTGCCGACTTATCAGAAATCGACTTAATGAGAGAGTGCTGCGATTTAACGCAGAGCCTTTGCGAATTGCAACCCCCACCCTAACCCCCCCCGGAGTACCGGGGGAGGGATAAGAGGCGAGATGCCAAAAACTAACGTGAGACTCGACTGCTGAGAACCAGCGGTTTTTCCCGTGCGTACCGTGTTTGGATCGGATATACTAGGCTCTGGAGACTGGGAGACCCTTCTTGGAAGGCTAGAGGGCACATGCGCTCAAAAACTCGTTGGATTCTGGCAGCGGCGACGGCCGGCATTTGCGGCGTCTTTTCCCCAAGCGGAAACGCACAGGAGGCGTTCTATTTTGGGGATACCTATCTGCAAAACTTTGATGGGCTTCCTTCCAGCGGATACGCGGCGACTCCTTTGCCGAATAAGACGACACCGATGGATTTGACGCAGCCTTATCCGGTGGGGGTGGGAGCGGGGCAATCGTTGACGGGGTGGTATGCCTCGCGCATGGGGAGCGGGACGAATGAGGCGCAGTTTTTCACGACCAATGGGTCGAACGTTCAGGCATCGATCGGTGGATTAGCCAGCTTTGGAGCGAACGGCAGTTTTGAGCGCGCATTGGGGTCGGTTTCGAACACGGGCGCGGAAGTTCGGTTTGGCGTGAAGCTGGTCAACTTCTCTGAGAATCCGATTACCGCGTTTACGATTCAGTATGATGTGGAACAATGGTCGAGCGCCTCAACGACGATCGACTTCAACAATCGACTGGAATATGCGGTGGGAGCCACGGATCTGAATACGGGGGTGTTTAAGGTAATTGGTCCAGTTGACCAGACAGCGGGCGGGGGATCATGGAACAGCTTTATTGCCAGCGGTAATGCTACGCTTGATGGGAACAGCAACAAACGCCACAAACTTTTCACTGTGGCGGGAATCAACTGGCAAGTTGGACAGAGCTTGGTGATTCGATGGAACGATGTTAACGACGCCAATGCCGAAGCGGGACTGGGGATCGATAATTTCAGTTTCGTCGGTTCGTCGCTGAACCATATTCTGGACTGGAAGGGGACGCCTGACGGCACTTGGAATACGAGCGTTTCCAATACGCCCTGGACCAACACGTCGACCAGCGCGGCGAGCAGCTTTGTCGCGGGGGATACGGTGAATTTTCCGGCGATTTTGGCGAATGCAGCGATTACGGTGGATGCGGCGGGGGTTGCGCCGGCGAGCACGACGATCAGCAATCAATCCAATGTTTATACGTTTACAGGCGGCGCGATCAGTGGGCCTCTTACGAAAGAGGGGGCGGGGACGGCGGTCTTTTCATCAGCGAATAATTTTTCGAGTGTCGAAATCAATCAGGGGACGGTGGAGCTCAAGGTGAGCAATGCGTTGGGGGCTGTCGCGCCGATTTCGCTGGGCAATGCTACGCTCAATTTCACAACGAACAGCAATACGCTGGCGAATCCGCTGACGGTAATCGGGGCGGCGGTGATCAAGCACTCGGTGCCGCTGACCATCTCGGGGGCGATCAGCGGCGATGCGGGGACGAGTCTGGCGATCAACAATACGTCGGCTTCGACTTTGCTTTTGCCCAACCTGTTTGGTTCGGCCACGCCGTTTGCGGGGGATTTCCGGGTGATGGCGGGCGTGGTGAAATATTCGGGAGCGACGGATGGGCAGTTTCTCAGCCCCACGGCATTGCTGACGGTTGATGCGGGGGGAACGCTAGATCTGGGCGTGAATGGTGAAAAGCTCGGTGCGATTCAGGGAGGCGGGAATATCATTTTGAAGGATGCGCCGGGGGAATTTCTGACGCTTGGGAATCCGGGTAATTTTAATTTCTCCGGCGTCATTTCGGGGAACACAACGAATCCGAGTTCGCTGGGATTGCATCAGGCGGGGGGCGGGTTGCTGACGCTTTCGGGCAACAGCACATTCAGCGCGCCGGTGACGATTTCGAATGGCGGAATTGCGGTGGGGGCGAATGTGCTACCGAACGCCGATTCGCCTCTTGGCAATTCGAATTTGCCGATCACGGTGGGGTTGGGCAGTTCGAATATGGCGTCGGTTTCGCTTTTTATTAATGGAGCGTTCGAGGTCGCGCGGCCGGTGAATGTGACTTCGAATACCAATGCGGTGAGTGTTACGCTGGGTGGAAATGGGAATGGGAATTCGCTTTTTTCGGGACCGGTGAATCTGGGGACCTCGGTGCAGTTGACCAGCGCGGCGAATGATGCGTTTGCGGTGACATTTTCGGGGCCCCTGCTTGGCTCGGCTGGGGGGAATCAGTCGATTACCAAAATTGGGGAGGGCGTGGTGACGATTGGTTCAACGGCCAATACGTACACAGGCGCGACGACGGTGAACGCGGGAACCTTGCGCGTAACTGGATCGGTGAATAACAGTTCTGGGGTGACGGTTAATTCCGACGCGGTGTTTGACGCGGCGGCGACGCAGACGGTGAAGGCACTGGCGATCAACAATGGCGGTTTGGGAAAGGTCAGCGCCGGGGTGCTGAAGATTGGCGACAATACGGCGGCGGCACCGCTGACGATTTCCAGCAGCGGCGGAAATACGGGGAAGCTCGATGTCACTACGCAGGGGGTCATTATCGATTATCCAGCCGGTAGCGAAGTGGCGACGCTTTCAGCAATCCGGGCACAGATTATTCGAGGTTACAACGCGTCTGCGCCGGGGGCGGGGGATGGCAACTGGCAGGGACCGGGAATTACCACTTCCAGCATGATCGGGAACAATAAAGCGGTAGTAGGGTACGCGCAGGCGAGTGAGATTGCGCTTGGGCCTAACAATACGTTTATGGGTTCGCCGGTTGATGGGGATGCGCTAGTCATTCGAGGGACGCTTAACGGCGATTCGAACTTGGATGGAACTGTCGGTTTTGCCGATCTGGTGGCGGTTGCACAGCATTATGGGTTGAGTGACGGGAGTGCGATGTGGGTGCAGGGGGATTTTAACTTTGATGGGAAGGTGGGGTTTGCCGATCTGGTGGCGGTGGCGCAGAACTATGGGGGTTCGGTTCCCGTGGGGCCGATTGCGGGAGCGCCGCTGAATTTTTCAAGCGACATGGCGGCTGCATTTGCCAGCATTCCCGAACCCGCAAGCTTTGCCCTGATTAACATAGGGGCGATTTGGACGCTTTTTCATCGCCGGCGGAAGCAATGAGGCAAAGTGCCCGAGTGAAATCCCCCACAATTCTTTCGTGTGTATTTCGTTAAGATTGCTATAATCCCGTTTTGAAAAACCTGGGAAATCTTAACGAACACGAGGGCGTGATGCGGTTTAAAACACGGTTGGTTCTTGCGGCGGCGACGGTCGGCGTTGTTGGGGCATTTTCGCTGGACGGGTCGGCGCAGCAGGTTGGCTATTCGGGTGGGGTTTATCAGCAGAATTTTGATTCGCTTCCGTCCACAGGGTACGCGGGATCGACAATCCCAAATGTGACAACGCCCTTTGATCTGACTCAGCCATTTCCGACAGGTGTTGGAGCGGGGGCGGCGCTGAGCGGGTGGTACGCTGCTCATTTTGTCGGAGCAGGCACCGGGGCGAATGCGATGAAGTTTTACACCACCAATGGCGCGGACATTCAGGCTTCGATCGGTGGGCTGGGGAGCTTTGGCGCAACGGATTCGACCGAACGGGCCCTGGGGGCGTTTGCCAACACGGGGAACGAATCGCGGTTTGGCGTGAAGTTTGTCAACAATTCAGCGACGCCGATCACTGCATTCACCGTTGATTATGATGTTGAGCAGTGGTCGCTGGCTTCGACAACGATCGATTTCCGAAATACCCTGGAATACGCGGTGGGGGCGGCGGATCTGAATAGCGGCGCGTATACGATGATCGGAACTGCCGATACCAACCCTGGGGGCGGGACCTGGAACGCCGTTCTTCCGGGCAGCGCGACCAATGCCACACTCGATGGCAACGATCCATTGAATCGAACGCACAAGAATTTTACGGTGACGGGACTCAACTGGCAGCCGGGGCAGAGCCTGTTTCTGCGATGGAACGATGTGAACGACGCCAACATCGATGCCGGCCTGGCGATCGACAACTTCAGCTTCGTGGGCGCGACCATCGGCAATGTGCTGACGTGGAAGGGCACGCCCAATGGAACATGGAATAATCTGGCAGCCAATACACCGTGGTTGAACGGCAACAATCCGGCGTTTTACAGCGATGGCGACATCGTGACGTTTGCGGCGATTCCGAGCAATGCGACGATCACGGTGGATGTGGGCGGAGTGACGCCGGGCAGCACCACGATCAATAATCCAGCCAACACGTATACGTTTACCGGCGCGGCGATCAATGGGCCGCTGATCAAGACGGGTGCGGGAACAGCGGTGTTCACTTCGGTGAATAATTTCAACACGGTGAACATCGCCGGGGGGACGGTGGAATTGCAGGTAAGCGATGCGCTGGGTTTGGGCGCAGCGGTTACGCTTGGAGATGGCACGATCAAGATCAGCACGACCGACCACACGTTTTCCAATGCGCTGGTGGTGACGGGGAATGGTGTGATTAGCACATCGGTGCCGCTGACGATCACAGGCTCAGTGAATGGCGCGCAAAACACGACACTGACGATTGAGAACACGTCGAATACACCGGTTCTGGTTCCGGGACTTCAGGATACGCCCTCGGCGTTTGCGGGAGGTTTTCATGTGAAGTCCGGCGTGGTGAAGTTCTCGGGCACGACTGATACGGATATGTTTAACGACGCGACCGTGCTCACTGTCGATGCGGGAGCAACATTTGATTTTGGCATAAACGGTGACAGCTTCGGCGGCTTGCAAGGCGCGGGAAATATCATTCTCACGGATACGCCGGGCAGCTTCCTGAATTTCCGCAAAGCTGGCGATCGGACTTTTTCGGGGATTATTTCGGGAACAACGACTAACGCGACCAGTCAGGGATTGCATCAGGCGGGTGGCGGCGTGCTGACGCTGACGGGCAAGAGCACGTTTGTTGCGCCGACGACCGTCTCGAATGGAACGATCTTGATCGGGGCGAACGTGCTCAATGATACGGATTCGCCACTGGGGCATAGCAGCCTGCCAATTACGATGGGCCTGGGCGGGGCGGCGACGACGCCGGTTTCGCTGCTGATTGGGGGGGCGTTTGAGATTCAGCGGCCGATCAATATTATTTCGAACACGAATACAGTGGCGATCACGCTTGGCGGGACGACGGATGATAATTCAGTATTCTCGGGCCCGATCGACATGGGGAAATCGCCGCGGTTGACCAGCGTGACGACCGGAAATAAGGCTGTCACATTCTCCGGACCGATTCTGGCATCTGGCCCGAACGCGCATGGACTTACCAAGATTGGAACGGGCGTCGTCGTTCTTTCTTCGCCAGGTAACACTTACACCGGTACGACGAATGTCAATGAGGGGACGCTCCGTGTCACCGGCTCGATTGCGACCAGCGTGCAGACAAATGTAAACAATACCGGGACGTATGATGCGGCGGCCAAACAGACCCTGCAGGCGCTGACAATCAATAATGGCGGTACGGTCAAGGTTACGAAAGGCGCGCTGACAGTTGGCAATAACACGACGGCTGCGCCACTGGTGATTGCCAGTGCCACCGGCGAAACCGGCACGCTGGACGTGACGACCAATGGGTTGATTGTCGATTATATCGCGGGCAATGAAGCCGCGGCGTTGACGGCAGTGCGCGATCAGATCATTCGCGGGTATAACGCGACAGCGCCGGGGGCGGGCGATGGGAACTGGAAAGGGCCTGGCATTACTTCTTCGAATGCTGGAGGAAATAAGGCGGTCGGTTACGCGCAGGCGAGTGAGATTCCGCTCGGTGCAGGGAACACGTTTCTGGGATCGGTAGTCGATGCGGATGCGATTGTGGTGCGATACACGCTCACGGGCGATGCCAACCTGGATGGTAACGTGGGCTTTTCTGATCTGGTGGCGGTGGCACAGCACTACGGCGTCAGCGATGGCAGCGGCCGATGGGTGACTGGCGACTTTAATTTCGATGGCAATGTGGGCTTTGCGGATCTGGTGGCGGTTGCGCAGAACTACGGCGGGGCGCTGCCGGCGTCTGTTCCGGGAGCAACGCCGGCGTTTGCGGCGGCGTTGGCGAGTGTGCCGGAGCCTTCGATGTTGTCACTCGTTGGCGTTGGAGCAATGGCGATGATGCGCCGGCGGCGGCGGTGAGCGTTGGCGATTTTGCTCCGTTGATTTGCGAGATTGCGAACGTGCGATTGTGCACCTGCGGTGGAGTGAAACTTAGTTAAGCGCGTCCTGAAATTTGCCGCGAGGTTGTTGGCCAAAGTCTAAAGACATGCCCACGCCCGCCTGCATGCGGGACGACAGATCAACGCACATTGGGCGGGCGAGGGCATGGCACCCTGGATTTGATCCGGATTCCAATTGATTGGCGCGCGACAGAGTCTCGTGCACCTGCGGTGCGACCGCTAAATAAGACCAAGCACCAAGTGATATCTGGTTTACCCCCTCTTTATGAAAAACTGGTGAGAGATTCACCGACGGCGTCGGCGCAGGAGGGCAAAGGCGGAGGCGAGGAAGGGGAGGCCGCCGGGTTCGGGGACATCGAATCCGCGAAGTTCACTGGTGGCGACGGTGGGCAGGCCGCGCTGCACGCCGATGGTCCGCAGGACGCCGGGCGCATCGCCTTTGAGCACGCGCGCGGCCAGGGCGTATTGTTCTATGGGCAGGCCGCTTTCGGCAAAGCGGTAGACTTCGAGCGTGTAGTTTCCGGTCTGCTCGAGCATCCAGGAGAGGTGCTCGAGATTGTCGACATCGCTGTCGCTGCCGCCGATGGGGATACCGTCGCGAAGAAGAGTCAGCGTGAAATCGGCGAGCGTGGCGGTTTGATAGAAGGTGTCTTTGCCGTCGATGCTGTTTTTGTTTTTGTCCTTGTAGGCGACGTGGCGAAACCAGGTGAGCGTCGCATCGAGGCGCTGGCCGGCATAGAGCTTGCCGAGCTTCATCGAGTAGCTTTCGTTCTCCTTCATTTTGCCTTCGTGCCAATCGGTCAACGGCGTGGATTTGGCGTTGACCTTGGCGTAGAGGCGATATGCGCCGATGGCATCGACCGCGCCGGCCCCCTGCTCATCATCGAGGGGCTGGGTGAAGAGATAGCCGACATCGGCGTCGCGGCCGCCGTGGCGCGCGTCCCAGGGCGCGCCATCGGCATCCTGCGATTTGGTGGCGCTGGTCATGAGGATGGCTTTGAGCAGGAGCGGATCGGTGGGGAGCTTGTGGGCTTTGCCGTAGCCGATCATCTGGGCGAGCACGCCGCTGACCATGGGGGCGGCGAAGCTGGTGCCAGTGCCGGTCCAGTAGTTGGTGTCTTTTTCCCAGTCGGCGGTGGCGATGGTAACGTTTTCGCCGGGGGCGACGAGGTCCGGCTTGGTGCGGCCATCGCTATCGAATGCGTAATTGGAGAATTCCGTAGTGCGTCGGTACGTTGGCCCGCCCAGCGCGCCGACAGAATAGCCATTGTAGAGCGCGCCGGGGACCTGGGTGACGGCGGAGTCATTTTCATTGCCGGCGGCGACGACGACATTGACGCCGTAGCGCTCGGCGATGTAGTCGCTGATCAGTGTAAACTTTTCGGTGAGCGGGCCCTGACCTACCTTGTTGCCGAAGGAGATGTTGGCAATTTTTGCGCCGGATTTGGCGGACCAGATGAGGCCATTGCCAGCCCAGAGATCGGACGTGACATCGCTGGAATTATCGACGCGGGCGTTGATGAGCTTGGCGGCGGGGGCGAGGCCGGTGTAGAGGCGGCCATCGTTGCCGAGAATGATGCCGGCGATTCCGGTGCCGTGACCCGCGTCGCCTTTGTCGTCATCGAGAAGATTTTGGCCGGTGAAATCTTTTTGAAGGTAAACGGAATTGCGCAGGGCGGGGTGGGTGACATCGATGCCGGAATCGAGAATGGAGACGATGACACCTTTGCCGGTGCCGAGGTAGGCCTGGGAATCAAATCCGTTGGTGGCGCGGAGGGAAAATTCGGCATCGCCGCCCGCCAGCGCGGGCGAGGTCAGCATGATTGCAGTCAGGGCGGTCAATCGTTTCATGGGTGTGCGGCATCGCGGGAACAGCGGCGCGATGCCTTACACCTCATCGGGTGCGGGGGATTGTTTTGACGAGCGGAAGTAATCGGAGCGCCGGAGCGGTCCGATAACTGAAGCGAATCAGCGTTTGCGATGCTGCTAGGCGGAGCGCGCCAGCGCCATTCTTTCGCGCGCGGGGCGGGCTTCGATAAAGCGGATGACCTTGGCGAGCGTTTGCCGCCAATCGGCGACGGGAAGCTTGCCGCCCCAGAGTTGTTCCGCCTGGGCCGTCTCAAACTGCCTGGGGTAGAGCAAGCCGGGCAAGAATGAATCGATGGATTCCATGAGATTGCCAAGCGATGCATCGCCGCGGCGGTCGTAGGCGCGGCGAATGCGCTCAAAGGTCTGGGCATCGACCAGGCGGCCCTTCTCTCGGCCGCGAGCACTGGTCTGGTGCTGGTTGAATGCTTCCCAGGTGGTTTCCATCAGTTCGGTCAGCAGTGCGGTCTGATCGCCGGCGGTGACGTGCCAGATGGCTTTGTTCGGGCAATGGGCGATGGCTTCTTCGCTGGCGGCGCGGGCGAGGAATTGGCAGACGGTTTCGACATCGATGAGTTCTACGTTTGACTGTGGCGTTCCGGGGACGAGCGGGATCATGCCGTGGCCGAACCAGCGGAGGATGTGGTGAAGCGCGCCGAGGCGGTGGACGGCACCGTTGACGCGCGAGCCCATGACCACGCCGACGCGCGCCACGCGCAGCGGCAGATCGCTGGCGAGTGCGAGGCGCTCGGCTTCCCATTTGGTGCGTTCATATTCGTTGACAAATCCATCGGGCGTGAAGAATTCTTCGGGGATTTGGCCGCAATTTTTGCCCGCGACACAGATGGTGCTGACCAGGATAAATTGCCGCAAGCGCGGACAATTTGCGGCGAATTCGAGCATCCGACGCGTGCCTTTAACGTTGACGTTCCACTGCGCGTCGGCTGAGCCGCGGAATTTGGTGTCGGCGGCGGCGTGAATGATGATTTCGATTTGTTGGGCTAATTTCCGGCGTGCGGAAGGGTCCATGCCCAAACCGTCTTCGGTGACGTCGCCGGTTGCGAGGTGCAAGCGCGGCTCGATATCCGATTCATCAACAAGGGAATCTCGATCCGTGGATTCTTTTCTTAGATCATGGCACTGGATTTCGGATACCGTTTTGGCCCAATTTTCGAAGCGCTCTTCAGCGGAGGATTGCGCTGCGCGCACGAGCGCGTGAACGTGGTCGCTCGCTTCGGCCGCGAGTAATTCCGCAGCCAATTGCGGGCCCAGAGCGCCGGTTGCTCCAGTCAATAGAATCTGCCGAGACATAATCCTCCGTGCTTTGGGCCGAAATCGACTGCTTCTGCTCAAATCGCAAAGTAGCACAGTCAGCCATTGTATAAAACGCGCAAAATCGAATCGATTTGCCCGCTACGACAATATCGGACAAACCACACTTGCACAAAAAATTGCGAAGGGCTTTTCAGACGCCAGGAGGGGGTGAAATTGATTATGAAAAATCATCGAGAGGCTGCAACACGCTCTTCGACCATATCTTTCAATCGTCCCATAAATGACTTCATCAGTTCTTTGGCGCGATCCTCGGCGATCAGCGACGTGCGATAGGTGAGCGCGATGTGCGACTTGTCTCCCAGTGAGCTTGGCGTAAAGACGACGGGGAGCGCGGGGCCAGTCGGCGAAAAGCGCAGGTAGTCGAGCACGATCGAAGGATGATACTCCGCTACCCAGGTGCGCCCGAGATTCACATTGGACATCCCGGCGGCAAGCGGCATGTGGCGCTGATAAAATTTGACCCAGGTGCGCGGCGACAGGAATCGTGATTCGGCGACGGCGGCGGCCATGCGCAGCAGACTGGATTGCGCCAATTTTTCCTGTTTGTGCCAGGCGCTTTGGCGCGAGACGCTTGCAAGGAGGGCCTTGCGATCAGCCAGGGTCTGGGGTCTTAAGATAATCGTTGTGAATCCGAGAAAGAGGCCAAAAACGTCGCGCAGGTCTTCCTGTGAAGAGGGACGCAGATCGACGATTGTGCCCAGTGCCAGTTCCTTTCCGGAACCGCCGCGTGCAAAACCGGCTTGGTCGCACGCCTGCGCGGATGCTGCGAGAAAAAGATCGTTCACCGTGACGCGCTCACGCCGGGCAGCCTGGCAGATTTGATGGATCATTCCATCGGGCAAGGCCTGGGTCATCGAGGCGACGCGATAATCTTCGCCTTCATGCTCAACCCGGCGGACGTTGGAAAACCGCGTGGTGAGGCGCAGTGTGGAGAGCAGGCCATCGCCGAGATTCCATCGACCGCGCTCGGGACCGAAAAAGCGCCAGTAGCCGCCGTTTGCGATTTTCAATGGCTGGTTGCGCGCGCGCACGGGTTCATAAACAGAATAAAACCATTCGCGCAGGACCATGCGAATGGAGGCGCTGTCCGCCACCCAGTGGTGATAAATTACTCCAGCGTAATAGGAATCGTCGTCAGCGGGCAGAACAAACGCGCGAAAGGGGCACGTGGGATGCGGGTTGCCGCAATCGGTTTCGAATGGAATATTGAGCTCGCGGCCGACATATTCTTGGATTCGCTCGCCCGCATCCACAACGCGCAAGGGCGAACCGGTTTCATCACAGCCGAGATGCCGAAAGCTATTGCCTTCGACATGCACTTTTCCCAGACCGAGCGTGGTCAGCGTCTTGTTCCAGGCGGACGTTAAATTCCCCACCATCATCGGCCCGCGCAAATGAAGAACTTGCGCCGCGTTGTACGGATGAACTCGATCCCAAAGGCGCATGACACGCTGAAAAACATTCAGTGGACGCGTGTGCATCCGCTATGCGCCTCCGCTGCTTGCGGCCTGGTCGGAAGCGATGCCGAGCTTGCGCGGGCGCGAGTGCAACTTGGGAAAGAAGCGGCCAACCCGCGCGTAGTAGTCGGCATAGGCGGCGCCGTGCAAAGCGATGAGCACTCTGTCTTCGCGGCGCACTTCCCATTGCATGAATAGCAGGTGCAACGTTCCCACAAGCCACATGAGCGGGCTACAGACGATGATCATGGTCGTCAGCATCAGCAACGACGAAAGTCCGTAGATGGGATGACGCACGTAGGCGTAGGGACCGGTGAAGACGAGTTGTGTCTTCTCGTTGGGATCGATGCCCATGCGCCAGGATTTGCCCATTTTCTTCCAGCACACCCAAGTGACGGCGAAGGCGAGGATGGCAATAGTGACGGCGATCCAACTGATGACTGCGTTTCCGGAGATGGCGGGCAATGGCCTCAGGAACGCCGGCGGATCAACGAGAAATGCGGAGATCAGGGGAACAAATATCCAGAGCACAACAACCGGCATCCAGATGACGCGGATAATCCGTCCAATCGGTTCGGGTGGGATGAAATTCGCCGCCCGGCCTACATCGCGCTTGGTGCGCGCGACCATCTGCATCACGCGCACCCAGTAGGTGAGCACGATCAGTCCAACAATCAAGGCTGGCCAGGATTGCGGAACTGACGACATCCATGTCGCGATCATTTAGGCACCGTCTTTCCTGCTGCGGGTGAAAGTTGCGCTGCGGCGGCCTGTGCAGTTGTTTCCTTCGAGTTGCTGGCTGCAATGGGCATCACGGGGCGCGCCTGCGGGTGCGCTTCGACCCACTGGGCGCGGCTCGGACAGGTCTTCAACACATGCTCGATGATGGCTTTGTGGAGCTTGGGCGCTTCATCGATGTTGATATGGTTCGTGGTGGGCTCGCGGAGATCTTTGCCTTCTTCGAACAGATTCACGTTGTACAGTTTTCCAGCGCTTCCTGGTTCCTGAGTCAGCGGGATGCCTCGCAGGAAGTTCGATGAACCAAAAATTCCAGGCTGCCAGTAATTGACGCACAGTTTGACATTCTTGGGGACAACGGTTTCGTTAACCGCGTCCATGGTGATGATCAGATCGACGGGTACGCCGACTTTATCGAGCTCACGGGCGATGATCAGCGCATCATCCGATCCGAACGAGTGGCCGATCATGCAGATCGGCTCGCGCGCGTTTGAACTCCGGTAGCGCTCGACCATGGTTTTAGCCAGTTCCGCGCACTGGTCGTGCTGGTAAATCCGGGCATTAACCCCGGCCTGGCCAATTTCTTCACTGAGGCGGTCCATACCGCCAGAGAATATACCCATCCAGCCGCGCACCAGGTAGGTGGTGCCGGCGCGGCCGCCCGCGGTTTCGGGTTGCACCCAGTCCATTTGACCGGCGCTCATCGAACCCATCTGCCCGCAGCCGGTCAGGCACAAACAGACCACCAGCGACGCCCGCAAAAACTGTCTCTGAATATATCCCATAACTGGCCTCACATCTACCCCGGCGAATTGCTCATTCTCATTGTTCCATGAATCGTCCATCCGAATGCGACATCGATCGAGCTCCGGTGGTTCGGGCGGTATTTTTCTCAACCCGCTGGGGCTGGGCCCCTGCTGCTACCGTGCTCTGTGCGCCCGGATGCGTTCGCACCCATTCCTGGCGCGGGGGACAGACCTTTTCGATCTGTGCCATCACTTCCTTGTGAATTTTTGGATTCTTTTCGATGTTGTAGTGGTCGGTGTTCGGTTCCAGGAGATCGGTGCGATCCTTTCGGATATCCAAATTCTCTAAAACTCCCTTGCTGCCTTCTTCCTTTTCAAGCGGAACGCCGCGGAAATAGGGGATCGGCTGCCAGATTCCATTGGTTTGGAAGACATTATGACACCACTTCACGTTACCCGGAACTTTTGGCGGGGTAACGGGGTCAAGTGTGACGATCAGATCGATCGGAATATGCGCGGCTTCGAGGCGATGGGCGAGGTCGATTGCGTGATCGGCACCCCAGGAATGGCCCACGAGAATCAGCGGCTCGGTTGATTTTTGATCTTTATATTTTTGCAGGATGGCATCGGTCAGCTCCTGCCACTGTTCGCAGCGATAAACAGTGGCTCGAATACCCATTTGGTTGATTTCCTCACCGAGTTTATCGATGCCGGTAGACCAAACGCCGATCCACCCCCGCAATAAGTATACATTTCCCGCCCGCGGTTTATCTGAAAATGTCTGCACGAGCGACAGATCGCCCGGCCGCATGGATTCGGAGCTACAGCCGCCAATGAGTAGCGCCATCAGAACCAAACTCATCTGGGTTGGGTGACTAACGAATCGCATAGCTCCTTCTCTCACGATAGGCCTCCTTGACGGGCTGAACAACTGCAAATTATGCGCCAATTGCTGAACTTGACCAGTTCTTGTTGTAAGGTCTGCGGAATTTAGGGAAAACAACGGATAAAAGCCGAAAAATCTGGGGAAAACTTATGGGTTATTTGGCTGAATTTAATTTCTAAGTTATGACAGTTAAAGGAAAGAGAAGAAGGCGGCGTCGGGCAATCCTTGAACTGCTTAGCCGTGTAATCGGCAGAAAGCGACCCCATGCGTAGTTTAACGTGGGCATCCCTCTCGTTCTCATTCAACCTGGCGCTCATGGGGCTGGTGACTGGTTGCGGCGATTTGACCCCTCCCCCCTTTGCAGCAAAGTATGCGGCCCTGCGGCCTGCGATGTCTCAGTCCAATAGTCTTCTGGTTGTCTTTACTTACGGCTTTGGATGCTCGGCGGATGGACGGGGCAATGGACTGCGCGACATGGCGGAGAACGTTCAGCGGACGTATCCGAATGAAAGAGTAGTCACCCGTGGGTGGAACGACGACGATGACATCGTCAACACCATCAACAACCACCGCGGCCCGGTCATGCTTATTGGACATAGCTTTGGCGGGTGTGCCTCGGTTGATATTTCGACACAAGTTAAGCGGCCAGTTGATCGGGTGGTGCTGCTCGATCCGGTGCCTTATTTTACCTGGGCGATCCATCATTCAGGCCCGAATTTTGAATTGCCCACCAGCGTGCGCAGCGCCATTTGCTATTATCGCGAGTCTGGTTTCATGCAATTGGGTCATCCGCTGGCGAATCCGTCTCCGGGGTTCGAGAACCGCCAGCGCGAGTGGGGCCACAACACGTTCTGCGTGAGTGGCGAAGTGCAGCAGTCGATTCTTGATTTCTGCCGCAATCAGGAGATTGCGATGCGGTTTTCGAGCGAATCGACCGAAGCGTCTGCGTTATTGAAGTAAGGCTGTTGCATCCTTCGAGAACGATCACCCTTTTTCTCAGCTTAAAATTCGCGGGCTGTATTGCAAGCCCAGTTTGACGATCTGCTGAAGCAGCGCGTCGTAGGACACTCCGGCGGCGGCGGCGGAATCGGCGAAGTCTTCGCCGTTGGCTAACTGGGGGTTTGGGTTGGCTTCGAGCAGATAGAGGTGGCCATCGGCGGTCATGCGGAAGTCGAGTCTGGCATACCCGGTCAGGCCGAGGATCCGGTAGATGCGCTTGGAGAGATGGGGAATCAGTTTGTCGTGGCCGGGGGGAAGGTCTGTGGCAGCCCGCGTGGTGATGCCCCAGCGGCGCTGGTAATTTTGGTCCCACTTGGCTTTTTCAGTGGCCATGATGGGCATGTCATCGGGGGCTTTTTCGAAAAGGAGTTCCCAGACGGGCAAGGTGGTGAGGCGGAGGTTTCCCATCACGCCGACGTAGAGCTCGCGCCCTTCGATGAATTGCTCGGCGATTGCGTAGGTGCCCAGCGCTTCGTGAATGTATTTGACGCGCTCTTTGAGATGGTCGTCATCGTGCACGATGGATGAATTGGCGATGCCGACCGAGCCTTCGACGTTGACGGACTTGACGACCAGCGGAAAGCCGAGCTTGGCGGGGCGGGCGACGGTGCGGCGCTTGGGAAAGACGGCGAAGGCGGGCACATGGATGCGGTGATAGGCCATGATCTTTTTCGTCAGCGCCTTGTCGCGCGCGAGCGTCATGCCGCGCGGGTTGCAGCCGGTGTAGGCCTGTCCGCTGAGTTCGAGATAGCTGACCACGTGCTGATCGAAGACGTGAAAATCGTCGAAGCCTTCGAGCAGGTTGAAGGCGATCTGCGGCTTGAATTGATCGATGGCTTCGCGGATGACGGAGAGGTCATCTTGTACGCCGAGCTTCATCACTTCGTGGCCGAGCTTTTTTAGGGTGGTGCAGACATCAAGCTCCGTGCGAAACGGCGCGATTTTTCCGGGGGAGAGGTCATCGATGACATCCGGCGGGACAAGCGATTTTTCCATGAGCACGAGGACGCGCAGTGGTTTTATTTTCGCGCCATTCTTCATAGCGCCACCCGATGATGCCCGCCGTGGAGATAGTTCATCGTCTGCACGGTGACCATGACGATGCTTTCCAGGGAGGTAAGCTGGCTTGATCTTGTGAGGCGCAATCGCAATTCTCGACATCGTTTAATAATATCGTCAAGAACCTGATCGATCGTGTACTGATATTCACCGGTCCAGCGTGCCACCAGACGGCGCAGCTCCGGTTTGATCTCGCGTAAAAATCTCGCAGCCGAAGGGCGATTGCGGTATTTGGATTCGCTGGAAAAGAGACGGCGGAGATCGTTGTCGTAAAAATCGGGCCACTTCTGATAGTGCTTGCGGCGCCCTTGGTAATGCTGGCCGAGGGTTTGTTTTAACTTGCGCAGCGGGTCGATCTGTTTGCGCGAAGTAATGGCGGGGCGCGTGCCGGCGATTTCTTGCATCAATTCATCGACGTATTCGAGCTTTCGCATGGCGGGCCAATCGCGATAGCGCGTGCGCCAGCGCGAAGAGGGATTTAGCCAGACGGCGAAGGTCTCGGCGAAGTCTTCGCTGGGATGGGACTGGGCGTACCACATGTCGAGGTGCTGGACGAAGCTGCGGCTGAACGGTTTGGGCTGGTAGTATTTGGGGTAGGGCGCAGCGCCTGAGCCGAAGATTTCCTGCCATTTGCGCCGGTAATGCAGGCGATAGGCGTTTTCGAGGGTGTGGCCGGTCTCGTGACGGAGAATGCGCATGCACTGGCGTTCGCCCCACCCTTCGACTTCGAGCATCTGGCGTTTTTCGAGGCGCGCCAGACGCTTGTGGGCGAGATAAAAAGGAATGGCGATGCCGGGAAATCCATCGGGCGAGAACCACTCGGAGGAGAGCCAGAAATGCGGTTTGAAATCGATACCTCGGGCTTCGAGCTCATCGTAAAGGGTGCGAATTCGGCCCTGGAGAAACGTGCCTTTGATTTTGAGATCGATGTCGCAGAATCGCAGACCCAGTAATTCGGGGTCGGACATTGAATCAAGCTCGGCGGGGCGAATGTGTGGCACGTTTGAGGGGAGAAAATAACGGCGCGAGGGGTTCAAGACAAACGGGGGATTCGCGTGGTTGCGAATGTCTGATCCGGATTCCAATTGATTGGCGCGCGACAGACTCTCGTGCACCTGCGGTGCGACCGCTCAATGTTGTGCGCGAGAATTAAAAGGAATCCGGATGATTGGAACGGCTCGCGCGCTCTCTTCGGCTTGCGGCTAATCGACTGATTTATCGTTGGGAAAGGGTGAGGGGTTAACTTGCCAATCGGCGTGACTGGGTCGTTGTGGTTTCAGTTGCGAGCATGGTTTCTACTTGCTCGACTGACAGGGGTTTGGCGAAGAGGTAGCCTTGGCCGTATTCGCAGCCGAGGGTGCGGAGGCGCTCGAGCTGGAGGGGTGTTTCGATTCCTTCGGCGGTTACGGTCAGGCCGAGGTTGTGGCCTAGCGTCACGATGGTGCGGATGATTTCGGCATCGCGTTCTTCGCCGCCGATGCGCTGGAGGAAAGAGCGGTCGATCTTCAGGGCGTCGATGGGGAAACGGTGCAATTGGGAGAGGGATGAATAGCCCACGCCAAAGTCATCGACGCTGATGCTTGCGCCCTTACTGCGCAGCTCGCGGAGCGTGGCGGCGGCGGCATCGGCATTGGTCATCATGACGCTTTCGGTGATTTCGAGCGTTACGCAGCGCCCGGGTAATTTTGTTTCGGCAAGGGCTGCGCCAACTTCGGCGGCGAGATTGGCTTTGGCGAACTGCTTTCCGGAAACGTTGATGCTGATGCTTAGCGCGGGCAATTGACTGAAGCGGTCGTGCCAGATTTTGAGTTGTCGGCAGGCTTCTTTGATGACCCATGCGCCCAGAGGCACGATCAGGCCGGTTTCTTCGAGCATGGGAATGAAGACGGCGGGCGAAACCATGCCGCGATCCGGATGACGCCAGCGCACCAGCGCTTCGAACCCGCGCAAGGAGCCGTCAGCCAGCGAAACGATCGGCTGATAGTGCAGGAGGAATTCCTGGCGCTCGATGGCGCGGCGCAGGTCGGTTTCGAGCTTGAGCACTTCCATGGCCTTTTCGTGCATGGCGGCATCGAACATTTCGTGGCGGCTTTTGCCCATCGCCTTGGCTCGGTACATCGCTGCATCCGCGTCGCGGAGCAGATCCTGCACATTGCGATAGCGCGGCGAACCGGGGGCGATGCCGATGCTGGCGGTGGTGAAGACTTCGTGATCATCGAGCACAAAGGGCGACTTGAGCACTTCATGTATTCGCTCGGCGATGCGGGCGGCATCGGTGTCGTCCACGATGTCTTCGAGGAGGATGACGAATTCATCGCCGCCGAGACGGGCGACGGTATCGGCGGGGCGGACGCAGGTGCCGAGGCGGCGGGCGAACTCGCAGAGCAACTGATCGCCGATGACATGGCCGAGGCCGTCGTTGATAACTTTGAAACGGTCGAGATCGAGGAAGAGCAGGGCGAAATGAAGCTGCTCGCGGCGCTGGCAGCGGTCGAGCGTGTGCTGCAAGCGCTGGAGGAGGAGCGTGCGGTTGGCAAGGCCGGTGAGGCTGTCGTAGAGCGCATCGCGGACGAGCTTTTCTTCGGCGGCTTTGCGGTCGGTGATATCGGTGAGCGAACCGGCCATGCGATAGGGCGAGCCGGCGGCGTCGCGAATGGCCAGGCCGCGGGCGAGCATCCAGCGCCATTCGCCGGAGGCATGGCGGACGCGATGCTCGACTTCTACGTGCGGCGTTGCGCCATCCAGGTGCGCTTCGATCGCTTCGCGGAGGCGCTTCAAGTCTTCGGTATGGACGCGGGCAAACCAATAGTCGCGCGACTCCCCTGCTTCTCCTTCGCTCATTCCTAACATCGCGCGCCAGCGGGCGGAGAGGTGCAGGCGATCGACTTTGAGATTCCAATCCCAGAGGCCGTCATTGGCGCCGCGAACGGCAAGGGCGTAGCGCTCTTCGCTCTCGCGCAGTTTGAGCTCGACGGCACGGCGGTCGGTGATGTCATTGCCGCAGGCGACGATGAGCTCCACGTTGCCGGCTTGATCCAGGACAGCGCTGCTGGACCAGACGATTCGGCGCTTGCGGCCATCGCGGGTCAGCAGATCGTTTTCGTGCGAGCGCGGGAACTTTCCTTGCAGAAGCTGGCCGAAGATGCGTTTGACAATGGCGGACTCCGCCCCTTCGAGGAGAAAGTCCCAGAAAATTCGCCCTTTGACTTCGGCCATGCGATAGCCGGTGACCTGCTCGCAAGCCTGATTGATCTGAACAATTCCCCCGCGTGGATCGAGCACGACGATCAGGCTTGCGGAGGTTTCGACAATGACAGCGTTCAGATCGCGGCTGGGGAAAGGCGCCAGGTTGGGCGGGCGCGGATTGATCGGCATGAACGGCATCATCCGCATAGTCGGTAAAAGCGGCATGCGGCTGAAGGAGTGGCGTCTGCATATCGACTGGCTGCGAAACCGCGATCGATCAGTCTGATAATTACAACGTTACCAAATCAATTCTTGGTCTCTTCCGCAAACGTCGTCCGCGGCAAGATGGCGTTGAGGTACTGCCGCCAATTGATCCAGGTGTGTGCGCCGCCGCTGATGTGCAGTTCGTTTTTGATGCCGTGCTTGGCGAGTGTTTCGGAAAGCGATTTTGCGCCGGACAATCCCTGGTCTTTCTCGCCGATGCTGATGGTGAAGAGCTTCATCGTTTTATTGAACTGCTCGGCTTTGCTCAGGAACGCTTCGTTGCGCTTTTCCCAGTCGGCGGCGTTTTGGCCGATGCCGGCGCTCCAGACGTTCGCGTAGGCGAAATCGTCGGGGTGCGTGGTGATGACGCGCAGGGTTTGGCCGCCACCCATGGAGAGGCCGGCGATGGCGCGGTGATCGCGGTCGGCGATGACGCGGAAGCTCTTTTCGGTGAGGGGGATGATGTCGTTCATCAGTTCGTTCGTAAAGCGATCTTGCAGCGCTTGCCGCGCGGCGATGGCTTCGGGGGTGGGCGTTGTGCCGGGGGCGACGGTGGGCATGTTGGCGGGGCGGGGCATGCTGCCGTTGGGCATGACGATGATCATCGGTTTGGCTTTGCCGGCGGCGATGAGGTTATCGATGATGAATCCCGCGCGGCCGCAGGTGCTCCAGCCGGAATCTTCATCGCCCGCGCCATGCAACAGGTAAAGAACGGGATAGCGCTGTTTGCCTTTTTCATAGCCGGGCGGCGTGTAGACGTGGAGTCGACGCTGCATTTCGAGGGTTTTGGAGACGTACCAGACTTGGCGGATCTGGCCATGCGGCACGGGCAGGTTGTCTTCGAAAGCGGATTCTTCGCCTTTGATGAAGAACATGCTGTCGTTGCCAACCAGGCCCTGCTTGATGACGGGGTTGAGCGGATCCAGCGTCTTGACGCCATCGACGGTAAAGGTGTAGCTGTAATAATCAGGCGTGAGCGGGCCGACGGTGACGGACCAGAGGCCGTTGTCGTCCTTGACAAGTTTTTCGCTGCCCCAGTCGCCTTGTACGGTGACGGCGGTTGCTTTGGGGGCCTGGATGCGGAAGGTGACTTTGTGGTCGGCAGACACTTCGGGGGAGATGCGATTGGTGCGCTGCTGGGCGAAAGTGATGCATGAAAGCGACGAACAGAGAATGAGAGTAATGATACGGGACGTTCCGGTCGCGAGAGACATGATTGCTCCTTCCGGTGTGAGAGGTGAGTGGTGGTTTTATTGGATGGGGTGGATCCGTGCAAGGTCCCTGCAAAGCAGCATCTTCACTGCGTGTTCGCGTCACCCGGAAAACCCGCGAGTTGCACGACGGTTTCGATCATTTCCGCCCAGTCCATTGTGCCTTTGCCGACGTACGCATTGGCGCCTTTGAGCAGCGCCTTTTCCTTTAGATCAGTGTCATCGTTGCTAAACATGACGACGGGGACGGGCGTGGCGCGCGGCTCGTTGCGGACCGTCGAGAGGACGTCAAAACTGTCGGGCATTCCGCAGTCGACGATGATGAGCGAGGCGGTTTGAAAGGCGAGGCGCTTGCGGACTTCGTCGCCGCATTCGATCTCGACTACTTCGTATCCCTTGGCGGCGATGAGCGGCACCAGAGCGCGGCGCGTATCGTGATGATCGGTTACCACCCAGATCATCCGACGTCCTTTGGGCGAAGGGGTTCGATACGCGGCAGCGTTTGCTCGCCGTCTCCCGGGCCGATGAGTCGGACGATTTCCCGGCGGAGCTCGGCCCAGTCGAGGGAGCCTTTGACGACGTAGGCATCCACGCCGGTCTTCCGCGCTTTTTCCATGGCGGGGCCGTCGTCAGCGCTGAACATGATCACCGGAATCTTTGCCAGGCGAGGGTCTTTGCGGATTTGGGACAGCACCGTCAAACCATCCATATCGGGCATGTTGTAATCGAGGACGATCAACTGCGGAGTATTGCCCATAAGGTACGCTAAAGCATCCGTACCGCCAGAAACCGCGACGGCCTGATAGCCATCGAGCGCCAAAGTGCGGACAAGCAGGTAGCGCATGTCCTCATGATCATCAACAACCAGGACCATGGTCACATCCTTTGTGCCCGCCGATCGAGCGGTATCATCGCGGGTCGTTTCGGGTCTTAACATAGTCCCAAAAGCGAACGCAACTGGGAATTTTCCTCATGTGAGGGTTTAGGCGACTGGCATGGATGCCATTGTTCTGACTGGGCAGCTTATTCTGGTTTCTCTTGACTTTCCCGGGGCGTGGAATGACACTCTTTTGACACCACCGGAGGTTCACCGCATGAGCGCCACGCTTGAAAACAAACGGATTTTGGTTGTCGATGACGACCAGGATATTTTGACCACGATTCAGGCTGTGTTTGAGCCGACAGGGGCCATTCTGGACATTGCCAATAATGGGAACAAAGCAGTTGAGCTTGCGGAGAAGAACCATCCGGATCTGATCATTCTGGACATGATGCTGCCGGGGCGCAGCGGGTTTCTGGTGCTGGAAAAGGTGAAAGCGCGGAAGCCGCGGAATGAGAAACCCTTCGTCATCATGATCACCGGCAACCAGGGAAAACGGCATCAGATGTACGCGGAAACTCTGGGGGCGAATGAGTATTTCACCAAGCCGGTAAAGCTGGACAAGTTGATGGCGAGCGCCGAGAGGCTATTGGCTCCTCCAGCCGCCTGAGTGTGCATTTGGTGCGCGTTTTTTTTGCGCACCATGCATGCGAAGCCAAAACAGTCTCTTCAATCGACGCCCCCATGATTGTACTGGGGCCCCAGCGCCCAGTGCAGTTTCTGGGCCAGCGCCTCCCAGGCGTTTGAATGCGGGTTTTCGTAGAGCAGGACGTCGTGATCGGCGCGGGCGATGGATACGTGGTCGCCAACGCGCAAGGGGGTTGAGGCTTGGCCATCGCAGAAGAGGGTTGTGCCCGGGTTGACGTGCAGCGGAGCGATGCCGATTGTCGAACTCATCGGCACTACTACCGGGCGAAATGAGAGCGAATGCGGGCAGATCGGCGTAATGCCAATTCCATTCACCCCGAGCATCACGATCGGTCCGCCGGCGGCCAGGTTGTAGGCGGTGGCACCCGATGGAGTTGAAATGATAATGCCATCGCCCGAGCAGCGCACTGATCCAGCGCCGGAGCCATGGTCGCTTACCGAAAGCACCAGATCGATGATGTGATAAGGCGGGCCGGCCGTTACCACCGCATCATTGAGCGCGATGGAAGAAAACCGCTCGACGCCTTCCGCGCGCACGCGGACCTGCAAGATGGGCCGGGGGCGAATTGGCAGTTCCGACGCCACCAATCGCTTAAAGTCTTCTTTGAGCTCATCGGGCGTAAAATTCGCAAGAAAACCGAGCCGGCCAAAATTCACCCCCATCATCGGAATCTGCGTCCCCTCCAGACGCCGGGCAGCCGCCAGAAGTGTGCCATCGCCGCCTAAGACCAAGATCGCGTCGGTCTGCACATCTTTGAGGGAGGCTGTACATTCGATATCCAAGCCGACAAGGTCCACTTGTTCCTTGATCCACTCGAGATTGGAGTCGATGAAACCGTAGACGTTGGGCCGGGTGGGATTGGCAACAATAAATAGGCGCATCAGTGCGGTGAAGGATGAAGGATTGCGCGACAAAACGCAAGAATGACGCGCATAACCACATCAAGCCAAAATCGGGTAGGAGGGGGCCTTTCGGCCCCCGTCCTCCCACACCACCGGACGTACTCATCGTATCCGGCGGTTTCTTCTAACGGTTCAGCTGCACGTATCTTTCGGAGAGGCTTGCAAGGTTTAGCGACCTAAACCACGCCTCACTCATCCCTTCATGAACGGGAGGAGTGTCCGCGCTGCGCCACCAACCTTTGCCGCTGGCTGCGCCGGTCCAGGCGCGATCTTTAGGCACGCCAAGCCGTAGCAGGAGTTGGGCGATAGTCGGGGTTCGCTTGCACTGTTTGAGGCGCAGGCAGCGCAGGCGGCGGCGAAGCCACTTGTCCATCGCCGTCAGGTGCTTCTTGCACGCCGCGTGGCGGAAGAATGTCACCCATCCGACGATAAACTCGTTGATCTCGCTGATCACCTGTTCAAAGCTTACGCCCCGGCTGCGTCGGGTGGTTCGCCTAAGACGCTCCCTTGCGCGATCCAGCGACTGGGGAGCGATCCCCAGGCCGCCGCCGGGCAAGAGACGATGGCCCAGGAACTTTCGTTCCGTGATGTAGGCCACCGCGCTTTTGTCCCGGTTGACGCGCAATTTGAGTTTCTTTTCAAGGAATGCAGTCACGCTGGCCAGCACGCGTTCTCCCGCCGCCTGGCTCTGCACATAAATGTTGCAGTCGTCGGCATAGCGGCAGAACTTATGCCCGCGTTTCTCCAGTTCCTTGTCCAGATCGTCCAATAGCAGATTGGCCAGCAGCGGTGAGAGAGGCCCGCCCTGGGGCGTACCTTCCTCCCGCAGGATGCACACGCCGTTTTGCATCAGACCGGCTCGCAGGAACCGCCCGATGATTTTCAGCATGCGTTTGTCTCCCACCCATCGGCCCAGACGCGACATCAGGATGTCGTGGTTGACCTTGTCGAAGAACTTCTCCAGGTCGATGTCCACGACGATGGTGCGTCCATCCGCTACGTACTGCCGCGCCGACGCCAGCGCGTCATGGGCGCTGCGTCCGGGTCGAAAGCCGTAGCTGTGGGCCGAGAAGGAAGGATCGAGGATCGCTTCGAGCACTTGCAGCATCGCCTGTTGCACCAGACGATCCACCACCGTGGGAATGCCCAATTGTCGCATTCCCGCTCCACCGGGCTTGGGGATTTGCACCCCGCGCACCGCAGAAGGCTGATAGCTGCCGTCCAGCAGCGACGCGATGAACGTCTGCTTGTGCCGTTTGATCCACGCGCCCAGTTTGCCGACGGACAGGCCATCGACGCCGGGCGATCCTTTGTTGGCCACCACCCGCGCATAGGCGCGGTTGAGGTTCGCAGGCTCGCAGACCTGCTCCATGAGACGTGCGGTCAAGGCGCGTTGTCGGGCCTTCGCCGTGAGCGGTGGCAACTCCCCGGACTCGGAAGGTTGGATGACCTCCGCGCTGCCTGGGTCGGGGCGTGACGCCTCGGGATGGAGCTGATCCATCAGTTCCCAGAACGTCTTCTTTGACTGTTGCTCTTCGCTCATCGAGTTGATCCGATACTGCCTTGGGTTAAAAGATTCGGCCCTTGGTTCGATCCGGCAGGCGGAGGGCTGCTCCGCGGGGAGGCGTCCCCGGCGTGTATGCCGCGATCAAACTACTACGGCCTCTGCTGACTTCTCCATGCCCCTCTCGGCGGCTTGCGCCCCCGATAGCCCCGGCCAGAAGCACTTACGGGCAGGCGTGGAGATCTCCCACGGTAAGTTGATGTGTCCTTGATTCAGGCCCCGCCGGATCTACCCGCCTGATGTCCAAATGAGCATGGGCGTCTCGGTTCATTGCCCGATGACCCACATCACGCTGGCCTTGTATCCGGTTCCTGTTCGTCGGGTCTAAACTCCCGTCATGGGCTTCCTTCGGATTCCATCTCGCGATGGACACCCTTGCTTAGACGGACGGTTCCGCTCATTACGGCCCGTAGAGGACTTGCCACCTCCTAAACACATCACATGCGTGGCGCACAAAGAACCACGGAACCAGCTCGCGCCAGTTCCGTGGAAAAATACCACCCTGTTCTTCTTTCTTAGCCTGCCTGTGCGTGCTTCCGCTGGGCGCGGGTGAAACTGCGCAGGGCATCGGGGTTGAACATAAGCTGATTGCGGCCCGTGCGGAGCAGATTTTGCTGCCGCAATTGTGTGAGGGCGAGGCTGACGGTTTCACGCGCCACGCCAATCGCCTGCGCGAGTTGCTCGTGAGTGATCCGCAGGACCACGCCATCGCCATGAGGACTGGCCGCGGCGCTGTGGCTGAATCGCACGAGTGCTTTGAGCAACCGGCTGTGACAATCGTCGAAAACGAGGCCGGCGGCATCTTCGCGCGCTGCGGTCAGCTTGGCGGCCAACTGCCGATAGACTTCCATCGCAGCCCGCGGCTGCTGCACGAGAAGATTCAAAAAGCGATCGGCTGGGATTTCGGAGACGATCGATGGCACGACAGCAATCGCCTGCTCGCCATAGTTGGTCTGCTTGGCCAGGGCTGCTTCGCCAAACCAGGCATCGGGACCCAGAATATCGATCAGCCGGCCTTCGTTTTCGTGGCCAACGTGATACGTGCGTACCTGCCCACGGTGAATGAAATAAAGGTTGTGTGCACCGGTATGAGGCTCATAAAGAATGGTGCCGGGGGCGATACTTACCCGGCGAGCGCCCAGGTTCGGATTGGCGACCAATTCGCTGAAGACCGACGAAACGGGTTGAACCGGCGTAACAGTAGGGACAGAGTTAGACATCATCATCGGCAAAGTTTCCAATTACCCACAACCCGAGCGACATTTAGTTGCGAATTCCCTCACTCTCGCAACATTTGTTACGGGATGGCGCGCGGCTGGGTTCACTGGAAATGGGGAAATGAGGATAACTTTTTCTTAAAACGGGATGTCGTCGTCATTAATGTCGTGTTCTTCACGACGATGCGGAAAGTCGATGTCGTCTGGTATCCCCTCGCGCTCACTCTGAAGCTCTTCATCGCGATCCCGCCAGGAAAGGCCTAGATCGTATTCGCTTTCCCACTCGTGATCGCTTTCAGGGGGATCTTCCCAGGGAACGAAATCCTCCTGAGCGGGCGCGGCTTTGGAATTGGATGGCAAAGCGGGGTCATCCGGATTGTTTAGCTCGTTTTCGAGCTCATCCATGATCGCTTCTTCGTCGTAATCATCATCGATCCAGCCGCTGGCCGATTCGCAGCCACATTTGGGGCATTTGGCGTTTTGGGCGTGATAGTCGTTGTTCGCGGGGATGTAGAAGTGCCCGCACTCGTCGCACTGCCATTTGTTCTCGGCTGAGTGGATGTCGAAGTTGAACCCGCGGCCGCCGCAGGTGGTGCAGGGACAGGCCCACATTCTCTCGTTGGCCATCCAGCGCATCTCAATGGCTTCAAATGTATGCCCATCCGGGCCGCAGTGGAGGCAATTGCAGAGAAGCGTCAGATCATTCGGCGGCGGCCCCATGCAATCATCATGGGCGGCGTGGGGAAGCTGCTCATACTCGGCCAGTTGCAGCGCGCGGCAGCTTTGGCGATCTGGAAAAACGCGCGGCTTGCCGGCGGTGTCGAGAAAGGGCGCTTCATACTTACACCATTTGCACTGATCGCGCGAGGTTTCATAAAACCCGCGACAATGGCGGCAGCGGTAGTAAGTGTCGCCCGGCATGGTCGCGTATTGTGCCCAGCCAGTTTCCGCGGTCAACAGTTTTCTCTAGTTTTGATTGGCCGTGCCGCTCCATTTCTGGAAATCCGCCAGGTCCGGATTATTGGGAGTGACAGCGTTGGGTGACTGAATTTTTCCAGTGCGTGGATCGCTGAAGCACGCTCATTGCGGTATCCAAGGATTCGCGAGTGACAGATCAGCGAGTAGCACCTGAACGCAGTTGTAGGCCGGCAGCCCCGTGATATTTCCCCCCGGATGCGAGCTGGAACCGCAGAGATAGAGCCCATTGATCCAGGTGCGATACTGCCCTGCCCCTTCAAACGGCCGGTTATAGCCGATCTGAGCATTCGTAAATGCACCCACGAGCAAGTCGCCTTCATACATATTGGCGAGCGTGCGCTCGGTATCGAGAGGCGAGCGCGTAAATGAATCAATCAGCGCATCCTTCACATTCGGCGCATATTCACTCCAGACGTCGAGCATTGTCTGCCCGTGCGATTCCTTTTCTCTGTCCCAATTCGCGGAGGCGCCGCGCAGCCGATACGGCAGTTTTTCCCACATAAAGGCCGTGTGAAAGCCAGCCGGCGCCTGTGTCGGATCGAATGCGGTCGGGCAGGAACCCCACATCACCGTCGGCGGAATAGTCCCAGCTTCATGATGGCGAATGATCTCCGGATACTGCGAAACATCTTCCAGGCCGAGGATAACCATGAAGGCATTCGCGAGATGAGGGTGGTTCTCAGCTGCGCGATAATGCGGTGGCGCTTTCAGGTTCAGATTCAATGCGAAAAGCGGCGAGATCAGATTGAATTTGAATTGCTCTGCCTTTTCCCGCCATTCCGCTGGCAAGTAGTGCTCGCCAATCAGTTGAAGGAATGTCTGGCGCGGATTGAGACTCGAGGTAATGAACTGGCGCGCTTTGAAAATCGAGCCATCGCTGGTTTCGATGCCAACCGCGCGATCATTTTCGATCAGGATGCGCTTGGGCGAAACGCCAGTCAGAATTTCGCCGCCGGTTTCGGTCACAGCCGCCATCAGTGCTTTGGCAAGATTGACTGACCCGCCCCGGCACATTTGCGCCTTGCCGATGCTGGCGAGAAGCGCCGCGATGTGATGCCCGAAACCACGACAGCGCAAATCCACTTCGCGCAGCCCATTGAAGAATAGCAATCCCGCCTGGATCACCGGGCTCTCAAATTCCCGCTGGATAAATTCGAGCGGCGACAGTTCGCTTACTGAGAGCAGTGAACGCCCCTCTGCGCTCTGTTCCAAAATTGCCCGGCGGCGATCGGGCGGCAGCGGAGGCGATTGGCTTTCCGGGATGAGAATTTTCTGGACGATGGGCAGGAAGTCATTGCGCCATCGCCGTAGGGAGGCGGCGTCCTTTTTACTGAAGGTGGCGAAGGAATCGGCTGTTTTTTCAAAGTCCGTCCACCATTCCAGCGCCCGTCCCTCTTTCAGAATGAGCGCGACGTTTAGCTCCGGCTCAATATACTCAGCCCCGCGACGCGCCAAATGGAGATCGCGATACCACGGCAGTTGATTGGCCGCGCGGTGATAAAATGAGTGCGTATTGTGAAAGAACCGCGAACGTGCGGGATATTCGATGGTCGAAAGCCCCCCGCCGACCACATCGCGCCGTTCGATACAGAGCGTTTTGAGACCCACCTGCCCGAGATAAGCCTGAAGAATCAGCCCATTGTGCCCCGCCCCGAGAATGATCCCGTCGTAGGTGGAAGATGCGGGCATTGAAATAATCCTATCAGATGTGGGATTTTCAATCGGGTCGTTTGCGCAGCTTTAAAAGGTCACGTTTTTTGGACTCTGGCCATGAATAGGTGAAGCCAGACAAAACACTTAGAATCAGAGAATGGAGACAAAGGCTGTGAACAAGACCAACCCCGATTTCCCGCCGCTGGTTGAAGCCTTGGAAAACAGGCAGTTGCTCAGCGCCGGTCAGCTTGATGCCACCTTTGGAAGCGGCGGTAAAGTATTGACCAATCAAGGACTTGGCGTTGGAAATGGCGTGGCCATTCAGGCGGATGGCAAAATTCTCGTCGGGGCCGGCGGCGACGGGTATCAAGGGTTCAATCTAATCCGGTACAACGATGATGGCACGGTTGATACATCGTTCGGGGATGATGGAATTGCGGCGACGCTTTCATCCGCCAATCTTCAGGCGACGGTCGTCCAGCCGGACGGCAAGATTCTGATGGGCGGGCTTCTGACGGAACTCTCCACCAGCACCCAGTTGAAGATTTCGACTGCTTTGGCGCGGTTTAATGCCGATGGCACGATCGATACCAGCTTTGGCGATGCCGGCGTGGTCCCTCTCGAGGGAGACACCTATGCACTGGATGGCACGCCGCGCGGGACACTTAGTCCGGGGAATGTCCATCTTGCCGTGCAGGTGGACGGCAAAATTCTCGTTACGCAGGTTCTAGGGGACGATGGCACCAGCGCCGGACCGGACTTGCACGTGATTCGGCTCGATACCGATGGATCGATCGATGATTCGTTTGGCGATGATGGGCATGCGGTCGTCGAATTGGGCCTCACCGAGATTCCCAAGGACATTGTTATCCAAGCTGACGGAAAGATCGTCGTGGCCATTGATGGATACACCATCGACACCACAGGCGGCGGCTGGTCCTCCAGCAGTGAAACCAGTTACCTTCTTCGCTTCAACAGCGATGGTACCACGGACACGGATTTCGGAACCGACGGCGTGGTCACAGAAAACAGCGCGACCTGGCAAATCAATGTCAGCAAGTTGGCGATCGGCTTGGATGGCAAATTGCTTTTACTGGGCGAAGAAATGGCCCATGACCGGTCGGCTGCCTTCTTCCTGACGAGCTTCAACGGCGACGGGACGCGCAATACCAATTTTGGCACCGGCGGTAAGCAGATCCTTGATCCGTCTGAAGGAGGAAGTTTTGCCGATCTGCTGGTGCAGCCGGATGGAAAAGTGCTCCTATCCGGCATTGGCAACGGGCCCAATGGCAAGCCGGCGATCCTGAGTCAGCGCGTGAACGCAGATGGCTCGCTCGATACCGATTATGGCGATGGTGGTTCGACGACGGTCAACGTCGGCGATCAGTTTGATCTCGGCGGCGCTATGGCGCTTCAGGCGGATGGAAGTATTCTCCTCCTGGGTTCTTCGACCAAAGCGCACGGCGAGAATTCAGATGATTCGACCGATGTGGCCCTGCTGCGGCTGACCGGTGATGCAGGATCGGCAGGCAGCTTGCACGCGACCCTCCGCCGCGGAAAAGATCAGCAAGCAGCCTATCTCGGCAAGAACAAAGCCAAGCGCACGCGCAGCCCCAAGCGCATCGCGATGGAACTCGCAGCCCTTTCCAGCACAGTGGGATCCGAAGCTTGGAATTCACGTGACTTGAAGTCGCGG
>JADMIO011618420.1_pt1 | contig 34394 bp, 28 predicted proteins | sample 8958161 | NCBI WGS metagenome assembly JADMIO01 (sample SAMN16585339, study PRJNA669376) | soil metagenome | isolation source: Crop rotation soil | place: USA: Cullars Rotation, Alabama | collected 2011
GCCGCGACTTCAAGTCACGTGAATTCCAAGCTTCGGATCCCACTGTGCTGGAAAGATGTTCCCGGCTCCGTGCCCCGCCGCGAGACGACCCAGATCCGAATGCTGGCAGGACATCGAATGCGGCTCCGTCGCCGTGTAGGACGAGTGTGGTTCCTCTCGTCCTGCGCGGTGCTGCTCATTTTTGCCATCGCAGCCGTATCGGACAAGGCGCTGATTGTGCGCGGGATCCTTCTGGACATTCGACAACTCGTGTTCGGCGCGTGGACGAGTGATGCGGCGATGTTTCGGCTCGCTCCGGATGCAGCACTCGCAGCGGGATTCAAGATCGATTCTCCCGAACGCCTCTCGAGCTTTCGGGCCAATCTTCGTTCCGTTGACAAGGTGCGCCTCGAAACGATTCGACAGCTGGGCTTCGACGCCCGGATCGATTCGGTTGTGATGTTTTATTCGGTCGGTGGGAAGGAGGGCCAGCCCTGCACGCTCCGTGCGTCATTGTGGGACAAGCTGGATTCGCTTCGGGTCGGACGGGGCTGCTGCTCCGACCATACGGAGGCCTACCTGGGCGTGGCTGCCCTGGCCGGGCTTTTTGCACGGGAGGCCCACAGTTCCAATCACTCGGTCGTCGAGGTGTGGGATCCGGATCGCAAGACCTGGGTTTTCGTGGATGCCGAGTATGGAGTACGGGCGTTCCACGGTGAGAAACCTCTGAGCGTGGCAGATCTGAACGATGCCGTTCGTGACTCGACCGTGTCATGGCGGTTCCTGCCAGTGGCTAAGCGAATCAGGGAGGCGGCTTCACCGCAGTTCCTCGAGTACTACGCGACGCCGGGCACGTGGGAGCGCCCCGCGTATGTTTGGGGAGCGAACGTACTCGCGCAAAACCCCGGAGGTATAGGCCTGCGGCTTCCGATTTCCGTGACTCAGGCGGCACTCGGAATAGTCGGAGTGATGCCGCCGACGATCGAGCTGGCTTCACCGGACTGGGTGAGGGCGAAACGCGCGGCCTCGCTTGTCGTCAAACTTGGCCTGGCTTCGTGGATACTCGGCTTCCTCGTCTTGCCTGTCGGATCGTGGTACTCATCCCGCCGTCGAACTCTCCCGTCAAAGGAACTGTGAGCGCAACTCCTCGAGTCGTCGTCACCGGAGCAGCCGGCTTCATTGGCTATCATGTCGCATCGCGGCTGCTCGAAGAGGGCTGCGCGGTGCTCGGCCTCGACTGCATCAACGACTACTACAGCGTGGCGCTTAAGCGGGCGCGTTTGGAGCGCCTTGAGGGGCGGGCAGGGTTCCAATTTTGCGCCACCGATCTTGCCGAGAAAAACCCGACGGCCGACCTCGTCAGAGAATTTGCACCCAGCTCAATCGTGCATCTCGCCGCCCAGGCGGGAGTTCGCTATTCGATTCAGAATCCTGATGCCTATATCAGGTCCAATATCATTGCGTTTCAGAACGTCATCGAGCTGACCCGGGCGCTCCGGGAAGTTCACTTAATTTTTGCTTCGTCCTCTTCGGTGTACGGCGGCAATGTCGCGCTGCCCTTTTCAGTCGATCATCGCGTGGACTCCCCGCTGAGCCTGTATGCGGCGACGAAGCGCTCGAACGAACTCGTTTCGCATGCGTACGCGAATCTGTTCGGCGTCAACGTCACCGGACTTCGCTTTTTCACGGTGTATGGCCCGTGGGGCCGACCCGACATGGCGATGTTCAAGTTCGCGGACGCGATGCGAAAGGGCCGGCCGATTCAGGTTTTCAACGGTGGCAACATGTCGCGCGACTTCACCTATATCGACGACATCGTGCATGCTGTGGTAAGCATGGCGACCACCGCGCCTTCGCGGCGCGTTCATGGGGTGGGCCACGGGGTCGCACCTTCCTTCGCGCTCTACAATATCGGGAACAGCAGTCCGGTCGATCTGGACTTCGTGATTGCTTGCCTTGAGCGCGAGCTCGGCACCGCTGCGATTCGCGAGAACCTGCCCATGCAGCCTGGCGACGTTCGCGCGACATTTGCGGACGTCACGCCTCTCGGTCTCGACTACGAGTTCAAGCCTTCCACGCCAGTCGATGAGGGAATCCGCCGTTTCGCACGGTGGTTTCTTGAGGATGACGGGGGACGCTTCGCCACGTGAGCGAATTCCGGTCGGCGACACAGAAGGCGAACCTCGACGGGATCGCTCTCGCGGCGGGTGCAGGGGTCGTGCTCGTCGGCCTATTGACACGCGTGATTGGGGCGTCGTCGCTGACCATAGCGGTTCTCGGCATTCTCCTGATCACCTGGATCGCAGCAGAGGCTCGTGGCACTCCCATGGGGCTGCTCGCGCCCGGAACGCTGCTCATCGCAGGAGGCGCCGTTTACACTCTGCCGAGCGCCATTACCGCGGTGCTGCAGGGAGACTTTACGGATGACCGCGGGATCGAGGCTGGCGCGCAACTCTCTGCGTCGATTCTCGCGGCGACGACGTTGGGAGTGACGGCCGTCGCGACGACACTCCTACGCGGATTGCGAGGTGGACCGGCGGGCCCCCCGCGAGGCGAGATTCCTTCGCGGCAGATGGAGTTCATTGGGGCCTCCGCGGCCGTGACCGGCGCTGCCATGGTCCTCACCTTCATCATGATTCAGGGCGGGCCAGGAGCATTCCTTTCCGTTCCGTATGGCGAGCGTTACATCATGATGCGCGGATACGGACCGCTCCTGGTTGGGCTGCTTACCGTGAATATTGGCGCGATCGTCGGGCTCTGCGCCGTGACCTCGCGCCCCGGCTGGCGCCGGCAGGTCATCTGGCTACTCGCGCCGATCGCGTTTGACGGTTTCTGGGTTTGGATCATGGGCTCCCGAGCGCAGCTCGCCATTCTCCTTGCGGGCCAGTTTGTTGCGTGGCAGCTGACGTCCCGCTGGCGGTTGCCCATGGCATGGGTGATTCTGGGCGGTGTGCCCGTGTATGTGATTGGGGCGGCCGTCGGTTTCCTGCGGGCGGGCGACACAGATGTTCGGGCGATTGTGGACTTTGCGCGAGTCGCTCAGTTCAATCCTGCGAATCTGGAATTCGGCTCCGCTATCGGGACCGTGGCTGACATCATCTCGACGGTTCCCGTCATTGAACCGTACCGTTTCGGCTCGACATATCTCGGATCGCTCGGCGGGATCGTGCCGTTGTTCCTGTGGCCCTCTCGTCCGTCAGGCGCCGCCGAGTGGTACGTGCGGCAGTACTATCCGGACGTAGCGGCCGCTGGCGGCGGATTTGCGTTCTCGCCCATTGCCGAAGCGTACCTCAATTTTGGATTTGTCGGCGTAATTGGGTTGGGGCTCCTGCTGGGCTATCTCGCGAATCGAGTGCTGCGGTCTCTCTCCGCCGGTTCTTTTCGATCTCCAGCCGCGATCGCGATCTATGCGGTGGCAGCGCCCAACATTCTCATGTTCTGGCGGTTTGATTTCGGCGGATTCATCAAACAAGTCATGCTCATGACGGTGATTCAGGCGGTGTTTTGGCTGCGAAGCGGCACGCTCCTCATCTCTCCGCCGCGGCGCGAACGGCTGCCAGCCTCCTCCACGAGTTGAAGTCAGTACGCGCGTCGGCGGTTGCCCGAACCTCCGCACTGGGCGCGGGCGCTGCGCTCGCGCGATTCGGCGCGGCTGCGGTTCTGACCGCCCGCGCCGGCCCTGAAGCGGCCGGAATGTTCGTGGTGGCCAATGCGTTCGCCTCTGCGGCGGCGGGATTCACCGGCTGGGGAACGGAGTACAGCGGCGCCGTGATACTCGGGCGACATCGCGAGCGCGTCGGCCACGCGCTGGTGGTGGCACTCCTGGCGGCGGGTGTGACTGGGCTGGTCGTGGGCGCCATCGTCGCCGTACTCCAGTCGGCTGGTCTCGTGTTTCGTGGGCAATGGCCCAGCGCGCTGGCTCTCCAGCTCGCTGCGCTGGCTGCGACAGTCAGCCTCGGTCAGGCGATCGGTTCCATTCTCGTAGGATTGGGACGGGTCGATCTTTTCGCCGCTGGATCCTTGGCCCACGGTGTGACATTGCTTGGAGTGTTCGCATTCGCTCCCGACGCGACCGCGCTGCTCATCGCGGCTCCCGCGGTGCTGTATGCAGCAGTCATCGCCGGACAGCTCGTCGCCGTCAGGGCGGGGAACTTCGCCCCCCTTAGGATTCGCTATGGTCTTCTTGCGTGGCAGCTACGATTCGGCGTTGGTACTGTCGCGGCCTCCCTTGCGCGCACGGCCAATGCGCGGGTAGGGCTGTTCGTGGCGGCATCAACACTTTCACAGGCGGCAGTTGGTGTGCTGGGAATGGCGCAGATAATCGGCGACAGCTTTCTGCTCATCCCTACGGCTGCGGGACAACACATCCTGGCTTCCCGGAGCGCCAGCCCCCGCATGGCGCAGTACGCAAGGCTCGCGGCGGGAATCGCACTCCTCGCCGCGGCCTCAGCGACCATCGCCGGTTTGTTCGGCGACGAACTCATTCAGTTCGCAACGGGGCGGACCCTTGCGGGAGTCGGAGGCTTCACCGCTGCGTATCTCGTGGCGGCGATGTTTCACGGAATCGCGCTGATCGCAATTCACCTCAAGCTTGCAGATGGGAGAAGCACGCAAGTCGCGCACATTCACTGGGTCGGCGCCGCCGTGAGTATCTCAACACTGTTGTTTCTGTCGGACTTCCTCGGCGTCTGGGTCTTTCCAACCGCCGCGATGGCGGGTTACGCCGCGCTCCTTGTCACCGCCGCGAGTCTCTCGCGCGCCGCCCCGGGGAGGTAGCGAAGCATGTGCGGCATTGCCGGAGCGTTCAGCCCGGGACGCCCGCCCTCCAGAACGGATCTGGAGGAGGCTGCACGCGTACTGCGTCATCGAGGCCCGGATGGGGCATCGGTCTGGGCCGACGGACCCATCGGATTGGCCCACGCGCGCCTGCGAATCCTCGACCTCTCCGAAGCGGCTGATCAGCCGATGCGGCACGCTGCGACGGGCAACCGCATCGTATTCAATGGCGAGATCTACAACTATCGCGAACTCCGCTCTCAATTGGAAAAGGAAGGCGAGGCTTTTCAAACGCGCTCGGACACGGAGGTCATTCTTGCCGCCTATCATCGATGGGGACTCGATGGCTTTGAGCGACTGAATGGCGTGTTCGGGTTCGCGCTCTGGGACCTTGCCGCGCGACGACTGATACTGGTCCGTGATCCGTTGGGTGTGAAGCCGCTATTTGCAATGGAGAGTGGCTCGTCGCTGTATTTCGGCTCGGAGCAGAAGGCCGTGCTCGCCCTCAGCGGTGAGCGACCGCGACTCCATCGGCCTGCGCTTGCAGAGTATCTCTGGTTCGGCGCTCCGCTGGGGACCTCATCGTTTTTCGAGGGCATTCAGCGCGTTGAACCTGGAGCCGTGCGCATCTATTCGGAGGGAGTGCTCGCCAGTTCCGGCCACCTCCGCCGCTGGCAGCGGTTGTTCGCTTCACGGGCGGTCGTTTCTGGGGCAGGACCCTCCGCACCCGAACTTGAAGAGGCGATTGCCTCTGCGGTTCGCCGCCAGATGGTGAGCGACGTTCCCGTCGGAATTTTTCTATCGGGCGGCCTCGATTCGGGGACCGTCGCCCGGTTTGCATCGCGTGCGACCGCGCAAACACGACAGAATTTGACAGCATACACGGTTTCGTTCGACGCGGCGAATCCGAGCGCTGATGTCATCGGTGCTCGACGCACCGCAAGAAGAGCTGGCCTGTCGTTGTCGGAAGTGGTGGTCAATGTCGACGACGGTATGCGCGTGTATCCAAGGCTCCTTCACGCCCACGACGAGCCGTTCGCAGATGCCGCCGGCATTCCTCTCTTCCTCTTGTGCGAGGGAATCGGGCGCCAAACGCCCGTGATTCTGCAGGGCGACGGCGGCGATGAAGTGTTCGCGGGCTATCGCCGCTACCTGCACTATCGGTATCCGGCGCTTCGCTCAATCATGGCCATAGGGGCGGGAGTTGTGTCGCGGATGTTCGCGGGGCCGTTGCGCGGTCGTGCGCATCGTCTGGCCGAACTCCTCTACGAACCGAATCCGGCCTTGCAGTACGCCAGGTGGATGACCACTGACGACTCGCAGCGATCGGCGTCTGCACTCCTGCGAGCCGACTACGCCAAAGGGCTCGGTTTCGAGGTGGCGGCTCGCGAATATGAACGGGTCGCGGGGGCCGAACCCCTTTCCCTCGCGGACGTCCTCCGCGTGGATCAGTCACTGCTGCTTCCCAATGGATTCCTTGAGAAGGTCGATCGCGCAACAATGGCGCTCGGAATAGAGGCGCGGGTGCCACTGCTGGATCTCGACCTCCTTGCCATCGCGAAATCCCTTCCCGAATCCCGATTGATTGCCGGCGGCGTTCGAAAATTCGCGCTTCGCCAGGTCAGCGCGGGCTATCTGCCAATCGGAACGATTTTCGGGAGAAAGAGCGGGTTCGGGGTCCCTGTTGGGAAGTGGATGCGGCAAAAATTGTCGAACCGCGTGATCGAGCTCACGTCAGCGCATCCCCACGTCTTCGATGGCGGCGAAATTAGACGATCAGTCGAAGAGCATCAAAGCGGGAAAGCCGACAACGGGCTCAGGCTCTGGAAGGTCCTGCAGCTGGCTGAGTGGCTGGAGATGTTCGCGGTGTCTGCATGAGCGCGGGTGGGCGCGAGCGACCTCGCCTGCTGTTCGTGGGCTCATTTGGAGTCGCGGGGGCGATCGGACATGGCGGCCAGCTAGCGGCATGTCGGGCGTTGATGGGTTCGGAGCTTTCAACAGTCTGTGACGTGATTCCACTCGACTCGACGTCACCCTCTGTGCCGCCTCCTGGCCTCGCGAATCGACTGTGGCGGGCGATCTTGCGCACTGCCCGACTTGCCGCAATCGTCGTTCGCAAACGTCCCGATTGCGCACTGCTCTTCTGCGGATCGGGTCTGAGCTTCATTGAAAAGGCCTGGATGGTTGGCCTTTTGCGCATGGCGGGTGTGCCAGCCCTCTTCTTTCCTCGCGCGGGTGCAACAATTGAATCGGCACGCCAGAGCCTGCTGTGGCGAGTGGTCTGCCGGTTCGTCGCGAGATGCTCGCATCGCCTGCTATGTCAGGGTGAGAGCTGGCGATCGTTCTGGGTCTCGATGGGTGTGAGTGAGGCGAAGCTTGTCGTCGTCGAGAACTGGCTGTCAGAACCAGCGGCCCCGGCGCATCGCGATCGCACGGAAACCTCATCGCAGCCCATCATCATTGGGTACGTCGGCTGGCTCGCCGAGCACAAGGGAACACGAGATTTTGTTCGGGCAATCTCCCAACTCGCGGTAGAGCGGGGCCTACCGGACTTTGTAGTGAGAGTCGTTGGGGGCGGGGAGCTGCGAGACGAGACACAGGTCGCGCTGCGAAGCGCGCTCGGTAACGAGCGGCTTGATATGGTCGGGTGGCTTCCGCCGACAGCCGTCGCAGAGAGCCTTCGCACACTCGATGTGTTTGTACTGCCGAGTCACACGGAAGGAATGCCGAACTCCTTGATCGAAGCCATGGTCGCGGGAGTGGCGCCGGTGGCGACGCGCGTGGGTTGCGTTGGCGACATGATTGTGGATCGATCGACCGGATTGCTGGTTCCCGCGAGGGACCCGGGCGCTCTTATGGTCGCGATCCGAGAACTGCTGGTGGACGCGACATTGCGGAATCGAATCGCAAATTCGGCACGCCAGGATGCCGTATCACGCTACACTGTCGAAGTCGCCGCCGGAAAGATTCTGGGCGAGGTTCGTGCGGCGAGTGGAGGGACGCCATGATCGATGGACCAAAGGAGAATGACGCAGTTGGCGCGGTCTTGGTCGCGGCACTGGGCTTCGGGCTGCTCATCGGTGCGGCGGAGATCGGCGCCCGGCGACTCGATCGCGAGGTCGGCACCCGTCGGTCGAATGGCGTCATTCAGGACAACAGTTCCAATGAGAATGTAGCGGCAGCCTTGAATTCGATTGCTCCTACCGCCGGCGAGCGTGTGTTGCTCGTAGGGAATAGTCAGGTCGACAAAGTGATCGACGATTCCACGGAACGCTCGACGAGATCCGTTCCATTTCGCCTTGCGGAGCGACTGTCTGGATCGGGGCGCGTAGCCGAGGTTGTCGATTTGTCAGGACCGGGTCAGCAGGTGGTCGAGTCGGCCGCAATCGCGATCGAAGCCGCCGCAGCTGTGCGTCCAGCCGCCGTCGTTTTTCTCGTGAACCTTTTCTCCATGCAGCGAGTGGAGGTACGCGAGGGAATTCAGTCTGCAGTGGGCTCCGCCACGGCGCTTGAAGTCCTACGCGTGGCGTCGAGTGTGCCCGGTGGTGAAGCACTCGTCGAAACGGTGAGGCTCCTGACGGTGCCTGCCACCCGCGGGCGGACCATCCAGGAGCGCGCCGATTCCCTCATCGTGTCCCGGCTAGCGCCGGCGAGCGCGTTGGTGCGGAACAGAGCGGTTGCATATCGCAACCTGATCGACGTTCCGATTCGCCGAGATGGCGTCGCTCTGCTACAGAAACTTCTCGGGCGCGCGCAGCCCGCTACGGCGAGGACGTTTGACGCAGGACCTGCGGTTCCTCCGTCCATTGCCGCGTTCCGGGCAGCGGCTTACAGGCTCCGCGCGCTCGGTACGCACGTTCTGGTCGTCGTGCTGCCATATGAGCAGACTCGAGAACCGCGAGCCTTTACGCCTGCGGGGCATGCAACTTCTACGGAAGCACTCCGGCATGCCGCCGCCGACGCGCAGGCGGCGTTTCTTGACCTCAGCGGCAGTCTCGGCCCAGATGCTTTCGGACGCTTTCGCGACGGGAGTCCTGACGGCCTCCACTTCAACGCCTCGGGGCACGCACTCGTGGCGGACTCGATCGCTGTCCGGTTGCCTCGCCGCGCAACGAGTCTTCCGCCGAGGCCGCGCTAATGCTGTACAACAGCTGGACCTATGCGGTCTTCCTGTCCTGCGTCTTTGGGCTCTATTGGGCACTTCGTCGCAACGAGCACCGGCTATTGGTGCTCATCGTGGCAAGCTGGGCATTCTACGCGGCCTGGCATCCGATCTATCTGACCCTGCTGCTCTCAATCTCAGTGGGTACCTGGCGGGGCGGACTATTGATCGACCGAAGCCGCGAGATCCGACCTCGCACCGCGCGAGCCGCGCTCGTCAGTTGCATCGTTCTCGCTCTTGGCCTGCTGGCGTGGTACAAGTACTCCGGCTTTGGGTGCACAACGGCGCGCGGTCTCCTTCGGTACGCTGGCGCGGGCGCCGCATGGAGCTGCCCCACGCCGTTTCTTCCCCTGGGCATCAGTTTTATCACATTCCAGGCGATCGCCTACATCGTGGATGTGTGGCGTCGCGACTGTGAGCCTGTACAACGCCTCCGCGACGTCCTGCTCTTCAAGGCGTTCTTTCCGCAGCTGATCGCGGGGCCCATCGTTCGCGCCAACGAACTCATCGAGCAATTCCGAACCTCCCGCGTGCTGACAGGGCAGCGATTCCTTCGCGGAACCGATCTTATCGCACGTGGAGTCTTCAAGAAGGCGGTCATCGCAGACGCGTTTGCGCCGATGGTCGACGCGATTTTCAGTGCCCCGTCAACCTTCGGCTCTGCAACGCTGATCCTCGGCGCCTATGCATACGCGATCCAGATCTACTGTGATTTCAGTGGCTACACGGACATCGGGCGCGGCTCGGCCACGCTGCTGGGCTATGAGTTGCCCGAAAACTTTCAATTCCCGTACATGGCACGAACGCTGACGGAGTTCTGGCGCCGCTGGCACATGTCGCTCAGTCGATGGCTTCGCGACTATCTCTACATCCCTCTCGGGGGTAGCCGAGTTGGCCCGGCGCGGACCCGCGTGAACCTCATGGCGACGATGCTTCTCGGTGGGCTCTGGCACGGGGCCAACTGGACTTTTGTCGCGTGGGGCGGGCTCCATGGTGCGGTACTGGCGCTCTCGCCACGAGGAAACGCGGGTGGGTCATTGCCCGTGAGCCGCGCGGCGGCGATACTTGGCGCGACACTGCAGACGTTCGTGACCTTCAACGTAGTCTGCGTCGCATGGATTCTTTTTCGTAGCCCGACATTCGGTGTCGCGCGCGAGTACTTCGCCGGGATCCTGGGGAATTCGCCGATTCTCACCCACGATGTCGCTCGCTTTGGATATGTCACGTTAGCACTGGCAGGTGTTTCCATCGTGGTACTCGCTGCGGTGGAGTACGCCCTTTCCCGGGGGCTGCTCGGCGGTGGCGAGCCGGGGCGGCTGGATCGACTGTCCGTTGCCGTTCGACCAGTCTGGTACGCCATTGTGGCGCTCGCTGCCCTCACAATGGGCGGAGGGTCGCGCGCCTTCATCTATTTCCAGTTCTGATAAATGACCGAGTCCTCTTCCAGATCGCTGAACTCCTTGGGAATCGATCCCGATTCGACGCTTGCGCGTGCGGTCGAGCGGGTACGCTTGCACAGAAAGTTCTTTGCGGTCATGATTGGCGCCGGCATTGTTGCCGGCTTTGCCTATCATCGGCTTGCCCCGAAACGTTTTTCGTCGGCCGCCGCCATCGTACCGCAGGCCTTTTCGCAGTCCGGGCTTCGGGGCATTGCCTCGCAGCTCGGACTCGAGGTTGGTAGCGATGCCGGACAGTCTCCAGACTTCTATCAGGAACTTCTGAAAACGGACGGCGTGCTGGTCGCGGTGGCAGAATCGCTTTACGCGGTGCCTGGACAGGACTCGGGTCAGCGGGCGTCGCTGATGGACATATGGGAAATCTCAGGCGCGACGCCTGAGGCGCGGATGCAGAAGACGGCCCGCCAGCTGCGAAAACAGATCACATCCGCATCGTCGCGGAGAACGGGAATGCTCACGTTTTCCGTGGAGGCGTCTGACGCCACGCTCGCGCGTGACATTGCGAGACGCTGCATCGAAGAGCTGGGTCGCTTCAATGTACGCACGCGCCGCACCCGGGCTTCACTGGAGCGGCAATTCGTTGAAGGACGCATCAGCGAGGCGCAGGGACAGTTGCGTTCTGCAGAGGACGCGCTGGCCACATTTGTCGTCCGCAATCGCGGATACGGAAGTGACCCCGAGCTTCGATTGGAGTACGATCGCCTCAACCGGCTCGTCGCGATTCGTCAGCTCGTATTTCAATCCCTCAGCCAGAACTTCGAGCAGGCACGAATCGACGAGGTGCGCGATACGCCCGTGTTTACAATCGTCGAGGCGCCGCGTGTGCCCTCCGAGCAGCGCCGTCGCCTCCGAACCACTCTGCTCGGCTGGATGTTCGCGTTCGGATTTCTTGCCGGCACACTAGTGGTTCTCGCTCCACCTCGCTGGCTGCCCAAGTGGTAGGGCGTACGCCAAGGCGCCGCCTGCGCGTCTGAGGTCGCCAGATGATACGGGCGGTCGGCACGTGCCAAGGGCGCGCGCTCCTCGTGACCGGCGAAGGCGTATACTACGCCTCGCTTGGGGAAGACGTCGTGCGCTCCACGGATTGTGGGAGGTCCTGGCACCTCGACTGTGAGGGCGCGTGGCCACGATGGGCGCGGCGCCGGCTGCCCCGACTCGCCGCGCGGTTACTTCGCCGATACGTCGCTGCCCTCGCCGTTCTTCCGAGCGGTGCACGTGTGCTAATCCGCCGAGATGGGGTCTATCGCGCGGCTCCGGATGATCGACACGCCATCCGGTCGTTCACGGTGACGAGGGGCTCAAGACCGCTGAATCTTGCCGTTGATGAAAAGGGACGCGTGTTCTTTGGAGAGTATGGTTCGGGACTGGAGTCTGGTCGTGTTCGCGTCTACGGGTCAGATGACGAGGGTGCGTCTTTTCATGTAGCTTATGAATTTCCCACGGGCGCGATTCGTCATATTCACAACGTGATTCCCGATGGCGACGGGTATCTGGTTCTGTGTGGCGACTTCGGTGAGCAACCTGGGATCGCGAGGCTCGATGCTTCGCTTCAAGCGATGGACTGGGTCGTTCGCGGAAGCCAGCTCGCCCGCGCGGTCAGCGCGTTGGTTGATGATGACTCCATTACATATGGTACCGACTCGGATCGCGAACCGAATTTCATCGTGCGCGTCGAAAAGCGGTCGGGGCGGATCGACAAGCTGTGCTCCGTCGAAGGAAGTTCGCTTTACGCAGCGGAATTCGGTGGTCTGCGGCTGATCAGTACGTGTGTTGAACCAAACGTTTCAGGCGAGTCGAAGTTTGCGGCCATCTACGGGTCGCTCGACGGAGGTGACTTCACCCTCATCCGGCGCCATCTCAAGGATCGTTGGCACCCAGTCCTGTTTCAGTTTGGAACGGCGGTGCTCCCAAGATCAGAGTTCGCGGGCAATCACGGCTTCTACAGCGGGCAGGCCCTTCAGGGCTTGGACGGCCAGGCAGAACTTTTCGTGTTTGATGGCATTCCAACCTCGAAGCACTCGTGAAGCTCCTTCATATTGTCGGTGCGCGCCCGAACTTCCCGAAGGTGGCGCCGGTCCTGAACGCCGGTCGCAGGCATGGGATCGCCCAAATCCTTGTGCACACGGGGCAGCATTACGACGATGACCTATCGGCTAGTCTGTTCCGAGATCTCGGACTGCCGAAACCCGATCATCAGCTTGCTGTCGGCTCCGCCTCTCATGCCGTTCAAACGGCCCGAATCATGGAGCGACTTGAGCCGGTCATGAGCGCTGAGTCGCCCGACTGGGTGGTTGTCTACGGCGATGTCAATTCGACAATGGCGGCTGCGATTGTCGCTGCAAAGCTCGGTATTCGCGTCGCGCATGTGGAGGCCGGTTTGCGCAGTCACGATCGTTCGATGCCGGAGGAAATCAACCGAATCATCACCGATCGTCTTGCGAACCTCTTGCTTGCACCGTCCCGCGACGCGATTGCGCAGCTCAAGCGAGAAGGGGAGCCTGACGAGGAGATCGCCTTTGTCGGGAACGTCATGGTGGACTCGTTGCTTCAGAGTCTGCCGAGGGCGCGCGAGTCCGGGGCGCGGCAATCGCTGGGTGGTGGAGCGCGCTATGTCGTCGCAACACTTCATCGCCCCTCCAATACGGATAACGCGAACCGACTCGAGGCGATCATTTCTGCGCTATCCGATGTATCTCGGAGCATTCCGGTGTTGTTTCTCTGCCATCCGAGGACGAGGGATCGCATTGCCCAGATCGCCGGAGGAGCGAACCGCATAGCTCCGCTCAATCCAATGCCATACTTGTCGACAATCGATCTGCTCGAGGGGTCGGCTTGCGTCATAACGGACTCCGGTGGGATTCAGGAAGAGACAACCGTGCTGGGGGTGCCATGCCTCACCATTCGCGAGAACACGGAAAGACCGATCACTATCTCAGAGGGCACCAATCGGCTCGTGCCGGATCCCAGCAGTCTCGTTGAGGAGGTCCAGGAGGCACTCACTCGTAAGGAGGCCGCGCGAAGGCCAGAGGGGTGGGACGGTCGGGCGGGTGAGCGCGTGGTAGAGGCGCTTCTGAATTCTCGTTCCGGGCAGGTCTGAAGCCCAAGCTTTGGGCCGTGCAAGTCGATAGAATTCACGGTTCTGGCTGCATCGGCAGTTCAGAAACCATGAATTGAGCCCAAGGATAGGCACTGGGCGGGGCGAGTATGAGCGGAACTGACACATTCAGGGCAATTGCAGGAGCGGATGCAGTGGTCACGGGCGGGGCTGGCGCGATCGGTTCCCGGTTGGTGCATCGGCTCCTTGCCGACGGCGCGCGTCGAGTAGTCGTCGTTGACGACCTCTCCTCGGGCTACCAGTGGCTTCTCCCGAAGGATACCCGCGTCGATTTCCTGAAGGCGGATGTAGCGCAGATGTCGACGATGACGATCGACGTCGAAACGCCGTTTGTTTTTCATCTGGCAGCTTTTTTTGCAAATCAGAATAGCGTCGACCATCCGCTCGACGACCTGCAGACGAACGGACGCGGAACGCTCAGTGTGTTGATGTGGGCAGCAGCCAATAAGGCCCGACGCCTCGTGTACGCTTCCGCGGGATGCTCGATCGCCGGACACGATGTTGATGGACCGATTCGAGAAGACCTGCCGGTCAGCCTCTTCCTCGACACACCATACCAGATCACGAAGGCGCTGGGAGAGTTCTACTGCAATTATTATCTCCCGCAGCTCGAAAGCGTGCGGTGTCGATTCTTCAATTCCTATGGTCCTGGCGAAGTGCCTGGGCCCTATCGGAATGTCATCCCGAACTTCATCTGGCTGGCGATGCACAACCGGCCGCTCACGATTACGGGAACTGGGGAGGAGACTCGGGACTTCATTTTCGTAAACGATCTGGTCGATGGCCTCATGCGTTGCGCGGTCCAACCGGTCAAGGGCGAGGCCTTCAATCTCGGCACGGGAATCGAGACCCGGGTTATCGATCTTGCGAAGGCTGTCATCACACTGACAGGCTCGAAGTCCGAACTGCGCTACGCTGCGCGCCGGTCATGGGACAACAGCGTGCGGCGCCAAGCCGATATCTCAAAGGCACGCACCGGGCTTGGCCTTATGCCCTCGGTCAGGCTGGAGGACGGACTCCGCGAAACCGTGACTTGGTTCCGCGAGAACCGCGACCGCATCGCCGGCGCGGCGGGCGCTCTATGAAGGTTCTCGTGACGGGCGGAGCGGGGTTCATCGGCTCGCATGTTGTCGACCGCCTGAAGTCCGACGGCGCCGACGTAGTCGTCATTGACAGTCTCGACCCGGGAGTTTGGACGGCGCCGCCTCCCTATTTGCGGCCCGACGTTCGCTACGTTTTCCAGGACCTGCGCCATTGGACCAGCGACCCCTCGTTCGAGGATGTGGAGGCAGTGGTGCATCTTGCCGCCATCGGCGGGGTGGGCAGGGCTGGACGCGAGCCCGGAAATGTGCTCGAGGCAAATGTCGGCGGCACCGCCAGGCTGGTTGGAGGAATGCAGCGCTGGAAGCAACTGCGTCGGGTCGTGCTGGCTGGAAGCTTCAGCGTTTATGGCTCGAACTATCAGTACCGCGTTCCTTCGACGGGACGAATGATCGGCGCGACGCGACGCGACGCAGATCTGAAGGCCGGACGATTCGAGGTCTACGATGAGTCGACTGGAGAGGCAGCTGAGATCGCCCCGATCACTGAGAGCGCAACGCCGAACCCGCTGGAGACTTACGGCGCATCGAAGTTCATGCAGGAACTCTGTTTTCGGGGATTCGCGGCGGCTCCGGTGAGTGTCCTCCGATTTTCCTCCGTTTACGGAACCCGCCTGCGCCTCGACGACGGCGAGGCGACGATCATTGCCAAGCTGGCCGGTTGGATTCGGGATGGTCAGGCGCCAACGCTGTTTGAGGATGGCCGGCAGATTCGCGATTGGGTGCATGTCGATGACATCGTCGAAGCCGCGTCGCGACTCATCGGCGGAGCCCCGGCGCCGCCGATCACCAACGTTTGCTCCGGAGTACCGTCCACGTTGCTCGGTGCGTGTGACGTCCTGAACCGGCTGATGGGGACTTCGGTCGAGCCGAAAGTCGTGGGTGGGTATCGCGCTGGCGATATGCGTCACTGTCTGGGCGACCCGTCGACCCTCACGAAGTTGATCGGGCGTGCGCCACTGGCGTTCGTCGATGGCGCGGCGCGGACCTTCTCTGCTCAGGAGCGGTAGCCGATGTGCGGAATTCTGGTCGCGGTCGGGAGCGACACAACGTTCCACCATCGACACCTGAATGCCCTGCGCAAGCGCGGGCCCGATGCGGTGGGCTTCTGGATTGACGATGGCGTGCGCATGGGTCACACGCGTCTCTCAATTATCGGACTGGACGAGCGCGGAACGCAGCCGATGGAAAACGCGACACATGTCATCGCGATCAACGGCGAGATCTACAACTTTGTCGCGATTAGGGAACGTCTGCGCGCGGAGGGAATTCACGTTGGCGGGACGACCGACACTGAAGTGCTGCTCGAAGCCTGGAGTCGGTGGGGGGAGGCGATTCTCAAGGACCTCACAGGGTTCTGGGCCTTCACGATTTACGACAAACGCAAGCGTACGCTGACCCTTGTTCGCGACCAGTTCGGCATCAAGCCATTGTACTATTTCCACGACGGCGACCGCGTGGTCGTCTCTTCGCTTCTGAAGTCGGTCGCTGAAGTCGCGCCTGACGCTCGCGAGCTCGATACGCTCGCGCTGAGCGAGTATGTCCGGTACCAGTTCACGTTTGGCAACCGGACCTTTTTCAAGCGCGTCAAGAAGGTAATGCCCGGCCAGATCGTCGAGTTCGACCTGACATCTGGCAGACGGACCGACCGGGTGTACGAGGACATCCTCAATGCGGGGCACGGCAAGGGTGCCGCGCTTGATGACGCATGGATCGCCGAGGCCCGCGCACAGCTCGAGCGTGCGGTGATCGAGTCCACTATCTCCGACGCGTCGTTCACCACCTTCTGTTCAGGGGGAATCGACTCGAGCCTGATCACGAGGTTGGCGAAGCCCGAGATCGCCTACCATTGCAACTATTCAGATCCCGAGTGCAACGAGACGTTTTTCGCGAAGCAGGTGGTCGAGGGCACCGATACACGACTCTTCACGATTAATGCAAACGAAGACTTCAATCTCGTCGACAAACTGCGCGATATCGTCGAAGACTTTGATGAACTCTCGATCGGTTCGGTGATCCTTCCGCTCGATGACCTGCTGGCGCAGGTGAAACGACGCTACAAGGTCATCCTGACGGGCACTGGCGGCGACGAGATGTTCGCGGGGTACGTTCGTTTCCAGCTTGTGCTTGGCGAATGCTACCAGGACTCCTACAAGGCATTGTTTGCGAAGGTTAGGTCGGCCACTACGGCCTCGGCACGATTCGAGCTTACACACCGAAAAGGCGATCCCTCGTGCTACACCTTCTATGACGCCGCGGCGGAGGGGTCCTTCAATGACGCATTCGGTGAATGCCTGACTGCGGAGGGCTCCGACCTTGCCGCCATGCTGCGTTTCGACCGGCGCTATTTCCTGCAGGGACTCCTCAATATTGACGACAAGATGTGCGGAAGGCATTCGCTCGAGAGCCGCCCGTCATATCTGCACCAGGAGTTCGTGCGACATGTGCTTTCGCTGGATCAGCGCGCGCTGCTCGCCGGGAGCGATCTCAAGCCGGTTCTGCGGCGGCTGGCCGGAGGTATCCTTCCCTCGTCGGTGATCCATCGGACCGACAAAATGGGGTTCACGACGCCGATCGGGACTTTCATCAATCAATCGGCGCACCTCATTCGCGAGCAGATCGGCGATTCACCGTTCCGCGAGTACTACGATCTCAAGCGAATGCACTTCACCGCTGAGTCGAAGTTCTCGCGTGAGACCTTCGGGATGCTGATGCTCGACTTGTGGCTGAACCGATACGCCCGAGCCTGAGAGCGCCACCGCCTTGGCCAAGCGACACGTCGTCTTCATCACAATTACCTTCGACCCGGAGCCCGGCGCGCTTCGCGGGCTGCCGCTGGCACGCCGCCTTGTGAAGAGCGGTGAGTACGATGTTACCGTCATCACTGCGATTCCGTGGTATCCGCTCGGGCGTTTCTATCCAGGCTATCGCTTGCGTGCCTGGCAGTGGGAACACGTTGATGGCGTGGCCATACTCCGAGTGCCGCTCGTGCCGAGCCATGACCGCTCGGCGCTTCGTAGAGTGGTCACTTACTGCAGCTTCGCCGTCTCCGCGGCGCTCTGCGGGGTGATGTTGGTGCGGAAGGCGGACGTGATCTATCACGTCGACAACCTGCCGACCACCGGGCTGGTGGCCTGCCTATATCGGCAAGTTTGGGGAGCTCCGATCGTGCAGCACATTGGTGACCTCTGGCCCGATTCCTTCTCGTCTGCCGGAATGGTGGGATCGCGCGGAGTCACGGAGTTGATGACGCGAGTGCTCCACTCGGTCCAGGCGTTCATCTACTCCCGGAATTCCGCAATCACCGTCATCACCGAGGGATTCCGCAGCATTCTTGCGAGTCGAGGGGTGCCACGGGAAAAGGTGCATGTACTTCCCAACTGGGCTGACGAGGACAGGTTCTCCCCGGTCGCCGCCGATCGCGGCGCGCTGGCGCGATTCGGACTCGGTGAAACGTTTAACGTGGTTTACGCGGGAAATGTCGGGGTGATGCAGGCGCTGCATGTGCTCCTGGACGCAGCTCCGTTGCTGCATGATCTCGGACGCGTGCGACTTGTCGTGATCGGGGACGGGCCAAAGCTCGATGAGTTGCGTCGCCGCGCCGAGGGTTCGGGCCTCACCAATGTCGTATTCCTAGGACGGCTCGATGTGGACGCGATGGCCGCCATCAACGCCGCAGCAGATGCGCTACTGATTCATCTCAAGGATGAGCCCTTTCTCCACACGACGGTCCCCAGCAAGACGCAGGTCTCCATGCTTGCCGGCCGGCCGATCCTGATGGGCGCGCGCGGAGACGCCGCCGATCTCGTCGAGGCGGCTGGCGCGGGATTGGTATTCACCCCCGAGGATGGAAAAAGCCTGGCGTCGGCTGTGCGGCTTATGGCAACTATCCCGCGCGCGGATCTCGATGCGATGGGGCAGCGTGGCAGCGCGTACTACAAACAACATCTTTCCATGAGCCATGGGGTCCAAGTCATGGATTCCCTCTTTCGCACGACTGCTGGCGCCACCGCGTGAGTACCCTCTATCGTTACTACGCGCTCGATGGCGGAAGCCCGGCGGCGCCGGAAAAGGGCGGGGCGCTTGTTGACCTCTGGCGGCCTTCGTGGAGTGAACGAATGCCGCGCGGGCTCGTATCCCGTCCCGCCTATGTCTGGTGGCTGTTTGACCGCCTTCGGATTTTCGGAAACCGGGACTATGCGATCGCCGTCGTTCGGGACGGTGATCGCCTGGTGCACCGATCGTATGTTTTTCCGCCGTATCCGCGATTTCCGTTCATGGCGCGTGGCGATCTGCAGATCGGCGACACATGGACTGAACCGGAGTCGAGAGGGAAAGGCCTCGCCCGTGCCGCCGTACTCGCGGCGGTGGAGGCTTTTTCGAGGCCGGGGCGGACGTTGTGGTACGTGGTGGAGGATGCAAACGCGGCCTCGATCCGGGTGATCGAACGTGCCGGTTTTCGTCTGGTGGGAAAGGGCCGCCGTCATTCGCGACTGGGTGTGCGGCTTCTTGGGCAATACACGATCGATGAGCCCGTCGCGCCCGCGACGGCGATGAACACGAACTAGGAAACGGTCATGTCGGCGACTCTCGAGGCACGTTCGGTCCCTTTCTTCAATTATCGTGGCGCATTCTCGGAGATGCGCGATGACCTCAACAGGATCTTCAACGACGTAGTCGATCGCGGGGCCTTCATCCTCCAGAAGGACGGCGTCGAGTTTGAACAAGCGATTGCGAACTATCTGGGCGTCAAGCACGCGATCGGAATGGGCAACGCGACCGATGCCCTGCATTTTGCCTTTCGTGCCGCCGGCCTGCAGCCCGGCGACGAAGTCATCTTTCCGAGCCACACGATGGTTGCGGGCCCTGCCGCCGTGCATTTCGCCGGCGGAGTTCCTGTCGCGGTCGACATCGGAGAAGACCGGCTGATCGACGCTGCGAAGATCAACGCCGCCGTGACCCCCCGAACGAAGTTCATCATGCCCACGCAGCTGAATGGGCGCACCTGCGACATGGACGCCCTGCAGGCGGTGGCTGATCGGCACGGATTGCGCATCGTCGAAGACTCGGCCCAGGGCCTCGGTTCGCAGTTTCGGGGGAAATTTGCGGGGACCTTTGGCGTTGCAGCCTGCTTCAGCTTCTATCCTGCGAAAGTGCTAGGCTGCCTTGGCGATGGCGGGATGGCGATCACGAACGACGACCAAGTCGCCGAGAAGATTCTGCTGCTGCGCGACCACGGTCGTGACGCGGCGACCGGCGAAGTAAAGATGTGGGGCCTGAACTCGCGGCTCGACAACCTCCAAGCGGCGTTTCTGCATCATCAGTTCAAGGACTGGGACGCCATCGTTGCTCATCGCCGAAAGCTGGCTGCGGCCTATCAGGCCGAACTTGGTTCGATCCCACAGCTACGCCTTCCGCCCGCCCCTGACGCGGATTCGCGCCACTTCGATGTCTATCAGAACTACGAGATCGAGGCGGATCGCCGTGATGCTCTAAAAGAGTTCCTCAAGGCGCGCGGAGTCGGCACGCTCATCCAGTGGGGCGGCCGAGCGGTGCATCAGTTTCCGGCGCTGCGCATGACGCAGTCGCTGCCAGTCACTGAGAAGTTCTTCGAGCGCTGCCTCATGCTGCCGCTCAACATGATGGTAAGCGGTGAGGACGTCGGGTACGTCGCGGCGCTGATCCGCGAGTTCTACGCACAATGAGCCGGGCAGCGCCAGCGGAAACGCGTGACCTGGCCAGACGAGTTCGCCTTCACGCGCTTCGAATGACCAGCGGAGGCGGCAGCTCGCACATCGGGTCGGTCTTCTCGATGGCCGACATACTGGCGGTTCTCTACGGATCGGTCCTTCAAGTACGTCCCGACGAACCGAAGTGGGGCGGAAGGGACCGCGTCGTGCTGAGCAAGGGCCATGGGGGAGCCGGTATCTATGCGGCCTTGGCCGAACGCGGCTTCTTTCCAGTCGCAGAACTGGATACGCATTACCGCGACGGCTCACGCCTGAGCGGTCATGTGTCGCACAAGGGCCTCCCAGGGGTGGAACTATCCACCGGCGCGCTCGGCCATGGCCTTTCAGTCTCGACGGGAATCGCCATGGCGTTGAAAGCCGACGGACGGGAATCGCGCTCGATCTGCATCATGAGCGACGGGGAGTGTGATGAGGGGTCGGTGTGGGAGGCCGTGCTCTTTGCGGCTCACCACAGGCTGTCCCGCCTCGTGGCTGTGATTGATTACAACAAGATTCAGAGTCTCGCGCGCGTTGAGGATACCATCCGCCTCGAGCCATTCCGCGCCAAATGGGAATCGTTCGGCTGGCGCGTGATCGAAGTGGATGGTCACGATCATGCGAAGTTGCCGGAGGCGCTCGGCGCGACGCCTGATCCCGAGGGGCGGCCGACGTGCGTGATCGCTCATACCACGAAGGGGAAGGGTGTCTCCTTCATGGAGCAGTCGGTGCTCTGGCACTATCGCACTGCAAAGGGCGAGGAATACGCGAGAGCCGAGGCAGAGCTGCGATCGGGAGCTGTCTCGTGAAGCGGCTGTTCGATGTTCTCGCATCGGTGTTCGGACTCGCCGTCGGATCAATCATCCTCATCCCCGCGGCGATCGCGGTCTGGCTCCAGGATTTCCATTCGCCACTCTACATCGCGAGTCGCGTCGCCCGGGGTGGCGGAACATTTCGAATGGTGAAACTGCGGTCGATGCGCGTGCTGGCCGACAAGACGGGCGTGATGTCGACCGCGGGAGATGATCCGCGCATCACCATCATCGGCAAGCTCGTGCGCAAGCTCAAGCTCGATGAGCTCACGCAGCTCTGGAATGTCCTCCTCGGCGACATGAGCCTGGTGGGTCCTCGTCCACAAGTCCAGCCTGACGCGGCCAAATACACGCCCCTCGAACGCGAGATGCTGTCTGTTCGCCCCGGCATCACCGATCTTGCTTCGATAGTGTTCGCCGATGAGGGAGACATTCTTCGCGGCGCCTCCGACCCGGATGCCAAGTACGACGAGATCATCCGACCATGGAAGTCACGGCTCGCGTTGCTATACGTGAAGAACCGTTCCGGGCTGGCCCTCGACATTCGGCTGATCCTGCTGACGCTTCGCACGGCGTTCGATCGACGCGGCGCCCTGGACGGCGTCGCGAGTGTGGCGAGAGCACTTGGGGCGGACGAAACACTGGTAGCCGTCGCGCGCCGGTCCGAGCCTTTGGTGTCCGCGCCGCCTCCGGGTGCCCCGGGGGCTACGCTGCACTTCGGGGCGCGGGCATGAGGGACGTCTTCATCGCTCGCCTGATGGATGAGGCGGCACGCGACACCCGAGTTACTCTCATCACGGGTGACCTCGGATTCGGCGTTCTCGACAGATTTGCCGCGCAGTATCCAGATCGGTTTATCAACGCTGGTGTCGCCGAGCAGAACATGACCGGGCTCGCGACCGGTCTTGCGCTCGAAGGGCGAGTGGTCTGCACGTACTCCATCGCGAACTTCCCGACCCTGCGCTGCCTGGAGCAGATCCGCAACGACGCGGCGTACCACGATGCCAACGTGAAAGTGGTGGCGATAGGTGGTGGCTTCAGTTACGGCGCCCTGGGAATGTCACACCACGCGACTGAAGATCTTGCAATCCTGCGCGCCCTGCCGCAGGTCACGGTGTTCAGCCCCTGCGACGACTGGGAAACTGCTGAGGCGACGTCTGCAATGCTGCGAACTCCCGGCGTCTGCTACCTGCGATTGGACAAGTCCACCGCCGGCAACACCGGCAAGGCGGGAGAGCGGTTTGTCGTAGGCAAGGCCCGCCGCCTGAGGGAAGGGAGCGATCTCACGCTGATCGCGACTGGAGGTGTAATGGAAGAAGTCCTCGCCGCCGCTGAGCGTCTTGACGGCGATGGAATTGCGTCGCGAGTCCTCAGTGTTCACACGTTGAAGCCCTTCGATCGAGACGAGGTGCTGGCAGCAGCACATGAGACCGGTGGCATCGTGACGATTGAGGAGCACGTGCTCGAGGGAGGTTTGGGTTCGGCGGTTGCGGAGGCGTGCCTCGATGGAGGGGTGAGCCCTAAGCGATTTCGCCGGCTGGCCATTCGTGGGGGGTTCACGTCGATCGTGGGATCGCAGGCGTTTCTAAGAGCACAGCATGGGCTGGAGGCCAAGTCAATCGTTTCGGCGGCAACTGGCCTGCTCTCTCAGCGCGGCGATTCCTCAGTGACTAGGTGAGCGGACGGCCATGAGCACAACAGGCGCATACGAAGCAGTCATTTCGGCGATCGAAGGCTACTTGCGAGATCAAGGGCGCACGCCGCCGCCGATGTCGCCCGCGACGGAGATAATGCGCGATCTCGAGATAGATTCACTGGGACTCGCTGAGATCGTGATCGCTCTCGAAGAGCGCACGGGACGTGATCCGTTCGTCGACGGCTTCAGGGAATTCAGGACCGTGGCCGAACTCGCGGAGTTGTATGCCTGACCCTGCTCGGGCGCGGCGCTGGGCTGAGCTTGACGCTGAGCAGGCGCGAGCGCTCGCGACGCAGCTCGGGCCGATCGACGAGAAGCTGAGGATCATCGCTCAGGGCAGCCCTCGAGTCCTTCACGCGCTGGCGCTTCACGCCCGCGGCAACGGAGCGACCCTGCTGCTGATTCCAGCGGATGCGACTGCTGAAAAGGTTGAAGAATACGCGCAGCGGATCGGCGCAACCCACATGCTCTCGGAAGCTGAGGGCGAACCGAGACTGCATCGTTTTGCGAAGGAAGCACGCAGCCATTCACATTCCGGCCTTGGCATCCTGACGTCGGGCACCACGGGCGAGCCGAAGCTTGCCTGGCATTCGTGGCAGACGGTGGCGGCGACGGCGGGCCTAGCCTCGGCTCGGCTGCCTCACTCTCGATGGCTCATGGCCTACGCGCCCCACACCTACGCCGCCGTTCAGGTGCTGTTCGCGTCGATCGAATCGAGCGGTTCTATTGTGTATCCCTCAGGAGACCTGAGCGCACTTCACCATGAGATTGTCGAGGCGAACGTTGAAGCGGTCAGCGCCACTCCCACCTGGTGGCGCCGGCTCGTTCTCAGCTGGCCGGCCGATCTCGCTCGACCTGCTCTGAGGCAGGCTACGCTCGGGGGCGAGGCCGCCACCCAGGACGTGCTCGACCTCGTGAGTTCGGTTTTCAGTCCCAGGCGCATCACGCATGTCTATGCCTCCACAGAGGCTGGGGCTGCAATGGCCGTTTCTGACGGGAGAGAGGGTTTTCCAACGACCTGGCTTTCGAAATCCGGCCCCGTCCAGGTAAGAGTCTGTGATGGGCAGCTCGAGATTCGTTCGCAGTGGGCGATGCGTGGCTACGATGCGTCGCGAGCTGCGTTCGATGACGAGGGATGGTACCGAACTCCCGATCTGGCTGAGATTCGGGGAGACCGGATCCTCGTCACGGGTCGCACTGACGGCGTCATCAATGTTGGAGGTCGAAAGCTGATTCCGGAGCAGGTAGAGTCCGCGCTCAGGACAGTGTCTGGGATTCTGGATGCCGTTGTCTACGCGAAGCGAAGCCCGATCACGGGGTACGTGCTCGCAGCCGACGTGATTCTGGACAATGAAGATCGGCGGGACGGCCCAGCCGTTCGCAACGCGATTCGAGCGGTAATCGATCCAAGCTTGGTTCCGTCCGTTGTTCGAGTCGTGGACTCGATCGCCTCGGCTCCTTCCGGCAAGAAGATGAGGATCGGATGAACCGACATGTCATTATTTCGGGCGGCGTGAAGGGGCTTGGTCTTGAGCTCACTCGTCGAATGCTTTCGGACGGCTACAGGGTCTCGTCGTTCGGACGAACGGCCTCGCCGGCAGTTGATGAGCTGGGTGCGACTTTTCCTGGCCAGTTTCGATTCAAGACGGCCGATATCGCGGAGCCCGACCAACTACGCGGCGCCGTGGAGGCGCTCGCGGGGGAGTTCGGCCCGCCGTGGGCGGTCGTGAACAACTCGGCAGTTGCTGTCGATGGCGTGCTCGCAACGCTTCCCGAAGTGGAGATCGACCGCATGCTGAACGTGAACCTCTCAGGCACAATCCGGCTGGCGCGTCACGCGGTGCGTCTCATGCTGCGATCGCGAGCAGATGGAGGACGGATCGTCAACATCAGCTCGATCGTGGGAACGCGCGGCTATAATGGGCTCGCGGTATACTCGGCCACCAAGGCGGGGCTGGACGGCTTCACCCGCTCGCTGGCACGCGAAGTAGGACGTCGGGGGATAACCGTGAACTCAATTGCACCCGGATACATGAAGACTGACATGTCAGCGGGACTCGGAGGGGGACAGTTGGATCAGATCGTCCGAAGAACGCCCCTTGGACGGCTCGCCGAGCCTCGCGACGTCGCCGGACTACTCTCGTTCCTGCTCTCGGACGATGCAGCGTTCATCACGGCGCAAACCATCCTCGTGGATGGCGGTATTTCCAACTAGGCAACCGACATGGGCGCGCAGGGACTCGAACCCCGGACCTCTGCTGTGTGAAAGCAGCGCTCTAACCAGCTGAGCTACGCGCCCGACACGAGCGGATAAACGTAATCCGGCTACCGCCTTGGCTACAGTGGGCCCTGATGGATTCGAACCATCGCACTCTCGATTATGAGTCGATTGCTCTACCGCTGAGCTAAGGGCCCCGGCACTGCAATCTCAATAATAGGCATTCAGGATGAAAATGTCCGAATTCGGACTACATGCCGGGAACCCGTAACGTCTTGGGGCATAACACCGTCCGTCTATTGACAACCTGAACAGGGGTACCGACATTCGATGGCATCCCTGCCAGCGGGTCTATAGTGGGCGATGTGCTCACTGTGGGCGCATGAAAACGCAGTATTTCAACTCGCCACGGAGTCAAAGAATGACGCGCACGAAGTTGCTCACCCTTGGCCTGGCAGCGGTGGCCTTTGCGGGCACTGCCATGGCTCAGCAGGATCCGGAGGCAATGCGCCGCCGGTTCATGCTCAACATTCCGGCGAACGCACCCACGTCCACGGGCGGCGGACTCACCGACCTATTCCGTGGCGCACCGGGAACGAATACGGGTACACCTCTCGCATTCGGCGCCCAGATGGGCGACATCTTCGTCGGCGGCGGGTTCCAGAGCGAGACGCGCGGCATCAAGCTCGCGAACGGCAATTTCACCGAGGGCGGCGACAGCGACGGTTCGGTGTCGCTCGGCTTCGGCCTTGGCAACTCGACCGAAGCAATCAGCCTTACCACGGTCATTACGTCGCTCTCCACGTTCCGCTCAGGGTTCGGGAATCGCACCGCGTTCTCGTTCGCGCTATCGCGAAACATCAGCCCGACGCTGGCCTTCGGCGTGGGTGTGGAAAACGCCTTCATCTCTGGTGGCGGCAAGACCGACGGAACGGACTCCTGGTATGGCGTGGTGTCGAAGGTGATCCAGAACCCGGGTGGGAGTGAGTTCCTCAAGGCCCTCACGCTCTCGGGCGGTGTCGGAAACGGCCGGTTCCGGATGATCGACGACGTGAACAGCGGAAACGAGACGGTCAACGTCTTCGCTTCGGCCGCGGCGCTCCTTCACGAGCAGTTCTCCGTGATCACCGACTGGACGGGCCAGGACCTGAACATCGGCGCCTCGTTCGTGCCGTTCAAGAAATTCCCCTTCTCGATCACGCCGGCGCTCGTCGACGTGCTCGGGATCGCCAACGGCTCGCCGCGCTTCACGCTCGGCGCCGGCATCGGAATGCACTTCTAAAATCGGATCAGGCTGATCATCCGGATCAGGCTGATAGAATCGCGAGCAGAGACATCCTCGATCACCATTCAGGACCAGAGGCAATAACTCAATGAAGAACATCCTCAGGATTGGCGCTGCCGCTCTCGCCTTCGCGGCGCCGGCAATGGCGCAGACGGGCTCGGGCTCGGACGTCAGCGGCCCCCCGCCGGGTGCGACCGTCACGTTCGCTCCGCTCCCCACTCCGACCACGCCATCGGGCGGCGGCACTACGGGTGGGACGTCGGGCCTCGGTACCGCTGGAGCCGCGGCCGTCACTGGCATCGGCAACAGCTTCACGTCGGGCGGTAGCGTGACATCGCCGACGACGAATGCTCCGATCCCCGCAGCGGCTCTGGCCAGCGTCGGGACGATCATCTCCGGCGGTAACGGTCAGGCTGCGGCGGTGGCATCGGTTGGTGCTTCGCTGACCGCAGCCGGCGCGCCAGCCGGTGTGACGGCTCAGCTCACGCAGGCGCTCGCCGCCCTCGCGGGCGCGACGCCGGGTTCGGCGCCGGGCCTCATTATCAGCGCGGCGCAGGCGTTCAATAACTTTGTTGCGAATGCGCCGGCGAGCTTCTTCGCCTCGAACAACCTGCCGGCGCAGTTCCTGGCCGTGCATGCGGCGCTGACGCCGATGGTTGCCGCGATCCGGTAATCGGATCGGACATATCGAGTAGATCGGTCGAAAACAGGGAAGGGCCCGGGAGAGATCCCGGGCCCTTCCCTGTTTTCGCCTAGCGAAGTGCCGCGCGAAAACCGATGACGCCAGCCAGGCCGAGTGCATTGCCAGCCGCGATGGTTCCCGCCGAGGCGATTGCTCCGATTATGAGAGACCCGCGCGCGGCGCGAAACTCTGTAGTTAGTCGTGCAGTGCCGCCAACGCGAACATTGCCCGCTCTCGCGAACTCGTTCGTGCAGGCACCCGAGTACCCGATCTCATCCGCATCAAAATCGCCACCGTGGGTGCATCCGACTGAGTAGGCGAGCACAGGCCCCAGCGCCGCTGAAATATGGGCACCGCCTCCTGCGTACAACGGCCACTCGCCCATGACGCTCATCTCGATTGAGTTCTCTTTCACATTTGCCCCGTCACCTGTCGGGCCTTCGTGCGCCGTGAGCTGCGCATAGCCGAGGCCAAATTCCACCCTGCGTTCGCTCCCATCGATTGACTTGCTGAGCGCCGCGCCAAGCCGCGCCCCTCCCAGCAGATGCCCGCGCTCCTTCCTGAATCCAGCACCCACGTTTCCCGATATCTCCCAGTGGCTCGACGGGGCCTGAGCTGCGGCGAGGGAGCTACTGAGTGCAATGAGAAGTCCGAATCGAGTCATCGTAGTAGGCGATTGGCTGATAAAGGAACGCTTGTTGTGACCGGCGGTTACTGACTAGGGCAGCAACTAGTCTATAGATGAAGCTGGACGAACCCCCGGGTAAGGCAAGCGCATGTCCGCAAGCAATCGAATCGCCCTGATATTACTCGCCGCGGTGGCCGCATCGCCTGCCGCCGCCCAAGGCGACCGCCGCGTCACGCCCTCCTACGCGCCCACGCTGACCTTCGGGACGGGGCTGGTCTCGATTCCGGTGGCGTGGATCTCTCCGGCCAGCGGCGACCTCTTCTCGTCGATGTCGCTGCGCAACCTCGGCCCCGGACCTTCGGCGAGTGTGGCCGACGACGGATCGTGGGACGCGACGCAGACCCTGGATGCCCATATCGGAAAGCGCTTCTCGGTGGGCCTCTCGCTCTACGGCACCCGGCACCAGCAGTTCGGGTTCTCGGGCCAGTGGCTCGCGCTTGAGCAGCCCGAGAATGGACCTGCATGGTTGCCTTCAATCGCCCTTGGCGTGCGGAACCTGGGCTCGAGCAAGTATCAGGATCGATTCGTCACGGGCAAGCGTCGCGCCCTGGATGTCTATGGCGACACGGGTGCTATCGGCCAGCGTGGCGTGATCAACGGCTCGCCGACCTTCTATGGCGTGGCCACGCGGGAGTTCGCCGTGGGCGCGCGCAACACCGCGTCGTTCTCCCTGGGGTGGGGCAACGGGCTCTTCAAGGAAGACGGCGGGCTCGACACGGTCTACAACAAGAAAGGGACCATCGTGCCGGGCCTCTTCTTCGGCGGGCGGTTCGTCGTGCCCTTTGGTAACAACTCGCACCTCGCACTGATGGGCGACAACAACGGCTTCGACTGGAACGTGGGCGCCAATGCGACCTTCGGCTTCCTCTCACTCGGCGTGTACATGACCGAGGTGGAAGCCAAGATCGGCAAGGGTCCGGGAACGTACACCGGAAAGCTCGCCAACTACTCGAAGGTGGCCTTCAACGTGGGCTACAACGCGAGCCTGCCGGGAATCTTCCTTGGCTCGCGGCAGCGCGCCGAGGCCGCCGACGCACAGCTCGAACTCCGCCGGCTCGCGCAGGAAGTGGCGCAGCGCCGGGCCACGACTCGCGCGCTCGTTGCCGCCCTGGCCAAGGCGGCCACCGCGGCCGACGCGGCGACAAAGGGACAGCAGACTGCGCTCGAAAAGCAGCTCGAAGCCGAGCGGCTGGCACTGAAAGCCGCGGCTGACCGCCTTGAAGCCCTTCAGAAGAAGCCCCCGGAGCCCCGATGAAAAAGCTCCTGATCCTCGGACTGATTCCAGCCGCGCTCTCCGCCCAGCGGCCAAATTTCGGCTCGACGCTGTTCTGGGAGAGCGGATTGATCAACGCTCCCACGGCCTACGTCTCGCCGCTCTCCGGCGACCTGACGATGAACCTCACGCGCCTCTCGCTCGACAGCGTTTCGCTGCCGGCCTCGAATGCCAAAGGCGCGTCGTACAACGTCTCGTTCTCGGGATCGATGTTCGGCAAGCTGGAGCTGGGCCTCTCGGTCTTTTCGGGCGACCTGAAGTTCGGCGGCTTCGGCAAGCTGATGCTCTGGGACCAGGTCGACGGCATGTGGCGCAAAGGCCTCGCGCACTATGCACCTTCCGTAGCGATCGGCGTGCGGAACGTCGGCACCAACAAGACGCTGAACCGCCTCGCCATGACGGGCGGCCCCGGCAACCTGAATTCGCAGATGTCGTTCTATGGCGTCGCCACGCGCACGATGGTGATGGCCGCCGGCGAGAACAACATGCGGCCGCGTTCGCAGCTCTCCGTCACGGGAGGCTATGGCAACGGCCTCTTCTCCGACGATGCGGGGCTGGGTGAGGCGTACTCCAAGGGCGGTACGGGCGGCGTGTTTGGCGGCGTGGCCTTCGACATGGCGACAGGGCCGTACAGCACCCTGTCCCTGATCGCCGAGCATGATGCGTGGGGCGTGAATGTCGGCGGACGATACGACTGGCGCGGCATCCGCTTTTCGCTCTTCGGCACCGAACTGGGCGGCAAGTCGGCGACCGGCGGAGCGAACGGCAACTACACGGGCACAAAGATCGCCGCGACGATCGGCTGGCAGACGAACATCTTCGCGCTGCAGCGCGGTAACCGCCTCGAAACGCAGACGCAGAAGCTGGAAGAGCAGCAGGGCGGACTGGAGCGCCAGGTGCGCCTGTCGCAGCAGATGATCGACGTGATCGAGGGCCAGATCGATGCGCTGAAGGTGATCACGACGCAGGAGAAAAACGCGGAACGAGCGGAGCTCGAACGGCGTCTAAGGGATGAACAGGAAGCGCTTCGCCGCCTGCAGGAGCTGATCAAGCAGCGGGAAGCAGCGAAGAGACCACCTGACTACAGGTAGAGGTAGAGGTAGAGGTGGAGGTAGGGGTAGAGGTTGGGTTGGAGGTTGGAGGTTGAGGTTGAGATGACTACGAAAGACATACAAACATTGAAAACCAAACTGACATTCCTTGTCGTTACCGCGATTCTGGCGCTGAGCTCCATCGCTCAGGCTCAGGCTGCGCCAAAGACGCTCGCCGATTCCCTCGAGGCCGCGCGCAGGCAGCGCCTGGCGCTCGAGGCGACGCTGGAGAAGTCGCTGGCCGCCGGCGTGGCCGAACGGGCCAAGAACCTGGCAATGAGCACTGAGGCGGGGGCGCTGCAGCGGCTGGAGACGCTGCTGGATTCGGCGCAGGGCCGGCTGCTCGCCCAGCGCGACCGCATTCGTGGCCTGAAGGACGTCACGACCCAGACGGATAAGGCGATGCTCGTGATCCTGCTGCGCGCCGATGCACTTCCCGAAGGGGAGGTGAGCGCGGTGTTCATGCTCGACGGATTTCAGCAGAAGCTCCTGACCGTCACGCCCGACAAGGCGAAGGCGTTTCTCGCAGGGGCGTCGGATGAACTCTACCGCGGCGAGGTGACACCGCAGGAACACAAGATCGTCGTGAGCATCGCGGCGCGAGGGCTCTCGGTTTCGGAAGCGGTCACGATGCCGATGGCGCTTGGCGAGATCAGGTATGTGGAGTTCGCCGTCAAGAACGGAAAGCTGGTGCCGACGACGTGGACGTCGCGGTCGAGTGCACCGTGAGGACAAATAGAGGTAGGGGTAGGGGTAGAGGTAGAGGTTGAGGTTGAGGAATAGGCGTCTGTTAACAGGCCGCGCGACCGCCCCGGTGTTACGGGCGGTTTTGCTCGTTTGTGCGACCGCTTCCGCCGCACGTTCGGGTTCTGCTCAGGCGGCGCCGGATTCGGTTTCGGTGCTGACTCAGGGCGCATGGGCGCAGTACAACCGTAAGGCCTATGACTCGGCGGCGGTGGGATTTGCCAGGGCGGCGGATGCGGCGCCCTCGGCGCTGGAGAGATGGGAGCTGCGACTGCTTGCTGCGCAAGCTCGACTGGAGGCGTGCTCAACCGCCGCGAGCTGCCAGCCGTCGGCCACAGCGTTCGAGATCGTACGAGATTCGAGTCGCGCGATGTCCGCCGCGATCGAGAGTCGAATGGCAGCGGGGGCACCCCTGTCGCTGGCTCGCGCGGCCGCATCGCATCGCGGGATCGGCGTGCTGTGGGCCGGGGATGCGCTGGATGGACGGCTGGTCATCGCCGATTCCGCCGGGGCGCAGCGGACCGTGAGGCGCGCGGAACTTCACGATGCGCTCAACAGCATGGGCGCGGGCGCCAGCGACGCGGTCGCCCGGGCTCTCGTCTGGACACTGGGTGGCGAGCACGAGGCCGCCGTGCGCGCCCTCGTCGATTCGCTCACCGCGGCCGACGGGCGCGTGGCGCGCGCGAACTCGATCGTCGCGGCGCTCAAGGCGGGGAAGCAGCCGCGCCTGGCGGGAGCGGCGCAGTTCGTGCGAACCGTTCGAGGTTATGACGACAGTCTCAAGGTCGCCGAGGCCGAGCTCAAGTCCTACACCGATGCCGTGGCCCAGCGGGATTCATCGATCAACGCGACGCTCACCGAATACCGGAACCTGATCCTCAGCAAGATCAACGACGCCAAGACGCTCGCGGCGTCGAATCTCGCCCTCGCCGACAGCCTCGCCGCCGGCGCGCGGAGCACGAGCGACCTGGCCACGCGATTCGTCGAGGGCGAACAGGCCGCGGCGAAATCATACGTCGAGGTCGCCGACGCGGCCGCGGGCGCGCTCGCGCGGGGAATGCTGCGGCTCGACATCGTCCTCAAGCGCGACACGGTGCACCAGAAGCACTACAAGCTGCAGCAGGCCCTCCGCGAGGCTCGTGCGCAGTACGACACGTCGCTCGCCGCCGCGATCGCCGCCGAGAATGCCCTGACGGCGATCATCGATCGCGAGATCGCGGACGCGGAGGCGCGGCTTTCCACGGAGACTTCCGCCCAGGCCGCGATTCTGGATCGTGCGGGGACATCGGCTGGATTGATGCTGGCGTCGAGGGTTCCGGCGCTGAAGGCTCGGCTCGATTCGATCGCCGTTGGCGCTTCCTTTGGCTTGGCGCATACGCTGTTTCTGGCGGCATTCGAAATCGATACCGTTCGTGCCGTCGCGAGCGAGGTGCTGAATCGACGCTCCTCGGCGCTAGCGCAATTAGCGGAGGCCTTAGGCCCGCCGCGAACAGAATTACGGCAGGCGGAGGATCCGGCGGGTGCGATGCGCGCCCAGCTCGTCCTCGAGCTTGCTGAGCTTTTGACGCGCAAGGCCGACGCGGACTTCGCGGCGTCGCAGCGGTCGGGGGCGGCGATGGAGCGGCCCGACTACTCTCAGGCGATTGCGCGGTATGACGAACTGCTGAAGCTCTTCCCGTCCGATGCGCGCGCCGACGCGGCAGCGTACACGCTGGGGACGCTGGCGTTCACGTCGCAGCGCTACGACGAGGCGGAGAAGGCCTTCGCGATCGTGATGACGAAGGAAGGGTCGCCCTACCGCGCCGATGCGTTCTTCCGGAATGGCGACGCGCGGTTCGAGGCGGCGGCCAAGCTGGCGGGCGAGGCGCGCAAGACGGGCTTCGCGGGGGCGGCGGCGGCATACGACCGCACGATTTCGCTAGCGCCGGCGCAGGGTGATCTCTATTTCCTCGCGCTCTACAAGCTGGGCTGGTCGAACTACATGCAGGCCGGGCAGCAGGATTCCGATGAGTATCGTCGCGCGGTGGACATCTTCGCGCGGCTCGTGCGCGAGGTGGACCAGCTGCCCCCCGAGCGGCAGACGCGGCTCGCGCTGCGGCAGGAAGGCATCGACTACCTCGCCATCGCGATCACGCAGCTGGGCGGGCCCGAGGAGGCGGTGCGCTATATCGGGACCATTCCCGACCTCGGCACACGCATGCTCGTGTTGCGCCGCGTTGCGCACGCGCTGCGCGACCAGGGTGAGTTCACCAGCGCGGTGATCGCCTTCCGCGGCGCGATGGCGCAGGCGCCGACGCATGCGAACGTGCTCGAGTCGCGCACGGAGCTGATCGATCTCTATCAGTCGCGAATGATCGAGCCCGTTAAGGCGCAGGAAGCGCGGATGGAGCTGATTGACTCGCTGACGGCGGAATCGGCCTGGGGCAAGGCGAACGCGGCGAGAGCCGAGGAACTGAAGACGCTGAGAGAGAAGACCCTGCGTGAGGCCGGCTCATATGCACTGACCCGCGCGCGGTCGTTGACCCCATCAGTTGCAGTTACGAAGCCAACGGCGGGCGTAGCTGGGCGGAATCGCGCCCAGACGCAATCGGCCGTGACCAACCCCGTCGCACCCTCCGCGTCTGCGCCAATTGCCGTTGCAGTTGGGACCACACCAGAAGCCCAGGCCGCCTACGCCAACGCAGCTGCGTTGTTCGCCAAGTACATGACCGAGTTCAGCACGTCCGACAGCGCGCAACGCGTGAGCGCACTCGAAGCAGATGCCCGGTTCGGGGCGCGAGACTGGTTTGCGTCAGGCGTCGCTTATTCGCGCACAGCCGTGAAATACAACTCCGATCCGGCTCTTACTGCGGCTGCCCGACGGAACAGTGTGGTGGCATTCGACAGTGCGCTCTCAGCGGTCTCGGCCAATTCTCAACGGAGCGTTTCGGCGCCCGCAGATGGTTCACCTGCACGGATTGCGTTGGACTCGCTGATAACGGCAACTGAACGGTTTACCGCGAGCGCCACTCCGGACGAGGCGCGCGGCGCGTTGATCTCGCTGGGGCGCCGGGCCTCCCAGCTTGAGCGATGGGAAGTCGTCGCGGTGACGTTCGCGAAGGTCGCGGACCAGTACCCGGCGGACCCGATCGCCCCTGAAGCCCGCAAGTTCGTCGGCGATGCGCTCTACAAGCAGGGGAAGTACGCTGCCGCCCAGGTGGAATGGAAGAAGGCGCAGGAAGCCGCCACGGCGAAGGGCCGCAAGGCGCTGTCGGATTCGATCGTGAATGTCCGCGTTGCGGCCGCTGCTCAGGCTGCCGATTCGCTGACCAAGGCCGGGAACTTCACCGGCGCGGCCGATTCGGTGCTCACCGCGATCTCGGTCGACATCAACGATCCGGCGCGCGCGGCTGACCTGCTGCGCAACGCGATCGAGGTGCATCTCGACGCCGACAGCAGCCTCCGCGCGAAGGGCGACGTCGCCGGCGCGAATGCGGCTCGCCTGCGAGCGATCTCGGCCATCGAAACGCTGAATGCTCGCTTCCCGGCCTATCAACACACGATGACGTACAACTCGCTGCGCGCGAAGCTCCTCGCGGATGCCGGCAAGC
>JADMIO011301981.1_pt1 | contig 34389 bp, 23 predicted proteins | sample 8958161 | NCBI WGS metagenome assembly JADMIO01 (sample SAMN16585339, study PRJNA669376) | soil metagenome | isolation source: Crop rotation soil | place: USA: Cullars Rotation, Alabama | collected 2011
CCGGCGGTTGTCGTCACCGCCGCGGCGATCCCACGCTTTTGCAAAAACTCCACGGTCGTTGAATCGAAATCCTGGGGACGGCCGTTGGGATAGGCAAAAAACCTGCAAGGCTGCCCTGTCAGCCGCTCCACCGAATCCGCCGAACCTGAAATTTCACTCGATTGCTGCTCCCGCGACAACGAACTCAAAATCGGATGAGTCACTGTGTGGGCGCCGAACTCCACCAGTCCCGACTGAAGCATTTCGCGGATCGAACCGGAATTCAGGATGCGGAAGGGCGATTCCAGCTTGAACTCAACCACCGGATCGACCGCCAGCTCTGCGTAAATCCTCTGCAGGAGCGAACCAATTTCCGCTGCGGGGTGCTCCTTGATCGAAGCCTGCAGACGGGCAGAAGCATTGGCTTTGGCGCCAGCCCCCGACAAATCCAGCTCCTCGTTTTCCCAGCGTATGCTTGTTTTCCGGGTGCGCGCCAACGCGTCGATGATGTGACAAAACCAGATGCTGTCGGCGGTATCCACAAAACCGGTAGTCAGGAAAATCGTCGCCGGAACACCGTGCTTCTTCAGGATCGGAAACGCCACGTCAAAATTATTCTGATAGCCGTCGTCGAATGTAATCACCGCGGTGGGTTTCTCGACTCGACCCTGTCGCAGCAACTCGACGGCGGACGACATCGGCACCACCGAGAAATGCCGGCTGAGGTATTCGATTTGCCGCGTGAAAGAATCCTCGCTCAGAAAACACCAGTCGCTAACCGGAAGCGGGTCCCGCACCACAGCGTGATACATCAAGATGGTCAGCCCATGGCGGTGGAAGCGAGAGTGCAAAACACGGTGAAGACCAGTAGCGGAGACCAGCGAAGCTCCCAGGGATTTCACGGAATTCACCATGCGGCAGAATCAATCATCCGGAAAGATGTAACCAAGACTACCGCGTTACCGACAGTTCCTCTTGCGGACGCAAGGCTGGAGCGGATTGATTATTTCCCACCATGCCGTCGAGCACCTGAGCGAACCGCCGCGCCATTTCCTGTTGGGTATAAGCCTTCACTTCCGACTCTACTGCGTCGTAGGCTACTCGTCCGGTGCTCTTGTACTGAGCGTAGGCGGTCGCCAGCACGCTGCACAGCTGCTCTTTTGACAGGGCATGCACCCCGGACCGGGTTTCGTCCAAGACTTCTGACATCACGCCGCGGTATCCGCTTACCGCCAGAATCGGACGCTTGGAGCCCAGGTACTCAAACAATTTGCCGGTATGCTGGCCGCGCTCGTTGGGATCGTGCCATCCCAACAACAGGAGCATTTGCGACTCGGCTTGCCGCCGCAACGCTTCTCCGCGCTTGACCATGGCGTTAATCTTCACCACGTCTTCCAAACCATATTTGCGCACAATTTCAATCAGCCACGGCTCCGGCGGACCATAGAACCGCACTTCGACATCCGAGCGGACCATGGTTCCAGCCTGGATCAATTCGGAGAGCGCTTCCAGTAAAGGAGTAGGATCGCGCTTTCCTTCATAGAGCAGCCCGGTATAGGTGATCGAGAAAGGCTTTGTGAGTGGAACCGGCAGAAAGTTGAAATCGTCGGGATCGAAGGCGTTGGTGATCCACTGCACCTTGGTCTTCGGCGCCCTCTGCTGGAGGCGTTCGGCCCACGGACCGGAAACTGTTACTACCGCGTCCGCCTGATCAAGGATGCGAGCTTCCAGCCGCCGGTCGAAGAAATGAAAGAGCGAGTTTTCGCCGTCGTTCCTCGCCGAGGTATCCTGGCTCCACAGATCGCGAAAATCAGCCAGCCATGGAACTCCCAGCATTTGCTTGGCCTGGGCGCCGATCAGATTGCAGGTAATGGGAGGCGAGGTGGTAAGAATCGCGTCGATAGAGGTGCGCTCCTTCAGCTCGGCGATGGCCTCCATGGCGAAGTTCGTCCAACCTTTGGTGACATCGGGAAAGAGCAAAAGAGGCTTGAGCCACTTCATCACCCGGGTATGAGGAAGCACCCGGTTGGGAGTTTTGGCTTTGGGCAAATGAAGCTGCTGGTGCAGGCTGCGCTTGGAATCGAAACCCAGTCGCGCTTTCCACTGGACCAGCACATCCTGATAGTCGGTCTCGATAATCTCCACCGCTGGACGCGGACCCTCGGGCAAACGCGGAGTCAACACGATAGGTTCCCACCCGTAACGGGGCAGATGCTTGGCCAGGCCCATGGGACGAAGCGAGCCAATGGCGGGACGGGGAGGAAAATGATACGTAACGATAAGAACTTTTCGCATAGCTGCTTTAATCTCTGATTCCGGTTAGCGGGTGAAGATTGGGTCGCTGAGAACAGTTTCGACGGTCGAAAGTTTCGGCTTCGCTGGAGTCTGCGACGACGCGGCCTGCTCTTTTTGGGCGCGCGCGACCAGAGCACACAAAATCAGCAGGAACCAAATAAACTTGCTGAACAGCAGGTCGAGAAAGAATCCAGCGCCCAGAACGGCCACCAGCGCCGCTTCGCAGGAAACCACGAGCACGGCGGGTGCGCGAGCCTTGCCCAGTGCGCCGCGCAGCATGCGGAACTGGTAAAACACAGCCACCAGGAACAACGCCAGGCCAATCGCGCCTTGTTCGGCGAGGATATTCAGATAAGTGTTGTGAGAATCGCGCTGGTAGCCCTGAAATTTAGGTCCGGCTCCGGCATAGGCGTCATACGCGACGGGGAAATTGCTGAGCCCCACTCCCAAAATGGAATGGTGCTTGATCATCTGACTACCGGCGGCCCAGATATTGGTGCGGCCCGTCCCAGTCGCGAGGGCTTCCGGCTGCAATCTCTTCCACAAAGCAGGCGGCGCAAACGGTGTTAACGCGAGCAACACTACGACAATCACAGCCACGGTACGGGCTTTGATTCCCAGCCGGTACACGAAAACTCCAGCCATCAGGATCATTGCGACCAGGGCGCCACGCGACATGGTGAGAAAAATCGCCACCGACGCGAAAAAAATGGTGAGCGCCATCAAGCTCTTCAGCAACAAGGCCCGGGTGTTTCTGAACATGCCGACCGCCAGAGCAAGCGGGACCATCAGCATCGCCGCAAAATAATTCGGATCAGCCTCGCTGGTATCGAGCGATAACGATGCTCTGCCTGTATTTGCCCAGGAACTTCCGCTGATGAACGCCCATGACGCCCACAGGGCAGCCGCCAAGCCACCGATCACCGTCAGAGTGATGATCATGTTGAGCTGTTTCTTGGTGACCCGAGTATGGGCAGCCACTAAATAAAGAATCAGCAAGGACCAGGCCATGGGCAACCGCTTCAGCGATACGTTTTCATCTACCGCCCACAGCGTGGTGATCGATCCCCAAACGATCAGCAGGATCCAGAGCCGGGTCGCTACCGGAGCGGAATCCCGAACCCCGGAAATGATTCTGGCAGCCAGCAAACCACCGGCCGCAACCGAGACGAACCAGGTCACCGTGGTGGTGCCCGAACCGCTCTTGACCGCCACCAGGATCGAATCGAAGGGAAAAACCAACGCGATCGAACCCAAAGCGACTTCTACCGGATACTTCAGGGCCAGGGGAATGGCAATGAGCGCCGCCACGTATACCAGCTTTTCGTTCCCCAGGCTGATGGCAATCCCTACAATCAGCGCTACCGCGGCCACCAGTGCAACCAACGAAAAGCCCGATAACCAGCTGTAGTCGTTGCCATTCATTCGGTTTGTGGATTCGATAGACATATAAGATTCAAAAACGCAAAGTTGCAACGAACTGCCGCTTTTGGCGCTAATTGAGTGCGGCGCCAAATCGATTATTCGCGTTTCCTAAGCGGCGCAGTTTTGGTTATCCTCGGACAGCGACCATCCATTTTAACGCAGCGGCTTATTCCCCACCTGTTCTTCAGGGGTAACCGAGGTAACTCCATTGCGACTCGCGCATGCCAGCAACGCCGGGATTTCTGAACAAACCGTCCGCTTGCCGGGTGGGCGTGTGCGGATGTCGCTCTTTTGGTGGACCGTCATATACAGCCTCACCACTTATTTCACCCAGGCTGCCTTTTATGGCGATAGCCGCGCCTACACAGGCTCGATTCTGGACTTCACCCACGGCCAGCCCTACCAGTTCTGGCAGGACAACGCGTTTTGGGAGTTCGGCCACCTGCTATGGCGTCCGCTGGGCTGGCTTACATACAAAATTGTTCATCCGCTTACGTCGCGCCTGCTGGCTCCGGAACCGCGGGTGAACATTGCGATCGGCTTATTTGGATTGAGCTGGGTCGCCGGCCTCGCCAGCGTTCTACTTCTCCGACTAATACTGCGGAGGATTGGGGTTCGACCCTGGGCCGCCAACCTCTCAACCCTGGCTTTTCTGTTCTCCCAGGGATTTCTTAACTTTTCTCAGACCGGAGTTCCGTATATTCCCGGCCTGTGCCTGATTTTGGTGAGCATTTATATGCTGATCGCCAGTACTGATGTTTCACCGAATCAACTTCCGAATACCCATTCTTCGATCGAGGACGCGCCGAAAACCAATATTCAGCCGGACATGTGGCGGATCAGCCTGATCGCCGGAGGGGCATTCGCCGGTGCTGTATGCCTGTGGTGCCTTTACGCCTTAGCTACTCCTGCGATCGCTCTAACCCCTCTTATATTCGCCGGCGGCTCGGTGAGAAACCGCATGCGTCTTGGCGTACAAACATGCATCATCGCCGGACTGATCACGATCGGGGCTTATGTCGCCGTGGTTGCTCACCTGCACCTTTTCCGATTGCAGGATCTGCTTACCTGGATCTCCACGGCGTCGCACGGCGTCGATCACATTCGAGGCGTTTCCCGGGCAGTGTTTGGCTTCGCGCGATCGTTCGTGAATATGGGACGTGATGGATTGCTCTATAAACGATTCCTGCTGCACGATCCGTACAACCCGGTTTCATTCGTTCAGCTTTTCCGGCTAAGCCTGGGCAAGTTCCTGCTTTTTTATTCGGCGGTGTTGTGTGTGCTGGCCGTGCTGTTCCGGAATCAGGATCGAAAACTACTCTGGGGACTGGCGGCAACAGCTGTACCAGTACTAGGATTCGGCGTTTACTGGCAAGGCGGCGACATGGAGCGCTATCTGGCGATCTACCCTTTTGCGTTTATCGCGCTGGCAGTTTCGCTCGGCAGCCGTCGCACTTCGCCCTGGCTGAAGTCATTCCTGATATTGGTTGTTGGGTTCGCAGTCACAACCAACTGTGTTGCTTTGTCCAACCTCCGCCTGGAGCGGCAGAAGCGAGTCGAACTTGATCGCATTGCACTGTTGCCTTCGCATTTCAAACATGGGAGCCGGGTGGTATTACTTCATCACGAGTTGGAACTCGGCAGCGACCCTCTCCATTCCTCCGCCGACGAGTACGCTTTGCCAACTTATCCCTTGTTGATCCCGGGCACCACCGGGGTGCTCACGTGGCGGCAGGACTTCGCGGCGATGGCTCTTGAGGCGTGGAAAGAGGGCGCCGATGTTTGGATTTCGAACCGTCTGCTGGACGACCGGCCGGCAGCCAGTCTCAGCTGGGTCGAAGGTGAAGACCGGCGCGTTTCCTGGACCGACATTCACACATTTTTCTCGGCCCTTAAGGGAGACGCCTCGGTTGGCGGGTCAGAGGGCTTCGAATTGGTTTCTCCCGCTGCCAGCAACCAACTCTTTCTTCAGAGCGTACTCAGCGGAAAGGCCAATGACGCGGTGGCGATGCGCGAGGACAGCGACTTTTCAAAGTAGATCAGCAGGCATGTTCCAAAGAAGGAATCGCGATTCCCTCCTGATTACATGAGGGTCGCACCGAATATAGCGAATCAGCAGAAAAGTCTGATGTACCTTCGTGATCTTGTTGATTTACGCCCCGGAGCCAAGAATGATTAAGACAGGCCCACGATCTGACGCTTCTGTTGAGTGGCGGTGAAAGGGCGAATCCCCCTAGGGCTCAAGGTGCTCTGTGAAAAAATTTGTACTGCTAACTGGTTGTTTGCTGATTCTAACCCTGGCCGCGTCGGCCCAAGCCAATCAATATTACGTTTCGACTTCAGGCAATAATTCAAATGATGGCTCTCAGGCTCGTCCTTGGCAGACTATCAATAAAGCGATTGCATCATTTACGTCGGGTTCGGGTGGCGCGGTAGTTCACGTCGCCGCCGGCAATTATTCCAATACGTCCGGCAGCAATTGTTTTGGCGTTGCGGTTTGTTTCACCCGCGGCGGCGCTTCACAGTCGGCACGGCTGGTGGTGCAGTGCGATACACCCCAGCAGTGCTTCATCAACACCACCGTGTGGTTTAACGGCTCGAACGTGAACAACATCGACTTCGTGGGCTTTGATGTAGGCAACATGCCGGATGACAGCAACGGGATCTCGACCGCCAATAACGGTACGTCATCCACGTACAACAGCATTCACCTCATCAACAATTACGTTCACGACATCGGCCAAAACGTCACCTACAACGGAATACTCGGCTGCATGGCTGAGGGCATGATCACGCTGGGACCGCCACACGGAGCCAGCTTCCAGCCAACCGACATCCAGGTGATTGGCAACCGTCTGAACAATTTCGGCCGGGTGGGAAATGCGTGCAACAACGCGCAGGGTATTTATCTGGGCGGCGGTGGCGGCAAGATCCAGAACAATATCGTTTCCAACATCGCCAGCGGCGGAATCCAGGTGTATGACCAGCCCTGCAACACCATCATCTCGAACAACGTTGTCTTCCACAATGGAAACGGGATTCGACTTGGCGGTGGCGGCTGCAGCGGTCATAACACGGTCATCAACAACATTATTGTGGACAGCGTGCCCAACTCCGGCAACGGTGTTCTCGGTATCGGGATCCTGGGAAGCTCCGGCAGTGGCGGCAGTTGCCCCATCGGATCCACGCTTTATGGCAACAACATGTTTCACGGCAACGTGTCGGATTTCGGATCGACTGGAACCTGCGAAGTGAAGACCGGCAACATTACCAGTGAAGCACCGACCGCAACCTTCGTTAACTACCGAACGGACGGCAGCGGCGACTACTCCCTGAAAGCGGGCAGCCTGGCTATCGGAGCGGGCACCACGTCCTGCGTGGCAGGAGGGGCGTCACCTTGTGTGCCGACCATCTCCATCGCCGGGCTTCTACGGCCTATGCCCCCGTCTATCGGAGCCAATGAGTTCGGCACCAGCGCTAACCAACCGCCAGACGCTCCGGCAAACCTTACGGCAACGGTGCAGTAGCCTCCGATGCAGTAATGATTGCGTAACGAGGACCAATCACAAACCGATGGCGACGCCCAAGATTTACGGGCATCGCCATCGGTTTTTTGTTTTGCAATCTGAATTCGCGAGGTTAAGAACGAACGATCTCTCGATAGATCTCCATCGTCCGGTTAGCGCAGCTGTCCCATGCCAAAGGGCCGCTACGCAGCGCTCCCAAAGCCTTCTGCATTGCCTGCCTGCGCCCTGGATTGCGCAGCAGCTCGGCCAGGGCGGCAGCCAGGCCATTGATGTCGCCAGGTTCTACCAAACGACCGTGCACGCCATCCTGGATCACTTCGGGTATCCCGCCGATCCCGCTGGCGACGATGGGTTTCTCGAACGCAATCGCCGTCATCAGCACACCGCTCTGATCGATGTCTCGATAGGGCAAAACCACCATCGTTGCTTGATTGAAAAATACGGGAATCTCTTCGTCCGGGACAAAGCGCAAGTGCCAGTCGATGCGACCATTCACTCCCAGAGTCTGGGCCAACTGCTGCAGCTGGGAGGCATCCATTCCGGGCTTGCCTGCTATCACCAGCCGGGTTGAGGCCAACAGATCGGGAGGCAACTGGGCGAATGCCCGGATCAGAATATCGACTCCCTTGTAAACGCGAACGTGGCCAAAGAAGAGTAGCTTCTGTTCCTGCCCTTTTGCGGTATCGGGGACACTGGCAGTGCCCTGATGACACTCCAGTATGCCGTGCGGAACCACGTGAATCTTTTCGGGAGCGCACCAGCCCTGTTCCAGAATTTTTTTCCGGCTGAATTCCGTATGTACGACTACCGCGCTGAAATGCTTGAATACCGACTCGAATCCAAACCCTTGTAAACGCGAAGTCGGCGAACCGTGGAATAACGTGGTGTTGTGCAAGGTCAGAACCAGGGGCGCGACCCTCTCCAACCTGGACAGGTAGAGCTTGTCGATAAACGGCAGAGGCAGCCACTGAAAATGGATGACGTCGGGCTGAACGGTTTCGCACTCGGTGGCAAAGCGCCTCATGCCGAGGAAGTGATCGGCGCCCTTCAAGGCTTTAGCCGCCAGCGACTTGGACCCATAACGCCCGCGGTAGAAGTTTCTCCAGAGAGAAAACGTACGGTCCTGACTCGGCGGAGCGCCGATTCCTCCATCCTGAGCCAGCGTTACCCGGCAGCCGGCTTGGGACAAGGCATCACACAAGGAGTAGTCGTATGCCGCGCTGAACGAAGAAGGATCGACCACCATTACGGAAAGCGAAGAATCGGGCACGCTGACAGGCTCGGTGTATGCCAGAGAAAAGTCAAGGTTGAGGCCTCCGGCCGAAACTTCTTGCTGCAGGAACATCGGCCGAAACATATTTCCGAAGGTAGATCGAAACATAGTTGGGAAGACGGCTTGGGAAACGGATTGAAACAACTAACGTCGCGCCCGTCCGGCCAGTTCGCAGTAGATTCGAATGACCTGCTCGGCGTTGGCATTGGCGGAAAATCGGGTGGAAACGACGGTTAGCGCCGCAAGTGCCAGTCTGCGCCGGAAGTCCGGGTTGCGCAATGCAAGCATGCAGACATTGGCCAGAGCCTTGGGATCTCCGGTGGGAACCAGGATCCCGCTTTGACCATCTTCGATTGCTTCGGGAATGCCTCCGATTGCGCGCGAAACGATCGGCACTTCGAGAGCCATGGCCTCTAGCAAAACCATGGGAAGGCCCTCCTGGTCCGAGGTAATGAGCAGAATGTCCAAAGCCCTGAGCACGTCGTAGGCGTCGTCCCGGTGGCCGAGAAAATGAACCTTGTCTTCGAGGCCGCTCTTGCGGAAGAGATCCTTGAGATACCCTTCCTGGCTGCCGGTACCAGCAAGCACAAATCTGGTTTCAGGAAGCTCCCTGGAGATGTGGGTCGCGGCTTCGTGGAAAATGTCCAGGCGTTTGACTTCCTCGAGACGGGCAACCGCGCCGATCACGGACGCATTCCGCGGAATATTGAGGCGCTCCTTGGCTTCTTCCACGGAGAACGCCGAGGCAATGTGGTCCACATTGATCCCATTACGGACAACGGAAGTCCTTGCGGAATCCAAGTCCGCCTTCAAACTTTCGGCCAGATTGTCACTCACAATAATGCTGCGACTCACCAGGCGCCGGGTCATGAACTGGTCCAGAAAAAGAGCCGTGCGATGTTTTGGCTTGAAGCCGGTGAAAGGGGTGCGGGCTCCATGGAAGGTCCGTACCTGAACCGGAATCCGGCACCATTTTGCCAGCGCGGAGGCGACGATATTTTCCTTATAGCCGTGAGCGTGGATGATCCCGACGCGCTCGCCTGCCAGAAATTCAGCTCCCTGGGAAACAATATGGCGGAGGGAGCCCGCCTGCTCTTTCGCTATGACTTTGACTCGAACTCCGCTATCGCGAAGCTCCTGCGCCAGCCGGCCTTCCTCGAGGACGATGGCGTGCAGTCTGAGGCCGGAAGTGCTGGCCAGGGATTTGAGTAGAGTGGCAACCTGCACTTGCGCTCCAGCCCACACCTGGCCAGTGATGACGTGGCACACCGACAGGGGAGAATGTGGAGCACCCGGTCCAACGTCCACGATTGAGTCCTCGGATCCTGATGGTTTCTGGGGCAGTCGTCCGTGATCATAACCAGTTTCAGAGCCGGTGTCAGGCTGGCTCTGGCGGGCCGTGAGCACGTCGTGCGCGAGTCGGTTGTGAATGAATTGCATTTGTGAATTAAACAGTCTGAAACGCCAGCGGCGCGCTACTTCGTGCCGCGGCCAATATTCATGAAGACCCGGGAGCTGCCGGCCTGATCTTGTCAGCCTGAAAATCAGGAATTACGGAAAAGCGAAACTGGCTGGCGAATTCGCGCCCCGGCCCATTCTTATTTGCCGGAGTTTCCTGCGGTGGAAAAACAGGACGCTGGAAGGTGCTCCGTGGCTCGTGCAATCCACAGAACGGAGCCAGATCAGGCCAGAAGAGACAAGGCGATAGAGCGAACTATGTGGGTGATCGCCATTGCAGATTTAAGTGCAGAGTTACGCTGGTGTAAAGACCGTGAAACAAGGGTGAACTGAAAATGAAGTTGGGGGAGAGCCATTTGGCGAAGACCGTCGAAATATTCGGCGCAGCGTCTTGGCTGCGCAAAATGTTATGCGACGGGCATGGATGAAGATGAAGTTCCAACCGAGCGCGCATTGGTGTGCATCTGCGCGGCGGTTGCTTCACGGCGGAGACCAGTTGCTTCCGCAGTCCGGTGTTCGGTCCGATTAGTATCGGCAGGAGCCAGCCACGACCAGCGAGGTTGCGCCAGAGTTTCGGTGTTCTTTTCCGAACCGTGGGGCAAGGCTACCTCACCGAAGGTGGAGAGCAGCATTTTGAAATCGCTCCAGAAGGTCGCCTTGGAAGCGTAGTCCATGTCCAGGCGCATCTTCCTCGGCAGAATGTTCTGAATGTAGTAGGTTTCCAGTTCCAACTCGGAAATGCGCGGCAGAATCTGTTCTTCGTGCCGGAAGTGAACGGTGGCAGCACCAGTCACACCAGGGCGAATCGAGAGAAAATCGCGCAGCTTCAGGCTGTTGCCAAGCAACCGCCGCATGTGCGGACGGGGCCCGACAATGCTCATATCGCCGCGGATCACATTCCACAATTGCGGAATCTCGTCCAGCTTCCACTTGCGCAGCAGACGTCCCACTCGCGTGATGCGCATATCGCCCGCGCGGGTGAGGTAGATGCCATCGCGCTTTTCATGTTCCATGGTGCGGAACTTGAACATGGGGAAATCCTCCCCGCCCATGCCTACGCGATGTTTGACAAAGAACGCCGGCCCCGGAGAGTCCAGCTTCACCAGCAAGATGATTAGTGGAATCAGCGGAGCAACCGGAATCAGCAGGGCCGTCGCTACCAGAACATCAAAGCAGCGTTTGCGGCGCGAGCGGCACCATGAACTCTGCCGGAAAGATTTAATAACTTCCAGCTGGGGCTCATGAACCTGTCCAATTGTCGACCTCAACGTTTGCGGCATAACTTTCCAAATCCTCCCTCGCATGCGATCAGCGCAGCGAGCTTTCAAAGACACGTCTTCGACTCAGGCCACCAAAAAATCGTTGTCGGGGATGACTACCGACACGGGTGACCATGCGGAACTTCTACGTCAGCAAATTAGGGGGGAGGAGGTGTTGGGTTGACTTACTTTACATCTGGTACCGAATCAGCATAGCCATAACGATAATATTTGTAATCGGTGGTCTCCATGTGAGCCGCATTCAGCACAACCTGGAGAATGGGGGCACCGTGTACTTCAGAAATCAATTCTACGCTACGACGCATCGCTTGGCGAGTGGTAATTCCGGAACGTCCCACCAATATAACGGCGTCGGCCAGGGTTGATAGCGCCCGTCCGTCCACGAAGGGAAGGATAGGAGCCGAGTCAATAACCACGAAGCGGAAGCGTTCCCGCAGGCCTGCAAGAGTATGCTCCATTTTTTCCGAGCACACAAGCTGGCCGAAATTGCCCTTGGAGCGTCCGGCAGGCAGGATGGACAAGTTGCTCATTCCAGGAACCTCGAGCAAGGAACTCTCGAGGGTGGCATCTCCTGACAGAACATCACCTAACCCCTGTCCAGCCGGCAGGCTGAAGGCGTTTGCGACTCTGCCTCTGCGCAAGTCTGCATCCACTAGGCAAGTGTTTGCATGCTGTGCAAGGGCATAAGAAAGGTTCAAAGCTACGGTGGTTTTACCTTCGCCAGGGAAAGCAGAAACGATCAGCAGGGTTTGAGGTGGATTGTTAGGCCACGAAAGCATGATGGAGGCATAGAGCGCCTGCACCGCCTCGCCTTCCGGCGAGTTTGGCCTTTCCAGGAAAAACATGTCGGTGTTGCTGTCTCCCGCGTGGGCCGGCAACGCGCCCACGACTTTGTTGGACCATCCCATTTTCACCGAATGTTTCTCCGATTCGGAGATGAGCGGGATGATGGAAACATTGGCGCTTCCGATCCAGCGGCGAATGTCTTCGGGCGAGCGCAACTTGTTGTCGAATTCTTCGCGGATGAACGCCAGACCGATACCACCCACCAAGGCAGCCAGCAGGCCCACCGCCAGGTTCACCAGGCGGCGCGGGCGAACTGGCTCGTCAGGAACGCGCGCCGGATCGACCACCTGAATATCTACCGACTTCGAAGCCGCCGAAATGCCAGCTTCCTTGATGCGCGCATACAAAGAGTTGTACAGCGCGACGTTGGCTTCGACTTCTTTCTTAAGAGTGGTGTAGCGGGCAACTTTATCGAGTTCCTTGCTGGTCCCCTTCATCTCAGCCGACATCAGGCCTTCGCGGGTCTGCGCGGCGGCGTAGGAGGCTCGCATGGAGTTAACGATCGCTTTTTTCTGCAGGTCCAACTGGGTCTGCAATTCATCCACCTGGCTCTGCAACTTCTTGGCGGTGGGATGATTGGCGCCGTAAACCACCAGGGCCTGCGAAAGGGCTGCGCGATCTTCCGCCAACTTCTGGCTGATCTGCTGCACCACCGCATTGTTGCGTACTTCGATGAGCGAATCCGGATTCTCTGTGTTCTTCAGCTGGGCTTGCAGCTGAATTCTTTCAGTCTGCGCTTGTGTCTGCTGCCGGCTGAGCTCGCCCATGTGCTCGGTGAAGGTGCTCTTGTTGGTGTCGATGTCGGCTACGCCAATCGACTGCTGCATCTGGCCGAGAGCCGCGGTTGAATCGTCCATCTTCTTGCGAATGTCATCGAGCTGGCGAGACAGCCACTCCGACGACTTCATGACGGCATCGTGCCGGGTCTGAAAGCTCTGATCGATGAAAGACTGCACCAGGGTATTGGAAACCTGCGCGGCAAGCTCGGGATCCGAACTGGTGAAGTTGACCAGGATCAAACGGCTGGCAGTGTCACGCTTCACCTTAAGGTTCTCTTTGAAGTTGGACAGCGCATAGCTTTCCGAAGCCGTCATCTGTAAAGAGTCGGCCGTTTTCGCGTTCGGCTCCTTTACCTTGGAGGCGTCAAACTTGGCCATGACAGCGGGATTCTGGTCAAGATGCAGCTTGCGGATGACCGTGACTGCCAGGCTGTCGCCCTGCAGCACCTGCGCCTGGGTTTCCAGGTATTCCGGATCCAGCGCGCCAGCGCCGCCGCTGGTTTCGAGAGAGAATTTTTCGCCCGAGGGGTCGATTTCAATACGCGCCGTGGCTTCATAAGCCGGCCGGGTGAGCAACGTGACGACAATGACCGTCACCATGACGATGGCGGCGAAGAGGGCGGACATTTTCCAGTGCTTCTGGAGAACGCCCATGGTGTGCGACCAATCGAAGCCCTTGTTGTCGTCGAGAACAGGCGAACCCATCGCCAGTTGAGAAGCGGAATTCTCGTCCGCGTCAACTGCGATGCTGGACGGCTTGGGCCGTCCGATCCCTTTACCCGCCTGCCGCATTAGTTCAAAGTTTCTGCTCACGCTAGCCTCCAGGCCCGTAATTCGTTTCTAATTTCGATTCTTGCTGCTGAACTCTTGCAATCCGAACTCCACGTTTTACCTATTGCAAACTCTTCGTCCGATCTTGTTAACGTACGCCGTAGATCGCTACGCCGCTGGCGGTTTGAACGATCGCCTCCAGGGTTCGCATACCGGCGCTCTTGGCGGCGCTGGTGGGGACGAAAATAATGTCTTCCGCCTGCAAGCGCATATCCGGAGCCTTCGAGGACAGCATGTCCTTCAAAGCCAGCGGCAGCTCCTGACGTCCGGTCGGGGTGGTCCGGATCAGCTTCGCATCGTTCAGCTTGGCTGTGCGGTTGGTGCCTTCGGCCATGGCGATTGCCTGCAATACGGTCATATCTGTGCCGTTGTCCATGATCACTCCACTCGGCTTCTTCACATCGCCGACCACGTACACAACGCCGGCGCGCGAAACCACGACTGTGTCGCCCGGGAAGACTTCGATGTTGCTCTTGGCTGACTCGACGGGATCGTTCGACAGCATGACGCTGCGGGGTGACTCCGGGTGTTCGCGGCGGCTGATACTCACTACCCGTCCCGCTTTGGGACCGGTACCGCCCGCCAGTGAAAGCACATCGAACAAGCGCCGTGTGCCGAGGAGCGGATAGACGCCCGGCTTCAGAACTTCACCCATCACCGAAACGCCCTGGGTGGCGTATTCCATGACAAAGATCGAAACCTGGGGCTGAGCGAAGTAGCCGCCCGCCACCAGTTTCTTCGCAATCAGATCCTGCGCCTGGCTGGGGGTCAACCCGGCCACGTGCACTGTGCCGATGAAGTTCAGCGAGACATTTCCATCCTGCCCGACGCGCACTTGCTGGTCGGACTCGGGAGCGCCGAATACGCTCACCTTCAAGAGATCGCCGCCATCAAGGGTCAGTACAGTCTCCCCGGAGCGCGCGGGTGTGGTCACCGTAGCCATTTGAGTAGCGGGCTGGGTTGGCTGCGCCGCAGGGGTGTTTTGAGCCAACGCCGCGGGCGTTGAGCTAAGAATTGACAACAGTAAAAGTGTGAAGCTGTTCCGTCGGATTGTTTCGAATTGCCCCATGATGACCTCGGATCCTGTACTCAGATTATCCCTCAAACTCTGCTGCCGAACTGATTTAATTCCTGCACTCTTGCTTCAACTGCTCTTGCCCGGATGCCAGGAGCGGGATGGGTCAATTCCTTTGTCCAATTCCCGTTCCCGGAATAATTTTCCATGGCTGTACGCCGGAAGGTGACCAACTGGCGGGCTCATTCGGTATTTCTCAATCTTGTAGAGCAGAGTCCGGTAGCTGACTTTCAACAACCGGGCTGCTGCTTTGCGATTCCATCCCGCTTGTTCGAGCGCGCCGGCAATCGCATTGCGCTCGGCTTCACCTTTAACGCTCTGCACCAGCGACTTCAATCCGGCTGATTTTCCGCCGCCCGCCGGACTCTCTTGCAACGTAGTTTCGCCACGATCCGATCCGCGCCGGTCCCAGTTGCGCTGGCCTGCGTTCGACGGCAGGTAAGCGTTCCAGAAAGTCATTTCGCTTTCGCGGCCAAGCGACTCCATGCCCGGTCCGCCATCTCCCATCACCAGGTAGCGCTTGACGAACTTTTCCAGCTCGCTCAAATTCCCCGGCCAGGAGTGCTGCTGGCAGGCTTGCAAAGAGGCGGAGGAAAAGATCCGCGCCGGCAAGCCATAGCGTTTCGAAAGCTGGTTCATGAAGTGGCTCAGCAGCAATGGAATTTCTTCTTTGCGCTGGCGCAACGATGGAACATGAACCGTGAACGAACTCAGGCGGTAGTAAAGGTCTTCGCGCAATTTGCGTCCGGCCAGAGCCTGCTGAATATTCATTCGCGAGGCCGCCAAAATCCGGACATCCACTTCGATGTGGCGCTCGCTGCCCTGGCGGACGAAGTAGCCTTCCCGCAGGACGCGAACCAGCTTGGTCTGCAGACTAAGGGGCATTTCCGTGATTTCGTCAAGAAGCAGCGTGCCGCAATGGCACAATTCCAACCTGCCCGGCTTGATCCGCCCGTTGCCATCGGCCATGCCGAAAAGCTCGCTCTCCAGAGCCTCACCGGGCAAAGTCGAACAATCCAGCTTGAGGAAGCGAAAGCCTCCGCGAAGCGACATCTTGTGAATCATCCGCGCGGCCAGTTCCTTGCCGCTTCCCTGCTCTCCCACGATGAACACCGGAGCGTTCACCTGCGCCAGCAACTCTGCCTGGGCCCGCAGTTTCCGCATGGTGGGGCTGGCGGCAACGAAAAACATTTCCTCGCCGAACTGTTCAATCTCGTCAGCTACGACTTCGCTTTCGGCGCTTTCGATGTGGTTCAGAACGCGTTGGATCGAGGCCTCGAGCTGCTGCGAACTCATGGGGCGGACCAGGTAATCCTGCGCTCCCGAGCGCAGAGCTTCCAGCTTCTGACTGGGATCGTCAAAGTCGGCGATCACCAGCACCGGAAGATTCGGACGAACCCGGCGCAACCAGCGCAACGGGTGCAAACCTTCTGACTCTTTTTGCGCCAGATCAAGAATCACCAGATCCGGTCCGGCGGCGGAGCGTACCCGCTCGAGCGCGTCCCACGCGCTGCCAACCGTCTCCAGACGCCAGCCGTTTTCCGAGCCTAGCGATGGCAGGGTGCGCGCAGATCGTTCCTGGCTTACCAACAAAATTTGGGCTGACAGTTCCATTGAATTTTCGGTCAACTTTGGGGGAGCTCCTCACGGAGAAACAACCTGGGGAAACTTTCCTCGTGCCAGAATCTTGCGGGGGAACTTATGTTACAGAGGTTCGACCTCGTAGCCTTCAACCCTTACTGCCAGGGAACGCTGAATTGCGTCGACTGAGATGATCAGGGTGCGATCTCCGTCACGCGATAGCAGCACGCCTTCCACACCGTCCATTGAGCCGCCACGAATCCGCACTCGCTGTCCCACTTTCAGGAAATCGTGAGCTGACCAGGCAATCTTCTGGGTCACCACCGTGCGCAGCGCTTCAATCTGCTCTTCCGGAATCGGGATCGCCTCGCCACGCATACTGACGATTCCGAAGACGCCGTTGGTACGATACAACCGCATGCGAGCTTCGTTGTTGCCGAACACCAGCTTTACGAAGACGTAACAGCTGAACAACGGCAGCTCTACTTTTTTCTTGCGATCACTCCAGCTGCGTATTTCTGTAACCAGCGGAAGAAAAGTGATCAGTCCCTGTTCTTGCAACCGCTCTGCAATCACCTTCTCATTTCGGGCCCGGGTTTGCACTGCGTACCAGTTTGCCGGTTCCTGATTGATCATGGGTTCTGAATCGAATGCTTGCCCGATATGTTCCCCAGTATAGATAGCTTCGCCCTCTGAGTCACAGACAGTGAGACCCTCAAAATCGCGCACAGGTTGTCTTAAGATGCTTGGCAGTGCTAGGGGGGAGGAACACTTCGAAACTTGTCGGTCTCGACTGTTGCAGAGTACGTCCAGATGCAAGGGGCTGCAAGAGGCACGTCCACCCTGCGAAGGTAGTCTCATGCAATCAGAGTAGACAGTACTGCAACCATGAGATTTAGGTACTAGAGGAATTGTACTCTATCGTAGGCAAAATACTGCATCTCCTGTGGAAAAATAATCTCAAACCACATCTGCCTCATGTCGCTAACAGTAAAGCACTTACGTACTACAAGCTGTGGGCGCGGCGATCGGCTCTAAATTGGCATCGAGCCTTAACATGTCTGGAGGTCACATTTTCCACAGTAACCTGAGTCACTTGTCCCTAAGGTTGCAAAGACGTTCAACTCCATCGTTGCTTCTCCGGTTCAGATTAGGCTAAAATCCTTGTCGGTATCGTTTTGCGGTTGTACAGATCTGGCCATCCTGTTCCGCTTACCTCCCCTGGAACAAGATTCATCTCCCCCTCTGTCTCGGAGAGAAAGTTCTCCGTTCGGTAGGCCATTGTTCTCTCCAGCCCTAAGGCTTGAGATCCGCGCGTGATTTTCGTCTCAGATTTCGCCGGGAGGAGGAAGTATGCCGACGACCCAAGGTGTTGGGGGAGAAGTAATCCGAGTTCTGGTAGCGGATGACACGCGAATCCACACCCAGCTGCTGGCCGATGCACTGCGACGTGACCGGCAACTGGAAGTAATCAGCCCGCCGCCGCGATCCAAGGATCTTGTCGAAACCGTAAAGTCGGCCCGCGTTAACGTCGTAGTATTAAGCGCCAACCTCGACGAAGAACCGCTGCGCGGCTTCGAGACCTTGCGCCAACTACGCGCTGCCTGCCCAGGAATTCTCGGCGTCATGCTGCTCGAGTCCTCCAAAAAAGAAGCCATCCTCCAGGCGTTCCACGCCGGAGCGAGAGGAATTTTCAGCCGCCACGATTCGGTGGAGAGTCTTTCCAAGTGCATTCGCTGCGTTTACGAGGGCCAGATCTGGGCCAACAGTGAACAGATGGCGTTCGCGGTAGAGGAGCTCGCCGGGGCGCCGGTGGTGCGCGCGATCGATGCCAACGGCCTGAGCCTGCTTTCCAAGCGTGAAATGGATGTTGTCCGCAGTCTGGCTGAAGGATTGACCAATCGTGAAATCGCGCAGCGACTCGGGCTGAGCCAGCACACCATCAAAAATTATCTGTTTCGGGTCTACGACAAGCTGGGTGTTTCGAGCCGCCTCGAACTGCTGTTTATGACTCTGACCCAGGCGGGTGCCCCGCAGTCCGCCGATGCGCCCGAGGGAGTGGGAGCGGCGCGCAAGAGTCCGGGGCCAGTCTCCCACCGTATGTCTCCTCAGGCATTGTCTAAAGGCCTTCCCGCACGCGGGGAGCTTAATCTGGATGAACCACGGCTTCGTTTCCCCGCAGCGGCGGGTTCGCGGAAAGAAGTTAAAGCGGAGAAGCAGGAAGAAGCAGGCCACGCGAAGCTCAGATCAAGCTCCGTCCTCGCGGGCAACGATCCTTTGGATTGAGATGCTTTGATTGCGATCGCTGAATTCGGATCGCCAGATTCGGATCGCGAGAATAGATCGTCTTGACTAAGAACCGCACGAAGCCATCCGGCTAGCTCAACAACTGCGGTTGCGCCTCGCGGGTGCGATACCACTCGACGGTTCGCGCCAGACCTTCCTCAAAAGCCACTTTCGGTTTGTATCCCAGACACTGCTCTGCCAGCGAAATATCAGCCAATGAGTGCTTCACATCTCCGGGGCGCTCGGGACCAAATTTAACATCACCCTGGTAGCCGGTGATCTTTTTCAGAATCTGAAAAGTCTGCAGCAGATCCGATTGCCGGCCGGTGGCGGCGTTGAAGACCTTTCCCGCGACCTTTGCTCCATCCGCCCCCCGAGCCAGCAGGTTGGCTGCGACGACGTCGTCCACGTAGGTGAAATCACGGCTCTGCGTTCCATCCCCCAGAATCATGGGGCGTTCTCCCGCGAGCATTTGCGAGATGAACTTCGCCAGCACTCCCGAGTACGGAGATGTTGGATCCTGCCGTGGGCCAAACACGTTGAAATAGCGCAAGCAAACTGTTTCCAACCCGTAGCATCGGTAAAAAGAAATCATGTAGTACTCGCCCGCCAGCTTGGTTGTGGCATAGGGAGAAATAGGATCGGGCCGCATGTTTTCGCGTTTCGGCAATGTGGGCGAATCGCCGTATGCTGCCGACGATGCAGCGTAGATCACGCGTTTGACCTTGGCATCGCGGGATGCAACCAGAAGATTCAGCGTCCCATCGACATTGGCTGCGTTGTTTTCCAGAGGATCTTTCACCGAGCGCGGCACCGACGGAATTGCAGCCTCGTGAAAGACGTAATCCACCCCACGGCAGGCGTTGTGGACCGCATCAACGTCCAGCAGATCGACCTCGTGGAGTTCGATTTGATCGAGCATTCCGGCGAGGTTTTCGCGTTTGCCGGTGGAGAAATTGTCCAGCCCGCGTACTTCGTCGCCTTGCGCCAGTAAAGAGCGGGCAATGGTTGAACCGATGAAGCCTGCAACGCCAGTAACCAGACAGGTAGCCATTTCTTTTCAATCATACAAGATGCTGTGAACCCGCACGCCATGACCGAAGTGTTGCAACAGCGACATCATTTTCTTGACGGATTTTTGTCACTTCCGCACCCGACTTCACACCCTGCGGATGCTTCGGCAAGCCACCCCCAGCATGCGTTCTGAGCGCAAACTCTTGCATCTTGACATTCCTTATTTATCGGATAGAGTTTGCCAGGCTCGAGTGCGCGTTGGCACTCGTCCCCTTCTTAAACCTCCTCCTGGTTCCGTACCCGTTTGAATGATTTGTTGTCCCGGGCATCTGGCCGGCGCTATGCGCTGTCCGGGCTTAGGTCTAACGAGGTGTGTCCTTGAATCGTCGCGCCCTGAAGTCTGCCATTTCCTGTACAGCGTTGTTCCTCCTTGTATTCGCCATCGCGGTGGTTGGAGCCACGGCGCAAACCAGCACCCAGGGCCAGTGGACTACGCTGTCCCCGCTGATGCCCATCAATCCAGTGCACGTGGCGCTGATGAACAACGGGAAAGTCCTCATTGTCTCGGGCTCGGGGAATGATCCTTCGAACACCAACCTGCGCGCGGCGGTGTGGGATCCCGCTTCCGGCACTTACGCTGTCCAGACAGTGACGTGGGACATGTTCTGCAATGGCATGGTGGTCCTGCCCGACGGCCGCCCGGTAGTGATGGGCGGCACGTTGCAGTACGACCCGTTCTATGGGCAAAAGAGAGTCACCGCATTCGATCCGGTGACCGGCACTTTCGCCGACCTCCAGAACATGGCGCACGGACGCTGGTATCCAACGGCCACCACTCTCGGCGACGGCCGGGTGATGATATTTTCCGGCTCGGGCGACACCGGCGCGACCAACAACGCGGTAGAGATTTTTACCCCGGGCACAGGTTGGAGCGCGCAATTTACCGCCACCTGGACTCCTCCTCTTTACCCGCGCATGCATCTTCTGCCGAACGGAAAAGTTTTCTATTCCGGTTCGACGACCACTTCCAGACTCTTCGATCCAACCGCGCACACATGGACGACCGTGGGCAACACAATTTCCAGCACGACCAGAACGTATGGGACCTCAGTGCTGCTGCCGTTGACTCCCGCCAATGGCTTCGATCCGCGAGTGATCATCATGGGCGGCGGCAGTCCAGCCATCAAGACGACCGAAATTATTGATATGGGGGCGGCCACTCCATCGTGGAAGCAAGGACCGCCGATGTCGCAGGAACGAACCGAAATGAATGCGGTCATCCTGCCCAATGGAAAAGTTCTGGCCTTAGGAGGTTCGCTTAACGACGAGGACGGCAGCACAGCCAGTCTCAACGTCGATATGCTTGATCCCAGCGTCAATCCCGCGACCTTCACTACCGTAGCCCCGAACGTCTACGCACGTCTCTATCACTCAAATGCGCTGCTGCTTCCCGATGCCACGGTGTTGCTGGTTGGCGGCAATCCGACGCGCGGCACCTACGAGCAGCACGTAGAAATCTATAAGCCCCCATACCTGTTTAATGCGAACAATACACCGGCGACGCGGCCAACCATCTCGGGCGTTACCGCTAATATCTCGTGGAACAACACATTCACGGTCAACACCCCAGACGCCGCCAACATCTCTTCAGTGGTTTTGATACGGCCCGGCGCACCGACACATGCCTTTGACATGGATCAGCGGATGGTCGGCATGTCCTTCACCAAGGGTAGCGGGACGCTGACGGTGACTGCGCCACTCAATGGAAACATAGCGCCGCCGGGATATTACATGCTGTTTGTGCTCAATAGCAGCGGCGTTCCGTCGGTGGCGGCGTTCACGAAATTGGGAACCGCACCTGCAGCACCGACAGTCACTTCGATCACTCCGAACAGCGGAGCGGCGAGCGGCGGAACATCGGTCACCATCACTGGCACCGGTTTCCAGGTGGGAGCCACGGTCAGCCTGGGCGGCACAGCTGCCACGGGCGTGACGGTGGGAAGCAGCACTTCGATTACGGCGACCACTGCCGCGCATGCCGCAGGACTGGTCAATGTAGTGGTGACAAATCCCGATAGCCAAAGCGGGACGCTGGCCAATGGTTTCACTTACGCCAACGGCGCACCGAATGTGAGTTCAGTCTCGCCCAACAGCGGGACGATCGCTGGCGGGACGCCGGTCACCATCACCGGCTCGGGCTTCCTGGCGGGAGCTACCGTCAAGTTCGGGGGAACTGCGGCTACGGGCGTGACGATCGTCAACAGCACCTCAATCACGGCGACGACTCCGGCACACGCTGCTGGAGCCGTCAGCGTCGTCGTGACAAACACCGACGCGCAAAGCGGGACGCTGAACAACGGCTATACCTACACCACCGGCACGGGCGGAGGCGGCACCATTGCATTCGTGCAGATGGCTTCCTCGAACCCGCAAACGCCAGCGGCGAACCTGGTACTTGGTTTCGATCTGGCACAAACAGCGGGCAACCTGAACGTCGTGGCGGTCGGCTGGAATGACACCACTTCAACGGTCACCTCGGTTACAGACACTCGCGGAAACACTTATGCCCAGGCCGGAACTACCGTTACCGGCACGGGACTGAGGCAGGCGATTTTCTATGCCAAGAACATAGCCGCCGGCAGTAACACGGTGACGGTGTCCTTTAACCAGGCTGCGGCGTTCGTCGATGTGCGCATGGCGGAGTACAGCGGTCTGGACACCTCCATTCCGCTTGACGTAACCGCAGGCGCGATCGGCACTGGCGGCACTCCGAACAGCGGAGCCGCCACCACCAACTCTGCGAAAGAGCTGATCTTCGGTGCGGGAATGACAGGAAGTCACTTCGGCGGAGCAGGAGCCGGATTTACATCCCGAGTAATCACAAATCCCGACGGTGACATCATCGAAGACCAAATTGTAAGCGCGACCGGAAGCTACAGCGCAGTCGCGCCTCTCAGTTATTCCTCGGCGTGGGTCATGCAGATGGCGACGTTCCGCGCCAGCGGTCAAGGCGGGAGCAATCCGGCGCCGATTGTGTCATCGATTGCGCCCACCAGCGGAACCGCGAGCGGCGGCACACCCGTTACCATCACCGGCACCGGATTTTTGTCCGGCGCGACGGTGAGCTTCGGGGGGACAGCTGCCACCGGCGTGACGGTAGTGAACAGCACTTCGATCACGGCCACCACGCCAGCTCATGCGGCGGGCGCAGTCAACGTTGTGGTAACAAACACGGATGCCCAAACCGGCACGCTGACTAATGGCTACACCTATAACGCTGCCAATCCGGCGCCGACGGTTACTTCGATCACTCCGAATAGCGGCAATACGACCGGCGGAACGGCTGTCACCATTACGGGTACGGGATTCCTGGCAGGAGCGACGGTAAAGCTGGGCGGCACAGCGGCAACAGGTGTGGTCGTGGTGAACAGCACTTCGATCACAGCCAACACCTCAGCTCACGCTGCGGGTGCCGTGAGCGTAGTCGTCACCAACACCGATGCCCAGGCCGGCACTCTGAACAATGGTTACACCTACACTGCAGCGAATCCGGCACCGACCGTAACTGCGATCACGCCGAATAGCGGCACGGCCAACGGCGGTACACCCGTTACGATTACCGGAACGGGCTTCCTCGCAGGAGCAACCGTCAGTCTCGGCGGTACGGCCGCGACCGGCGTGGTTGTGGTGAACAGCACTTCCATCACAGCTAACACTCCGGCACATGCTGGAGGCGCCGTGAGCGTATCGGTCACCAACACCGATGCGCAGACCGGCACTTTGAACAATGGCTACACCTACATCAATCCGGCGCCGACCGTAACTTCGATCACGCCGAACAGCGGCACAGCCAATGGTGGGACACCCGTCACGATTACCGGAACGGGCTTCCTTGCGGGGGCAACCGTCAGCCTGGGCGGCACAGCCGCGACCGGAGTGACGGTAGTGAACAGCACATCGATCACGGCAACCACGGCAGCGCACACTGCGGCCACGGTAAGCGTGGTAGTCACCAATACCGATGCGCAGAGCGGCACCCTGGCGAATGGCTATACCTACAACACCAGTACAGGCGGAGGCGGACCGGTTACGTTCGTCCAGTTGAACGCCGCGGATCCGCAGTCGTCGGTTGCATCGGTGCCAGTGAGCTTCTCAGCAGCGCAGACGGCAGGAAACCTCAACGTGGTTGCAGTGGGGTGGAATGACGCTACGTCGACGGTCAGCTCGGTGACCGACTCGCGCGGCAATACCTATACCCAGGCTGGAACGACGTTAACCGGCTCAGGGATGCGGCAGGCGATCTATTACGCCAAGAGCATCGCCGCCGGCAGCAACACTGTGACGGTTGCGTTCAATCAGGCAGCTGCATTTCCTGACATTCGCATTGCCGAATACAGCGGTGCGGATACATCAAGTCCGCTCGACGTGACGGCGGGGGGAATAGGAACCGGAGGAACTCCCAACAGCGGCGCAGCAACCACCAGCTCCGCAAGCGAGTTGATCTTCGGCGCAGGCATGACAACCAGTCACTTCGGCGCAGCCGGTAGCGGCTTCACTTCACGGATCATCACCAGTCCGGACGGTGACATTGCCGAGGACCGGAGCGTTAGCGCCACCGGCAGCTACAGTGCGACCGCTGCCCTGAGCTACTCAGGCGGATGGATCATGCAGATGGCGACGTTCCGCGGAGGCAGCGGAGGCGGTACTGGCAATCCGGCACCGACAGTGGCCTCGATCACCCCCAATAGCGGAACCGCAAACGGCGGAACGCCGGTGACCATCACCGGCACGGGATTCCTCTCCGGAGCTACGGTCAGTCTGGGTGGAACCGCTGCAACAGGTATAACGGTCGTAAACAGCACGACCATTACAGCCACAACTGCCGCCCATGCAGCCGGAGCGGCGAGCGTGGTCGTCACCAACACTGACGCACAAAACGGAACCCTGGCAAATGGCTATACCTATACTTCCAGCACGGGTGGCACGATCGCTTTCGTTCAGGTGAACGCTGCTGATCCGCAATCTCCAGCTACTTCGGTGCCAGTAGCCTATCCAGCGGCACAGACGGCCGGGAATTTGAACGTCGTGGCGGTGGGCTGGAACGACACTACCTCGACAGTAAGTTCGGTAACCGACTCGCGTGGCAACACCTACACCCAGGCGGGCACAACCTTAACCGGCTCAGGAATGCGGCAGGCAATTTACTACGCCAAGAACATCGCCGCAGGCAGCAATACGGTGACGGTAGCGTTCAACCAGGCTGCAGCGTTCGTCGATGTCCGTGTTCTCGAGTACAGCGGCATCGACACAACCAGTCCGCTGGATGTAACCGCGGGAGCCATAGGAACCGGCGGAACTCCAAGCAGCGGAGCCGCAACGACCACATCGGCAAGCGAACTGATAGTCGGCGCGGGCATGACAACCAGCCATTTCAGCGGTGCTGGATCTGGGTTCACTTCGCGGGTCATCACCAGTCCAGATGGTGATATCGCCGTGGACCGGGTCGTCAGCGCGGCCGGCAGCAACAGCGCAACTGCTACTCTGAGTTACTCCGGCGGATGGATCATGCAGATGGCAACCTTCAAGGCGAAGCCTTGATGGGCTAGCGGTAGACGAAATCGGTAGCGAGCATTTTCCCGTGACGATGTGGCCGCGATTTTTTCGCGGCCACGATTCTGACGGTGATGTGCAAGCTTCATTCCGCAAAAATTCCCCGCGGTCGTTTTCTCAAACGCGCGCAGGTGACGCGCGCAGTCTGCGGAAGTACAGGTCCAATCACCTCCAGCTTGTTGGCCTTCGGTTTCGTTAAAGATCTTCGATTTAGCGCGAGCACACGCACAAGTTTGTCGATTGCTTTGGTATGTCACAAACATATCCTGCTTCGGCTCTCCTCATCTTCCGTGCCGTGCGGCCTGCAGCACGGACTTCGACCGCACGTTTATTTTGGCCGCAACTGCTTCTCACCGTCCTCGCACTCACCCTGGGATCCAGCTACACACATGCCACAGACTTGTTCGGAGCAGGCACACCCGTGGTCGTCGACGGTGGCAATCCCACACCCGTCGTGCTGGGCGTCAAGGTATTTTCAGACGTCGCCGGGCAGGTTCAGGGTTGCAGCTTCTACAAATCGCCAGCCAATACCGGCACGCATGTGGTGAGCCTGTGGGATGCAACCGGGAAACTCTTAGCCAGCAAGGTGGCTACGGGAGAGACAGCTTCGGGCAAACAGACCGTTCTATTTTCGGCTCCCGTTCCGATCGCCGCTAAACAGGCTTTCGTTTGTGGATACTTCGCTCCCGCCGGCCATTTTTCTTACGATCACAACGCATTCGTGGCGCAAAAAGATGCCCCGCCGCTGCACGTTCCAATCAACGGCGGCCTGTACACATATGGCACCCAATCAACCGTGTTGCCCGCGAATTCCTGCTGCCTGTCGAGCAATTACTGGGTAGACGTCGTGTTCTCGACTGCCACTGGCTCGAGCACATGGATCAGCGGACTCAGCGTCCAGCCAAGCGGTAACGGGGCCAGCGTTTCATGGAATACCGCCGTGCCATCTGATTCACAAGTCGAATACGGGCCCACGACTGCGTACGGAAACACCACGCCGATCGCGGCCGGAGGCGTCACCACTCACTCCGCTGCCGTCAGCGGCCTGGTTCCGGGCACCGCATATCATTTGAGAGCACGATCCCGCGATTCAGACGGAGTAGTAGCGATCGGTCTGGACGCCACATTCGCCCTGACCTCGCCCGTGATGGTCGCACTGTCTCCCTCGACCGCAACGGTCGCTTCAGGCGGAACCCAACAGCTGATGGCTACGGTCAGCAATACCGCGAACCCTGCGGTCACATGGTCGACGACGGCAGGATCGGTGAACTCCTCCGGCATGTTCACAGCTCCATCCGTGTCCACACCCACTTCGGTCACAGTCACCGCGACCAGCCAGTCTGATCCCAGCAAGAGCGCATTCGTGACTCTGACCGTGAACGCGGCAGCGGCCGCAGTCTTGAGCGTGAGCCCGTCAAGCCTGAGCTTCAGTGCGCAAGCCGGATCATCCACTCTCACGCCGGCTAGCCTGAGCATCGCCAACACCGGGGCTGGATCGCTTACTTTTACGGGGGCGAGCGATCAGCCCTGGCTGATGCTGTCGGCGAGCTCCGGAACTGCTCCCTCGACACTCCAGGTCAGTTCATCCGCTACCGGACTCAAGACCGGAACCTATACCGGACATGTCACCGTCGCCGGAGGCGGCGTCACCCGAACCGTGACCGTGGCTTTGACGGTTACGGCTGCGGCGGCCGCACACACCGTCGCGCTGGCGTGGAAGCGTAGTGTTTCGTCTGCGGTGGTGAGCTACAGCATGTATCGTTCGACCATCGCGGGAAGCTCCTATGCTTTGATATCCAGCGCGATTGGCGGACTGGCGTATAGCGACGCAGCCGTGCAATCAGGGATGACGTACTACTACGTCGTGACCTCAGTGGACAGCAAAGGCCGCGAGAGCGCGAACTCGAACGAGATGAGGGTGCTCATACCGTAGGCGGAGCGAGCGTCGTGAACCAGCAAGTTCTTCCACAACGCTCGCATAGTTCCGGTCACTCGAGGTAGCAAGGAGCGAAAACGATTCGGGCATCGTGTTGAAAAATGGCCGAGCTCGGAAGTCTGAGGTCCGGTGCCCGAAGCCCGAGGTTCGACGTCCGAACATTGACAACCGTCTATCCGCAGTTTATTCCTGTGATGGATGAGTCCAACCGAGCGCGAACTGAACCTGATTTTTAATGCCATTGCTGACCCTACCCGGCGACGAATCCTGCAGGCACTGAAAGAACAAGGCGGATGCTCGATCGACAAGGATGTCGGCTTGTGCGCTTCGGACATCGAGCAACGGATTCAGCTTTCCCAGCCCACCATCTCGCACCACATGTCGATCCTCACCAAGGCAGGACTGGTCGAGGCGAAGAAAATCGGCCTGTGGCGATGGTATCGGCGTAACGAAAACGCTCTTCGCCAGTTCGCGCGGACGCTGAAGAAGAATCTGTGAGAGCGGACGGCGGACTTCGGGCGCCGGACTTCGGGCGTCAGACCTCGGACCTCGGCGTAGCTCACGACAATCAAGAGTCGGCCGTGAATCGTCCACGAAGAAGTCTGAAGTCGAAGGCTGAAGGCTGAAGGCTGAAGGCTGAAGGCTGAAGGCTGAGGTCTGAAGCCTGAGGTCCGACGCCCGCCTATCTTGCCGTGGCTGCCATCGTCTTCTGCAGGATACGACGGGCGTGCGAAATCAGATCGCCGACTTCGAACGGTTTTACCAGGTAAGGAAGATTGTGATTATTCATGAAGGCGCGGATTTCAGGTTCGACGGCACTGGAGAATGTAAACATCAGATGTTTTTCCAGGCCAGCGCAGTTCTCGGCGATCCAACGATAGACGTCCGGGGCGCACCAGCCATTCGGCATCTTTCCGTCGATGATTACGGCGTCGAAGCTCTCCGCGTCGGCTGACGAATGGGCCAGACGCGTTTTTACGTCTTCAAAGTTCATCAAAGTGACGACCTGCGCACCGGCGCCAGTCAGAACGTCGCGTTCGAATTCCAGGACCGCCTCTTCGTCCTCTACCAGGAGCACCCTGCCCTCGATGACAAGCTTGCGGGGCGCGGCTGGCACAATCGGTTCCGTCGCATCCGCGCGGCCGCCACCCGGCAAGCGTATCTGGATGACCGCGCCGCCCGACTCGCAGTTGCGGGCCGAGATATCTCCACCATGCTCTTTGACGATGCCGTAACAGATGCTGAGCCCGAGGCCAGTGCCTTTGCCCACGCTCTTCGTGGTGTAAAAAGGATCGAAAATCCGGTTGGGCTCTTTTATGCCCGGACCGGAATCCTGGAACTCGGTGACGACGTTGCCTTCCTGCGCGAAAATGCGGACCTTCAGTGATCCGCCCCGGCCCGCTTCCAGCATGGCATCTACGCCGTTGTTGATGATGTTAAGAAATACCTGCTCAAGTTGGTGGGGATCGACTGTGACCGCCGGAAGGTTCGCCTCGAACTCACGTTCCACCTTAATATCGTTGACCTTCAGATCGTAGTCGCGCAGAGCCAGAGTCTCATCGAGCACTTTGCAAATGTCCGCAAGCTGCTTTTGAGGCTTGCGCTGGCGAGCAAAGGAGAGGAGATTTTGCACGACCCTATGAGTGCGTTGCGCCTGCTTGAAAAGTTTGGCCACAAAGTCCGCCGCGCGATCCGCCAGTCCTTCGCTTTCGAGGAGTTGCGCATAACCCAGGATCGCGGTCAGTGGATTGTTCAGTTCGTGGGCCACGCCGGCAATCAGCTGTCCTACTGCTGACATTTTTTCGCTTTGCAGCAACTGCTCTTGGGTGCGGCGCAGGTCTTCATAAGCGCGGCAGGTTTCTTCATAGAGCCGGACTTTCTCGATCGTAGTAGAAAGCTGACGTCCGATCGCCACCAGCAGGCTTTCGTCATTGCTGGTGTATTCGCGGCTCTCGCGGCTGCTGATACCCATGATTCCGATCGGCTTGTCTTTGCCCCACAACAATACCCAGATCCAGGACGCCAAACCGTCGGCGCGAATGAACTCCGCCACCAGGGCAGGAACATGTGGCAGGTAGTCGGCGGTCACGACTTCGGTACGCGAACGTGTGACCAGCTCGCCGAAACCCTCGGCGAATTTGACTTCGGCAAAGCGCGCTCGTTCCGCGCTACGCTGGCCCCATCCAGCCCGCCGGCGGAATGTAGCTTCGTCGGCATCACAAAGATAAATTGACCCTGTCTCGGCGCCCAATAGAGAGATCACCTGGCGCAGGGTCAGGTTGAGAATTTCGTCGAGATCAAACGACTGCGTCGCAATCACCGCCATGGCATTCAGCGCATTCAATTCGCGATTGCGGCGGCGGATTTCGTCTTCCGCGCGCTTCTTCTCGGTCATATCGAGCAGGAAGCCCTGGTAGCGCTCGATTTTTCCATCCGCATTCCGGCTGGCAAAGCTGCTCTCCATCGCGCTCAGCAGGGTTCCGTCCTTGCGCCGCAAGGTCACTTCGAAGTTGCGCACGTAATTGTGCTGTTCCACCTGGCGCCGGAATACATCGCGCTGTTCGGATGATGCATAGAGTTCGGTATCCACATTCACGCCGACCAACTCTTCGCGGCTGCCGTATCCCAGCATGCGCATGAAGGCGTCGTTGCAATCGAGCAGTTTGCCTTCCGGCGTAGCTACGAACACGCCTTCCTGCACCTGCTCGAACAGCAGACGATATTTCTCCTCCGCGATGCGGCGGTCAGTGGTATCGCGTACAACGTGGATGGTGCCCTTCTGCTTGCCCCCCTGCTCCACATATGTGGAAGTGGACACCATGGAATAGCCGCCGAAGCCAGGGTCGGCGCCTTCGTGAAAACCATCCTCTGACGCAACACAGTAGGGACAGCCTTTCCACTCCGCCTTGTTGCGTGGCAGAACGGACTCACAGAGCTGGCCCACAACGTCGGCAGGGGCTTTGCCCAGACGCTCGAGCAGCGCGTGATTAGCTTTCATCACACGAAAATCCGAGTCGTGCAGCAACACCAGATCGTGGATGGAATCGAATGTGTTAGTCCATTGCCGGTGCGAACGCAGAATCTGTTCCACCAGGCGCAGGTTTTCGACCGCCAGCCCCAACTGGTGGGCAGTGGTAGTCAGAAACTCCATCTCATCGGGTGAGTAGGAAAGTGAATGACGGCTTCCCAAGGCCAGGGTGCCGATCACCGACTTCTTGCCCAAAACCGGCACCACCACCACGTGATGGAACCCTTCCTGTTTTAGATAGGGGCGGACTCCATCGGCGGCCTTGGAAGTTTTCACTACAATGGGCGCGGCTGAACCCAGGGTGCGTTCAAAGTCGTCGTCTTTGGCGACCGCGGAGCGTTCCCTAAGGAAATCCTTGGATAGGCCGATCTGGTCGGAGAGGACCATCTTGTCGCCTTCCAGCAGGCGAAACCATGCCGCCTTTGCAGACATGAGCTTCTTCAGCTCTTCCAGGGCGGTGGCCATCATCTGACCCTGTTGCTGCGCCCGGGTGATGCTGCTAGTCATCGCGTTTACCACTCGCAAACGGCGCATGTGCAGCTTGTAGTCATCGAGCACCAACAGCAACATGCTCAGGCCGGCAATCAGGTTGGCGAACAGGGCGAATCCCAACGGTAAATGCCGTCGAATCGGGTCCCACGGCAAATGGACGGTTAGCAGGCTGGCACTAAGCACCCACGGAACGACTTCCCATCGTGCCCAGCGATACCGAAGCAGGCGGTAGGCAGCAATCACCAGGAGAATGCGATATGAAACTTCCAGGACCACTCGCAGGGCGAATGCATCCGGCCAGTACCAAGCCCGCACCAGCGAAAAGGCGATCGCGGATAACGTCATCGCCATCACCGGCAGGATCAGTTTCTGGGCGTGGCTATAAACCAGGATGGCGACGGTGAACAAGCCGACCGCGAGCACAAATTCTCCCTGCGAGATGGCCGTCAGGTAGCGGGGCACGGAATCGCCCGCCAGAAATCCTCGAAGCGTCCAGTGGGACATCAGGTAGGCAAGCCAGCCAACGGTCCAGGTAAGAAGGTAGCGCTCACGAAAGGTGCGAAATACCAGCAGACTGCTGGCGAGGAGAATGAGAGCCGCTGACTCCTGCAGGGTCAACCGCGGGACAGTAGCGTCCCCAGCCACGATCAAAGTTGAGAAGATCGATAAGTTCATTGCGAACAGGAGTTAAGCGTCCATTCTTTTAATAGCATGCTTACCCCAATGGCCAGTATGCTTTCCCTGTCCTTCTGGTTACTTTCGGAATCTCGGAACTACGGTAGAATTGCCGATAGACTCAAAACAAGCCCATGGCCGCAGATCGCATCCTGGTAGTCGACGACGAGGAGAGCATCCGCGAAATCGTCAGCTCTATGCTGGCCACCGCGGGCTATAAGTGTCATCAGGCGGGGTCGGGCAATGAAGCGCTTGCCCTGCTCGAGTCCGGCGAAAAATTCGAACTGATGCTGTCCGACCTGATGATGGCCAACCTGGACGGCATTGGACTTCTGGAACGAACCAAAGAACGTTTTCCCGACATGCCCGTGGTGATGGTGACTGCTGTGCACGACATCTCTGTCGCGCTGGCTGCCATTCGAAACGGCGCCTACGATTATTTGCTCAAGCCATTTGAGCGTGAGCAGTTGCTGGCAACTGTACGCCGGGCGCTGGAAAATCGCAGGTTGAAGCTGGAAAACCGGGCCTACCAGATCGATCTGGAAGCCCTGGTTGAGGCGCGCACCGAGCAACTGCGCAAGGCCGTGGTTGATCTGGAACGTTCCTACGACATTACGCTGGAAGCTCTCGGCGACGCACTGGACAAGAAAGACGCCGAGACCGAAGGCCACTCCAAGCGCGTGACGGCGTTCACCATCGCAATCGCCCGCGCCATGGGATTGTCAAAAGATCAGATTGCAGTCATTGCCCGTGGAGCGTTTCTGCATGACATCGGAAAAATGGCCGTTCCCGACGCCATCCTGCGCAAGCCCGGAAAACTGACGCCTGATGAAATTCTGATCATGCAGGAGCACTGCTATCACGGGTACGAAATCCTGAAGAAGATCCCGTTCCTGCTGGAAGCGTCAGAAATTGTTTATGCCCACCAGGAACGTTACGACGGCACCGGCTATCCGCGAGGATTGAAGGGCGAGGAGATTCCTTTGGGAGCGCGCATGTTCTCCGTGGCCGACACGCTCGATGCCATCACTTCCGATCGTCCCTACCGTCCGGCACAATCGTTGACAGCCGCGCGTGCCGAGATTGCGAAGTGGTCGGGAAAGCAATTCGACCCCGCGGTCGTCAAGGTCTTCCTCGATATGGATGAAAAAATCTGGCCAGATTTGCGTAAGGAAGTCGATGGCCAGGTCCAACGCTTCGCCTACTCCACCACAGCTGCGAAGAGTTCTCCCTAAAACGCAACAATTGTGACGGTTAGTCAGGGCTCTAAGCGCCTGGCGCCCTTAATCGCGACGCGTCTGAGTTTAGAGGCAGCAGTTTCGTCCTCGGTTACATCCAACCAAACTGGTTAAGTGTTTCGAGGAAGAGGCTGCCGGTATGACTTCGCTGCTGTCGCGCTGGTGTTGTTTGCTGGTTTTCGCTTCACTGCCACTCTTCGCCGAGCAGTCGACTTCTTCGACTCCACCTCATTCCATTCCTGACGGAGCCACGATTCTCATCCGCCTGGAAGACAAGATTGATGCCAGCCGAGTGCGACCGGGCAAACACTTCAAGGCTGAGCTGGCAGAAGACCTGGTCGGCTCCGACGAATCGCGAATCCTCCGCCACAGCAAGATAAAAGGCCACGTCAGTTCCGTAAGCAACGGGCTACATCCGGGTCTGCTTCTGAGCTTCGACGAAATCGAGACTGAGCACGGCTGGGTTCCGTTGTTTGCGACTGTCTCCGCGATCCCTGGCGAGCACGGCCTGGAAGTATCCGGCAGTGAGGGAGCAATTCAACGTCAGGCTAGCCACAGTAAAGAAAGTGGTTCAACGGGCGGCGGGCGGGACGGCGACGGCCCCAACATTGGCGCTGCAGCAGGAGTCGTCGGAGCGCTGTTCAGCGACCGCCGTCTGCAACTGCAAAAAGGCACGGCACTCGAGATCCGCCTGGACCGCGCACTGCAAATTCCCCGCCGATAGCGGACGGTAGTTGGGTTCTCTCTGCGAACTTTGCGGGGTTTCTCTGCGTTCTTCGCGGTTAAAAGCTTTTGACTTTGCTCGAAAAAGCATAAAGATCTTAACCGCAAAGGACGCAAAGAGAAGCCACGGAGGACGCAAAGCAAAACGAGAAGTTAGAGCGCGCATTCTCCCAGCTCTCATCAGTTCCCCGTTAGAATGGCGTCCGCCGGACAAACAAGAGACAATATCGTCCAGAATCGGGCATCAAACTAAAATCAAATTCTTGTGGGAGAAAAGTTATGAAGGCTGCCGCCGCTCTCGTATTCATCCTCTGCCTGATTGGCACCGTGGGAACCGCACAGGATCGCCCCACCGTTACTGCTCAACCGAACTCGGTTTTCGTCGGCGCCGATGGCAAATTCGAAGCCAACCCTGACACTGCGGTCATGCAATTCAACATCTCCGCCCAGGAAGCGACTTCGCGCGAGGCCTATGATCGCGCGTCGAAGTCTGCAGAGCAGGTGCGACAGATTCTGCGGTCGAATGGCATCGAACCAAAGTCAGCCGAGATTGGGTACTTTTCGCTAGAGCCGGTCTACGACTACAAAACAGCCAAGCGCAAGCTGGTGGGATACCGCGTGAATGCTAACGTGTCGCTGAAGCTGAAAGATTTCTCCAAGGTGGCGCCGATCGTTCAGCAACTCGCTGACACAGACGTCAGCGAAAATCAGTCGCTTAACTACACGCTGGAAGACATGGACGCGGCGAAGGCCAAGGCAGTCGAAGATGCCTACCGGCGCGCTCGTGAATCAGCAGCCGCGCTGGCGCGCAGCAGCGGGCGCAGTCTGGGTGAGCTCTCTTACGCTTCGGTGGATACGTTCGAAAACGTTCGTCCCATGCCGATGGCCAGAACCATGATGAAGATGAACGTGGCTGGTGCCGCGCCGGCTCCGACCGAGGAATTCACTCCGCAGTCGGTTTCCGTGACCGCTCACGTCAATGCCTTGTTTAATTTGAAGTAAAAACCGCGAATTGTGTGGTGGCGGGTCTCCGACCCG
>JADMIO010799987.1_pt1 | contig 34388 bp, 35 predicted proteins | sample 8958161 | NCBI WGS metagenome assembly JADMIO01 (sample SAMN16585339, study PRJNA669376) | soil metagenome | isolation source: Crop rotation soil | place: USA: Cullars Rotation, Alabama | collected 2011
CGCGACAACTTGTCCACGTGGAATTCTAAGCTTAGGATCCCAATGTGCTGGAAAGTAGTGCGTCGTCATTTCCATATCGAATCGACTTCACATAGATATTGCCCGTGGCATCTCCGGCCGCTGCTGGCGTCCAGGAGAAGGCATTTATAAAGGGCGCGATCATCACGCGGAAATCGCCGGGGAAGATACTTTGAATACGAAACGAATTGTCAGTGGCATTCGGGGCGAGTGCCGCAGTCGAAGATCCGCCGAGGACGGCGCCCGGCATGTCCGGATCTCGCGATAGATTTACCCTGAACGAAGATTTCATTTGTGGCGCCAGTTCCGCCGCCAGGCTTCCTTCGAAAATAAATTCTCCGGCAAGCGTGCCGCCAGGCAACAGCTTGAGCGCAAGGTTCTCCATGTTCTGGTTGCCCATTTCCAAAGGGAGACGCATACCAATTGGAAGGGAACCGCCGATGTTGACGCCCTGCGCGAGGAGCTGCTGAATCGTTGCCGCGTTCAGTCCTTGCACGGTGGCCGCGTTTGGCGCATTGGGGTCGCGCGTGGTGGCCGAGGCATAGAGGGCGTAGGCGCCGGGCGCCACACCCTTGATATCGAAATTACCCAGCTTGTCGGCGCTCGCGTAGGGAACGACGGCCGTCGCAGTCCAGTCTTTTGGATACAACCGGACCTGCGTTCCTTCTGCGGGCTGGCCCGTGACGCCGTTCATGACGGTGCCCCGGATGTGAAACGCGGGACTCTTTGCTCCAGCGAACGAGAGTTCGATAACCGTGCTGGAGCCCGGCCGCGCATCAATCTTCTGGGCGCGTTGAGGTTCTGTTCCACCGCCGTAGTAGATCGGTTTGTACACTTCCTCGACGACTCCACCGTCAGGAAGATTCTTGCGGGTGACGACAGGCGGCAACGCGTCGGAGCGATGGCCTCCGATGCCGGGAGGGGCCACGCTGAACATCACCTGCTGACGCAACGGATCTTCAGCGATGGCGGCCACGTAATACTCGCCGGGCGGCAACCAGAACAAGCTGAACTCGCCGCGGTCGTTCGTCTGCACGACGTTCAAGGTATAGAGACGCCTCTGCCCATCCTGATAGAAGGCTTCCATCGCCTGCACGCGCGCATGCGCCATGGGCTCGCCGTCTGCATCGACGACGCGACCGGAGATGACGGCAGTTCTCGGCATCATCAATTGAATGTTCTGAACCTGCTGATTGTCAGCAATGGGGATGGCGACGCCGCGGTTCTTGTAGCCGCGCATCCGATATTCCACGGGCGAGAGGTTTCCTCCGGACTTCGCCGCTCCGATACACCAGTTTCCCGCTCGAACCTGCTTGAAGGTAAACCTTCCATCTGCGCCTGACGTCGTCATCATGGTCTCGCCACCTGCCTTGCCGCACTCGGTCTTGCGCATTTCTACGGCCGCGCCTGCAACCGGTTCGGTGGTTCCCAGGATCGTAACGAGGCCTTCAACGGTTGCGGTCCCGGGCGGCAGCGGTGCCGTCGCGGTCAGCAGTGATCCCGGCGGCTGCTGAATAAGCTGTTGCGGTAGCAGCGGCTGCGCGGCAGACGGTGGAGGAGGAATCGGCGGCGCCTGCATCAGAAAGATCAGCGAAATGGCGAGCAAGGTTTTTAACATGGTCGTTTGACGGATCGTAGCCTCCGGCAGTTGACCCGTGAAAGGAAAATTTGCGCATTGTCTGAGGCAGGAAATCCACCTCATTTCATTCCACGTATCCGGACCGCGTCTGCTTATACTGTTTCGAAAATTTAGCACCGTCCTGGAGGCTCTCTGATGCGCGTCGCCAACGTTGTCCGTGCGGCTCTCGTGGTTTACGTTCTTGCTGCGGTTCCTGTTTCCGCACAACGAGCCGGGCTGCCGACGCAGCTCACCGACGCGGAGTTCTGGCGCCTATTTACCGAGTTCTCTGAACCCAGCGGTGTGTATCCCTACGAGAACTTTGTAACCAACGAAGAGACCATCCAGGACGTCATGCCCGTTCTGACGAAGGTCGCGAAACCGGGTGGCGTGTATTTAGGCGTCGGCCCCGAACAGAACTTCACCTATATCGCCGGGGTAAAGCCGCGAATGGCTTTCATCTTTGATATCCGACGGCAGAACGCGATGGAGCATTTGATGTACAAGGCGATCTTCGAGATGTCGCCGACTCGAAGCGATTTCGTTTCGCACCTGTTTTCGATCAAGAATCCCGATAAGGTGCCTGCCTCGGCTCGCGCCAATGGGCTTTTCCTCGCTTTCGATGGACTAAAAGGGGATCGGGCCTACTACGCGGAGAATCTCAACGCCATAAAGGCCAACCTGGCCAAACATAAGTTTGCACTGAGCCCCGACGATCTTCAGAAGGTTGAATACATCTACGACGTGTTTTTCCGCGCCGGCCCGGACATCGACTACAAGTTCGCCAGTGAATGGCCGCAGGGCATGGCGCCTGCACCGACCTATGTGCAGGCAATGACCGACACGGATGAGAACAAGAAAGCGTGGAGCTTTCTCGCTACGGAGGAAAACTATCAGCTCGTTCGCGACCTGCAAGCGAAGAATTTGTTGATACCCGTGGTTGGAGATTTTTCAGGGCCAAAAGCGATTCGCGCCGTCGCCGGTTACTTGAAGCAGAACAATGCGACCGTATCCGCCTTCTACGTTTCAAACGTCGAGTACTATCTTGAGCCGCCGCGCGGATCGAGGGAGAAAACTCAAGCGTTCTATAAGAATGTTTCGGAGCTGCCCCTCGACGCGTCGAGCCTCTTCATCCGCTTTGTCGGCCTCGGTGATGCGACGGCCAATCTCAAATGGCTGAAGCCGCCGCATTGGCTGCAGGCGGCGTCGCGAATGACCGACCTGGTTGAGAAAATCAAAGCTGTAGAAAGCCCCAGCTACGGACAGGCTCTCCAGCTCATCCCGGATCCCAGGGTGCTTGGACAATGAAGCGCGCCAGCCTGCTGATGCCCGTAGCGGGAATCGCAATTATCGCCACGGTAATTCTTCGGGCGTTTTCTATGCCTGCGGTCTCGCCCGCAGACACGCTGCCGGCGCAGCTCAGCGACGCGGAGTTCTGGAAACTGGTGACCGAGTTTTCGGAGCCGAACGGACCATACCCCTATGAAAACTATGTCGGCAATGAAGTGATGTTGCAGCGCGTGATTCCCGCTGCGCGCAAGCACGTGAAACCAGGGGGCGTCTATATCGGTGTAGGTCCGGAACAGAATTTCACCTATGCGTCAGCGCTCGAGGCGAAAATGGCGTTCGTCGTCGATATCCGTCGCCAAAACATGTTGGAGTTGCTTGTCTACAAAGCGATTTTTGAGTTGGCAGACAATCGTGCCGACTTCCTGTCGCGGCTGTTTTCCAGAAAGCAGCCGCCGAACCTCGACGCGAAAACAAATGCGGCTGCCTTGATGGCGGCTTACAAAGCTGCCAGGCCGGATGCGGAGTATCAGCAGGCCAACATCAAACTCATCAAAGGCGTTTTCTCCAGGCACGGATTCAACATGTCCGACGAGGACATGCGAACCATCGAAAGGGTGCACGCCGTGTTCTATCGGGCCGGGCCGGCAATCGATTACACATTCGAGGCCACCGAACTTCCACCGCGGCCGGCCGCGGGTTTTCCTTCTTTTGAAAGAATGATGATCGCGACGGATGGCGATTGCGGCTCACCCTGCCTCACATCCTATTCGTTGCCGCCGGCCCCGGGACGCAATTGGAGCTTCCTCGCAACGGAGGAGAATTTTCAATACATCCGCTCCATGCAGCGCAAGAATCTCTTCATTCCGTTAGTCGGCGACTTTGCCGGCCCCAGCACCATCCGCAAGATCGGAGAATACCTGAAGTCGCATGGGGCAAGCGTCAGCGTCTTCTATGCTTCCAACGTGGAGTACTACCTCAACAACAAACAACAGCATGACTTTTATGCCAACGTTCTTGCGCTGCCTACCGACAGCTCGAGCGTATTCCTCCGGTTCATCACCGGGACAGGCAGTGCGATGCCGTGGTGGAACGCCCGCATCGGAAACACGTCCGTGGTATCGCCTATTTCTGATCTGAGATCCACTCCTGCGAAGGATCAGTTTCCGTCTTACCTGGACTTGCTGCGGCTGCTGAAAGATCCTTACGGCCCGTCGGCCGGTCTCGGCAACTGACAGGGAAGAGGACGGCGGCCGCTTCAACGGCGCGGGTGATTGCCGATGTTCAGCTCCAACCGCACGTCTCCGTTCGGCTCTTTGCTGCCTGTAGGCCTCCAGCCCCGGCGCAGATAAAAGCGGTGTGCGCGCGTGCCGGCACCGACTGCAAGCCAGATGTCCTGGAGCCCTTCCTGTGAGAGCCATTCGACAGCGGCTGATAAAAGCTCCGTCCCCAGCCCCTGTCCTTCGCATTGCGGAAGCACGTACAGAGCAAAGATCGAACCGTCGCGACGATCCGCGATCGAAAAACCAACCGGCCTGCCGTTGATCTCTGCAATCCAGCCCTTGCCGTTTGTGGTGATCGCTTCAACGACCGCGTCGCTCGTGACGCCTCCGGCGGAAAGTTGTCCCGCCGTTGCGGCATTCTCCAGGACCGATGTCCTGATAACGAACATCGAAGAAACGTCGTTGGGTGTTGCGATTCGTATGGACGTGTCTTTCAACGTTACCTGGCCGTTCCCGGAAGTGCGACCAGTTCGGTTTGAACGACAGAGCTTTCAGTCACGTTTACAAAGCGTCCGCGATCCTCGGATGATGCAAGGAACCTCTCATTGAAGTACGCACCGGGCGTGACACTTTCCCAGGCGAACACTTTGTAGTTTCCTGGCGAGACTCCGGTAAAAGTGAATCGACCCTGCGTATCCGACGTCGCGGTGGAGTAGAGTGCACGATTTTGGCGCCGCGATCCTTCTGGCACGACGGCTATCGCGGCGTTGGCTAGGGGTTTGCCGGCCGAGTCGCGCACGAGGCCTTCAACCGTTGCGGCTCCGGAACTGACAATGATGTCGATGGGCTGTGGCGGATCGGCTCCGACTTCAAATCCGGTGTCGTAAATGCTGCGAGCGCCTTGCCGCACGTCGGAGACGTAGAGATCGGGATCGAGTCCTTCGACTTGCACGCGGAACCGCCCGGCCGTTATCGCAGGAATGGTGAAAGAGCCATCCGCTGCCGCGACCACGGCCCGGCGTCCGATAGCCTGGTAGACAGGAATCTTTGTCGAGCTACCGTCGGCTTGCAGAGAGACTCTCACGGTGGAGGGCTTAGCCGATTGGCCATTCATTCGGACGGTTCCGGTGACACGGACACTGGGATGAACTTTCAACTCCAGATTGGAAATATCCTGGCCGCGGACATCGACGGATACGTGACCGAAGGCGAATCCCGATCCGCCATCAGTGTTCGGCTCGGTCAATCTTGCGTAGAGGTCGTAAGAGCCCGGCAGGATCCCCGAGACTTTGAACTGCCCGCTTGACGGGTTCAGCGTGGCGTTGGCAATGATCCGCACGCCGCTGTTTGCTGTCACGCCGGTGTTGTCCGGAGTGTTTGGATCACTGAGCAAAAGCATCAGCGACGCCGTGACTGTGGGTGCATTTGCGGCCGCCGCTGGCGCGGTGGGTGGAGGAATCGTGCTGATGATTGTGCCGGACAAGGACGACGGGACCGCCGAACGCATTGTCAGGTCTATGCGTTCGAGTTGCTCGCCATTTCGAATTTTCACTGGCGTTGCAGTCGCAACGTCAGCTGTTCCGGGATAGAACGTGATCACGGGTTTCTCAGCTGAGGGATCCGTTGCGGCGCTCTGCCGAGGCACTGCCGCCACGAGATATTCACCGGCCGTGAAGTAGTAGAGGCGGTACATGCCGCGATCGTCTGTCGCCTTGGTGACCACAGTCCGAAGCGCGGGATATCCATTCGTATACGTGACAACGTATGCCTGCACGTCTGTATTGATCTGCGGCCTGCCTGAGCTGTCCACAACCTGTCCGCTGATCGTAGCGCCGGGAAGCATTGAAATCGTGACGGTCGCTGTCTGTCGCGATCCGACTGTTACCGGCACACTCGCGGCATCCGGGCTGTCGGCGTTCGCCGAAGTTCCGAAAAAACCTTCACGACGCGACCGGATGGTGTAGCTGCCAGCCGGAACATTCTTCAACTCGAATTTTCCAGCGGCATCGGAGACCGCCGTGAACTGAGACTCATTTTCCGTTCTGAACTGATCCAGCCTTGCGCGAATTTCGGGATTGCCTACCGAGACTCCGCGCCCCGCCGCCGTGTCCGATACATATTGGAGAAATCGGGCTTCCGATTCACCGTCGGCCGGCGGGTTCAAAGTCACGCTTCGAGTGGTCTGGAAAAACTCGATCAAGCTTTTAACCGCTCGGGGACTCATTGTCCCACCAGACAAATTGATTTGTGCCTGAGGTATTGGTTGTGAAGTATCGGAGCGTGTGACAGTTCCCTGAATCGTGCCTGGGTCTGACTGGGCGGAGCTCAGGATGAGAGAGAGAAAGAGCCAACCGAGAGTCATGACGGATTTAACTACGGCACGCGTCTGCCGTCAATGGAGAGGTGCCTGTGTGCCCGGTTTGAAACACCTCGATATATCGTCACCGGATAAACTGTTTTCGTTCTAGAAGCCACGGTACAGTTACGCGCGAATGGGAAACGCAAAGAGTGCAGCCATGGTGGCTTTGGTTCTGCTGTCTTCATTGCTTGTGTATGCGCAATCGTCGGGCCGCGTCATGGTGACAGGCATTGTCGTCGATTCGGTAACCGGCGAACCCCTTCCAGGAGTTCTGGTGACATCACGAATCGCGCAGGGCAATTCCCCGACTGCCCTCACAAATCGTAGAGGGGAGTTCACTATTGCTGCTGCGCCGGGTCGCAGCACTTTTGTTTTTGGAAAGGATAATTTCGGCGTCAGAGCCGTGAACTTTGCTATCCCCGTAGCAACAAGGTTCCAGGTACCGGTTACACGGCTTGCCCGCCATGGAGTTCTGACAGGGCGAGTGTTCGATTCAAGGAACAATCCTGTCGCCTCTGCCGAAGTTACCCCTTATGTGGTCGATGACGAGAAGGGCGGCCCAGGTTTCGGCCGATATCCCGGAACTCGAACAGACGACCGCGGAGAGTTCCGATTGTCGGGATTAACGCCGAACTCTTATGTGCTCATATTCGCCAGTCCAGCAGGAACCGCGTTCTATCCCGGAGTGTCGGAGTTTTCAAAAGCGGACCCCATTCGTTTGACATCGGGAAAGGAAATCCGCCTGAAAGATGTTGTCCTCTCCATGCCGCCGAAGAAGGGAACGATTCGCGTCAATGTTGTGAATGGGCCCAATGAAGACGCCAAGGACGTGACGTATACATTTGCAAATACCACGCCGGAAATGGAACCGGCAGGACTCGATGGAACTCTGTCTTTCACCTTCTTACGCAGCCGTTCCCCGAACCTCGCCGTTCATTTGCAGCCTGAAGAGTCCCGGCCGCTTACTCATGAAGTCTCAGGAATCGGCGGCTATCGCGCGACGGCCACATGGAAGGATCCCGGTGGCAAGATCGTGTCGTCAAGTATGGAAACGGTCTTCGTCGGCGATGACGTGGTCATGAATCTGGAACTGCAGACTCCCCAGGGCCGGCTTTCCTGCCGAATGTTGTTGGACGCGGAAGACGGAAGCTCCATTCCTGTTTCCGGTGTCGATGTTCAACTTCATCCGCGTATTGGCCGCCACATCGCGGGCTGCACATCCCAGGCGGACGGCACATCTGAGGTGGAGGCACTGCATACCGGCAGGTACGACCTGTGGTCGTTCATGAACGCACCGGCCGATAGTTATCCTGCCAGCGCCGTCCAGAATGGCCGCGATGTGTTAACTGAAGGTATCGATGTAAGCGCTCATTCGTCCCTGATTGAAATTCATTTCCGTCGGGGAGCGGGAATCATTCGTGGGGTTTTGAGGGACCGGGAAGGCCGTGCCGTTCATGGCGCGTTGGTAGTCGCAATACCCGATATTCGCGCTCCCTATGAAGGTGGTGGCCGACCTCTTTACTCGAATCAAACCGACCAGGATGGCGGTTTCGAAATTCGCGCTCTGCGACCTGCAACTTACAAGCTGGCCGGATGGGCCGCTTTCGACTATGCCTTGGCAGACAAGGATTTCTTCAAGGGCGTTGGAGAAAAGGGGATCGCTGTGACTGTCGATGAAAGGGGTGTTGTCGTGCAGAATCTACGGGCACTCGAGGAGCAATAGCCGGTAGCGTGGCTATGTTTCTCGCCGCGGATTGTGCGGATTGGGATTCCGCGGCGGTCAAATCTCGTTGGAAGATCCGAAGAGGTTCGAGTGACTATGCAGCCGTCGAGGACCCTACGACAGGGGGTAGTCGCACCGGCCGGCGAGCAGTTCCGAGCACTCCATCCGATTGCCATTCGGAAGCGCTTTGGACTGCCTTTTCGAACGTGTCGTAGAACTCTTCGACTTCACTTTGCGCGCGGGGGATCGTGTAATCGTGTACGTCGCAGAGTAGTTCCACAAGCTGATCCATATCGCCGGTAATGGATGCGGCCTGATCCATGTCCAGTTTCCAGCGATCGATTGCCTGATTACGAAAAAAGCGCAGCCACTTGGGACCAATGGTTCTGGTCAGATGTCCTTCCATGAACCACCGCCGGTCGCCGTCGAGACTGACGGCGCATTCCTGAACCGGTTTTCCCTCGTAGCGGACAATAACGTCCACGATAACGCCTTGCCTATCCTGCCAGGTTGAGCCTGCAGTGTGAGCCACCCGGATATAATCGCCGGGCTTGAAACGGTAAGCCATTCCTGCCTCCAATCAGCAGCCAGATACAAAACAGTTCTGTCCATCCAGCAACAGGTGCGCCATTCGGTAAATTATTGATATCTTGAGGATTCGGCGCCGTTTTCTGCTTTTGCCGGGCACTCTGTGGCACCCGGTTGCCACTTTTGGGACGGTAAGTGGCTACCGATGGAGGATGTCCAGGAGTTGCGGCCACGCATAGTGATTAAGGATACCTTCCTTCTTAAGACCCGCCCGCCGCGCCTGATCGATACCGAAGTGAACGTAGTTGAAGTCCTGAGTACTGTGCGCATCGGTATTGATCGCGAGGAGTATCCCGGCTTGCCGGGCCAGACGAGCATAGGACGCCGAGAGGTCCAGGCGATCGGGACTGCAATTGATCTCAAAGGAACACCCGCACTGCCGCGCGTGTTCCAAAACGCGATCGATATCGATCTCATATCCCGGCCGTTTCAAAAGGAGCCGGCCTGTGGCATGGCCGAGGATATGAAAGTGACGGTTGTCCATGGCTCGAAGCAGGCGTTCGGTCTGCTCGGTTTTGCCGAGGCCGAATCTGGAATGGATCGAGCAGACGGTGTAATCGAGCTCTTTGAGCAGATCGTCCGGGTAATCAAGTGAGCCGTCTGCAAGGATGTCGACTTCGGCCGACTTCAAGACTCGAATCCCGTCGAGTCGTTCATTGAGTGCGTCGATGAATCGGATTTGATCCCATAGCCGCTCCTCGCTCAGTCCCCGGGCAATCTTGAGACTTTGCGAATGATCGCTCATGCCGATGTAGTCGTACCCGAATTCGCGTGCCGCGTCTGCCATTTCCTCAATTGTGTTGGCGCCATCACTCGATGTGGAGTGGGCATGGAGCTCGCCGTGAATATCCTGTTTCTGGATTGGAGCGGGAAGCGTACCGTTCTCTGCCACGAGGACCTCGTCCTCACCTTCACGCAGTTCCGGAGGTATGTACGGAAGGCCAAGCCGGGAATAAACGAGGGCCTCGGTAGGCTCCGGCTCGAGAGGACCGCGGCGGCGCAACAAGTCGATGTGCGCTGCGGAACCCGTTGCGAGTATCAGATCGAGGCCCCACCGTTCGCTCGTCGACGCTTTGATGCGGACGGAGATGCCGGAGCTGAGATAGACCTGCTTTTCACTCGCGTCGACAGAGACGATGTCACTTCTGCCGCCACCGTAGGCTTCCAGGTCCTGAAGGAGGCCCGGGAAGTCTGTCGTCTCAAGAAGAAATGAAAGGTCGGATATGACTTCGACACGCCGGCGGAAATCACCCGCTGCTTCCAGCCGCTGAACACTCTGGCGTTGCGTCAGAAACGTTCGGATGGCCGCGACATGCCGTTCTGCTTCGTAAAGCAGCATCTCGCGAGAGCCGTTCAACGCTTGCCTGACGTGGTGATCCATTCGAATCCCGAGTTTTGATGCGATCTCGCCTGCTTCAAGTTTTTCTTTGAGTTCCGCAATGGACTGAATGCCTAGCTTCTTGTAGATCCGGAGGACCCGGCGCGAATCCAGTTTCGGATAGTCAGACAATTCGACGATTTCCGGCGTTGCCTGCGACTGCAGAAAGCGCAGTTGCCGCAAAGATCCCGTTTCCACCAGCTCCTTGATTGTGCCGGCGATCGCATCGCCGATGCCCGGATATGCAGTGAGATCGTGTCCTGCCCGGACGGCGTCATCCAAACTTTCGCCCAAACTATTGATCGTTCTGGCCGCACGCCGGTACGCCTTGATTTTGAATCTATTTTCGCCACGCACTGTCAGATATTGAGCCAGTGCTGTCAGATGAGCCGCGATCTCCCCATTACTAAACGTCTTCACAGTCTTTCCTGTGGCACCTGAAATGCCGCTCTCTGATTGGAAAGGCAGGGAACTATGTCTGAAGTTGCAAATAAAACTGCATTGATTACGGGGGCAAGCAGCGGCATCGGTTATGAACTCGCGAAATGCTTCGCCGCCGATGGATGTCATCTGGTTCTGGTCAGCCGTTCCGAGGACGAGCTGCATAATATTGCGGACGATTTTCAGATCAAGTACGGCGTGCGCGTCGACGTATTGGCAAAAGACCTCTTCGACCCTGAAGCATCTTACGAGGTGTACGAGGAGGTCATCGAAAAGGGAATCGTTGTCAATTACCTCGTCAACGACGCCGGACAAGGTGTGTATGGCAAGTTCGCGGAAACATCGCTGGAAGAGGAACTCGACATTATCCAGTTAAATGTCTCCTCACTTGTGGTGCTGACGAAACTTTTCCTGAAGGACATGCTCGCGCGAAACGAAGGTCGTATTCTGCAACTCGGCTCCGTTGTCAGCAAAACTCCTGCGCCTTATTCCGCGGTTTACGGAGGAACAAAAGCATTCATCTACAGCTTCACCCAGGCCGTGATTCAGGAACTCGAAGGCACGAATGTCACGATGACGGCGCTCCGCCCCGGCGCGACTGATACAGATTTCTTCCGAAAAGAGGGCGGGGAAGACATGCGGGTGGTTCAGGAAGGATCGCTGGATAGTCCCGATAAAGTGGCCCGCGACGGCTATGAAGCGATGTTAAAGGGGACCGACTCGGTCGTCAGCGGATTGAAGAACAAGATTATGGATAAGCTTGGAGATCTCATGCCCGATACCATGCGCGCCAAACAAGCGAAGAAACAACACGAGCCCGTGCCGCGCAAGAAGAAACCCGCCGCATAACTTGCCTTTGCCTCACCGCCGGTCGCCGAAATCTGCGGAAACCGGCGGTGAGGAGATCTTGGTCCCCGCTCCGCAAACTGCGCAACTGCCGGCAGGCGTGCAAATTTCTTTCGACCAAGTCGGCCAAGAAGGATACCTGGATGTTGTTTGTGCTCCAGCAGCCGGTCCAGGCAACGGTACAGGCGGTCTCGATGAATCCCGCCGTTTCGGTCTTCGATTCCCGCCGCGCTCTTACTACCGCATCCTCTCGATACGGATCCTGGTTGTACCCGACTCTCTTGTTGCAGTCGGGAGTCAATGCAGCAAGGTTGCGTATTGTTGCTGACGTGTTTCGCCGCGCCCGCCAAGCTATCAGATCTCCGCGTGACGCGTATGCCAGCCTTTCCGCTCGTGCAGGCGGATTCGTTTTGTGCTGCGTCATTTCTTCTCTTTCCTGGCCTTTGTCTCTGCTATCTTTTTTTGCAGTTGTGTCCGGGCGGGTTCCCATACGGGTTTGCCTCTTATGGTCCTATCTGTCCCAACATCGGAGGCAGCTTCGGCTAACTTTGTCAATTCTGCCACGAGGTCGATCGGTTGCCCCCCGCTTGACGGGTCCTTCAACTGATCAAAGTATTCCACACTGGTGAGCGCCACAGAAACTGCGCCGGGATCGCTGTTCTTTAGAGCGTCTCTCACAATTGGCCATCCATCGGCGCGACCGGCATTAGCCAATACTTTGGCCAAATTCATTCGGTCAATCGGGTCCCTAAGCCTCGGCAACTGCGCGATTGCAATGTCTTCCCATCCTGTCTCACCCAGCTGTCCCAGCGCCCACGCCGCGCCTGTCACGGTGGTGCCCCACCCCGGAGCGTCTGGATCCGAAGCGGCAGGAGCACTTAGAGCGATCCGAAGAGCCGATACGCTATTCGCCGTTTTCGGAAGAGTTGCTAACATCATCGTCGCGAAGCTGTCGCTCTTGCGAAGCATCGCGTCAATAAGGGCCGTTTCTGTAAGTTCCACTCCTCTTTCAACTAAGCGCCGCCCGAAATCCCTGCGAATGTCATCCAGCGGCTCGAAGTATCGAGTTTGGGCAAAAGCGTTCCTTGAACTTGCCACGCAGATGCTGAACATAACGGAGAGTGCGATAGCTGAAAGTTTGTACAACATCGTTTGTCCTCTTTTCTTCATCTGCGACCCGTCTATGGGACGGCATTCCAGATAGGCACATACATCGGATTGGAATGTGCGTGCGCCCGGCTCTCATGTCCACCAAAAAAGCCGAAACTGGAAGTAGGCATCGTCGGCACCTGCGTTTAGAGTTCGAGTTCGAGGGACGTTGATTTATATCTCGGCGTGAGCACTGTGCGCTAGCGGACCATTCGGCCCTCAGCCCAAAGTATCGTGTTGTCTTCTTCTGTTACCTTCGGCTTCGCTCCGGGTCGATTGGTTTCTAACAAAGCTGAAAGGTGAAAGCCGTCGCCGCCTGATGACATATACACACGTTTTGGAACGATCTCTCTTGTCGAGCCATTCTGTCCTAAGAAAAGCGTTATTGCTCGTATGCATTCTGGCGAGCGGCTGTGGAGAGCCATCGGATTCAAGCCTAAGCCGAACGTAGAAACCTGTAGCCCTTTCAGCTTGGGTCCCGCCTTCTTCGTCCGGTCATCACCATTCCCACGTATACTCCAAAGAGAGCTACGCCAGTGCCAACCAAGGGAAAGATCGGCAGCAAGATCCCTTCGATTCTTCCATAAGGCATTAGCCAGACGAAGCAAACAACAGCACAGACAACCAACTGCAGTTTGGTATCGCTAGGGCTCATTCTCGCGGCTAATAGACCAAAGACCACGCCACCGGACCAGAAAAGGACATCCTGACCGATCCCCATTAGCAATCGCAGGTTTGAATCATACAAAGATGATTCAAACATGAAGCGACTCCACAGCGTAAATACCGCATACAGATAGATTGTGGAAGCCAGTATCGCTGCAGCTGTGGTGCAAAGAGAACGAAACCATTTGTGGATCAGTTAAAACAATCGTCCTGAATCCTCTTCGTAATGTTGCCGGTGTGAACCGAGTCGACGTCAAGGTCTATATCAATCCGGACGAAATTCTTAAAAGGAAGCGTTCAGTCCAATGCCGTGGACGTCATGCACGAACCGAATCCACAACCAGACAAGGCTGTCGGATCAAGAAATCATGAGCCGCCTCGGAATGAGCGCACTCTCTCATAATACTGGTGTGATCTCGACTCGCCTTCAAAAGGACTGTTTCAAATGAGTACTCGGCCAACAGTTGCCATCAGCATTGGAGCTTCAGCGGTCGGCTCTTACCTATGCGGCTACGTGGCGATGTCTCTTTGGATGCAACACGGTGGTGCCATCCAAGGAACGGTTTGGGATGGTCTCACGTCAGCCAATCCGCTGGTTTACAATGGCAAAGTCACAACTGTTGCGAACTTTCTAATCCAGAATGCCGCCTCTGTGGGCGCCACAACAATTGCGGTTAATTCGAATGCGATTTATCTTGGAAGCACCTTTTTCAATCCTGGAGAAGCCGGGATTACAGGCTTTTACGGCGCCGCTCAAGGCTAATGCTGCTTCACGATCGGTCCACGCATTTGGTGGAAAGTCGGATCAAGACTTCGGAACGAGTAAGAACTTAACGAGGAAGATATTAGATAACTGTTTTCCCGCACTTAAAGGCCAACTGGGGAGTTTATATCAGTGACAATCAAACTTTATCGTGCGGCTCTAATCTCCGCATGTTTGTTTCTGGTGGCTCGCAGCGATTTTCAAAGCCAAGCGAGTAAGTCCCCAGCCTGGAAGAAGAGTTCGTTGCTGGCGCCGACTTTGTTCAATCAAGTTCTTGATCAATTGAATTTTACTCGGCTATTTTTCGCTCAGGCCGGATGGGCGATCTCGACTCAGAACGTGGTGGCCCAGACAAGCGATGGCACCACGTGGACACTCTTCGTCCCCTCGCCTGAGTTTAAGTCTTATACTTCGGTTTTTTTTCGGACCAAGAGCGCGGTTGGTTATCCGCTATCGAAGGCTCCGGGGCAAACCTGTCAGCGGTGCTGCTTCAAACCAAAGACGGCGGACGAAATTGGGAGCGCTGGAGTTCGCTAAAAGAGTTTGGTTTGCAGGCGCTGGCGGAGCTAAGCATCGGTCGTGCGGGATCGGGTTGGGCCGTTGGCCTTGTTATGCCGGGCAACAAGGGACTGATTCTCGGAACGAGCGATTTTGGCAAATCGTGGGAGATCCAAGCAAAGTCGCCGCAGGAACTTCAAAGATTAGCTGTGCTATCCAACAACAAGGCCGCTGCGGCAGGTCTAGGTGGGATTTTAGTAACTCGAGATGGACGCGAGTGGCACGGTACCTACAAAACGGATGGCTACGTCATGGATATCGACGCGGTTGGGGATCATGCGCTTTTTGCCGTTCTGGAAAGGGGAATTGTGGTTTGTAGTACAGATGTCGGTGAGCGTTGGAAAGAAATCCATTTACAGCCGCCCTATAACAACCTGTTTCTTGGATCTGTAAAATTTGCCGACCCAATGCATGGGTGGATAGGAGGCGAGGACGGAATCATCCTTGCGACAAAGGATGGCGGCGAGACTTGGTCGCTCGAAACTCGAATTCAGACCGATTTCGTAAGGGACTTCGAGATAGATAACCACAGGCTATTCGCCGTAGGGAACAATGGTGCGATTTTTTGGCGAGACTCAATTTAGTCTAGTTCGTTTTGTTCTAGTTCGTTTAGTTCGTTCGAGGGACGTTGATTTATCTCTCGGTGTGAGCACTGTGGCCTAGGGGACAATTCGGTCGTCAGCCCAAAGTATCGTGTTGTCTTCTTCTGTTACCTTCGGCTCCGCTCCGGGTCGATTGGTTTCTGAATCCCGGGTCGCGGTAGGGACGTCGCTTGCGCGACGCCCCCCGCACAGATCCGTACGGGCGGAATTACCGCATACGGCTCCTATCGTGGATGAATGGCGTTGAATCGCTGAGAAGGATACGGGTGAAGAGTCCGGGCCGCAGGCAGCCACCGACGAGCCAGCCGCGCCATGGACGCCGCCGACACTCGCCCGGATTGACTGCGCCGATTGAGCGTGTGCCACCACATACGAAACACACCATGACGAAAGGAATGATCGCGGCCGATTGCCCGGAACCGCGTGATAGCGAAAGTAGCCGTCAACAACGCTCCGGAGCCGCGCCCCAACGTGCCGTACCGGCTCATGCATTCGCGCTCGAAGCGCGGTTCGGACTCGGAGCAATGTCGCCCGAAGTCGTTTGCTGGCCGTTTCGCGTCCAACCGTGAAGGAACCGTTGGACCTGCGTTGTTCGCAGATAGGGACGAACCCCATAAACGTAAACGTCTCCGGCTTCACTACAAGTCAGGACAGCGTTTTAGGACTCGCTATTCCCAAAATTGTTCCTGTATCCGGCCCACTTCAAATTGCAGGTACACCATCGGTGGCCGCCTATAATCCCGCGGCGGGATTGTTCGGTTATCGGATTTGGGCGATGTCGTCTCTAGGGGACGATCGGATCTATATCAATCCGGACGAAATTCTTAAAAGGAAGCGTTCAGTCCAATGCCGTGGACGTCATGCACGAACCGAATCCACAACCAGACAAGGCTGTCGGATCAAGAAATCATGAGCCGCCTCGGAATGAGCGCACTCTCTCATAATACTGGTGTGATCTCGACTCGCCTTCAAAAGGACTGTTTCAAATGAGTACTCGGCCAACAGTTGCCATCAGCATTGGAGCTTCAGCGGTCGGCTCTTACCTATGCGGCTACGTGGCGATGTTTCTTTGGATGCAACTGATCAGGCCTACGAATCTTGTCGGTGTTCTGCTTGGAACTGCACCGCCGCAGCTTATAGCCGGTGCCGGTATTGTGGTCGCAATGGGACTTTCTTTTGGGACGATTGGGCGATTACTTGCTCCTAACCATCATCGTGCGCACTACCTTGCAGCAGCGCTTTTCTCAACAATCGTTTTTTTCTAATTTTTCTTCATGACCGAACCGGCGATTGTGCTGTTGACGCCGATTCCGATTGGCTTTTATGTAGTCGGAGTGCACTTGAGCCAGCGTCTACCACGATCAGGAGAACTCTTGTATGAAGGAAGGCCAGCTTGGCTGTATGTAGCGCACAGCGCAGTATCTGTGACAGCGGGACTTTTTCTTTCATACGAAGTCGGAAACCTGATCTCCGCGGTTGTGCCATTTGGAGGAAATTCTCCGACGGAGCAGCCTTCTATTTGGGAGCTACCGGTAAGGGCATTCCTGCTGGTTGGAATGGGAATGGCGTTCAGTCTCGGTGCTGGCCTGATTACTCACAATACGGCCATGACTGAGTTTGTGTCAGGCGCCATCTTCATCGTGAGTCTTTGATCCCCTACACGTTTCTTTTCCTTCCTCTTCCAATTCTCGTGTTTTTGCTGCCAATTCCCATCGTTCTATACGCATTCGGAATTCTGTTGGGCCGATTGATGCTTGGTCGGAAGGGCTGGCCGGATGGTGTCGGGTTCATAGGACACACCGGTTCTTCCCGTTCTTAGAGTTTTAAGATCGGGATAGCAGTTCTCATCTGCTTTTCCATTTTTCAACGAGTTACCGCGGAGTAACCAAATCGACGGGCAGTGCGACTGTTGGACGAGCAGTACACACGAACACCGGTCTACGCATTCCTCGGCGGCCACCCAAAACCGGCCATGCGTGGCCACTTCAAAACCGGCCATAGAAAATTAGCATGAGCCGATAACGACGCCCCGGACATAACTCCGGCGAGTTTTAGCCTCGCCACCATGAGTAATGTCTTGAGCGACGAAAAGAAACAACAAGTTATTGCATTGGGAAAGCTCGGCTGGACGCTTCGTCGAATCGAGCAGGAAACCGGCGTCCGCCGCGAAACGGCAGGAGGCTATCTAAAAACCGCAGGAATCGCGGTCCATCCTCCAGGCTGGCGCCGTCGATCGAATTCAAAACCGGCCATACAGGTGGCCACCGACTCTGAGGCGGCAAAACCGGCCATAGAGGAGGGGGTGGCCACCGACTTTATCCGGCCTTTTTCAGAGAAAACACCGATACAACTTCCGGAATCGACCCTATCGGAAAGTATCTGTGAGCCGTTTCGGGAAACGATCGAAGCCGCACTGAGCCGGGGGCAAAATGCCGTGTCGATATGGCAGGACCTGGTCGGCGACCACGGCTTCGGCGGCGCCTACAACACGGTAAAGCGTTTCGTTGTCAAACTGCGCGGTTCAAAACAACCCGAAGCGGTCGGCATCATTGTCACCGGCCCCGGAGAAGAAGCGCAGGTCGATTACGGCGAGGGGCCGATGGTCCGGTATCCGCAAACGGGCAAGTACCGGCGGACGCGGCTATTCGTCCTGACGCTGGGCTGCAGCCGGAAAGCCATCCGCTTGCTCACCTTCCATTCCAGCACGCGCACGTGGGCTGAACTGCATGAGACCGCTTTTCGCCGCCTGGGAGGCAGTTGCCGTCTGGTCGTTCTCGATAACTTGAAGGAAGGCGTTCTCACGCCGGACATCTACGATCCCACACTGAATCCGTTGTTCCAGGACGTGCTGGCGCACTATGGCGTCGTCGCCATGCCGTGCCGCGTTCGCGACCCCGACCGCAAAGGCAAAGTCGAGCGCGGGGTGGCTCACGCGCAGCAAACCCCACTGAAGGGAAAACGCTTCGAAACGCTGGAAGAAGCTCAGGCCTACCTGGATCAGTGGGAATCGCGCTGGGCCGATACGCGCATTCACGGGACAACGAAACGTCAGGTGGCGGCAATGTTTGCCGAGGAAAAACCGTTCCTGCTGCCGCTGCCGATCGAACCGTTCCGTTATTACCAATACGGTGAGCGTGTCGTCCATCTGGACGGCTGCGTCGAAGTCGAGGCCGCCTACTACAGCACACCCCCGGGCTGGATTGGAAAACTCGTCAACGTCCAATGGGACGCGCTGCATGTTCGCATCCTCGATCCGAAAACACACCAACTGCTGCGAGAACATGTCCGCCAGCAACGCGGCCGGCACCGCATTGCCCCCGGCGACAATCCCAAGAAGACGCCGCTGACCACCGTGCAGTTGCTCGCGCGAGCATCACGTGCCGGCTCGCACATCGGCGCCCTCTGCCAACAGATCCATCGCCACGAAGGAGAACCCGGCGTCCGCCGCATTCTCGGCGTGCTCTCGCTGGCAAAAACGTTTGGGCCCAATGCCGTCGAGGATGCTTGTGCCGCAGCCCTGGAACTGCGTGTCTACGAATACCGTTTTGTCCGTCGTTACCTGGAGCGCCGGCCTTCGCCGACGCTCCGTCATGTCGATCCTCTTATCCGTGAACTAACCCATTACCGCGATCTCATCAACATCAAAACCCAGGAGCAAAACTATGAATCTGATTGAGCTTCAACGTGCCTGTCGTCAACTCCGTCTCGGCGGCATTGCCAACGTGCTTGAAACCCGCATTCATCAAGCACAGACCGAACGTATGGCACCCATCGATTTCATCTCGTGCCTCGTTTCCGACGAGCTTCGCCGCCGCAGTGACCGGCTGCTGGAACGCCGCCGAAAGACCGCCGAGTTTCGTGATCCGTACAAGACACTCGATAACTTCGATTTCAACTTCAACAAGAAGATGAACCGCAGTCTCGTCTTCGACCTCGCCACCGCCAACTTCATTGCCAAACACGAAGACGCCATGTTCCTCGGCCCGCCGGGCTCCGGCAAAAGCCATCTGGCTCAGGCCATTGGACAGGCCGCCATTCAACAGGGCTATCGCGTGCTTTATCGTGAGGCCCACACGCTCATCGGTGAACTCGCCGAAGCTGCCATCGATCAAACTCGCAAAGATCAAATGGAACTGCTCTCTACGGTACCTCTGCTCATTGTCGACGACCTGGGAATGCGAAAGCTTCCAGCGACCGCTGCCGAGGACTTGCTCGAAATCGTCATGCGCCGCTACGAACGGGCGAGCACGATTCTCACTTCGAATAGACCGATTGATGACTGGGGCAAGCTTCTCGGTGATACTGCCGCTGTCACTGCGATGCTCGACCGCCTTCTCCACCATGGTCACGTGCTGAAGTGCGGCCCTCGAAGCTGGCGCACAAAAACGCAGCTACCTGGCGATGAACAGCCGCAGAAATAAGGAACGGGGGACTTCTCTTGATTGGATTTATCGCTTTCTGCCAAGTCCGAAGCTCAAAAGCAAAACGGGGCATCCTTCGACACCCCGCTTCGGTCTTGGCCCCTGAGCCGGCGCTCGGGTCGCTTCCCAGCGTTGCCCTATCCTCCGCTCAGGCCGATCGCATTCTAATCGATCATCAAAACGTGTTGCATCACTGGAGGCTGAAAAAGTAGAAAACCCTGTCCGGACGTCGTTTCATATGGCCGGTTTTGAAGTGGCCATACATGGCCGGTTTTGGGGTGGCCACCGAGGACGCATTATCAAGATGACGGATGCGCTAACAATCAAGGCTATGCCGTCAATCCGAAACGAGTCCGGCGACTACTGCGGCAGATGGGACTGGAAGCGATCTATGGAATGTGCGTGCGCCCGGCTCTCATGTCCACCAAAAAGCCGAAACTGGAAGTAGGCATCGTCGTGACCTGCGTTTAGAGTTCGAGTTCGAGGGACGTTGATTTATCTCTCGGTGTGAGCACTGTGCGCTAGCGGACAATTCGCTCGTCAGCCCAAAGTATCGTGTTGTCTTCTTCTGTTACCTTCGGCTTCGCTCCGGGTCGATTGGTTTCTAACAAAGCTGAAAGGTGAAAGCCGCCTGATGGCATTTACACACCTTTTGGAACGATCTCTTTCTCGCTCCCGTTTGTGCCTTCTATCTTTGGTTTGATAGAAGAGGTGTCTTGGCGTATGGACAAATCGATTCACATCCTGCGGATTGGTATCCTTTTTCATATCCCTCCCAGGACTTTGTTTGGCTCTTGACTCTGCTTACTGTCTCGTTCGTAGGTCTTTTTTTGGGGCAGCTAATTGCTCACGCAATTCATAGCCGGGTGGCTCCATCAGGACATTACGAAAGCTCCTCCATATGACGGGAATACACGGCGTTGAGTTCGAGAGTTCGAGGGAATTCCGGGTCGCGCGGTAGGACGGTGCTTGCGCGGCGCCCCCCCGCACAGATCCGTACGGGCAGGATTACATACGGCTCCTATCTTGGATGAAGAGCGTCGAACCGCTGAGCAGGATAGGGATGAAGAACACGTGCATACGGCAGCCAGTGCCGACCAAGGCGCGCCATAGCGGCAGCGGAGACTCGGCCAGTCTGAGTCCATCGATTGAGGGCGTGCCACCACACACGATACACGCCATGGCGAAAGCTGCTGAGTGCGTCGCGATTTCCGGAAACAGTTCCCGGCAATGATGCGAAGGCGAAAAGTTTGTATTCGCCCTGTGAAATGCCGGACAGGTTGAACGTCCCATCGGTAGAAGTGGCGCGAACATAGAACATCGGATTGCTGCGTCGCACTCCCTGCGGGACCAGTGTCACTCGGGCCGGGCGGATCGCAGGAGTCTGACCGTCCTGGATTCTGCCGCTCACCATCGCGTCACCGGGACTAAAGATCACATCAACGGGTTCCACCGAAGTCTTTCCGACAGTGACGATGCCATCGGTATAGATACTGCGGCCCGCCTGCTTCATATCCGAGATGTAGGTGTAGGGGGCTTAAAGGGAAATTCGAATTGGTAGTCACCTTCGGGAAGGTTCGAAAACTTCCTCGTGGAAGTCATAGCGATCAACGTATAAGCCCTGCCATCGGGATTTACGATCACGCCGTTGCCCCAAAACCGGCCATCCCGAGGACATCCGAACATAACAACCCAAGTGCGTCACGACAGAACTGCTCAATCGTACTTCGCGAATGTGCCTTGAATGTCCTATCCTTTGACGGCATACCGTATCTGGACATGTCCCTATGTGTTGCAATAGCCGGTGCCGTGTTCGAACCTGTAACGTCCGTTGCCCCACCCCAGCCTCCTTTATGTCCTCTCGTCGCTGCCGCCGGGAACTACACTGTGGCAAGTGGTAATGCGATCTTCGCCCCTGACATGGCGGCCGCTTTAGGACGAGCAATTCTCAGCCTTAACGCACAGGCGATTATTCCTCAGATTAATAGCGGCTTTAGAACTGCGAGTGGGCAAGGTGCTCTCGGTAATGCTGGAGGGATTACACCCGCCGCGCCCGGCCAATCGCGGCACGAGGTCGGCATGGCTGTTGACATTCAGATCAATCGATTTGGCGAATGGACAATTGACTGCAAGTCGCAAGCAATCGTAAACGCGATGACAGCCGGTGGATTGACCTGGGGAGGGACATTCACCGATGTCGATCGTGTGCACTTTCAGCTGCCAGGGTCAGTGACAAGGAATCAAGGAACACTGCACGCGGCACTACAGTTACCTCTGGCGGCCCTAGCGGTGCTCAAGTTGCAAATTGCCGTCGCGAGCATCCAAACGGAACCTAACTCATTATGATTAATACTGTGTTGACAACTTTACTGCTGGTCTTAAGCTTTCAAGTTGATCGGAATGAGCTCTCCCTGTTTTTGATAAATGACTTAGAAACAGGTAGGTGGTGCGGCTTTAAGGACGAACTGGGTTGGAAGAAGGAGCAAGAGAACTCGCCTGCGCTTGTCGTCGGAAGGGTGGACGTAACGAAGGGAAAAATCACCCGTTTGTCCGTGACGAAATATGACGAAACTGGTGATTGGGCCGTATTTGATGTTTACTCAATAAGCGCAAGCGGCCAAATTTCGGGATTGAAGCGGACAATTAATGTGTTGCCAAGCAATCGCAGTGAAGAAGAAGTCTGGGTGGTTCATGATGGGAAAGCGACTAAAACCCAAACCGCCAGTCGGAGCCTGCGAACCCTTCGCCCCATCACACCCACGCCAATTGACCTGCCGGATGTTCCTATAGTTACAGAGCTCAAAAACTTCGATTTTTGGCCTCTTCTGGCAGACCAAGGGCGAGGAATCATTTCGAAGGGGCGTGCGTGTACTCCATAAGCATTTCCATTCGGTGCCAGCAGAGCGACTACAACGGATCCCGGGACAGACTGAATACTGTTCACTTAATGATTCGGATGCGAGTTCCGAGTTCCGAGTTCGAGGGACGTTGATTTATCTCTGGTATGAGCACTGTGCGCTGGCGGACAATTCGGTCGTCAGCCCAAAGTATCGTGTTGTCTTCTTCTGTTACCTTCGGCTTCGGTCCGGGTTTCTTCCTTGTGAAATCGCGATGGAGCTCTCGTTCGATTTGTTTGACGAAGTCTTCCTGCCCGCATGGACGTCCCGTCGAGGTGCAGTCTCGCAGAAATTGATTCGCGTCCCTATCTTCTTTCCCCTCGAGCCATGCAGCCCAATTGGAAATCGCCAACACGTTTTCTCTTTCGGCTACCAACGGATCGGCCTCGCCGAAACAATGATGCTTCGCACTCGACCACCGGTAATCGGTTGCTTTGGCGACCATGCCCGCTCGAACAGGGTTTTGCTCGACATAGCGGACGGCATTGGCGAGGTGGGCTCCGTCCAGAACGCGGGAAAACGGACGCTCCTGTCAAAGATGACCGACAAATCCATAGTTGATGTTGAAACGGTGAGGGTGTGTCCCATGGACTCGGTGAAACACACGCCAGATCGAGTCGGCACGTTCGGGAAAGGGCAGAAAATGATGCCTTGGCTGAACATTTAACCAGAGAACCAGAGAACCAGATGCTCTTCATCCCGGATAGGAAATGAGCTATAGGCAGGGCACCGTCACTTGGTCGATGCAGGTTAGCTACGATATGACGACAGGTAATATACAGGTGGACATTGATCCACATAATCCGAATGGAGGATTTTTTGGGGCTCTGGGCCATGGGCTGGATGTCAGTGCTCATTTCTTCACTGGAAACGATGCCAACTACCATGACGTGGCAAACAGCCCCAGCCTGAATCTATCGGACCATCCGTGTCCGTGACGAGGAAGAGCAATGTTACCTGAGCAAGTTTCACGCCGACGATTTCTGGGAACTCTTGCGCTTACAGCCGTGGCGGGGCGTCTGGGAATACCAACGCACATTCTCGGACAGGGGAAAACCGCCCCTGCTCCAGGCGATTTTCCACTCATCAAGGAATTCGATGCGACTTCTCTAGAAGCGGTCGCCCCCGATTCGCGCAGGATGTGCATTCGTATTGTCGGGAAGTCCGTCTCTGCGGCGAGGTTGCCAAAGAATGCTGAGCGGCCAACTGTTCTCGATGACACACGATCCACGGTGGCTGTTGTGGAACTCGGAACTCGGAACCTGGAAGCAGATCTATGCGGCGCCCGTGCCTTTCGAATGTCGCTTTAGTTTCTTTCAGGATGGTGAGCGTCTTTACGGCCTTACTCAACTGAAAGCCTCTAAGGAGGGAATACACTACGAGTTTCTGGTAGTTGACCTTCGGACGGGAAGAGCAGAAAAGCGCCAGGAAAAGTACGATCCGAAAACGATGTTTTCCGGTATCGCCCTCTCGGACAACCACCTGATTGGAACGCGTGATGGCCGACTGGTCAGGGTTGAATGGCCTACGCTACGTGAAACCGCCAGTGCCGAACTCCGGTCTGAGCCTTGGGTCTCAGACATTGGTTTGACTCTGGACCGGAAACGCATGGTCCAGATAGACGGTCAGACGTTAGTCTGCCGAAATGTGAACGATCTCAGCGTGCTGTGGACACGGCAGATTGACCGCGACATCGAGGCGACTTCAGGATCCGGCGGTGGCGTCGCTGCGATTTCCGCAGACGGCAGCCGGGTCGCGCTTGCGGCAAGACGCTACAACATCGTCTCCGACCGCGCCCGTTTTTCGGCAGATGTCGTTTATGTAATCGACGAAGAACCCGCACGATGCAGCCAGCACGCGCGACGCGAATTCTTACGAATTCGGAGTTGGAGTGCACCCCAAAAGTGAGACAGCTAGACTGAGGGACAGTTCTCGAAAGGAGAACGAAAATGTCCCAAAGACGAAGGCCAAGAAAGTACACCCAGAAATTCAAAGAGAGGGCCGTCAGGCGAATGCTGGCAGGAGAAAGCCCGTCAGCGCTGGCAGTTGAGCTAGGCGCACTGCGAAAGGACTTGTACCGATGGAAGGAGACGTACAAGAGTGGTGAGCCGCTAGTAAAGAAGCCTGGGCCCAAGCCGGGCAAGAAGTCAGAATCTGGATCGGAGTTAAAACGCGCGAGAGAACGAATTGCGGAATTGGAACGTAAGGTCGGGCAGCAAGCACTGGAATTGGATTTTTTTGCCAAAGCCTTGCGTTACGTCGAACAGGCGGAATCGGTTCCCGCCCCGCGCTCTGTGAGTTCATCAGAACGCAAGCGACGCAAGGCGAATTAGCGATCCAGAAGATGTGCAGCTTGGCCGGTGTTAGTCGGAGTAGCTATTACCGACACTGGCGTCGATCTCGACCCCGCGAAATGGATACGGCTCTGCGGGAGCGTATTCAGCAGCTGGCCCTGGCCCATCGCCACTATGGTTATAGACGAATCCATCAATGCTTGAAACGAGAGGGATGGGTGGTTAATCGAAAACGAGTGCTGAGACTTATGCGAAAGGACAATTTATTAGCCTTGCGCAAGAAGCGCTTTGTGCCTGCGCCCGGAGACTGGCGGCACGATTGTCGAATATGGCCAAATCTCGCACGTGGATTTCAAACCAGTCGATTGGACCAACTCTGGGTTGCTGACATTACCTACATTCGGCTCAACGAAGAATTTGTGTATCTGGCTGTTGTTCTGGACGCACACTCGCCTCGGCGGTCACCCAAAACCGGCCAATGATGGTCACCTCAAAACCGGCCAACGATAGATAAGCGTTCGGGACGTTGACACCGTCGAGCCAGATAGGCTCGAGGGCATGAGCAATGTCTTGAGCGACGATAAGAAACAGCAAGTCATCGCACTGGGAAAGCTGGGCTGGACGCTGCGGCGGATCGAGCAGGCGACCGGAGTGCGTCGAGAAACCGCAAGCAGTTACCTGAAAGCGGCCGGGTTAGCCGTGCGTCCGTCTGGAGGATGGGGACGGCGGCTCGCCGATTCAAAACCGGCCAACGAGGTGACCACCGACTCTGAAGGTTCAAAACCGGCCATTACGGAGGGGGTGACCACCGACTTTATCGGGCCTTTTTCATCAAAACCGGTCCTGGAGCTTCCGCCGCCGAATCCTTCATCGAGCGCTTGCGCGCCGTTTGCAGAAACCATTGAACAGGACCTGAACCGTGGGCGAAATGCCGTGGCGATCTGGCAGGACCTGGTCACCGAGTACGGTTTCAGCGGTGGCTATGAGAGCGTCAAACGATTTGTCCGCAAAATACGAGGCCGCCAGCAGCCACAGGCGTCAGGAATCATCCTCACGCCGCCAGGAGAAGAAGCGCAGGTCGATTACGGTACCGGTCCGATGGTGCGCGATCCTCAAACCGGCAAGTACCGGAAGACGCGACTGTTTGTAATGACGCTCGGCTTTAGCCGCAAATCCGTACGCCTGCTGACATTCCGTTCCAGCACACAGATCTGGGCTCAATTGCACGAAACCGCCTTCCGTCGACTGGGCGGCTGCCCGCACGTGATCGTTCTAGACAATCTTCGCGAAGGCGTCATCTCCGCAGACTTCTACGAGCCGAAACTGAATCCTCTTTTCAAAGATCTTCTCGATCACTATGGAGCGACCGCGCTGCCGTGCCGTGTCGCTGATCCGGATCGCAAAGGCAAGGTGGAGTCCGGTGTCGGTCATGCGCAGAAGACACCGCTGAAGGGAAAGCGATTCGAAAGCCTCGAAGAGGCGCAGACTTATCTGGATAACTGGGAAACGCATTGGGCCGACACCCGTATTCACGGCACCACCAAACGCCAAGTCGCGGCCATGTTTGCCGAAGAGAAGGCGGCGCTACTTCCCCTGCCGGTCGAGCCCTTTCGGTATTACCAATACGGGGAACGCACGGTGCATCTGGACGGATGCGTCGAAGTTGAAGCCGCTTACTACAGCGTCCCGCCGGGCTGGATCAGCCAGCGTGTCCGTGTGCAGTGGGACGAGCTTCACGTGCGGATTCTTGATCCGAAAACCTATCAACTCCTGCGAGAGCATGTCCGAGGGCCGCGTGGTCGTCATCGGATTAACCCTGAAGACAATCCGAAGAAAACGCCGCAAAGCAGTGCCGCCTTATTGGCTCGTGCTGCTGTTGCTGGATCTCATATCGGTACGTTCTGCCAGCAGATCTATCGTCGGCAGGGGGAGCCCGGTGTCCGGCGCATCCTGGGCGTGCTCTCTTTAGCCAAGCGCTTCGGTGTAAGTGCCATGGAAGATGCCTGCGCTGCCGCGCTAGAACTCCGTGTCTACGAATACCACTTCATCCGCCGCTACCTGGAACGCCGTCCTCAACCGGAACTCAAACATATCGATCCCTTGATTCGTGAACTCACCAAGTACCGCGACATCATCGATTCCAAAACCGAGGAACAACTATGAACATCATCGAACTGCAACGTGCTCTCCGGCAACTGCGCCTGGGAGGTATGGCTTCTGTCCTGGAAACCCGTATCCAGCAAGCCCAAGCCGAACCGATGGCTCCGATTGATCTGATTTCGTGCCTGATCTCCGACGAACTTTCCCGGCGTAGCGACCGGCTGCTGGAACGGCGGCGAAAGGCCGCAGGCTTTCGCAATCTCCACACGCTCGACAACTTCGATTTCAACTTCAATAAGAAGATGAATCGCAGCCTGATCTTCGATCTGGCGACCGCCAACTTTATTGCCCGCCATGAAGACGCGCTGTTTCTCGGCCCGCCGGGCTCCGGCAAGAGTCACCTTGCACAGGCCATCGGCATGGCTGCCATCCAGCAGGGCTATCGTGTGATCTACCGTGAGACACACACCTTGCTGGCAGATATCGCAGAGGCCACTCTCGATGGCACCCGCAAACAACGTATGGATCTGCTCTCCACGATCCCTTTGCTCATCATCGATGACCTTGGGATGCGCAAGCTGCCGGCAACTGCAGCCGAAGATCTACTCGAAATCATCATGCGGCGCTACGAACGCACCAGCACTCTGCTCACGTCGAACAGACCTGTCGACGACTGGGGAAAACTCCTCGGCGACACCGCCGCGGTCACCGCGATGCTCGACAGACTCCTGCATCACGGTCACGTCTTGAAATGCGGCCCGCGCAGCTGGAGAACGAAAACACACGTCACCGAAAATGGCGACAACTAAGGAAGGGGGCCATTTCTTGATTGGATTTATCGCTTTGTGCCAAGCCCGAAGCTTCGAGAACCAAACGGGGCATCCACGACACCCCGCTTCGGTCTCGGCCCCTGAGTCGGCGCTCGGGTCGCTTCCCAGCGTTGCCCTATCCTCCGCTCAGGCCACTGGCATTCTAAGCGCAGTCAGAAACGTTTCGTTGATTTACACCGTCACAAAGGAGTAGAAATCCCTGTCCCGAACACTTGTCCTATGGCCGGTTTTGGGGTGACCACCATTGGCCGGTTTTGCAGTGACCACCGAGGCACACTCGCGTCGCGTTATTGGCTGGGCTGTGGACTCCGACATCTCCGCAGAATTGCCGATTTCAGCGTTACGAATTGCATTGGAAACCCGAAATCCGAAACCCGGATTGATTCATCACTCCGATCGAGGGGTTCAATATGCCTGCTCCCAGTACACCAAGATTCTCATCGACCGAGGAATCCAGATCAGTATGAGTCGGCCGGCCTATCCTTACGACAATGCGCGCGCAGAATCTTTCATGAAAACGCTCAAGCAGGAACAGATATACGGGAAGGAGTTTAGCAATCTAGCCGAGCTAAGACGATCGATTCATCGTTTCATCGAGGACGTCTACAATCGGCAACGTCTCCATTCGGCCCTGTCCTACAGCACGCCACTAGAATTTGAACAAGCCTGTATCGAAGCGGCAACACTCGCTTCTTACCCATTGCTGCTGGGGAAGGGGGCTTCCGCGCCGCCCCCTTCCCCAGACCCCAACCCCGCGCTCTTATGAGAAATCTACTTAACCGCTGTCCCTCGATCTTTTGTCTCACCGAGGGGGTGCACTTCAGAGTCCGTCCCTGGATCTCACGAAGCTGGGCTTCTCCGCTCGCGGCTACGACAGAATATTCAAGAGAAACCGAACAACCGGTCCCTCAAGCGTTGCAGCGTTGGGCTATCACGATCTCAAAGAACGGTGGCAAATCAATTTTCCGGGAGGTTACAACGCGCGTTAATTGGAGAGTGCCTCAGATGATGTATCGTCGTCGGTGTACTGCCCGACGGTTGAGCGCAGCGCCTCAGGACGATAACATAAGCACGACGCGGCTACGCTACCTATTGCCTCATTGCACTACTCGAAGGCGCCAATTTCTCAGGTTCACGCGGCACTATTTGTTTTTTCGTTCCTTCAGTTCGGACACTTTGCGATCGACGACCTCGCGGCTCGTCCGGGCAGCGATTCTTGAAATCGCCTCAAGTTCATCGATGATATTCATCCGTTTTCCTGATTGATCTGTTACTCCGTCGAAATACTCAACATTCTCCGCAGCCACCATGGACATGTTCTCGTCGAGGAGCCCGGTTCGCACGATGGACCAGCCTTCGTGGCGTCCGTTCTTCGCAAGAAGTCCGGCCAATTGCAGTTGGGATACACGCTCCTGCATCTTGGGTAAACGGGTGATTGCGCCAGGCTCCCATCCTGTAACCTCCAGAGTCTGTAGCGATCGTATCGCGGCGACCGCAACGCTCTCCCGCTCATCGGTACTAGCAACACTTAAAGCCTGAACCATCTGCGGGTTTTTGGAGAACCTTGGAAGCAACATCGCAGCTCGACCAGCAATACCGACATCCTTGCTCTTCAATGCTTCGATAAGAGAGGACTCGTCGATACGAATACCCGCATTTGTAAGCGGCTCTGTGAGACGAGATTCCGCTTCGTTGTTTCCATCTGTTCTCCCTTGGCCGCTCGCCGCAGCGGCCAGAAAGATTACCAATAAAGGGGCAAGGGTTAGATTCGAAGAAGGTGTCTTTTTCATTGTCTTTTCCTCTAGGGTATCGCGGCCCAAATCGGCACGTATAACGGGTTGGAAACGGTGTGCGCGGCCTGTTCACTGGTTGGAATCTCAGCATTATCGGCAGCGTTATGGCGGTTGGTAATGTCGGTGTTCCACGTGGGAGTCATTTTCGCCCGAACGGCTGCCTCAGTGAGCGTGCTGGGATCCCCGCAGCTGTAAGCGACCGTGATTGCCTCCACGTCGGTGTTTTCGAACAGATCCATAGCGGCAATCCAGAACGGTGCCGAATAGAATCGCGTGACATGAGCGTCTTCATGGGCTTGCGTAATGTGCTGGACCCAGTAGCTTGTTCTCGGCGGGCCGTGATTGGCGGCTGGTCCCGGAGCAGCGACGGGGACGAGCGTCGAGGTATCGAGATCCATCCGGGCCCTATTTTTGGAACCTTGATCGCCAAGGCCGGGAACCTGGGGAAACGGGACCGGATTCCCAATAGGAAGGTTGATTCTGAAGCCTACGGGTTGGACACCCAACAGATACGAATGGGAGATATTTCGAAGCTGAAATACCCAGTGGTCTCCGCTGAGGTAGGGATCCACGTTATAGGTAGGTCGCGTCACGCCTTGTTGACCGATCGAAACAACGGTCAGACCAAAGTCTCCTCCTGGATTAGCAACTCCGCCCAGCACATGGTCCTTCGGCGCAATACCGTTCGCTGGAGGACTCGCCGCGTTAACAACATGAATGAGAACCGATGCAGAGTTTCCGCTCACGGTTGCCGTCACAGTGACATCTCCTGCGGCTGCAGTGCTGACCAGACGGTGCAAGTTATCCGCCCCGGCAGCGCCTCCTGACCACGAGATAAGTGCAGGATTGGCTCCGACTGGCGTCAGCGTTGCTGTCACCGTTACATCCCCTGAGTTTATCAGAGCAAGGTAATGCCAAGTGGAGCTTGCTTCTTGCGAACGGGCCGCCGCTACGGACACCGAGGGGGCCGGGACAGGAGGTCCGACCTGCAGCGCAACTGTTGCCGCTCCACCCGCTGTAGTGAGAAGGAGCTGATGGGCCCCCAGAGCCGCACTCCCGCCAATAGTTAGGACACAGTAATGGTTGTCGCGGTCGACGACGTCGTGCTTACGGCGATCGCTGATTCCCCACTAGTCAGAACGCCGCCGCTAAGATTCTGTCCCGGTAAACGTTCCGGATGAACCCTGTTCCACGCTTGAAGGCGAGATACCGCTAATAACCGGAGCCGGAATCGGCGGATAAATGATGGCTGGCGCATTCGGATAAATCAACACGCCGCAATTTTCAGCTCCATTGATCGTCACACACGACCGCCGGGCTACGCTGATGTGGTACGGGCCGAAAGCAGCCACATCTTCCGCTGTGACGCAGGCCATTTGATCATGCGGCCAGTACACTTCGGAACCGCTCTCGTTGGTATCGTCCTTCACCCACGTGAAATCCACATACGAAACCTCCGCGTCGAAGACGAGGCCGAGGCAAGCGGGAGCGTAAACCTCGGGCGGATCGTAATAAAGATAGGTGAGTTCCGACGGGATAAAGGGCGGCGGCACTTCCGCGAAGCGGTACAGCGTATCCAGAAGTTGCCAATCCGGCCCGATAGACACCCACGACTCGCACTCAACGTCGTTCCCGCCCTCACCCAGCGGGAAACACGACGTACCAACCCAGGTATCCCACCCAAGATAATGATCGGAGATCGTTCCAAAAGGTGTGTAAATGTCATCAGGCGGCGACGGCTTTCACCTTTTCAGCTTTCTTAGAAACCAATCGACCGTCGGCGAATATCTTGCCAGCATAAACCTCCTTCAGCAGAGAAAATCCTTTGAAGGTTCGCCACTGCTTTTCCGCAATCTTTAACAGTTTCCAAATCAGCGCTGTCGCGTTTTCAACACGCTGATGTCTACGCGCTGCATCCGTTCGAAGCCGAATGGCAGAGAAAGGAGATTCGACAACATTGGTTGTTCTCAAATGAGTCCAGTGCTCTTGCGGAAAATCGAAGAACGTCACCAGGCGATCCCAATCTCTGAGCAGTTTCTCCGCGGCCTTCGGGTAGTTCTTCTTGTAACGGCTGATGAAACGATCTCGCAGTTTCGCGCACTGGCTGCGGCTCGTTGCAAAATGCATCTCTCGCAGCAGTTGTTTCGCTGCAGGTTGTTCCTGCTGCGGTAATGCGTCCAGCACGTTGAGAATCTTGTGATTCCAGCACCGCTGCTCCCGACCTTCAGGATGCAACTCCCCAAGTGCTGCCCAAATCCCCAGGTGTCCGTCGGCAACCGTAATTTTGGGAAGCTTCAGCCCGCGAGCTGTCAGATCGCGCAGAATCTCCATCCAGGATTCCTTACTTTCGCGCGCTCCGCTCTCGCAGGCCAGTAACCGTTTCCTTCCGTCTGTTGTGACAGCGATGATCACCAACAGTGCGGCCTTCTGATCGGCGATTCCTGCCTTCACATACAAACCGTCGGCCCACATGTAGACAGCTTCGACGTCGGAAAGATCTTCGCTCTTCCAGGACTCGTATTCCAATTGCCACTTCGCCTTTAATCGTTGAATTGAGCCTTTCGACAGCGGCGCTCCCTTGCCCAGTAGACCTCTCAACGCGAGTTCAAAATCTCCCTTCGCCAGTCCATGCAGATAGAGTTCCGGCAGCATCTGTCCGAGTTGCTTTGATTTTCGATGAAATAGCGGCAGGATCTGACTCTCGAAGGGTTCTTCTGCTTCTCGGACTCGCGGACGCCGAACCTCGATGGTCCCATTCAGCATGGCGAAACGGCGCGTCTTTCCAAATCCGTTGCGATGGCCTTGGCGCGCCCCTTCGATCACTCGGGCCGACCTCCGCCGGCCCAGGAATTCGGTCACTTCTTCCTTCAGCAAATCCTGAATGAATTCTTGAACGCGGAGGCGGGCCCAATCTTCTAAAGCGTCATACGCCGACGTTGACGCCACTTCTTCCAATGTGTTCTTCTTTCCCACGGGTGGTGTACCTTTCTCCCGGTTGGCGCCGGGATTTGTTTTCGGTTTAAAAACTCCGAAAGCGTACACCGCCTTTTTTATTTACACACTTTTAGAAACGACCTCTAATGATCGCTCGACTGGACCCAGTCGCCGGTCTCAGGAGAGGATAGAACGTAATCCAGGTAAGCCTCGTCCCAACCCCAATTTCCGCCAAGCAATGGCGAGCCGTGAGGGGGTTGGACCCGCGTTGGCCTGAATCTGAAGCCCTTGATTGGTAAAGCGCACGACGTTATCGGCTCCGAGAGTACGTCGGTATTTGAAACGAAACACAGTCGCTGGATCGATTGACAGCGGACCATATACAGTTTCCTTAGTTCGAATGACGTTGATTTATCTCCTAGCGGACAGTTCGGTCGTCAGCCCAAAGTATCGTGTTGTCTGCTTCTGTTACCTTCGTAAGCGTCCAGAGTTGGTCCTCGTTGACACAAACGACGATGTAGTCTCCACGACGACGCCCGTTTTTCGGCAAGTCGTTTATGTAATCGACGAAGAACCCGCAGATGTGGCCCGCACGCGCGACCCGAATTCTTACGAATTCGGAGTCCGTCCCCGGATCTCCCCGGATCTCCCGGATCTCAGGTTGCCCAGTTCGGTTCGGTAGCCGCGATTTTTGGGTTGCACAGCGCACACGTCAGCGAAATCATTTCTTCTTAGATTTAATCGCTTTCATATCTGCAATCTTTTTCTCGAATTGTTTCCGGACAGGTGGCGTCGTATAGGTGCCCGTCGGCGCATCGGAGGCGATGCTTGATAATTTTGTCAGTTCGGCGAGTACATCAATGGGTTGTCCCCCGACCGGATCCTTTAGCTGATCGAAGTATTCAGCTTGTACGAGAGCCGTGCCAACGGTAAACGGATCGTTGCTGGCAAGAGTCGCTTGAACGACAGGCCATCCGTCGGCACGGCCCGCGTTGGCCAATACACCTGCTAGAAGAACCTGCCATACCGACTCCGGTTTGGATGCGCGGGACATCTTATGTAATTGAGCAACGGCAGTGTCTTCCCATCCCGTATCACCCATTTGCGCCAAGGCCCAGGCGGCGGATTCAACTATTGGCGCCCAGCCAAGGTCGAATTCCGGAACATTAGGTGCGCTCAATGCCGCACGCAACGCTGCCACGCTGGTCGGCGTCTTGGGAAGAGTCGTCAACATCCTGGCAGCCGAGTCGGAAATCAACATTTCCCCTTTGTGGAGCAAGGCGTCTATAAGGGCGGCCTCCGTAATGTCCACGCCACTGCCTCTCAACTGCAACGCCATGGCACCGCGCCGCTCTTCCGATAACGGCTCTGGATGGCGAGCTTGGGAGAAGGCCTTCGTTGCTGGATAGAAGCATAAGGAAAGCGTGAACACTGCTTCCAAGAATTTACGTAATGACATCGTTAATGCCTTCCTTTCACATCAGATTCGCTACGGAGTAGGGATATCATTCCATATAGGCACATATAGCGGATTGGAGAATGCATGCGCGTTAATTTCTGCCAGTGGACTGGTAACAAAAGCGCCTTGTGCGAAATGGTTGTGCGAGAAGGCGTTGGCCTTAAATAGCGCGTCTCGCTTAGCTAGTGACGACATCCCAGTCATAGTGTCGGGAAAGTTGCAGTCGAATTCAACCGCACGCCCTGCGTCCTCTAAGCGGATTTCAAGTTCGAGTTCGAGAGAGTTGAGAGAGTTCGAGAGAGTTGAGAGAGTTCGAGGGACGGTGCCGCGAATTCCCCCAGCATAAACTGGCAAGTGTCAGCGCAACTCGCTCCTAACCCGGATCTCTCGTGCGCCGTGAAAAGGCGCTGGTCCACAGTGGGAGTGGAAGATAAACCCACC
>JADMIO011294202.1_pt1 | contig 34385 bp, 26 predicted proteins | sample 8958161 | NCBI WGS metagenome assembly JADMIO01 (sample SAMN16585339, study PRJNA669376) | soil metagenome | isolation source: Crop rotation soil | place: USA: Cullars Rotation, Alabama | collected 2011
GCCGCGACTTCAAGTCACGTGAATTCCAAGCTTCGGATCCCACTGTGCTGGAAAGATCCACTCGTCGGGCTCGTGCCCGGACTCGGCGATCTCCTCGGCGGCGCGGCGTCGGCGTACATCATCCTCGAGGCGGCGCGGGCCGGCGCGCCAGCGAGCGTGCTCGCCCGCATGGCGCTCAACGTCGGCATCGATACGCTCATCGGAGGGATTCCCGTCGTCGGTGATCTCTTCGACTTCGCGTGGAAGTCGAACGCTCGCAACGTGAAGTTGCTCGCTCGTCACGTGGAGGCACCCGTTCGAACCCAGCGCGCGAGCCGCGCGCTCGTTGTGGCACTTCTCGCCGCGATCGCCCTCGTCGCCTTAGGCGTCTCCCTCCTCGGGATCTATCTGATCAAGCGACTCGTGTCGTAGGACGTGTGTCTGTCGCCGTCGTGGTCGGGGCGCCATCATTCAGGCGTCACCCACACTCCCGACACCACCATGCGACGCCTCACGACTCTTCGCCTCGCTACCGTGCTCGCGCTCTCCGCGACGAGCGCCGTGGCGCAACAACAACCCACGCAGCAAGCCGCCGCGGTCGATCCGCGCGTCGCGCTCTCCGACTCCGCCATTCGCGCGGTGATCAAGGATCGCGTCGACACCAAGCGCTCATCGGGGATCGCCGTCGGCATCCTCGATCCCGATGGCCGCACGCGCGTCTTCGCCTACGGCACGTCGGGATCGAGTCGCCCATTGGACGAGAAGAGCGTCTTCGAGATCGGCTCGATCACCAAGACCTTCACGGCGACGACGCTCGCCGACATGGTGGTGAAGGGCGAGGTGAAGCTCGACGATCCCGTCGCGAAGTATCTGCCGTCTTCCGCCCACGTGCCATCGCGGAACGGGCGCGAGATCACCCTCGTCGATCTCGCGACGCAGTCGTCGGGGCTGCCGCGGATGCCGTCCAACTTCTCGCCGAAGGATCAGGGGAATCCGTACGCCGACTACACCGAGCAGCAGGCGATCGATTTCGTCTCGTCCTATCAGCTGCCCCGCGACGTCGGCGCCAAATACGAATACTCTAATCTCGGCATGGGGTTGCTCGGCATTGCCTTGTCCCGGCGTGAAGGCGTGAGCTACGAGGCGCTCGTCCGCAAGCACGTCCTCGACCCGCTCGGAATGAACGACACGCGGGTCACGTTCACGCCGTCGATGCGCGAGCGGTTGGCGCTGGGACACGACGAGGGCGGCGCGGTCGTCAGCAACTGGGACATTCCCGGCCTCGCCGGCGCCGGTGCGTTGCGCTCGACCGTGAGCGACATGCTGCGCTACCTCCAGGCCTACGTCGATCCGGCACACACCACGCTCGCGCCCGCGATCGAGATGGCGCAGGCCAAGCGGTACGCCACCGACAACCCGAATCTCAGCCTCGGCCTCGCGTGGCACATTCTCACGACCGCGGCCGGCAGCGCGATCACCTGGCACAATGGAGGCACCGGCGGCTACCGCTCGTTCATCGGATTCGATCCGGCGCGGCACGCGGGCGTCGTGGTTCTCTCCAACAGCGCGACGAGCGTCGACGACATCGGACTGCACTTCGTCGATCCGCGCGCGCCGCTCGCGCCCGCACCCGTGAAAGTCACGCACACCGAGATCACGCTCGCGCCAGCGGTGCTCGACCGCTACGTCGGGGAGTACGAGCTCGCGCCCAATTTTCACATCGTCGTCACTCGCGAGGGCAACGGGCTCTTCGGGCAGCCAACCGGCCAGGACAAGGCTCAGCTCTTTGCCGAGAAGGAAGACACCTTTTTCCTCAAGGTGGTCGATGCGCAGATCGTGTTCACCAGAGACTCGTCAGGCAGCGTCACCGGCATGGTGCTGAAACAGAACGGTGGCGAGGTGCCGGGCAAGAAGATCAAGTAGAGTTCCGAGCCAAACAGCAACAGCGTTGGCACAGACTAACGCGGTCACTGGCCCGCTCCTCGCTGCGCTCGGAGCGAATCCATTTGGAGTCGCGCGCGCTGCGCGCACGCTCCCGCTCCTCTCGCCGTAACGCCGTGAACGGGACACCAGTTGAGTGCCGGCGCCAGAGACTTCCCGAGGCCCTTCACAGAGAATGATCGTCCGGGCTCGTTCCATTGCGGCCCTTTGCGCCACGAGGAGCGGTTCGCGGTTGTCCGTCAGTGACCGCGTGAGTCCGCGCCAGCGCTGTTGACCCGCGTCGGAGCGAACCAAATAAAAGATCACATTTCTTCTCGACGAGGACTTTTCCGCGCGCATGCATCGAGCAAATCATCGTTGCGCGCGTCGCGGTTTGCCTTATTATGGCGCTCCCTTCGGACAGAGTCTGTATGGAGCACGAAGTCGAGATTCCCGGCGCGGTGGCTTCGAGGTCGTTCGCGCTGCACTGGGCCGATGGTACGGCAATTCCCGGCGTGCACTTCGCGCGCGCGTCGCACGTGCGCGTCACCGGCGGCGCCTTCGCCAACGAATGCGGCTCGGTGCGTGACCTCGTCTGCATCGATCCCGAGCCGTGCTATCGCATCGAGCTCGACGCATCGCGCGTGAGCCTCGAGGTCGCGCAGTCCTCGCTCGACCGGCTCTGATCGCCGGGCTCGTGTGATCGGCGGGTGCGGTCGCTCGTCTATGACGTGTGACCGCGAGAACGAGTCTGTCCTTCGCACCCGACGCCCGGATTTGGCGCGCCGTCGCTCTCGCGATCACTCTCGCGGGAACGCTCGCCCTCGCCGCGACGTACTTCGCTTTCAGCAACACCTACGACGAGCCCGCGCACATCGCCGCGGGAGTCGAGTGGCTGAGCGGCCGCTACGACTACGCTCCCGAGCGGCCACCGCTCGGCCGTATCGCGGCGGGCGTCGGACCGTACCTCCGCGGCGAGCGCGGGGCGTCAGCCAGCTCGGCGGCCGAGGACGGTGCGCGCATTCTCGGCCGCGGCGCGCACTATCGCACGACGCTCGCGCTCGCCCGACTCGGTGAGCTGCCATTCTTCATTCTCCTCTGCGCAGTCGTGTGGGCTTGGGGGCGACGCCTCACCGATGAGCGCGGCGCCGCGATCGCGGTGCTGCTCGCGGCGACGAATCCCAACCTGCTCGCCCATGCCGGACTCGCGACCACGGACATCGCGCTCGCGGCGACCGTCACGGCCGCCCTGCTCGCCTTCGTCGTCTGGCTCGACGCGCCACACTGGGCCGCGAGTCTCTCGTTAGGCGCCGCGGCGGCGCTCGCCGCCACCACCGATTTCATTGCCCTCCCGATGCTCGGCCTGGCACTGCCCGCGGTCTACGCCGTACGGCGGCGGGCGAACGGAGCGGCGCTCTGGTCCGAGCAGCCGCGCTGGCGCTCCCTCCTCGGTATCGCGCTCACGGTCGTTGCGGCGGGCATTACGGGATGGGCAGTCTACGGCTTCAGCGTCGGACCGGTGATCGACGGCTCCGCTGTGCCGATGCTTGCGCCTGGGTGGTTCCGTGGGCTCCTGAACTATCTCACCGACACGACGGCAGCGCGGCCCGCATTCCTTCTCGGGGAGCGGTCAGCGAACGGCTGGTGGTACTACTACCCGGTGGCGTCGCTCGTGAAGACGCCCCTTCCCCTTCTCCTCCTCGCCACGCTCGGCGCCGCCGCCGCGGCGCGCGATTTCGTTAGGCGCGCGACCGCCGAGCCCGCGGCGGTCTTCGCGGCGGTGGTGGCGGTGCTCGTAGTGGCAACGATTGTCGGCGAGGACGCTGGCGTCAGACTCGTGCTCCCGGTCTTCGCGATGCTCCCTCTCCTCGGTGCGATTGCCGCGATCGAGCTCTGGCAGGCGAGCGGCCGCAGCATTCCGGCGCAACGCCTCGTGCGCGGCGCGGTCGTCGCGACCTTCGCCGCCGCCATCATCGTGCCACTCCGCGCGCACCCGGACTATCTCGCGTACTTCAACCCGATCGCCGGCGACCAGCCCGAGCTCATCCTCGTCGACAGTAATCTCGATTGGGGACAGGATCTCTACCGACTGGGCACGGTGATGAAGCGGATGCGCATCGACTCGATCGCCGTGGCGTACTACGGCTCCGCAAGTCTCGACGCCGCCGGCGTCCGCAACGCGCGTCTGCTCGCCGCCGCGGAGCGGCCGCGCGGATGGATCGCCGCAAGCCAGACGATGCTCGCGGGCGTCGCCGGGGACGGCGCATACGAGTGGCTGAACGAGCTGAGGCCCGTCGGCCGCGTCGGCTCGTCGCTCGTGCTGTTCTACGTTCCGCCGCGTCCGCGCGGATACCGTTAGGCAGTGTCGTGCTGCTCAGGCGAGGCTGATCTCACCCGATTCGATGACGCGGACGCCACTCCCCGCTTCGCGGGCCGCGCGCACGAGCGTCGCCGCCACGGCGCGCGCCTCGACGGGCTTGAACGCCCGCGGCACGAGCGGCCCGAGCCACTGCGTGACCCGCTTCGCCACTTCCTCCCCAAGCCGCAGCTCGGCGCGCGGCCCGAGGAGCAGCGACGGCCTAACGATGGTGAGCCGCGGATAGCCAAGCGTCCGCAGCCGGTCCTCGAGCTCGCCCTTGACGCGGTTGTAGAAGACGCGGGAGCGGGGATTCGCGCCGAGCGCGCTCACGACGAGGAAATGCCCGCAGCCGGCGCGGCGTCCGAGCTTGGCGAAGGCGAGCGGGTACTCGTAGTCGACGGTGCGAAAGCGCGTGCGCGAGCCGGCCTGGCGGATGGTCGTGCCGAGGGCGCAGAGAATCGCGTCGACCTTGAACAGCTCGTCGTACTCGTTCAGGTGCTCGAAGTCGACGACGTGCGTCTCGAGCTTGGGCGATCGGACGTCGGGCGACAGTGGGCGCCGCGTAACGACGATGATGCGATTGTATCCGTTGTCAGCGAGGAGGAGCCGCAGGCATTCCCGGCCGACGAGCCCCGTCGCGCCGACGACCATCACCGAGAGCGGGGAATCGGGCACACATTAAGCTCGTCAGGTCATCTGAGACACGCAACGCACTCAACCCTTCATCAAGCGAGAGCCTGGGGAACCGCAGAGGGCGCAGAGGACACTGCTGGCTCCTCGTGGCGCGAGAAGCTGCACTCGAACAAGCCCGGACAATCATTCTTATCAACAGCCTCGGTCGGCTTCCGGCGCCGGATGCTGACGGGTGTGCCGTTCACAAAAAAAGGTTCTTCAGGTATTTCCGGGACAGGTCCTCTGGACGTGAGCCGGCGTGTGCGGCGTTGAGAGTACAGTACTCGGCTTCGACTCAGGCTTGGACAGCTTGGGAGACGCGAATTGTGCGAATGCGGCGAATCCAACCGAGGGCACTCAAGCGGTAAGCTGAGACCCAAAGTTCTACCGTCTTGTCCTCGACTGATGAGCTCGGGATGCGGCTCGATCGGATTCGCCAGGAATTCGCGCCATTCGCGTCCAGAAACCCTGGGCCTTCGAGTGCGCGACGAATGCGCCTCGCACTGCGTGATCGCGTGCGAATCCCGGAAATCCCGGATGAACCCAAAAAAAACTCGGCTCGTGGTGACGGGCGCTCCGACTGAAGAGGATCTCTGCGTCCTCCGCGTCCTCTGCGGTTCCGACAGGCTCTCCCTTGATGAAGGCCTGGGCGGCGCGGTACCGACTATGGTTTCCGCGACTTGCTCGGCGTCGGCGTCGGATGCTTCGTCTTTGGCGCGGGCTTCGCCGGAGCACCAGCTTGGATAGCGCTCGGGATCACGAACGAGCCGCGTACGTCGGTGCCGGGGACGCTTCCCACCAGCGATTGGTCGCCCGGGCGGCTGCCGACCGTCCACGTCACCTTCACTCGCCCCTTCGCGTCGCTCACCGCGCGACTCGGCGTCACGCTCCCCGATTTCGTCGAGAAGCTGAGCCGGACGTCCGGAACCGGGTTGCCGTAATCGTCCGTGACGAGCGCGACGAGACGCTTCCCCTTCACGTGAGCGCCCTTCTCGCCGAGCGCGTCGTCGAACGAGAGGTTGGCGGGCGACGCCGGCCGGGCCACGGCGCTGACCTTGAGTAACTTCTCAATTCCATCGAGGTGCACGGCGAGTGAGTGATCGCCCGCCGAGTGGCCGAGCGTCCAGCGGATGCGGGCCACGCCGAGCGAGTCCGTGTGCACCGACGTGTCGGGAACCGTCCCCGCCGACGGAAGGAGTTGAAGCTCCGCGTCGGCGACACCGTTGCCTGTCGCGTCCACGACACGCACGACGACCGCCTTGGGGAGTGGCTCTCCTGCGACGCCACGCTGACCGTCCCCCGAGACGACAGTGAGCCCGACTGCGGCCCCCGCCCGCGCGCTCGCGCGGAGGGTGATCGGCGGAACGGCGCTCTTCCCGTGGCCGCTCCCGACCTGGGCGCGGAGCCGCTGCGTTCCGGCTTTCGCGCCGAGTGTCCACCGCACCCGGGCGTTGCCTAACGAATCGGTGCGGGCATCGACCGCTTCCGCCCGCCCGCCGTCGAGCGCGATCCACGAAACCGGCACGTCGCCGAGCGCGCGGCCCGTCGAGTCGGTGACGCGGATCGCGACCGTGTCGGCAACTTCGCGGCCCGCGTCGCCTTCCACATTCTCCGTCAGCGCCGAGAGCCGCGTGTTCGCCGCGACCGGCTCCGCCTCCGCGACCACCGCGAGCGCACTGTCGATGCGTTCGACCGTCGCGAACAGCGTCTGGCGTCCCGGCAGGTCGCCGAGCGTCCACACGGTCCGCGCGCGGCCGTCGGCGTCGGTGACGGCAGACGCCGGCTCCAGGCTACCCTGCCCGTCGGTGAGGCGGAACTTCACGAGCACACCCTCGACGGGCCGCGAGCGCCGGCTCGTGACGCGCACCACCACTGCCTGCGGCAGGAGACTGCCCGCCGCGGCCCGCTGCGTGCCGCCCGCCACCGTCGCGATCTCCGCCGCCGTCGCCACGACCATCAGCGGCGTCTTGCCCGAGATGCCGTTCACCGTCGCCGTCGCGAAGGTGCGGCCCGCAATCTTGCCCGTGACGATGCCCGACGTGTCGACCTCAGCGACACTCGTGTCGTCGAGACGCCACTGCGCGGCGAGGCCGATCACGGGATGACCGCGCGCGTCGCGGGGAATGGCCCGGAGCGGCTTGCGGTCCCCTTCGGCGACGACCGGCAACGTGTCGTTGGCGACGCCGACGACGTCGACCGACGTCACCGTCTGCCTAACGAAGATGCGCGACTTGGCGATGAGGTCGGCGACGGCGACGCTGATCGTCGTCGCCCCGGGGCCCGTGGCGATGACCGAGCCGTCGTTGAGCACGACGGCGACCTTCGGATTGTCGCTCACCCATGACGGCTTCGCGCCGACGAGAATCGCGCCGTTGTTGTCCGTGATCGTCGCCGCGAGATGGATCGTGTCGCCGATGGCGAACGCGGTGTCGGCCTGCGGACGCAGCCCCACCCACGTCGCTCCGAGGTTGCCGATCGTCTGGTGGCTCGCGGACTTCCCGATGACGCCGTACGAGTAGAGAAACGAGATGATCGACACGAGCGCCGCGCCGGTAGACGCGGCCATGGCGATCAACTTTCCGGCGTTGTGGATGAGCGGCTTCTGCGCGCCGCTGGGATGTGGGGGGGCGACCATACTCTACAGGGACGGTATCCGCGCTCTGAGCGTCACGCGTCCCGTTCGTCGAGACGCGTCGGAGCGTGCTCGGACGAATCGCCCGCGTCAGAGCGGCCGCTCCAGCTCCGCTCGATTCCACCCGCCGCGCGTCGCGGCGATCTCGTACGTGCTCTCGAAGAACTCGAGCAGCATCGCCCGCGGGTCACTCGCGGTCCGCACGATCTCGTACGGGAGAATCCACTCCCGCATCGTCGTGTTGTAGGACGCGCCACGCGGCCGAACCGGTGCATCGGCGCAGCCGGACGGCTCCGGATACGAGTAGGCGTAATACGCCGGCTCCTCGACTGGCGAGCCGATGCTGCCAGGCCACCATCCGGCGCTGATGCACTCGTGCGAGTACGCCTCGTGGGTGACGTAATCTGGGCAGTTGGGAACCCCGCCGGGGTGCGGCGGCGCGCGCCGTCCCGAGAAGCGTGTACACGCGAGATCGAACGAACCCCAGAAGAAATGCGACGGACTCGACTTGCCGATGAAGCGCCCGCGGAACTCCTTCAGCACACGATCGCTGGCGACGAGCGCGCGCCAGCACCGATGGGCGGCGTCCGGATCGTAGGACGCATGCTCGCCGTCTCGGGGAAACGGCGTCACGTCCGCGATCTCGACGGGCACGGGGTAGATCCGGAGCTCGACGCCTAACGAGCGAAGCAGCGCCAGATAGTCGTCGTAGAAAGCCGCGACGGTACGCGGCGCGAGCGGCAAGGACCGCGCGTCACCATCGCTCGTCCGCGCGACGAGCTGGTGATCGATGAAGTCGAGCTCGACCTCCACCGAGCGGCCGCCGGCCGGCATCGGAGACGTCGCGAGCCCACGACTGGTGAGGTACAGCGTGACCTGCCACCAGTGATTCTGCATCGGCGCGAGCGCGAGTCGCGTTTTCCCGACGATCTGCAGCCAGCGATGCAGCGTCGCATACGTGTCCTGCCACGGCGCGAGCGGCAGCGCCGGCCATTCGGCAACGACGCCGACGCTTGTCGGCGTGGCGCTGATGGCGCTCATCTACGCGTGCGGCGCGGGCTCGATGAAGAGCTCGTCCTCGTAGCACCAGCCCCAATCCTCGCCCGGCTCGAAGCTCTTGATGATGGGGTGGCCGGTCGAGTGATTGTGCTTGGTCGCATGCTTGTTGGGCGAGTTGTCGCAGCAGCCGACATGCCCGCACGTCAGGCAGAGCCGCAGGTGCACCCAGCGGCCGTGAATCTTCAAACATTCCTCGCAGCCTTCCGGCGTTCGCGGCTGAACGTCGCGAACCTGATCGAGATGCGTGCAGCTCGTCGCCATGTCGCCTCCAGTGCCTGTGGTTATCGGAAGGTACCTTCGAGGGCGCTGAAGGTAGAGATCTCGACCGAAGAGCAGTCGATCGGGGGTACGGTACACGGTAAGCATCTTTGCGCCAATCAAGAGCAGTCGATCGGGAGGGCACGGCGGCTTCATGCCAAATTTGGCATGCGCGCATTGTGGCTCGGGACCGGCATCGGTGTGTGCATGCCAAATTTGGCATGGTGCCGCCTAGCCCTCCCGATCGACTGCTCTTCGGTCGAGATCGATGCCTTCGGATGTCGTGCACCGATCGACTGCTCGTGAATGACGCTAGGAATTTCCTGCCGGACGCTTTCGCACCCCACGGATGTTCATGACCCCGCGCAGCAAAAACACCGCGGCGAATCCCATGTCGAGCCAGATCGAAGTCGTCACCGGCCGGCCATGCGACCAGAGCGGATGCACCGCCACGTACGCGCCGAGGAGGATCATGATCCATCCGAGCACGAGCCTGAGCGTCGTCATCGGCGATCGACGACCACCGTCCCTCCCTTCATCACCCACTTCACACTGTCGATGACGACATGAATGTCGCGCAACGCATCGCCGCGGACGGCCACGATGTCGGCGTAATAGCCCGGCGCAACCGCGCCTAACGTCCCCTTCATACCTAACAACTCGGCGGCGTTCGATGTCGCCGTCGCGAGCGCCTCGGCGGGCGTCATCCCGATCTGCGTGAACCAGCCGAGCTCGCGCGTATTCTGGCCGAACATCGTGAACACGGCGTCGGAGCCCATCGCGAAGCGGACGTGCGCCTTCCACGCCCGGCGCGCCGTCTCGAGGTTGCGCGCGCGGAAGGCGTCGAGCGCGGCCACCTGCTCCGGCGTGTAACCGAACTGCTCGTGGTACTCGGCGTAGTAGCGATTGTGATCGATCGTCGGCACGTAGTAGGTGCCGCGGCCCGCCATCTCGGTCAGCGTCGAGTCATCGAGGTCGACAGCGTGCTCCACCGACTCCGCGCCGGCACGGAACGCGTCGCGTCCACCTTGAGGTCCATACGAGTGAATGGCGATGCGCTTGCCCGCCGCGTGCGCGGCGTCGACGGCCGCCTTCATCTCGTCGAAGCTGAACGTCTCGTCGCCCGTGACGTCGGCGCCGCTCCCCGTGGACCCGTACATCTTGATCCAGTCCGCGCCGGCATCGACCTGCGCCTTCACCGCGACCGGGATGTCGGCGATCTCGGCGATGCGTCCGCGCGGCGCGCCCGGCGGCGCACCTGGTCGCGGTGCGGTGCGCTGGCGCGAGAGCCCGAATCCGGCGACGAACATCCGCGGCCCCACCATCGCGCCGCGCGCGATGAGATCGCGCATGACGATGTCGCCATACTCTGAGGCGCCGAGATCGCGCACCGTCGTCACGCCGGTTTCGAGCGTCTTTCTCGCGTTCTCCTGGGCGAGGAAGACCGTCTCCGCACTGCGACGCCGCCCCTGCTGCGACCACGGCTGCGTCCCCGGCCGTTGGTCCCAGTAGTAGGTCATGTGGGTGTGCACGTCGATCAAGCCGGGAATGCCGGTAAGGGGGCGCAGATCGATCACGCGCGCACCCGCCGGTACCGCCTTCGCGCCGGAGCCGACGCTCGTTATGCGGTCACCCTGCACGACGACCACCGCGTCGTGAACGACGCGTCCCGTACCATCGACCAACGTCCCGAAACGAATCGCCGTGCTCTGCGCGCTGGCCGGACTGACGGCGGCGAGGGTGACCAGCGCGGTTACCAGAAATCGGAGCATGGACATAGTGCCGGAAAATAGCGTCGGCCCGGTGCGCGACGTGCGCACCGGGCCGACACAGGATACATGCGAAGTCAGTCGATCACTGGCCCGTCACGCTGGGCACGAAGCCCGGGCCGAGGCTCGGATTGTTGTTCTTCTCGATGTCCGGTAACGGCAGGCAGGTCGTGTTGCCGTACTGTCCACCGCCCGTCGGGAAATCGACGCCCACCGCCGGGTTGAACGGAATGGCGAACCGCTCGATGTCGTAATTGCGCTGACCCTCGAGGAAGAGCACGCGCTGCCGCTCGCTGATGATCAGGGTCTTGATCGAGGCCGCGTCGATCGGTCCCGCGTAGGGGGTCACCCCGGCGTCCGCGCGCATCAGGTTGATTGTCGTCACCGCCTGCGCACCGCCCTGAATCTCGGCGATGATGAGCTGCGCCTCCTCGTAGCGAGCGATCGGAATCGGAGCGCCATCACCAGCACTGTACTTGTTCGGCACGTAGATCGGCGTGTTCTTGTTGTCCTGCGACTTCGACCCCGTCAACGTTACCTTCGAGCGTGGGTCCACCTGTCCCGTCTCGGTGGTGAGGTTCTGCGACCACGTCGGGATGGAGTAGAAGCCGAACTGGCTCGTGATGGCGAAGATACGATTGTAGTTGCGCAGCGCGGTGGCGTCGTTGCTCGTGTTCATGACGAAGCCTTTCGGCACCGCCTGAGCATCTGTCAGCGCGCCCGCGGTATTGCCCTGGTACAGCCGGACGCGCGCCCGAACGACGTAGGCCGCGTTCTTGATGCTATCCGCGCCGGCGGGCGCCGACGCGATGGCGTCGGTGAGTCGCGATTCGGCAAGCGCGAAGATCGCCTTCTGTTTCAGCGCCGGTCCGTTGTCGAACGCCGCCTCGCACATCGCCATGCCGAGCCACGTATAGCTCAACCCGGCGTACAGCTGCGAGACGGCGAGCAACGTCGCGCGATTCGGGACCTCCGCGTCGGTCCACTTCTTCAGGTTGTTGATCGCGTGGTCGGCATCGTAGCGCGCCGTGGCGAGCGGTAAATAGACGCCGAAACCCTGCGTCCCCGCGCATCCCGACGTGCCGTAGATCCCGTTGGTGAGTGTGTTCGCGGTGCGCCGCGCGTAGTCCCACTGCGCTGCGCCGAGCTGGGTGTCGCTCAATTCGCCCGCGATCAACCCCTCGACGGCGATGGTGGAACCCAGCGCGCATTGGAAGTCGCCAACGGCGCTCGCGACCATGAGCACCGCGTTCTTCGGGTCGTCGAGCAGGGCCACCGGCACCGCGTTAGGCGTCGTGACGTCGAGCAGCCGATTCGTGTCGCACGCGGTGACCGCGCCACCAGCGATCGCCAGCGCGACGAGCGAAACGGCAACGCCGCGCCACGCTCCTGGTCGGATCACCTGTCTTTTTTCTGTATGGTTTCTCATCGATTGAATCCGTCAATAGTTAGGCGGAGTGCAATGCGCACCCCCGCAGGCTCAGTAGTTCAGGCGAACGGTGAAGGCCCAGGTGAGGAGTTGCGGAAGCTCCGCCTGATCGACCTGAGTCGGCGAGCCGGCGACGAACTGGCTCTCGGGATCGATACCCGTATACGACGTCCACATGCCCAGGTTGCGGACCGAGGCGGCGAGCGTCGCACCGTGGGCGCCGACGCGCGCGGTATATCTCGACGGAACATCGTACGCGAGCGACAGCTCGCGGAACTTGACGTACCCAGCGTCGTTGATCGTGAAGTCGCGCAGCGGCCCGCCGCTGAAGTACTGGGCGAGTAGCTTCGGATCCGTGTTCTTCGGCTCCACATACTCGAGGCAGGTGTGGAACAGCTGGCAACGGATACGAATGTTGTTATCGAGCCGCTTGAACCCGGACGCGGCGTCCAGCATCGCCGACAGACGCCAGTTGTTGAAGAAGGTGAAGGTGTTGGACAACGATCCCGTGAAGGTCGGGGTCGAGTGGCCGAGGAACACTTTCGGCGCGACGGCGAGACCATTCGCGTTGTAGCAAGGCGTCGACCCGCCGTGACCATCGTCGCACATGACGTCCGCTTTGGCGATGGTCACCTTGTTGGTGGCCGGATCGTACGTCGCGTTGTTCACACCCACTACACGCTGCGTGAACCAGTCGAATGGCGAGTGGCCTACGCGATGCGCCCAGAACCCACCGTCGACCACGGTGTCCTTGCCGCTGAGCCGGAGGATCTTGGCGTGCTGCGTGGCCATGTTGAGGTTCATGTCCCACGCGAAGCTCCGGCGATTCACCACCTGCGCTTTCAGCAGCGCTTCGATGCCGCTCTTGACGATCTCGCCGGCGTTGAAGAACTGGTTGTTGGTTCCGAAACCCGTGCCGGGCGCCACGCCGCGCGACAGAATTGCGTCGCGCGAATCGTCATGGAAGTACGTGAAGTCGATGCCGAACCGATCGTTGAACATTCCCGTCTCGAAACCGAGCTCCGTGCCGAGCACGCGCTCCGGCTTCAGATCGGGATTGCCGATTTGCGACGGCGTGAGGATGCTCTTGCCGAGAGGACCTGGCTGCGGTGAGAGCGTCTGAAGCGCCGTGTTCAGCGACGGCTGCTGGCCCGAACCGCCGTAGGCCGCGCGGAGCCGCACGCTGTTGAGCCAGGACGGAAGGTGCTGCGCGATCGAGGGCTCCTCACTCACAACGTACGAGGCGCTGATCTTCGGGTACGTGACCCACTTGACCTGGCTGCCGAAGGAGCTGTTGTTGTCGACGCGCACCGCGCCGGTGAGGAAGAAACGATCGTTGTACGCGAACTCCTGCTGGCCGTAGAAGCCGAGGGTGTTGTTCTGCGTCCAGTTCTCGGATGCCGGAGGAAGCGTGCCACCGGACGGAATTGTCTGAAGACCTGGAGCCGGGAAGAAGTCACCCTCAGCTGAGAGGTAGGTGTTGTAGTTCGTGTAGTACTGCACGCCACCGGAGGTCTTCGAACCGAGGTAGGACAGGGGCTTGAAGTTGAGCGTGCCGGTGTAGTCGTAGGTGTTGTACGTGGCCTGGTGCTGCTGGTTGTAGCGATAGCCCTTCGCGTTGGTGCCGAAGAAGGTGGCGATGGTGTCGTTCGTGATATACGGCAGGTACTCGATGTTCCCTTCCTGCGTCACGTCGCTGCCGATCGCGAGCCGGTTGGAGAACCACGCGAACGGGTGGTAGTTGATCGTCGCACTCACCGTGAGGCGATTGAGGTTCTGCCAGTATTGGGTCATGCCGTTCGCGGCCGGCGACGTGCCGTTGAACCCCTGCACAAACGTGCATGAAATGTCACCGGGGGCGCAGAACTGCGGCAGGTTCGCCGGGGTCGAGTACTCCGAGTCCCACATCAAGCCGCCGCACCCGCCCTCGCAGGCGAGCCGCGTCCGGCCGTAGACATATCCGAAGTTGGTCTGGAGGTTGAACTTCTCGTTAGGCGTGACCGTGAGGTTCGTCCGAAAGGTCTTCTTGTTGTCTTCGTTGCTCGGGTCGACGCCCTGGTTGGCGATCATCGAGCCGGCCGCGAAGTACTGGAAAATTCCCGATCCACCGCTGACGTTCGCCTCGTAGTTCTGTAACAGGCCTTTGCGGAAGATCGGCGCGCCGAGCGAGTCCTGCCGCCGCACGACGTTGAGGCCGACGAGCTGACCCGTTCCGTTAGGATCGCAGCTCGTGGTCGTATCTGGGGTGCTGTAAACGTGGACGTGACACCAGTTGGTCGCGATGCGGCCATCGGCGTTCTGGAAGATGTTCTGGCCCGTCGTCACCTTGAAGTTGTACGTGGTGCCGCCGCTGCTCCCCTTCTTGGTGATGATGTTGATCACCCCACGCGCCGCTTCGGTACCGTACAGCGTCGCCGCCGCCGGACCCTTCAACACTTCGATCGTCTCGATCTGATCGGGATCGAAGTCGTTGAGACGCGAGACGACGCCCGAGCCGAACGCCTGAATGGTGATACCCGTGCTCGTCTGATTGTCGACGCGGACACCGTCGACGTAGATGAGCGGATCGGCCGAGAGCGAGAAGCTGCCGATGCCGCGGATGCGCACCCGCGCTCCCGCGCCGACCATGCCCGTGCCGGGCAGGATGGCGACGCCCGCCGCGCGTCCATTGAGCAGCGCGTCGACCGACGGCGTCACCTGCTTCGCGGTGACTTCGGCGACGTTCACCTGCGCGACGGAGGTACCAACTTCGCGCTTCTGCGTCACACCGGCGGTGCCGGTGACGATCACCTTGTTGAGCTCCAGTGCCCGCTCCGACATCGCGAACTGGAGGTCCGTGGAGCCGACGCGCACTGTTTGGGTGAGCGCCTGATAACCGAGCATGCGCACGTTCACGACGACGTCCGTGCCAGTGAGGCCGGCGATGCGGAATCGGCCGGAGGCATCTGTAACGGCACCCTTGCCGCCTTGATCCTGCACGGCGACTTGCGCTCCGACGAGCGGACGCGAGCCGGTTTGCGTGATGACGCGACCGGCGATGACACCAGCGTCCTGGGCGCGAGCCGCGCTCGGTATGGCGGCGAGCACGGCGGCAAGCGCGACCGCGCTTGCGCGTGCGAGCGTCGTGCGCCAGCTCGCTCGTGGGCGAGACGGAACGGGTCCTACAGTCATTGTGTTGTGTCTCCGCATGGAACTAGCTGGATGGTTGGGGCGACCGGACAGACGACTCTGACGCATTTCCGGGGAGGGCTGGGAAGATGCGCGTCTCGGGCGCGGCCAAGGTGCATTGGTGGGCGCCGCGCCGCAAGATGGGAGAATTCTTAGAAATCTCGCGCAAGATCACGAGACAACGAAGTCAAACTCGCCGAACCGAGTCCCGCGTCACACCGAGATACGTGATTGCCGCGTTATGTTGGTTCCCGTACGCCACTTCGGTATACCGCGGCGCTCGCGCTCGCTGCCGTGGATCGGGCGGCCGTCGCGCGCGATAAATTTTCTTCGTGGCTCGACACACTGGCATCGCCTCACTTCCGCTTCATACGGGCAAAGCGCCGCCCTGGCTCTTCTCGCGCATGACTCGACTCTCGCGCGAGATCGTCATCTATCTCACGCGCGAATACGGAGCCCGCGAGGTCCTGCGCCGGCTCTCCGATCCCTTCTGGTTTCAGGCTTTCGGCTGCGTCCTCGGCTTCGACTGGCACTCGAGCGGCGTCACGACCACGGTTTGCGGTGCCGTGAAGGACGGGCTTCGAGACGTCGGACACGAGCTCGGACTCTTCGCCGCCGGTGGGAAGGGCGGCACCTCACGCAAGACGCCAGCGCAGATCGCCGAGATCTGCGAGCGCACAGGTGGAGACGGCGACCGCCTGATGTACGCGAGTCGCATAACGGCGAAGGTCGATAGCGCCGCCGTCCAGGACGGCTATCAACTCTATCATCACGCCTTCTTCTTCACGGATGCCGGCGAGTGGTGCGTCGTCCAGCAAGGGATGAGCGACGCAACGCGCATGGCGCGACGCTATCACTGGCTGTCCGAGCACGTCGCGAGCTTCGTCGACGAACCGCATGAGGCAGTCTGCTGCGACGCACGCGGCGAGACGCTCAATCTCGTCGCGCACGAGAACGAGCCGGTGCGCGGCTCCGTCGCGGAGCTCGCGTCCCAGCCGCCCGCCGTCGCGCTCGACGCGATGACACGCATCCCCGCCCTCGCGATGCCGGTACGGCACACGCTCTTCCCCGAGCTCGACGTCCCCGACCGGCAGATGCACACGATCCTCACCGCCACGTACGAGCGCGCGCCACAGGATTTCGAGTCGTTGTTAGGCATCCCCGGCGTCGGACCGAAGACGATCCGCGCCCTGACCCTGGCCTCCGAGCTCCTCCATGGAAGGCCAGCAAGCCTTCGCGACCCGGCACGTTTCGCGTTTGCTCACGGTGGAAAGGACGGCACACCATTCCCCGTCGATCGGGAGACCTACGACCGCACGATCGAGGTCATGGCGAAGGCCCTCAACACCGCATCCGTGGACCGGTCGGAGAAGGTTGCGGCGTTCAAGAGGCTGCGGGCCATTTCCGCCGTCGATGACTCCTCGTTAGGTCAGACATCAACTGGTTGAAAAACGAAACGGCCGGAAACTGCCTGGAAACGGCCGGATTGCTCTTGAGAAGTCCAAACGTCCTCACGCGACGAGCCCGGACGATTTTCTTAAAAGGTCGACCCGGCCCTTTCAGGCCGTTTCCGGCCGTTTCGATTTTCAAGCAATTGATGCTTGCTCGACGAGGAGTTGTCGGCGGTGCGAGCCGCCTTTAGTGCGTCACGCCGCGACGAGGCTCGTAATGACCAGTGGCTCCCCCCGCCGGATCACCACCGTATGCTCGTAATGCGCCGCGAGGGCGCCGTTGTCGGTGCGGAGCGTCCACCCGTCGGGCTCTTCAACCACCCGTGCTGCCCGGGCGCTGATAATCGGTTCGACGGCGAGCACCATCCCCTCGGTGAGAACCCCCCGGGTGAGCATACTATAGTAGTTAGGCACCGACGGCGTCTCGTGGATCGACCGGCCGACGCCGTGGCCGCACATCTCGCGGACGACGGCGAAATCGTGTCGTTTGACCTCTTCTTCGACGACCCGACCGATCTCGCGGATCGGCGTCCCCGCGCGCGCGACTGCCATCGCGCGCTCGAAGGCGCGATGGGCGCATTTGCGAAGCCGCCGCGCCTCGGCGCTCACCGGCGGCAGCGTGACGGTGATCGCCGCATCGGCCACGTAGCCGTCCAGCTCCGCCGTGACATCGATCTTCACCACGTCTCCCGGCGCGAGCACGCGCGGACCCGGCACGCCGTGCACGATCTGATCGTTCACGCTGAGGCAGGTGAAGCCCGGAAAATCGTAGCTCAGCTGCGGCGCTGACCGCGCGCCGTGCTGCCGCAGAAATCGCTCGCCGATCGCGTCCAGCTGCGAGGTCGAGAGTCCGGGCCGAGTCTCACGCTCCATGACCTGCAACGCCTGTGCGACGAGCGCGCCAACGCGCTCGAGCGCGGCGAGATCGGACTTGGAGGAGACCGTCATGGAACGAGGAGTCGAAGAGTGAGTGCTAGTTGACCGGTGACGCACCGGCCGGCGGCACGTACCGCCGCTGCCGCGCGCCCACTGCCTTCCGCCGGCGAATCGCCGTCCGCCACCGGAAGAACGACGCGACGACGACGATCAACAGGCAGATCTCGATGCCTGCCTTCTCGGCGTCGAGATAGTCGATCGGCCGGTCCTTGAGCGATGGATCCGACCAGATGCCATGTATCAAGAATAGCGTCGCCGTGAGATACGTGCCGTAATGAATGATCCGCCACCGGTCGTGTCCGATCGCCGCGCGAAAGTAGGACGTCGTCACGACGACGATGAGCACATAGAGCGCGGCCGCACCGAGGGTGTTGATCACCGGCTGCTTCGGTCCGACCAGCGGATACAGGACGTCGACGACGCGAAACTTTGCTTCCGTCGACAGGAGCAGCAGGATCACGTGCAGCAGCGACAGCGCCAGCGCGACGTATCCGGTCCAGTTATGGATCTTGAAGTAGTTGATCCGGCGGTGCGGCCAGCTGCGCCATGGGTTGTACTTCACCCCCATCAGCAAGCCGAGCAGGATGTTGAACGTGAGTACGAAGACAGCGACAATCCCGACGTCGCTCGAGAGCTCGAGGGCAGACATTCGCTGAAACTATACAAAAGGCGAAGGGCGCGAACTCCCCAAGGGCGCGGACTTCCAAACGGCGCTAACTTCCAGACGGCGCGAAATCCCAAAGGGCGCGAAATCCCAAACGGCGCGAACTTCGGGATTCCGTGCCTTTTCGAAGTTCGCGCCGTTTGGAAGTCGGCGCAGTTTGAGAGTCCGCGGCGTTTGGAAGTTCGCGCCGTTTGGAAGTTCGCGCCGTTTGGGATTCCGCGCTCTTAGCCTTCTTATTCAGTTCGAAGTGCCTCGATCGGATCCACGCGCGTGGCTCTCCGCGCCGGCAGATACGACGCCGCGAGCGCGATGATCGCGAGCAGCGCCGCCGTCCCCACGTACACCACCGGATCGAGCGCGCTCACCCCGAACATCAACGAAGCGAACAGTCGCGTCGACAACGCGGCGACGATCGCACCGGCGACGAGCCCCGCGGCGACGAGTCGCGCCCCTTGCCCCAGCACGAGACGCATGACGTCGTTCGTCTGGGCGCCGAGCGCAAGCCGCACGCCGAACTCGCGGGTGCGCTGCGCGACGACGAACGAGACGACACCGTAGAGTCCGACCGCGGCGAGCAGCGCACCGATCACGCCGAAGAGCGAGAAGATGAATGAACCGATCCGCCACGGCGCGAGCTGCGGCTCGATCATTCGCGTCATCGGTGTCACCGTCGCAAACGAAACACGTCCGTCGAGCGACTGCAGCTCGCGCCGGAGGACGCCGCCGAGCGCGGTTGGATCGTCCGTCGTCCGCACGTACATCATCGTGACCGGCGGCATGCGCGGCGACCGCTGCGCGATCGGACGGTACATGAACGGCTCGACGTCGCGTGTGACGTCACCGTTGTGCGCATCGGCGGCCACGCCCACGACCCGCGCGCACGGCTCGCCGTCGCCGGGCCCGCCGCCGCCGATGCAGGCCGACAGCGGATCCATCCCCCGCAGATAGCGCCGCGCGAAGGTCTGATTGACGATCGCCACCGGTGCGCCGTTCTCGCGATCGTCGGCGTTGAACGCGCGTCCCTGCACGAGCGGAATCCCCGCAGTCGCGAAGAACTCAGGGCCGACGAAGTCCGCCGACGTCGGTCTTGGCCGACCATCGGGCGACGGCGCCCCGACGATGTCGATGCCGAAGGTCATGTTCATCGCGAACGGCATCGCCGCGCCTAACGACGCACTCCGAACGCCAGGGAGGGACTTCGCCCGCGCGAGCGCGCGCGTCCAGTACTCCGCCGCCTGCTCGCGCGTGAATCGCGCGCCGCGCACGTCGGCACTCGCCAGCAGGAGCCGCTCGGCGGCGAAGCCGGTGTCGACGGCCTTCACGTTCCGCAGGCTCCGCACGAACAGCCCCGCGGCGACGAGGAGAGCGAGCGACGCCCCGAGCTGGACGACGACGAGCGCGTCTCTGCCTAACGAGCGACCGGCACGGGAGCGACCCGCTGCGCCGAGCACCGCGCTCAACTCCTGCCGCGTCGCGCGCCACGCCGGCGCGAGGCCGAAGGCGAGCGTCGTCACCGCCGCCACCGCCGCCGTGAAGAGCAATGCCCGGCGGTCGACCACGTCGTCGATCGGCGGCAGCGGCAGCGCGCTCGGCAGCAGCGCCGCGCCGGCAAGCGCTACGACGACGGCCGCGATTCCGCCTAACGCGGCGAGGAGGATACTCTCCGTGAGCAGCTGGCGCGCCAGCCGCGTGCGCGTCGCGCCGATCGAGAGCCGCACCGCGATCTCGTGCGACCGATTCGTCGCGCGCACGAGCAGCAGGTTGGCGACGTTCGCGCACGCGATCAGGAGCACGGTCCCGGTGACGGCGAGGAACCAGAGCGACACCGGTGTGCCGCGGCGGCCGCGGCCGGTCGGCCCGACGTTCCCAGCACCGGCGACCTTCGACAGGCTCACTCGACGCGCTGGCTCCGGCCGCGGCGCTCCACCACGCCCGCCGCCCGGCCCGCCGATCTGTACTCGGACCTCACCGCCCGGCATCCCGCCGCCGGGACCGAGTCCCATGGGTGCCGCTTCGGCCCCTTCATCGCGAGCCGCGAGCAGCGCCGCCTGCACCGATGCCTGCGCCTGCTCGCGGGTCGTGCCCGACGCGAGTCGCCCGACCACGGTGAGCCACGAGGCGAACCGCGATCGCACCATACGGCCGTCGTAGCCGAGATCCGTCGCCGTGCCGAGCGGTACCCAGATCGATGGCGCGTTGGCGTCGATACCGATGAAGCCCTTCGGCGCGACGCCAATGATCGTATAGGGCCGCCCATTGAGGACGACGCTCTGGCCCAGCGAGCGCGTCGCGTCTCCCGAGTAGGCGCGTTGAAAATATTCCCAGCTCAACACGGCCACGGGCTGCGCCGCGCTCTCGCGATCGTCCTCCGCGCCGATGAATCGGCCGGCAGCCGGTCGGACCCCGAGCGCGGTGAAGTAATCCCCGGACGCGAGCATCACGGGCTCGCTCCGCGCTTCGTCGCCACGTCCCACTTCGATGCTCGTGCGCGCAAAGGCGCCGACGTGCGCGAGCCCACGGGCCCGATCGCGCACGTTGGCGAAATCGGGATACGAGAGCACGCCCGACAGCTGCGGCGGCTCGTTAGGCAGCTGGAGCTCGAGCTGGAGCCGTACGAGCCGGCTCGGGTCCACGACACCCGTCGGCGGCCGGAAGAGCAGCGCGTCGACGATCCCGAACATCAAGGTGTTGGCGCCGATCCCGATCGCGAGGGTGAGCACCGCGACGAGAGTGAAGGCGGGCGCGGTACGCAGCTTCCGCGCACCGTAGCGAAGGTCCTGAGCGAAGTTCGTGAACATGGGCGTGGGGGAAGGATGCACAGAGGCACACCCTTCGTCACGCGGCTTCGGCGATTGGTTTGCTCAGTCCTCGTCGCGTCGCCGGCGATAGGCACGCCGACGCAAGCTCCATTCGACGCGCGCCTCGAGATAGCTCGCGATCCCGACACTCGCGAGCACCGCGAGCGTATCGCGCGCCGAGCGGCCGCGCCGCCAGGCAACGAGGCCCGCGGCTGCCGCGAGCGGGACACCAATCGGGAAGACGCGGCCCTGCCAGACGAAGGCATCGCGGCCACGAACGAGACGCGCCTGCTCGCGCGCGTCGGCGTAGAGCAGGCGGCGCGAGGGTGCGCGGCGCAGCGCCGAGCGCCCCCGCGTGCGAATGACGGGCGCGGGAATGTTCGTCGCCACGTCCAGGCCCTCGGCCGCGTCTCCCATCGAGCTCCAATCAGTCATCGCATCAGTTCGTGATGCCAGAAGAGTGCCCGCCGGCCGATCTGGCGCTGATATCACGTTATACGAATCGGCGCGAGACGATTTGGGTTTCGCCGCCCGGACGGGACAGATAAGTTCTGGCGCCGCTGCAACCACCACTCGACGCCGGCCCGGCGGGAGAATCGGATGGGCAAGCTGCTCGTTCTCATGATCACGGCGTTCGTGGACATGGTCGGCTTCGCGATGGTGCTGCCGCTCATTCCGTTCTACGCCGCCAGCATGGGTGCGACCGGCTTCATCGTCGGGCTTCTCATCTCGGCGTTCTCGGTGGCGCAGTTGGTGAGCGCGCCAAGCTGGGGGAAGGTCTCCGACCACTTCGGCCGCCGCCCAGCCGTGATTTCAGGTTTGCTAATCTCGGCGCTGGCGTATGTCGTCTTCGGCCTTGCCGAGACGCTCTGGATCCTGCTTCTCTCGCGCGTCGTGCAAGGAATAGGAGGCGGCACCGTGGGCGTGCTACAAGCGTACGTCGCCGACGCGAGCAAGCCGGAGGACCGCGCCAAGGGCCTCGGCTGGCTTTCTGCCGCGACGAGCGCCGGTGCGGTGGTCGGACCGGCGTTCGGCTCACTCTTCGTGCAGTGGTGGGGCCACCGAGGCCCGGGCTTCGGTGCGGCGGGATTCTGCCTCCTGTCGATGCTCTTCGCGTGGAGCTTTCTGCGTGAATCGAAGGGGATGCGGCAGACTGCCGAGCACCAGGTGTCGGTCGCGTCCGTCGGCGCGGAGAGTGGAGCGCTGGCGCGGGTCATCACGAATGCCGGCGACCCCGCGCCTCGGCTCATCTGGATCTACACGATCGCCATCGGCGGGTTTTACGGCACGGCGCCGCTGCTCTCGCTGCTCTTCGCGGACCGGCTGGGCGTGACGGAGAAGACCGTCGGCTACTTCATCATGTACTTCGGCGCGATGGGGGTGCTTGTCCGCGCCGGCCTCCTCGGGGGCGCCGTGAAGCGGCTCGGCGAGGCGCGGCTGGCGCGGCTCGGCATCGTGCTGCTCTCAGCGGGGCTCGGCCTGATCGCCGTCGCCCACAATTATCTGACGACGATCGTCGCCATCACGCTCATGCCGTTAGGCACGGCGTTTCTCTTCCCGTGCATAACCGCGCTCCTGTCACGCGTGGTGCCGAGTCGGGAGCGGGGACTGCACATGGGTGTGCAACAGACCTACGGCGGCGTCTCGCGCGTCGCGTTTCCGATTCTCGCCGGCTTCCTGATCGACCGTTTCGGGGTCGGCTCTCCCTACGCCGTCGCCGCCGTCCTCGTCGCCGCGACGCTGCTGATTACGGCGCCGCTCGAACAATACTTAAAACCGCTATCAGTCCATAGCTGATAGCTATCTGCGATTTCGGAACGAAGCGTCGATGGAGCTCTGTCATCCTGAGGAGCGGAGCGACGAGGGATCTACTCGAGCTCGCGTAGATCCTTCGCTTCGCTCAGGATGACATTCCTGATAGCTATCGACTGCCGTTATCAGTCTTCCTCTCCAAAAGTGATGTCGGTGTCGATGGGCTTGCCGTGGCGCCAGACGCCTTCGCCGGCACGCGGCGGCATCACCACTTCGAAGCGCACCTCGAGCGGTTGCGGCTGGTCGGCAAAGGTGGGCCGGAGATTCTCGAGCACGCTGGTGTAGGCCTCGACGTGATTCTCGGCCGTGACGAGCCCAACGTGAATGGGGTGCGCAAAGCGCTGCATCTCGAGCGCTCCCGGCACCTTCTCGGCCACGTAATAGATATAGGTCTGCATCGGATCTGATGGTGTCATAACGTCGCACGACGCGCCTGGCGCGGAAACGCAACATAGCGGCGAGCCGTCGAGAAATCCCGCTCGCCCCAGCGCTCTGCGTGCTTCTCTCCTCGCGCCCGCACCATGATGCCAACCTCATCCCAGGCATCGTCATGCGCCGCTCACCATTCGTCGTCGTCCTCGCCGTCGCGTGCGCCAGCGCGCTCGGCGCACAGATCCCCGACAAGTTCGAGAATCTGCAGTACTTCCCAAAGGACATCGCTCGTGACACGCTGATCAACATCATGCGCGGGTTCTCCCTCGCGCTCGGCGTCCGCTGCCAGTACTGCCATGCGGGTGGCGATGGGATCTCCTTCGTCGGCGTCGACTTCAAGTCCGATGACAAGCCGACGAAACGAAAAGCCCGCTACATGCTCCAGATGGCGGACACGATCAACAACCGCCTTCTCGCCGCGCTGCCCGACCGGAGCACGCCTCCGGTGCGCGTGGCCTGCGTCACGTGCCATCGCGGCCTATCGAAGCCGGCAACGCTGGCGTCGACGCTCACCGACGCAATCGAGACAAAGGGAGTCGATTCGGCGGTCGCTCTCTACCGGCGATTGCGCCAGAACACCATGACGGCGGGCACTTACGACTTCGGCGAGTGGTCGATGAACGAGCTCGCGCGAACGCTCGCTGAGCGCGGCAAGACCGGTGAAGCGATCGCGATGCTCCAGCTCAATCAGGAGTTCTACCCGCAGGCGCCCGAGCTCGACTTCATGATGGCAGAGCTTCACCGTCAGCGGGGCGAGAAGGAGCAGGCAATCGCGCGCTACCGGACCGTCCTCCAGAAAGACCCTAACAACACACGGGCCAAACAGCGTTTGGCAGAGTTAGGCACGCGATGACGAAATCGGAGGTTGGGACGAAATCCAATGGTGCCCAATTTTCTTAGAAAAATTTTGGGACGGGATACTGATTTAGAGTTGACGGATTGGTGCCTGCGAGGGTTAAATACGCAGCCTCTCCACCACCGCGTCTCCCGCTACCTGGTACGGCCCTTGTGACTAGTCGGCTCGGTAGAGCGGGCTCTCGTTAGGCGCGGTCGTCACACTCCACGCCCCGGAGGTACTGGATGTTCCAGGTCCCGCGGCGAACATGTGCTCTGGCACTGTTCGCCCTCCCGCTCGTGCCGGCACCGCTGTCCGCGCACGCCGCCGGCAGTCCAAACGCTGCGCGTTCCATCGAGACTCGGCCGGCGCCCGCCCCCGCTGGAACCATTCGCGGTCGCGTCATCGATAAGGAGAGTGGCCAGCCGGTGACGGCCGCTCAGATCACCGTCGTCGGAACGTCACTCGGCGCGCTGACCAACAATGATGGTCAGTACACGATCAACGGTGTCACCGCCGGGCAGGTGACGGTGCGCGCCGCGCGCATCGGGTATCAGCCACAGAACCAGGTCGTGGTCGTCAGCGACAATGGGACGGCGGCGGCGAACTTCACCCTCGACCGCGCCGTGGCGCGCCTCGAGGAAGTCGTCACGACGGCCACCGGCGAACAGTCGCGCCGAGAAATGGGCAACGTCGTTGCGACGGTGAAGGCCGATTCGGTTGTAAAGGAGGCGCCAGTCATGAACGTGGCGCAACTTCTCCAGGCGCGAACGGCCGGAGTCCAAGTCATTCAGGGCCAGGGCGTCACTGGCGCCTCGGCCGGTATCCGCATTCGCGGAACGAGCTCCCTATCTCAGTCGAACGAGCCGCTGATCGTCGTCGATGGTATTCGCTTCAACAGTGACGCCGAGCCGGGGAATCTGAGCGCCGGTGTTCGCGTCACCCGGTTCCAGATGAACCCGGACGACATCGAGTCGGTGGATATCATCAAGGGGCCATCGGCATCGGCGCTATACGGCACGGCGGCGGCAAACGGCGTCATCGTCATCAAGACAAAGCGCGGCGCCGCGAGCGCCCCGCGCTGGTCGGGCTATGCAGAGGGGGGCACAACCTCGATGCCCACTGGGAAGTATCCAGCGAACTACTGGAGTTGGGGCCGTAACATCACCAACGGCGTGCTCGGCACGAAGGCAGTTCACTGCACAGTCTCCAATGCCGCGCTGGGTAGCTGCAAGATCGACAGCCTAACGAGTTTCAATCCGTGGACCAATCCGCTCTCGAAGCCGTACGCGAATGGTCCTCGCGGTGAGGGCGGCATCCAGGTGTCCGGCGGCAACGACATCGTGAAGTACTTCATGAGTCTCGCGCGCGAAGACGAGACGGGGCCGTACAAGATGCCACAGCCCGAGATCGACCGTATCACGGCGATCCGTGCCTTGACTCCTCGGCAGGAGCAAATACGACCGAACCGGCTCAAGAATACCTCCCTGCGTGGCTCCTTCAACTTCCCGATCGGCCGCAATGCCAATCTCGACATTTCCACAAGCTATGCCGATCGCGACCTGACCACGCCATTTGACGGCACCTTCTTCGCTGGCCTCGCGAACCAGCTCTTTTCGGCCCCTGGTTACAAGACAGCGACCAATGGGACGGCCCGCGAGTTCGTCGGCGACATCTATTCCGTCAATCAGCGCCTGACCCTCGAGCGCTTCACGGGAAGCGGCGCCTTCAACTGGTCGCCAATTACCTGGTTGCAGCTGACCGCCGAAGGCGGCGTAGACAACGGCAATGCCAACAACTACCAGATCCAGCTGCCCGGCGAAGGGACGAACGTCGGCCTCGCTTGGGGTCCTACGGGGGCCCAGGGCTTTTCGGGGAAGGACATCAACCGCGTGAACACCTTGCAGTACACGGCGACATTCCGTGGCGCGGCGACACGTCATCTGCCATGGGAGTTGAACTCGCAGACGACGGTCGGTCTACAGTGGTTCAAGACGGGAACCTATCGGCTCTTCGGTGAGGGGTACGGTCTCGCGCTCGGCGCCTCCACGCCTAACGCTGCGCAGCAGCGGCTCGCGTCGGAGTTCACCGATGAGAACAAGACCTATGGCGCTTTCGTTTCCGAGCAGATGGCCTGGCGTGACCGGCTGTTCGTCACCGTGAGCGCTCGTGAGGACCAGAACTCGGCCTTCGGCCGCGATGTCGGCACGACGATCTATCCGAGCGCGAACGTGTCGTACGTTATCTCCGATGAGCCATGGTTCCCGAAGACGTCGGTGCTCAGCAAGCTGCGGGTGCGCAGTTCCGTCGGTCAGGCGGGGTTGCAGCCGAACTCCACCGCGGCACTCCAGTTCCTGGCAGCCCAGACCTATCCAATCGGGTCTCAGGAAGTTGCGGGAGAGTTCATCAGCTCGATCGGCAACCCGAAGCTCAAGCCTGAGATCACGACCGAGTTCGAGGGCGGCTTCGACGCAGGGGTCCTCGACGATCGGCTGAACCTCGAGCTCACCCTGTTCAACAAGATCAGTCGAGGTCAGCTCTTCCAGCGCCCGCTCGCGCCCTCGTTCGGCGTCGGCAACAACCAGTGGGTCAACGTCGCCAAAGTGCAGAACCGCGGCATCGAGCTCGCCGCTGATGCGCAAGTTCTCAACATGCGCCAGCTGTCGTGGAATATCCACGTCAACGGCTCACACATCAAGAACAAGCTCGTCGACATCGGCGACGTGCAGCTCTCGCAATCGCCGGGTGTTCGTCAGGTCGTTGGCTATCCGCTGAACGGTCTCTGGGATCGTCCGTATACGTACAGTGACGCGAACAACGATGGCATCATCGTGCCGTCGGAAATCACGCTCGCCGCGCAGGATGCTTTCCGTGGCTCGACGCTCCCCGAGTACGAGGCGGGCCTGTCGAACACCTTCGGCCTGCTCAACGGCGCGCTCCAGCTCAACACCTTGTTCGACTACCGCGGCAAGTTCTGGAACTCGTACACCATCGGGTCGAATCGCGCGGTATCGGCCGGCAACGCGCCGGAGGTCAACGTGCCGTTCTGGGGCCTCGGCGATCAGGCAGCGGCGGTCGCCGCCGGCAGCGCGTCACTGAAGAACACGCGGTGGGGAATCTTCAAGCCTAACGATTTCATTCGGCTCCGCGAGCTTTCCCTGTCGTATCGCATCCCCGATCGGTTCGTGCAGCGGTACGCGCACGTGAAGGGTGCCCAGCTCGTCTTGAGCGGCCGCAATCTCGGCGTGCTCTGGACCAAGTACCCAGGCATCGATCCCGAGGCCAACCGGTCCATCACCACCACCGGTGGTGGCAACGACGACCTCGGCACACCGCCGGTCATCCGCTACTGGATCTCGCGTATCAACCTCAACTTCTGAGCTCGCCCACCTCTATCTCATTCTGGACGAGAGCATTCTATGAATATTCGCTCAATTCTGCTGCCTAGAGCATTGCGCACAACGGCTGCATTGGGGCTTGTCAGCGCCCTTGCCGCCTGCACGCACGATCAGTTGCTCGGGGTGCAGACCCCCGACATCATCTCCGTAGACGTGGAGAACAGTCCGGCTGGCGCCCAGGCATTCCGCGTCGCGGCAATCGGCAACTTCGCGCGCTTCATCGGGGGCGATCTTGGCGGCAGCTCGCCACTGGGCCTGAACCTCACCGGCGGCATGCTTGCCGACGAGATCTTCTCGGCGCGCGCCGGCACCGAGCACATGGACAACCGAGGCATCAACCCGAACTCGTTCCCGATCGATTCATGGACGCAGGTCGGTAACACGCAGACACGTCTTGTCCGCGCGCTGAATCTACTCGGGAAGTATCCGCCAACTTCGGGTGCCAACGACCAATTGGCGGAGCTGCACGCGCAGCTGGGATTCGTGTACACGATCGTCGCCGAGGATTACTGCAACGGAGTCCCGTTCTGGGATGGCGTCGAGTCGGCCACTCCCAAGACCGCGACGCTGTCGACGACGGACATGTACAACCGCGCGAAGGCTCAGTTCGACAGCGCGCTGCAGCTCGCGGCCGCGGGATCGAGCACTACCTACCTTGCCACCGTCGGCAAAGCGCGGATGCTCGTTGACATCAACGACTATGCAGGCGCGGCAGCGATCACTGGCACCGTGCCCACGAGCTTCGTGTACCACGCCCAATTCTCGAAGCTGACGACAGGCATGGTGAACGCCATCTTCGACTGGATGCTGGGAACCCGGAACTTTGGTGCCTCGGACAAGGAGGGCACCAACGGCCTCGACTTCGTTTCTGGGCGGGACGCTCGGATTCTCATCGATCCCACGACCAGTCTCGGCCAGGACGGTACGCCAACGCCGACGCTCAATCAGTATCCGGGTACCGATTCGCCCGTACCCGTTGCGACGGGCATCGAGGCGCGCCTGATCGAGGCCGAGGCGCAACTCAAGGCTGGAAACGCGGCATGGATCGTCACTCTCAACACGCTGCGGACGACCCCGCAGAAGTATGGGCAGGTCTCAACGACGGCGACGTCGTTGGCGCCGCTCGTCGACCCGAGCCCAGGTCAGTTCGGTACTGCGGCGCAGGTCGACATGCTAATGCGCGAGCGCGCGTTCTGGATGTACATGACTGCGCACAGGCTCGGCGACTTGCGGCGCTTGATTCGCCAGTATGGCCGCACGCAGGATAAGGTTTTCCCGACTGGCAGCTACTTCAAGGGCGGCGCGTATGGATCCGACGTCACGCTCGTCCCGTCGCAGACGGAGACGAACAACCCCGGCTGGCAGGCGTGCACGGATCGGAATGCCTGAACCGTTGACGGTTGGCGGTTGATGGTTGACGGTAGACGGTGAACGTGGAAGGGCCGGCGCGAAGCGCCGGCCTTTCCTTTTCTACCGTTCACCGTTCACCGGGCACCGGGCGCCGTTCACCGTTCACCGATAACCGTCCACTCCGGTTCCTTCGGGAAACTTTCTCGATTGACGACAATCAGAGCTCGCCGCACATTGGCGACGCGTTCGGGAGCTCGGTCAATACCCGGACGTGACGGTCTTCGGTGGGACGCCACTCGAAGGCAGCTCGGCGGTAATTCGACACCGGCCGAGATAGTTGTGAGGTCGCTGGACACAACTGATTCGCTCTCCGTACAAGAGCACCTGAGTCGTGACCGTACGACAAGGGTAAGGGAAGTCGATCAGGCCACGTACGCCGTGGCGTCGAATCGAACGATCGAATCCTGCCAGCGAATAAAGCCCCGCAATGTTCGGCGTGCCGACATTGCGGGGCTTTTCTTGTTCGGTTCGCGCAGCGAACCGAACAAGCAAGCCCCGGCGCTCGCTGGCGCTCGCGCCAAGCTTATTTGGAGTCGCGCGCGCTGATCGCGCGCGCTCCTGCTCCTCTCTCCAGTCGACGACCCGCCACTCGCCACAATGGAAAAAGCTCTCCTCGTTGTGAACGAGCGCGCTCGGCTCGCGCGAACGACCGAGTGGCGGGAAGCGGCGCTGGGCGAGCTTGGTCGGCGGTACGAAACCGAGCTCGTGACGCCCAGGGGCGCGCGGGACACAATCCGGCGCGCGCACGAGGCAGCGGCCGAGGGATATGCGGTCGTCGTCGCGGCGGGCGGTGACGGGACGATCAACGCCGTCGCGCAAGCGCTGGTACGCACGCGGACCGCGCTCGGCATCCTCCCGTTAGGCAGCGCCAACGATCTCGCGCGCGAGTACGGCGTGCCGGCGCGGATCGACGCCGCGGCGCGCCGGATCGCCGAGCGCGCACCGCGGACGATCGACCTCGTGGAGGTGGACGGCCGCGTCTTCTGCGGCGTCGGCGGTCTCGCGCTCGTGTCGCGCGCCGCGCTGGCCGTGACGCGCTTCAAGCAGTGGTCGCCGGCGTCGCGACGCGTCGCGGACGCCCTCGGCGGTCACGTGTACCGGCTCTCGGCGACGGCGGCGCTGCTCCGCCCCTGGTCGCTCGACGATCGGCTCCGGATCGACTATCGCGACGCGGAGCGCGGCGAGCGCCATCAGTTCGAGACGCGCGCCTCGGCCGCCTTCGTCACGAACCACCGCACGTTAGGCGGCGGCCTCGTGCTCCCCGTCGACGCCAGCGCCGCGGACGGCGTCCTCGAGCTCTGCTACGTGCCGTCGCGGCCGCGTCATTCGTTGATGCTCAACTTCGCGCGACTCAGTGCCGGCGCGCCGATCCCCGATGGCGTGCTCATTCGCGTCCGCGCCACCGAGGCGACGATCGAGACCGGCCGCGACGATGCGTTCGTCGCCGATGGCGAGCTCCTGGCGACAGGCCGGAAGTTCAGCGTCCGTGTCCTTCCCGGCGCGCTGCGGCTCCTTGCCTAACGAACTTTTGTCATCCGTTGCGAGCGGCTCACCGAGGTTGGTCAACAGCGTTGGCGCCGACGAACGCTGTCGAGGTCTCGGAAGGACCCTACTACTTCAGCGGCTCTCGAGATCCCGAACCCAGACATTACGAAAGCGCACCGGGTCGCCGTGATCCTGGAGAATGAGCGGCAGCCGATCGGCGTGCTGCGCGTACGGCGGACGTTGCTTGTGCGCCGTGGGGCCTGTGAGCACGACGTCGTCCTGGACGAGCACCCCGTTATGCAGGATCGTCATCCGCGCCTTGCTCGTGACGTTCCCGCTCGCGTCGAAGCGCGGGCGATGGAAGACTGTCGTACGTCTGCCATTCGCCAGGCGGGCGACTCGCGTTCACGATTGGCGGATACTGTCCGTAAATCGCCGCCGCGGCGCCGTCAGCATAGGTCGGGTTCGCATACGAGTCGAGCACCTGAATCTCGTAGATGCCCATGAGGAAAACGCCGCTGTTGCCGCGCTGCTGCCCTTCACCGTGCGCGGGCGCCGGCGACATGAACTCGACGTGCAGCTGCACGTCGCCGAAGCCGCGCGCCGTCCCGATGTTGCCCGCGCCGGCCACGACTTCCATGTAGCCGTCCGCCACCTTCCACCGCGCCGGCTTGTCCGTGGAGTCGGCGAGCCGCCAGCCCGAGAGCGAGCTGCCGTCGAAGAGGACGGTCGCATCGGAAGGCGGCCGGCGCATGCCCGGGAACGGTCCCGGATCGACGACCGGCGGCTGCGGGCGCGACATGGAATGGATGGGCCAGTCGGTGTGCATCCGCGCTACTCGACGTCGCTCTTCTTCACGTCCGGATCGACGACCACGGTTGGCGCCTTCCTGGTCTCGGCGCCCGGGGTCTCCACCTTCGTGCCGCTTGTTCCTTCGTCGGCGCGCTTCTCCGTGCCGATGTCGGGAAGCGCGGCCTCGTCGATCCAGCCGTGTGCCGCGGCATGACGTGCCGCGGTGAGCGTATCGTCCGCGAGAAGGAGTGTCGAGCCAGCGGCCGTCACGCGATCCGCGAGCGCGCGGATCGACGCGAGACGTTCCGGATGCGGTGAGACGTTGCGGATGTAGATAGCGAGAATCCGTCCCGGAAACTCGGTCACGAGCTCGCCATAGATCTCCGGATCTTCCTGGCCGCTGTCGCCCACCAGAATGAACGGCAACGAGGGATATGTTCCCATAATCTCGCGAATCTGCGCGAGCTTGTACTGGCGCGTTCGCATCATCTCGCGGCCGATGTCCCAGTCGCGAAGGAGCATCGGGCCCACTGGTATCTGCTGCGCATCGAGAAAGTCCGTGATCACATCGTGGAGGTTCCACGGGCTGCTCGAGACGTAGAAGATCGGATTCGCGTCGCTGCCGCCGGCGCCGCGCTCGAGCGCTCGATAGAACGCGGCGACGCCCGGAAAAGGCAGCCGCGTTCGCGCGTTCTCGAGGAGCATGAGTCGCGCGGCGCGCACGAAGCTCGTGATCTCGGACTGCAGCACGGTGTCGTCCATGTCGCTGATGACGCCGAGCCTGGCGCCCGCGGACGGGACGAGCACGCGCGCCGGACTATGTGCCAGCGTCGAGACCGGAGTCTCGGGACCGGCCACGACCTCCAGCTGCACCGCGTGCCAACCATCCGCGGTGAGCGCGCCGCCCGTGGAGACCCATTGCCTAACGAATCCCTCGTCGTCGGCGACCAGCTCGGCGTCGTGGTGGCCGAGGCGGGCGCGGACTTTGGCGAAGGGGAGTGGATCGGCGTCGATGCGCTGCACCATCGCCAGGAGATTGCGCCAGCGAGACTGAGACGCCTCGGCGCTCGCGATGCGCGTGTGCTCGATGACGCGACCGAGGAGGAGGGCGCGCTGCGCCGTCGCGTAGCCGCGGTAGCCGATGGCGTGGTAAGCACCCGTCTTGCCGAGCGCGCGATCGACGGCACGCCGCGCGTCGCCGGCGAGCTCCGAAGCGATTCCAGCGAGGTCGCGCCAGCTCATGCTAGTGGCTAGTGGCTAGTGGCTAGTGGCTAGTGGCTAGTGGCTAGTGGCTAGTGGTTGGTAGGAGGTGCTAGGTGCTTTAAATAGACGCTTCGTTCCGATGCACTCGCCACCAGCCACTCGCCACTCGTCACCAGTCACCGAAGGAATCGCGACGCGAGCTGCGCCAGGCGATCGTCGCCCTCGCGCTCGGCGCGGGCGAGAATGCGCTTCACCTGGGGATGCAGCTTGGCCTCGCCCCAGTAGTAGCCGGTCGCCTCCTCGGCACTCTGCGTCTCGCCTTCGCGGGCGGCATCGAGGAGCGCCTCGGCCGCGGCCGCGTCATAGCCCGGATCATCTCGCGGAGGGAGCGCGAAGCGGCGTTTGGGTCCGCCGGCTCCGGCGTCCTCGTTCACGAAGGCACGGCTCATAGACGGAGTATTACCGCCGTGAACACGGCCCGCAACGACCGGCTTGTCCCACCTGCTACCTGCCGGCCGTGCCTAGCCGTAACTTCGTCCGTTCTGCTGCCAAATTGCATCTAGGTATTCGTGGAAACCGACTCCTTCAGCGCCGAGCTCCAGCGCGCACTCGCGCCCGCCTACACGATCCAGCGTGAGCTGACCGGGGGCGGGATGAGTCGTGTCTTCGTAGCGCTGGAGCATGCGCTCGGGCGAACGGTTGTGGTGAAGGTGCTCAAGCCGGAGCTGGGAGCCGGGATGAATCGCGAGCGGTTTCGGCGCGAGATCATGCTCGCGGCGCAGCTGCAGCATCCGCACATCGTGCCGGTACTGAGCGCGGGGGAGCATGGCGAGCTGCTCTGGTACACGATGCCGTTCGTCGAGGGCGTATCGCTGCGCGATTCGCTGGCACACGTGGGCAAGTTCTCCCCGCGCACCGTGACGCGCGTGCTCCACGACGTGCTCGATGCGCTCGCGTACGCGCACCGGCGAGGCGTAATCCACCGCGACATCAAGCCTGGCAACATCCTGCACCACGGCTCGCACTCACTGGTGACTGACTTCGGCGTTGCCAAGGCGTTGTCAGCCTCCCTGCCGCATTCGGGCACGACATCGGTGGGGATCGCGATCGGGACGCCGGCGTACATGGCGCCCGAGCAGCTCGCGGCCGATCCAAGCGCTGATCACCGGATGGACCTTTATGCCGTGGGCCTCCTCGCGTACGAGCTCCTGACGGGCGTGCAGCCCTTCAGCGGCAGCTCGCCGCAGGCAACCATGGCTGCGCAGCTCACGCGAATGCCGACGCCTCTGGAGGAATGCTGTCCGGGCGTTCCGCGGGAGCTCGCGGACTTGATCACGCGGCTGCTCGCGAAGCACCCCGACGACCGTCCGCCGACGGCCGCCGCGGCATTGACCGAGCTGGAGGATCTGGCTACGCCATCCGGCGTGTCGGCTGGTGGCGGCGCGTCGTCGGGCGAATCGGCGGCGGGGCCGCCCAGTGGCGCCACGTCGGTCGCGGCGTCGTCGTCACGGGGACCACGGCGTGTAGTGGCGATCGGCATTGCCCTCGTGGCTCTGGCGGCGGCCGGGATTGCGCTCGCGCTCACGAGGAGCGGCTCTGGCGCGCGGGGTGTGGCCAAGCCGGGGGTATCGACGGCGGCAGCACCGGCGCGCACGGATAGCGCGACGGCGGCAATACCTTTGGTGCGACTGACGCACGATGATTCGCTGCGCATCGCCGAGGCGGTCCGGGCGCAGATGGCGAAGGCGCGGCTCAGCGGGACGCCGGTGCCTAACGGTGGCCGGGCAATGGATTCGCTCCGCCGGAGCCTGACACGGGCGTACACGGATTCGGCATTGCGAGGAGCGCCAGTCGTAGCGGCGGTGCCGAACGCGGCACCGGACCCGCGCGCGAAGTCGACCGGCCTGCCGGCGGTGGCCACGCC
>JADMIO010785042.1_pt1 | contig 34384 bp, 22 predicted proteins | sample 8958161 | NCBI WGS metagenome assembly JADMIO01 (sample SAMN16585339, study PRJNA669376) | soil metagenome | isolation source: Crop rotation soil | place: USA: Cullars Rotation, Alabama | collected 2011
CTTTCCCGAAACCCTTGCAAATGCTGGATTTTCTGCCTGTGGACAGCCCCTCAAATGTCAATAGGTGCGCCCCTCATCTGTCAGCACTCTGCCCCTCAAGTGTCAAGGATCGCGCCCCTCATCTGTCAGTAGTCGCGCCCCTCAAGTGTCAATACCGCAGGGCACTTATCCCCAGGCTTGTCCACATCATCTGTGGGAAACTCGCGTAAAATCAGGCGTTTTCGCCGATTTGCGAGGCTGGCCAGCTCCACGTCGCCGGCCGAAATCGAGCCTGCCCCTCATCTGTCAACGCCGCGCCGGGTGAGTCGGCCCCTCAAGTGTCAACGTCCGCCCCTCATCTGTCAGTGAGGGCCAAGTTTTCCGCGAGGTATCCACAACGCCGGCGGCCGGCCGCGGTGTCTCGCACACGGCTTCGACGGCGTTTCTGGCGCGTTTGCAGGGCCATAGACGGCCGCCAGCCCAGCGGCGAGGGCAACCAGCCGAGGGCTTCGCCCTGTCGCTCGACTGCGGCGAGCACTACTGGCTGTAAAAGGACAGACCACATCATGGTTCTGTGTTCATTAGGTTGTTCTGTCCATTGCTGACATAATCCGCTCCACTTCAACGTAACACCGCACGAAGATTTCTATTGTTCCTGAAGGCATATTCAAATCGTTTTCGTTACCGCTTGCAGGCATCATGACAGAACACTACTTCCTATAAACGCTACACAGGCTCCTGAGATTAATAATGCGGATCTCTACGATAATGGGAGATTTTCCCGACTGTTTCGTTCGCTTCTCAGTGGATAACAGCCAGCTTCTCTGTTTAACAGACAAAAACAGCATATCCACTCAGTTCCACATTTCCATATAAAGGCCAAGGCATTTATTCTCAGGATAATTGTTTCAGCATCGCAACCGCATCAGACTCCGGCATCGCAAACTGCACCCGGTGCCGGGCAGCCACATCCAGCGCAAAAACCTTCGTGTAGACTTCCGTTGAACTGATGGACTTATGTCCCATCAGGCTTTGCAGAACTTTCAGCGGTATACCGGCATACAGCATGTGCATCGCATAGGAATGGCGGAACGTATGTGGTGTGACCGGAACAGAGAACGTCACACCGTCAGCAGCAGCGGCGGCAACCGCCTCCCCAATCCAGGTCCTGACCGTTCTGTCCGTCACTTCCCAGATCCGCGCTTTCTCTGTCCTTCCTGTGCGACGGTTACGCCGCTCCATGAGCTTATCGGGTCCACTCGCGAACGCAGAAAGGCCCACCCGAAGGTGAGCCAGTGTGATTACATTTGCGGCCTAACTGTGGCCAGTCCAGTTACGCTGGAGTCACTAGTATTTAGGTGACACTATAGAAGCGGCCGCGACAACTTGTCCACGTGGAATTCTAAGCTTAGGATCCCAATGTGCTGGAAAGGAATCCTCCCTCCGCCACCTGATCTCCTCCTCCGTCGACTTTTATGTGATGGCCATGGCGCGAAATAAACCGATGGTGGAAAATACATTGGCATTAATTGGAAATCCTACGGCCCTTGTAGGGGCGCCCCTAGGGAACGGGACATCGGGGAACCGGACATCAGGAAATCGGTCATTTAAAAATCGGAAACCGGGCCGATTCGATCGCATCGCATCCCATCCCCACGGAAAGGGCACCCCTACAACGACCCGCCCTTCTGTCGCCGTTCTAGTCGCCGGCGGTTTCCACACCGCGCCCCTGACCCAACTTCTTCGCGCCAAAGGAATTTCGTACCTCGTCATTACGCCGAATGTTGAAAACCTCTCGGAACGAGATCACGACCTGTACGTCAAGCGCCTCAACGGCGAACTCCTGACACCGGAGGATGTATTCGGCCAGGCGCAGACCAATCTGGCGGCCAAAGCGAAAGATCCGTTGGCGCCGGCGTCGGCGCTCGCCTCCGGCCTCTTCGCCGGCACTCTCGCGACGGCATTCACCGCCGCCGTGCTCGTCTACATGAACGGGGCCCATCCGCTCGACGCTCTCTCCCAGTTTCAGGCCATGGTCTCGCATCTACCGACCCTCGCTCAAGCGCAAGCGTCCGGCGCCGTCGCTCAGATCCTTAAAGCCGCGCAGGCGCACGCCGGAGCTTCATGGACGGTGGCCTCCACCGCCGTCGGTCTCATCGGTATGGCGACGATAGGGACAGTTCCTCTTGGAGTCCAACAGGCGGACGTCCGCAAGAAGGCGGAGGCGCTGCTTGCGAAACCGGTCACAGAGATCACCGTGGATGAGGCGGGGAAGCTGGTCGAACTCCTGGCGATCGGACGAAACGGCGAAGCGGTATTGGGAGAATGGCAGAAGACGAATTCGGTGCTCTTCGAGCGGGCCCTTGATGTGTTGATCGCCGCCTACGGTTACGGAGTCGACGTGCCGTCGTCAACTGGGGATGGGATGCACACCGATTACCCCCTTGCACGACTGGTCGATGACATCGCCCGGCTCTATCTCTGGGACCCGTCCTTCGTCGGTAAAGAAAAGCGCGACAGTCGAATCCAGGCCATCAAGGCCCGGCTCACCGCGGGCCTCGACATTTCGAAAGGAATTGAAGACCGTCACCTGATCGCAAGCCGCTTCCAAACCGGCGCCGCCCGCGTTGCTTCTACCCTCGGTCAACAAGGCATCACGTCCGGTGAATCGTCCAACCCGCTCTTCTCTCGAGAATTTAAGGCCATCGCGTTCTCCGAGTCATTCCGAGGAACGGCGAAGGCGGCGGTCAACGGCTTTATCAGCGCCGACGGGAAGGAAATCGTATTTGGCAATCCGCAGCACTTTGCCACTGATATTCAAGACAAGATCAAAACGGGACAGCTCCATGGATTCACAATCGTTCAAGAACAGACTCCTGAAGGAAAAGCACCGCTGCGATTTTATTTACACAAGTCCATCGTTGATGCCCCTCTTCCCGAAATTGCGGCCGACCGCATCGATGCCTGGATCCGTGACGCAAATACCCGCCCAGCGGCTCAGCCGCCGGAGGGGAATGACAGTGGTCGGATCGGAAAAGGCGTCATCAAGCCGCTTAAGAAATTGTTCATGCCTTTCCTAAAACAAATTCGTGGGGGCGAAGCACTCTACGACAACGTCATAGGCCCAGTCCTCGAAGAAATCCTCTTTACCGGCGTCCCATTGCTTCTTTTTCATGGCGCTATTCCAGCACTTTTACTTTTCCGCGCTGCCTTCATCGCTCTCCATTTGTTTGGAAGCCAAGCTCCCCCAGGCGAAAAACCTCTAACCGTCTGGGAAAAAATCGCCATCCCTACGGCCGTCTCGATTTTCTCCATCGCTTTCGGTTATTTTTTACCTCCTTCGCTCGCAACGACTCTCAGTGCACGTGTGATCGCCGTCTTACCGGCGACTATCCTTTCGGCAAACCAACATTCCTGGCTGAACTTAGCGACTCCAGTCCTAAACGCCCTCTATGGCGTACGTCTCCAAAAAGCCGTACTACGACCCGGAAGCAACGAAATCAAATCTATTTGGGAGAGAAGCTCGTTTTCATTCGACGATTTCGAAGATCGTGGTGCAGCAACGTGGAACGGTATCCCGCTTTCTAAAGATATCCTTCGTATCAAACGGGACAAACTCACGGGCGAAGACTTCGTCCTCTTTAATCAAGCGTTAAGCCCCGCCTATCTCTCCCTTCTCGGTAAAGCTGACGATACAACGCTCCGCACTCGGATAATTTCTATCGGCGACGAAAAATACGTCATTTTTAAGATGTCCGATAATTTTAACGCGGACCCGCTAAATGGGGCGTTCCTAAAGCCCCCGGCAATTTTTAATGCGCTTGAAATCAACGCCATTCTAAAGAAGTACAAGGTCGACGAGCCAAACTTTAAAACGTTCGATCCCGCCCTTTTAAAAACGTACCTAAAAACCCCTGAGAGCAAAGTTGTATTTCCTTCACAAATACCGGACATAAAACTTGACTTCAAAAGCGTTTTCTCCGCTGTTGGCAAAACCAAGAAGTTAATTCGGCGGTCCTCGACGCTGCACGACACGAAGCCCCCCAAGAACGGGATGGACGTTTCCCAGGCCTATCGCGTCGATGCGCAAGTTCCGAGCGAGATGATGGACACACTGGATATGAATCGATGGTTGCGCCAAGAGACGGACCGTCTCGTTCGCGAGTATCCAGAGGCCTCCGCTGATCTCAAAGCGATGCGCGTACGGCTTGAGAGCTATATCGGATCGAATGACTATGACAATCTCGCCGTCGTCGCACGTTTAATGGCCGCCGTAATCGACAAAATCCGTAAGGAGCAACCGGACCGTTATATTCTTCATTTCGCTCGCGATCTCGGATACAACCTCGTCACTCAGGAAGCGCTGGATCGCCTAGAAGACAAAACGACAACGCGGGGTGGCGCTTTCTATTTGAACAGGCCAATGATGGGCTCTGTTTACAACGACCTCCACCAGGTTGTTGGATCGGTCCACTCGGGAGCAATTGAACCACTTGTCGAAACATGGTTTGACGAACGAATGAAACAAGGAGACCCTGCCTTCATCCAATTAGCAGAAGCGACTCGCGACTCGTTGCAGGCTATGGGAGTCTTCGACCAAGAAAGCGTTCTTCTCATGGACACCGGGTTTGTCGCCACGATGCCATGGTACGTGTACGGTGTCATGCGTTATTACGATCGGCAAGCCGGTCGGCCACGACGCGATATCGACGTATTGCTGGTCAAAAGCAATAACGCAACCCGTCAGCTCTCTGGAAAAGACTTGCGTGACGATGACGCGGCGCTTTTCGCTGGAGGACAGGCCTTCAACATGATGCACCAGCATATGACGATGCTCGGAATTCTAGAAGCGACCGGCGACGAACGAGCGCATCCGGTTCGATTCGATGCCGTGAACCGCCTTATTATCTCCGAGTCTCCCGTCCATCAGCTTCAGTTCCGTCTTTTACGGCAGGTGTTCTTGAACATGGCGCTCGCGCAACATCTTCAACAGCAAGGCGTCGAAGAATTTAGGCAACATGGCGTCTCAGCCCCCGAGATACCGTTGTTCTCGAGTTCTCAGATCGGTTTACATTCTTACGAACTAAGCCAGACCTTCTTTAAAAACCACATTGAAGAGTTAAAACTTAAAGATACGCTTCTCTCCAAGCCTTTTTCGTCCTCAAATTGGGACTCGTCAAAATATAAGATTGACCCAGAACTCTTTGGGAAGTTTCCTACCTCAAATTGGGATTCCTCAAAATACAAGATCGACCCAAATCTTTTTGAGAAGCTTCCTAAAGACTTCTTGAAAGAATTGTCGCCGAAAAAGTCGGCGCAATGGAAGACTGCCAATCAGTATCAGGCCTCCTTCAAAATGTTTCCGAACCTGATATTGAAGCCTCTGCCAAATTTGAAGATCGAAAGATTGTGGCTCGTCATGATGCGTCATGCCTTCCCGAAGAAAAATCCATACGGCCTCGGTGGAATTTTAGGAGGTGGACTTCTGGCCGTCCTGGCGCAGATTCTTCAGTCCGCGGGACTCCTATCGAACGACCAAATGACCGACACGACGGCGTTTGCAGTCGTCGGAGCGCTAACGTATATTGCCGCCGCCTGGGGTTATCGTTACTTCCTCGGAAAAATACGTGCGGGAAGCTTTGCACGGGAGACAACGCAAATCGCCCTCGTGGAAGGCGTTCAGCGGTCCTTGGCCGCGATTCGGTTCCCGTCCGATGGGATTCGTATCGAGATTCCCGACAACATTCTCGAGATGGATAGCGCTGCTTTTATTGGCCTCTTTTCGCCAACCATGACACCAGAGGAGCGCTCGGTTGCGACGGGTAATTTCATGCGCGGTTATCATTACGATGCCGCAAATCGTATCGCCTATGTGAACACCGGCCTCAACGATCACTTGGGCGGCCTTGTTCCCCCAAGAGTCATGGGCGATGTGTACGTAAAATCAGCGCTTTATGACAGCCACCAGAAGCTCCTTCTTGTTCATAAGCATGTCGCCATGAGTCCGGACTTCCAGCGCGAGCTCGTTTTGTCGCATGAGTTAGGGAAGAAGGTATTTAGCGAAAGATTTTCCTCCCTACATCCTTTCGCATCCCAACTGGCAGACCTTATTGGAAACCTGTACGAGCTGGCTTATTTGATTGGCCATCCGTTCAAGACGCCTCCTGCAACGCTGCTGAAAATACTGACCAGCGGTACGCTATTAGTGATCGCCTCAACTATCAACGTCGCCTCTCACGCGGTAAGTGCGAGCCCGTTCTCGTCCCCTATCATTTCGCCTCTTCTTGGCCCGCTTCTTCTTCTTCCAATTTTTGCTCTCTGGAATAAAAAATGGATGGCAAATCTAAATGTCCTCTCTCACGGAACGGGCGTGTCGGTGCAACCTGGTCTACGCACCAGCGTTGTAGCTGCCTTGCAGATTGTTCGCACGAAGATTGCAGATTGGAGTGTCGCCATCGTCCTTCTTTACTTCCCAGCACTTATCGCGACGCTAGCCATCCCTGATCTTCATGAGTACGCGCTGCCACTTGTTGGGGTAGGCCTTACAGCCGCGCTACTTTTCGCCGGCGAGGCGGCTTTCGCCCTGGCTCAAACGCCCCTTCAGAAGCTCGTGGCGAATGTTTTAAGAGCCGGCGCCACGTTTTCTCGTTTCTACAACGTCCTCACCGACCCGGCCATATTTCTCCTTCAAGGAGTTGCTTGGGTCGCATCTTATAGACCAGAACTGCGTCTTAACCGCGATCAGTGGCGTGTCGTTGCCTTAGGTCTCGCGGCGCTTCTTCTTGGAGCCGATCCTCACGAGCTCAGCGTTGGGTTGACCAATATTCGCTTATTCGTCATTAGAAAGTGGCACGAATGGCATGGAGAGACGGTTAGCCGCGAAGACGATCGAACTCCGTTCGGCCCCACCGCCAAAAACATCGGCATTGACAATGGCGTGGCGTTTTCGTCGGAGGAGCAGGATCGCTGGCGGGGGGCGGCCGCGGAGGCAACGATTTCGACCGTCATGATCAAAGACGAAAAGGTCACGGCTCGCTTTGTGGTGGATACAAAGCTGCGGGAAGGAACGTCCGCCACGTATGTCGAAGACGCACGCGGACTGATTATCGTCACGCGCGAGCCGGTCATTGACGAGGCCAGCCAGCCGGTTAGCGATCGGGCGGCTGAAATCATTATTCACGAACGTGAAGAGTGGGCCGCGGAGTCTTGGTTACGAAAGAGTAGGCCCCCCCTTACGCAGGCCCAGATCCGATGGCAGGCGCATGTGATTGCCTCCGCAAAACAGCGCCTCCTGTTTGGCCGCGACGGTCTTACCGCTTTCGATCAAGCCGAACTGATTCGCCTTTTTCGTTTGCCGGTACAAGAGAGAGAAAAAATTATCAATGAAAGTCGCGCCGAACACCGCCGCATTCTAACCGCTTACTTTGGTGGAGAGCGATCGAATGAAATGCCACGCATCATCGCTTACGAAGAACGATTCCAGAAAGCCCTGCGGGGATCGCTTTTTGATGCGGTATTTTCGGGAACCCTGAATGGAAACATGATCGGCCCGGCAGCAGACGCGCTGCGTCTTAAAGCCGACGACTACAATTGGCTCGTCAGCGAAACTATCGCAGACCTTTCGAGTGATCCCTTCGAAAAGATGAAGAAGCTCCTGTCGCTTCGCGACGCCATTCCTGACCGGCGTAACGAGACGCTGAGACGCCTGTGGCAGATGATTCGCCACATACCGGACGATGGCGCCGGCCCGGTCCCGGGCGAAACCAAATGGGACTTCCTAATTAAATTTTACGAATCGACTCCTGATGAAAGCTTCCGGACAGACGCCTTCGTCCTTGGCGAGTACATTCTTGCCTTGAACCGCACTGGGAACTGGAAAAAAGCGGCGGCTGTCGCCGACGAAGCGCTCACCCTTTATCGTTCAAAACTTGCCAAAGACCCTAAGAACGTCGAGCTTCGCGTTGCCGTGTCGGAACTTCTCATCGGCCGAGGAACAGCCGCGACGGTTCAGTCCCGCGTTCCTGGGGAAAAGGATAATCCCCTACTCCTGCAAGCGCTTGCGTTGTACAAGAAGGCCTACGAGACCGACTTGAGTTACTACGCGGCTTCGAACATCGTTCGAACATTGATCGCGCTTGGCCGAATGGACGAAGCCAAGGACTACGCCGGCCGCGCGCGAGATGCCGCCCTCGACGCGAACTACGAGCGAGGATTTTGGCCCGCCGCGACACTTCTCGAAGCGGCTCTCGTGACAGGGAATGACGGTGAGTTCCACCGCTGGATGGACAAAGTCCTCAAGAGCGGGACCGAGGCGTCCGAAATCATTTCGCTGCGTGACGCACTGGAACGCTGGCGCCGTTCGATGATCGCTTCAGGCGCCAATATTTCCATGAATCACGACACGGCGATCTCGTTACTCAACGATCGTCTCACTCAGCTGACACCTAGCCCCGCGATCGCCAAAGCAATGGCCTCCTCACGCCTCTGGATGTACTCATTCAAAGGTGCGCCTAAACTCACCATCGAAGAATGGTTGGCCCGGCATACGTTCGGCGTCTCGGGGCTCCGGCGGGGCAACGGCATTGCGAATGCCGGGATCGTTGCCGACAACTTGTTCAATCCGGCCGATCGTGAACTGGTACGCCAGCTGATTGAGGCGCTCGATCTGCTCCAGGACGACAAAGGCAAGGATCGAACACCGGAAGAAATAGTGAAGGCCGTTCACTCCTATCTCGACCAGGCATTCCGACTGGGAACCAACCGGCCCGCCGGCACGCGTCCCGAGTTTGCCTCCGGGAATTTAGCGAAGGAAGCGCTCGACTTTGCATCAAGCCCTCTCGAGCGGCTTAAAAGCCCCGAGCATGCCGCTCAAGTCGATGACTTGCTCAATGCAATCTTGGCCTTGACCGGCGCTAAAGTGAATGGCGATCGCCGTGTCTCAGCGACCAATATTTCGGCGGCCATCGCTCTCGGCGCCGCGGACTGCCGGTGGGTGGCGTTTGCCGAACAGTTTATCGTCTCCGAGGCGCTGCAGCAGCGCCGCGAAGTCGTCTTAAGACACGCCTATGACCATTTAGAAGGCGGCCCGGCCTTCAGGAATTCCTATGAGAAGAATTTAGAAGAACTCAAGGAACTAGGCCGTTACAAGATCGTGGTGATGCAGGGTGAGCTTTACGCCGATGTGCAGGTCGACGCAAAGGGAGAGATGCGGACGGCCCAGGAAGGACTGCACAAAGGGCGACCCATCGTGGGCAATGGCCAAGAAAAACGCACCGAAGAACACACGCTTGCACTGCTCGTAAAAATGAAAGACAACGGCCATGCCATGGAAGTTGACACCATTCATGCGATCGACGGCTGGTACCGGTCAATGTACAAGCTTGGCTTCACGCCCGCGACGTGGAAGGCGAAGACACTCGAGAAAGACGGACTGGTGTTTGAAAACGCGGTACTGGTTGTCGACGCCCAAGGAAACAATCCGCAGACGCGCTCGATCCGGTTGAAGCCGATGACGTACTCCACCCCCCGCCAACGCGACCCCTATAACGGCTGGCCGACGCTGTTTAAAGCCTATGCACATCCGATGCGCGTCACCATCCAAGATCTGCTTCCCTCCGCCGCGCGCACCGCCCGCATCACTGCATTCTGGGAACAGGTCGTCGAGTGGCACAAGACTCAAGTGCCCGTTCAGGCCCCTATCCAACCGCCGCCGGGGCATGTTGGAATACCAACGCCGCTGCGACAGTTCACAGACAAACGGGATTTCGTCCCGGTCACGGGAACCACGGTTCATGAGGCCTTGCTCGATCTCGTGCGGAAATATCCCGAACTCCGGAAATGGCTGTTTACCGATGAGAACAAGGTACGTCCCTTCGTTTCGATTCATTTAAACGCCCAACGAGTGTCCGAGCCGCTAGAAAGTGTAGTCTTCAACCCAGCAATGGACTCGATCGAGATCGTGCCTTTGATCGCAGGTGGAAGCGACCGAGCCAACAGCCCCAGCACCGAACACCGAGCATGGTTTGAAAACTTACTGAAACGTCTTTGGGTCGAAGCACGCGCCGATGCAAGGAACTTGTCTTCGTACGAGACTGCCGAAAGTCTCGACTGGTGGATCTTTTCACCCACTCCAAGCGAAAGCCGCGCCGCCATTTTTAAAGAGCTTTACGAAGTTCGAGATCCTGTGCTAGAAGCGAATAGACCGTACGGAGCGAAAGGATGGAACTCCGATGTTTTCGCACGAGGTGTTATTAATGCGTTGCTTAAGCGCGGGTATCGCTTGCCCCCGCCCCAAGGCGAGGACCTGGTTCAGCATGACTATCGTAAAAAGGCAATTGCCAAGGTACATGAACTTGCCACGAAAGGGTATTTAAAGAGAGGAATGCTTACAGAGGTAGAGGGTCAAATAGACGTTTTTGGACGAGACTTCTATAAGTCGATCAATAAAGACTTCGTGCAAGCCGCTAAGACGGTTAACGAATCAGCACGGTATCCGGGGGATTTCGATCAACAGCGCGTTGCCACAATCTTTGAAAAGACAATGACCGATCGCGACCCGTGGCTTTACCAACAAAAGTGGCTTGAAACCAACAGCGGAACCTCCTCAACTCCGGGAAAAAGCTTGCTGTCCGTGATCGCCGTGGTGGCGCTGGGCGCACTTGCCGCCACCTTCGCCTGGGCCGCAAGCGGCGTCGCCATGCCGCTGACGGCCTACGATCTTGAGCAGGCGCGGCAGTCGCTGAATGGACAGGAGGTATACGGCGCGAGCGGATTCGGCATTCTTTTAGGAATGGTGTCCCAGGGCCTCTTCTCTTTCTCAACGCGAAAACGAGGTGCGGCAGCATCGACGCCTGCTTCGCTTACCCCGGCGTTCCTGCACCCCAGCGTTATAGTCAACGAAAGCGCCGAAGAAAGAGAGATCCGCACGTTGGCTCCGATCATGGTGGCACGTGGAACTCCATTGAGAGACGCGCTCGAACAACTGCGACAAACTGATTCGAAAAATGTCAAAGCGCTAGAAGAGGCCGCTTGGGCATTGGACGACACTTTGAAGGCGTTAGAGCGCACCACACCGGCGAGCGAAATTCTTATCCACACACTGCATCACCATTTCGGCACGGCGCTAGCCGCTGTGCTTCTTTACACGCAGGCGGCCGGAGGCTCGAAAGAAGAAGCCGACGAAACTATCCAGTCCATGGAGCGCTGGGCGACTCTCTTGTCTAACCTGGAATCGTCTCCGCTTCTCTACCACACGGAGGGAGGATTTCGGGCTCTAAATCTTGTGCAGATGCTCGAAAACGCCCTGCGATTGTTTGATCCTCTCTTAGAGGACTGGGATGATAAATCGCTGAAGCCGTTGCCTATTTATGATCATCTCAACCATACCATCGACTTTAATTCCACGTCGTTAATTCCGGCTTTGCAAGGCCACGATTTTATCTTCGAACAACTCCATGTGCTTGGGGATGGCTCGCGGATAATGCTAGCTAAAACGACGCCACTTCTTGAAGATTCGAACTCGAATATTTTTATCGTTACAGTTGACCACAATGGTCAGGTCACGGAGGTTGCTGTTCCTGTTGAGCGTCCGACATCTCGCAACAACAATGAACGCTATACGTTTAAAGTAATCAACCATTCAGACCTACGGAAACTGGTTTCAGAAAAATTTGCGGTGGCCCGGCATCAACCCATTCCTGCCTTTAAGGCGCCAGAGGGAATGTTTTTCCAACGTAATCTCATCACCTCTAAAGAAAAGGAGGCGTTTCGTTTAGCAGCATTCGACAATCCGTTCCTTAGGCACCTGCTTTTGAAACTTCTGCATTTACAGGGCTCGCGGCAGGGAGTTCGTCTAACCAACATTTATCGAATCTCAAAGCTTCATGCGGCGGGGCTATTCGCTCTGGACGAGCGACTCCTCACGTGGTCTATAAATGAGGATAGGAATTACATGAACATCGTCGTGCATGAGATCGCGCACGCTATTTTTAACCTTTTGAGAGAAAATCTCACCTTCCGAAAAGCGTTGAGCCAGCATCTCTCGCCATCTCAACATCGTGAGTTCTTTGCCTATTTAGAGAGTAAAGGAAGTTTTCTTCTGGAAGAAATTCTGAGGTCGCCGCGAGTGGGATGGATCGCCATGACGGAAATTCATGAGAATGAGTCGATTGCTTTCTTCTTAGATACGTTGGAAAAAGGGGATGTTATTGTATCCGGCTCGAACTATCACATGACTTATGGCGATTTACAGATGCTAGCGCGAGTCGATCTTTTGCCGACCAATCTTATTCCATTGTCGGCTATAGAGAATAATCCAGAGGACGTTCCGCTTCCTTTAAATTTCTTCGACTCGCTAAAGCGAGCCGAGCGTCCATTGGCCTCCGTCACGACGATGGATCAGATAACCAAGTATGGCGACCGAACGCATAGCGCGCGAAAGGTGGCAGATTACCTCCATGTGCTTCTAGCGCATCGTCTCATCGACCCGAAATTAGTCGATGCCTATCTAGATGAGCATTCAATTCCCTTTCCACCAGGCATTGCCGATCAACTACATGCCATGGTGATCGTCGCCGGCTTTTATGGTCTTAGCGCTAGCCATCAACAAGAATTCGATTCATCCGTCGTTGCTTTGATTGGAAAACTCGGGACGGTTCCGTTGAATTCCTCTCTTTTAAACTCGTTGGGCCAGCCGGTTTTCCCGACGACGCTCTTAAAGGAAGTATTTGTCAAGGCGGAGTTTGAACCAAAAGCGATTGAGCGTATTGTCATGCCTCTGATTAATGAGCTCAGCCGGATAACGGAGCAACCTGCGGAGAAGGCGCATCGGACCGAAAAGCATTTTTACGCTCTTTATCATCTCTTCTCACTTATCGGAAAAGAAAAGGAGGCAAACGTTGCATTGTGGAAAGCGATCGCTTTCGATCGTCCAACACGGGAAGTGACGCCGACAAGGTCGGGAGCAGATGATATCTGGAGTAAGTTGAACGGGCGGTCGGGCCCGACGGCCAGAACGGGGAGAGACGGGATAACTTTGCGGGATCCGCTTGTAGGAACTGGACTAATACTCCTCTCCGGCCTTATGGAACCAATTCTGCGTCCGCTCGTCGCGTTCATTCAGCCTGCGGCGCCGCTACTCTTTGAGATTGGCCTCGCGGCTTTCGCAGCGTGGAGCATTTGGACGATTGGGAAGGCGGTGGTGGTGGCGCACCGGCAAAAGATCCACGATCAAAAGATGAGCCTCGCCCACGCGAATGAAATGGTGACTGTCGGCGCTCCGCTAGTGGCTACCCCGACCGATGGTGCGACCGTGCAGGACCCCTATTTACGTCCGGAAAACGAGCAGGTCGCAAGCGCGGTCGCCGAAAACCGTACCCTTTTCCTGCGCATCAAAGACGCCGCGGTTCGGACGGCGGCGTAAACCGAACGACGGTTTGTTTGAGCACGTGATCAGCGAGGACGAAATCAGATAGCAGCAAGACAGCCGTCTCCCTGATCACTGATCGCGTGCTTGCTGATTTCGTGCTCTGATACCTTTCTTCGCACCTCTCGAAAAACCTTGTTTCTCTCCCCTATCCCGCTATACTCCGAAGGATGCTTTTCTCCTGGCTCAAACACCTCCTCCTCGACCCCGAGTTCGCGCGTAAACGCGAGTTCCTTCAACGGGTTTCTCTTTTTAAAGGCATCTCTCGCCGTGAGTTTGGCACGCTCTTTCGCGCGCTCGTGGTGCGCAACTACTCAACCGGCGAAATCCTCTGTCGCGAAGGCGATATCGGGCGTGCGCTCTTTATTATCGAGAGCGGTCAGGTGGAAGTGGTCCGCAAAACGTCTGATGCACTGATGCGCCGGGTGGCGGTGCTTAAGGGCGGCGACTATTTTGGCGAGATCTCGCTGATCGATGAACAGCCGCGAACCGCAAGCGTGGTGGCGATCGAGCCGGTGCGCGCTTACCTGCTTTATAAAACCGAGATCGAAAAACTCGGCGGAGAAGCGCCTCATATCGCCTCCGCCATCATGACGCACCTGGCCACGCTCTTAGCGGTGCGCCTTCGCGCGATGATGAATACGGCTCCTTTTTCCCTCGACTCAACCGACAAACCTTGGCCGGCGGCCGTTAAAATCGTCGGCGAAAAACCATGAACGCCCCCGGCCGGTGGCTTCTGCCGCTGGCATTTGCCGCACTCTCCATTTACTTTCTCGTTCTCGTTCACGCGATCTTGCTGCCTTTTATTCTCGCGGCCACACTCGCCTATCTTCTGACCCCTGCGATTGAGTTTTTCGTCGTCCACGGACTGCGGCGATCGGCGGTCGTGATCGCCATCTATGGCGCCGTGTTGTGCGTTTTAACAGCGAGCGTCTATATCGGCGCCAGCGTGTTCAGCCAGGAGGCATCGAAGGCCGCGCTGCGAATGCCGGAGTATGTGCAGAAAGGGCAGGCTTTCGCTGAGCGCGTGCAAGCCGCTGGCCATCCATCCCCCGGCAGTTCCTCCATGCATCCGCTCGTGGCGATGGTGGCCCAAAATGCGAATCTCCTTACACCTCTTTTGAGCAAAGCAAAGTCCTGGCCATCGACCATTCTTCAGCACATGCCGAGCGTGGCCAGCCATCTGCTGCCGATGCTCGAGATAAGCTTTCTCGTTCCTTTTCTGGCTTTCTTTCTCATGATGGAGGGACCGAAGCTGATCGATCAGCTTCTCGAATGGATCCCCGCGCGCTACGTGGAGATGTCGCTCAACATGCTGGTCGAGGTCGATAACTCGCTCGGCAACTATGTGCGCGGCCTTAGCTTGGAAGCGCTCGCCGTCGGTCTTACAGCCTTTGCGGGGTTTTGGATGATCGGGCTAGACTACGCGCTGCAGATCTCGGTGGTCGTTGGCCTAGCGAATCTCATTCCTTATGTAGGGCCTGTCGTGGGCGCGCTCTTAGGCTGTGCGGTGGCGATCTTCGAGTGGGGCACACCGGCCGGGATTGTGAAGGTCTTGATCGTGTGCGGCGCTGTCCGGATCATCGAAGACTGGCTCTGGCAGCCGATCATCATGAAGCGCGCCGTGCACCTGCATCCGATCTTGATTGTCTTTAGCCTGATGGCCGGAACAACGCTCTGGGGATTCTGGGGCTTGCTCTTCGGCGTGCCCGTCGCCTGCATGGTAAAGGTGCTTTTTCAGGTCCTCTGGGCATGGTACCGCTCCGAGTACGGCGACCGCTACGACACCACCCCATCCGAAGCCTCGCACATCCCGCTAATCTAAAGAACGCCGTTCGGCCAAACGTCGTTCGTTCAAACGGCGTTCGATCGAACGCCGTTTATAGCGTCACTTCCTCAATCGCTTCTTCAACAGCCTTCAGCATGAAGGCGAGTTCCTTCTTCGAAATGATAAGCGGCGGCATCAGGACGATGACGTCGCCTAGCGGGCGCAGCCAGACGCCTCGTTTGAGCGCGGCGTCGCAGACTTGGAGGCCCATGCGGGCCGACGGTTTGTAGGGTTGGCCGCTGTGCCGATCTTGGACCAGTTCGATTCCGGCCATCAGTCCCAGCTGGCGGATCTCTCGGACATGCGGATGGAACTTCAATCGATTGAAGTTTTTGGCCATCTGTGCCGCTCCAGCTTTCACGTTCGCCAGTAGACGCTCCTTCCTATATAAGGCCAGATTCGCCAACGCGACGGCGCAGGCCAGGGGGTTGGCCGTGTAGGTGTGACCATGGAAGAAGGTCTTAAACTCGTCATAGCGGCCCAAAAAGGCGTGGTAGATTTTCTCGTGCGTCAGCGTCGCCGCCAGCGGCAAGTATCCTCCGGTGATGCTCTTGGCGACACAGAGAAAGTCCGGCGAAACTTTTTCCTGCTCGACCGCAAACATCGTCCCGGTCCGCCCGAATCCGGTGGCCACCTCATCCACGATCAGTAAAACGTCGTATCGCTTGCAGAGCCGCGCCACATGCGCTAGATACCCCTTCGGCATAAGCAGCATCCCGGAAGCGCCCTGGACGAGAGGCTCCATGACGACCGCGGCGATGGAGCGATGATGCTTCTTTAGAATTGATTCAACGGCGTTCGGACGAACGACGTTTGGTCGAACGGCGTTCGGTCGAACGTCGTTTGGTCGAACGACGTCTGGCCGAACGGCGTTTGGTCGTACGGCGTTCGGTTGAACGGCGTTCTGGGGAGGAAGCTCGGCTTGCCAGCCATCGAACAACAGCTCCCGAAACCGCGCGTGAAAGAGATCCACCCCGCCCACGCTCACGGAGCCGATGGTATCGCCGTGATAGCCGTTCTTGAGCGAGACGAACTTGGTCTTTTTCGTTTTTCCCTTCAGCTGCCAGTACTGGTAGGCCATCTTGACCGCGACTTCGACCGCGGTCGAGCCGTTGTCGGAATAAAAAACACGCGAGAGCGGCTTAGGGGCGAGCTCGATGAGTTTTTTGGCGAGGCGGATGGCGGGTTCGTGCGTGAGTCCGAGAAATGTGGAGTGAGCGATCTTCCTGAGCTGACGCGTCAACGCGCGGTCAAGCTCGCGGCGTCTGTGGCCGAAGACATTGACCCAAAGCGATGAGACACCATCGATGAACGTCCGGCCCTTCGCGTCTTTAAGCCAGACCCCTTCGCCTGACTCGATAACAAGTGGCTCGCGGCCGGCCCACTCGGTCTGCTGCGTGAACGGATGCCAGAGGTAGCGTTTGTCCCAGGCCGTGAGAGGAGTGAAACGCCTGCGGCTCACGACAACGGAATGCCAGCGGCGCGTTTGAGCGCTTTCACAAACTTCGGAAGCTCCGCGAGGGCGTCCGCGGCGGCCGCGGGATTTTTCGCGTATTTGGGATTGAGGCGAAGCTCTCCCAATACTTGAACGCTGGTGTGCTCCTGAAGCTGATCGGGGTTCGTCCGCTCGGCCGGCGTCTTTCCGACGCCGCCGTTAAAAAGAACGCCCATCATCGGCACTTTCGCGTGCTCGAGCGCCTCGATTGTCAGAAGCGTGTGGTTGAGTGTCCCGAGGCCAGCGCGCGTCACGATCAACGCCGGAAGTTGCAAGGCGCTGATGAGATCATGAACATAAGTCGCCTCTGCCAGCGGAACCTTGACGCCGCCCACACCCTCGACAACCATCACCTCGTACTTCTTGTGCATGTACCAGAAGGCCCGGTACACGGTTTGAAGATCGAGCTCACGATCTTCCATGGCGGCCGCCAGATGCGGGGCGAGCGGGGTTTTGAAAAACTGAGGATTCACCTTGCTAATCTCTTCGGGAAGGTCGATCGCGGCGATCAAACTCTTCGCATCGTGCTGGTCGCCGGTGGCGATCGGCTTCATCACCCCCACGCTCGCTTTCCACTCCTTAAGCAACCGCGCGATCGCGCACGCCACAACCGTTTTTCCCACACCCGTATCAGTCCCTGTAACGAATACCCCTTTATTCATAGTTATCCTTTTTTAACTTTTATCACCCGCTAGGCGACTAGAGGGGTGAGGGCCCTTAATAATAAATCAATCTCTTTCTCCGTATGCTCCGCCGTCAGCGAAAACCGAATCCGACACTCCCCCGCGTGCACCGTTGGCGGGCGAATCGCGGGCGCAAAGATGCCTTCTTTCAATAGGTGGTCCGCGCCTTGCAGCGCCGCTCGCTCGTCTCCCAGACGAATCGGCACGATATGGCTTTCCGAATGAAAAATATCCCAGCCTTGAAGCCGCAGGCCTTCGCGCAGTCGGCTCGATATTTTTTGAAGGTGCACACGTGCCCCGGCATCCTCTTCAATGAGGGCAAGCGCGGCGTGGGCGGCGGCGCAGGAGGCCGGCGCTAGGGCCGTTGTAAAAATAAAAGACCGCGCACGATTTAAAAGAACCTCGATGAGTTCGCGCGAGCCAGAGACAAAACCGCCTTGCGACCCCAGTGACTTGGAAAGGGTTCCCACCACGACATCCCACGGATCGTCCATGCCTTCTAGACCTAAAATCCCTCGACCATGAAAGCCGAACGTCCCAATCGCGTGCGCCTCGTCAAGCATTCCGATCGCGTCGTACTGCCGACACAATCTCGCGAGCGCACGCAGGGGCGCCAGATCGCCATTCATAGAAAAAAGACTCTCGGTTATCAGAAGACGCCGGCGATAGGACCTCGCGCGCTTTAAGACGGCCTCCGCCGACTCGGCATTGGCATGGTCATAAACGAACAAACGGGCGCCCGAGAGTTTGGCGGCATCGATTAAAGACGCGTGGCAGAGGCGATCGGCGACGATGGCGTCCCCCGCCCCCACGAGCGAGGTGACGACACCCACGTTCGCCATATAGCCAGATGGGAAAAGGAGGGCGGCGCCTCGCTGTAAAAAATTCGCCAGCGCGGTCTCGAGCTCGCGATGAAGAAGCGTGCTGCCACTGATGAGGCGCGAGGAGGAGGCGCCGGCGCCCCAGCGCTCAAGAGCGTCCTTCGCCGCGGCCACAACACGAGGATGGCGCGCGAGTCCTAAGTAGTTGTTCGAGCTAAAGTTCACGAGACGTTTCCCGTCAATGGTTACGAAAGCGTTTTCGTTGTTTTCCACGAGGCGCAACGAACGCCGAAGGTCTTTCTGTTCGAGAGAAGCCAGCTCGTCGGCCAGGGAGGCATTGAACGCCATTAGGAAGGCTCGCTAAAGACAAGGGCACCGATTGAACCGCCGAAACCAAACGAGAGCGAGATCGCGTGTGCGAGGGGCGCGAAGCGACCTTCTCTCGGCGTATAGTCCAGCGGACAGTCGGGGGCGGCCGTTTGTAACGTGCGCGTTGGAGGAACGCGCTGATGGTGAATCGCGAGGACCGTCAGCGCGGCTTCCACACTGCCCGCGGCACCCAGCAGATGGCCGGTCGATGATTTGGTCGCGGAGATCATGAGCTTTTCGGCGTGGGATCCGAAGGCGTGGCGGAGGGCTTGTGTTTCAAGTCTGTCGTTGAGCGGGGTCGCCGTTCCGTGCGCGTTCACGTGAGCGACCGATTCCGGCGACAAACGTGCGCGCGTGATGGCCCGCTTGATCACGTCCGCGATGCGGGCGCCGCCCGAGTTAAACGCAAACGCACTGTGGCCGTCGGCGCCCAGCCCCCAGCCGGACAAAATGGCCAATGGTTCCTGCCCGCGTGCGCGCGCATGAGCTTCCGACTCAAGCACCAGAGCGCCGGCACCCGAGCCAAAAACGAATCCGGAGCGATCGCGGTCGAACGGGCGCATCACGGGCTCGGAGGTCACGACCCCCATCTGCCGAAAGCCGGCGGCCATCAACGGATGAACGTCCGGCTCCACAGAGCCTGCCACCACGACGTCGCAAAGCCCCGCCTCGATCCAACTGGCCCCCAGGGCGATGGAATAGACACCGGTCGCGCAGGCCGCAATAACGTTGCGTGATTCTCCTTCGAAACCAAAATGACGAACGATGTGGGACGTGATCTCATCCGGCGCTCGCCAGAGATCACCGTCCGCCAGCGGCTTCGATGCACTAAACGTGCAGCCGATCCGCGACGCGTCGATTCCAGTAAGATGGTTACTCTCTAAAACGCGCGCCTCTGCAAGCGCTTCCGCCACCGCCCGCTGCGCAAACCGCCGAGCCCCCAACAAACCGCTTATATCCGAGATTGGGGCCAGGCCCCAATCTCGACTACGTTGCTCCGTTGGGCCTGGCCCCGAGACGGCGGCCCAGGTTTCGGGGAGCGTGGGGCCTACGGAGGTGGAGAGGCCTAGGCCGGTGATGACGATTCGGGTCATCCGAGGATCCTTGAGTCGATGTTGAAGACTTGGCCGGACACGCTTTCGTTTTCGGCTAGCGCGACGACGAGCTTGCCAAGATCTGCCATCCGCGTCGAGTGTCCCAGCGCATGCTCTGAGAGTACGCGCGTCACTTCCTTTTCAGGGAGGCCAACGCCCATCTCCGTGGCGTGATATCCGGGGAAGACGGCGTTCACACGGACATTGAAACGTCCAAGTTCTTTGGCGGCCGCTTTGGTGAGCGCAACCACGCCGGCCTTGGCCGCCGCATAGTTCGCCGTTCCGTACGAGGGACGAAAGGCGAGAATCGAGGCGATGTTCAGAATGCAGCCCTGTTTGGCTTTCACCATAGCACGCGCCGCCTCACGCAAACACCAAAAGGTACCGCTTAAATTCGTGTCGACGACATCGTTCCATTCCCCGTTGGTCATTTTCAAAATGGTGCGATCCCGCGTGATCCCGGCATTGTTGATGAGGACGTCGAGACCCCCGCGGTTCGTCAGAACGGTATCGATCATCTGCCGAACCTTCAGCGAATCCCGCACGTCGCAGACAACGACATCGGCCTGCCCGCCCGTCTTCCGAATCTGATCCGCTACCGCGTTCGCCTTAGCCTCTTCTTTTTGACAGTTCACGATTACCGCATAACCCGCCTCGGCAAACGTCAGGGCCAAATTCCGCCCGATGCCGCGCGACGCACCCGTGATCAGAACGGTTTTCATTTATTTGAGAACGACATCACGGACCGGTGCGGGGGTGGCCGGGGTCGGAAGGTCCCCTTCGATTTCAAACCCCATATCGCGAATCATGTCTAGGTCAGCCTGCGCAGGCTGACCCTTGGCGGTCAAATAATCACCAATGAAAATTGAATTCGCCACATACAACCCTAGCGCCTGCAACGATCGCAGATGCATCTCGCGGCCTCCGGAGATGCGCAGCGAAGCCTTGGGGTTGAGGAAACGGTAGAGGCAGAGAATATTCAAACACCGCGTCGGCGTCATCTCCCAGCGTCCGGCGAGCGGGGTTCCCTGAATCGGCATTAAAAAATTCACCGGCAACGATTCCACGCCCACCGATCGCAGTGCGAACGCTAGTTCGATGATATCTTCCGGCGTCTCGCCCATCCCCAGCAGCGCGCCACTACAGGGCGAAAGCCCCGCGTTCTTCACCTTCTGAACCGTGTCCAACCGATCGCTGTAGGTATGCGTCTCGCAAATTTCGCCGTAGTACCGCTCGCTCGTGTTGAGGTTGTGATTGACCGCATCGACGCCCGCGCCTTTGAGCGACTCCGCCTGGCCCGGAGACAAAAGTCCGAGACAACAACAGATCTCGAGATGCGGGTGCTTGGCGCGAACAGCCGTCACGCACTCGACCACATGCTTCAGCTCCTTTGCGCTCGGTCCGCGACCAGAAGCCACAATACAAAAGCGTCCGGCATGCACGTCCACCGCACGATCGGCCATGGCCACGGTTTCTTCGACACTCAGCCAGGAATACTTCTCAATCGGCGCTTTCGAGATTTTGGACTGAGAGCAGTAGTTGCAGTCTTCGGGGCACAGCCCACTTTTGGCGTTTAACAAGTAGTTCAACCGTACGCGCTGACCGAAGAAATGGCGCCGAACCTGATAAGCAGCGGCGATAAGAGGAAGGGTTTGATCCGGCGTTGCGTCAAGGACACGGAGCGCTTCGCCCGGTGTCAAAGCAACGCCTTCGAGGGATTTTGAGGCCAATAGATTCCAGTTCATAGGTTTCTCCGTTTAAAGAACACCGTTCGGCCGAACGACGTTTGGTCGAACGGCGTTTGGTTGAACGTCGTTTGGTCGAACGACGTTCGGTCGAACGCCGTTCGTTCAAACGCCGTTCCTTCGAACGCCGTTCCTTCGAACGCCGTCCCCTCATCTAGTCAACCCATTATAAACGTTGGAGTTAACAGAGGAAAGGATGCTAGAATTCGGGACCCCTATGAGAGCTTTCCTGGCCTTTTTCGGACTTGGCGCTAAAGGCCGTGTCAACATACGCATGAAAGGCAATTCCATGGCAGGACCGTACCAAGTGTATGTCGAGCGAACGATACGCTCGTACGGCTTGCGCGGCTGGATGATTCACCAACGACTTTCAATCTACGAGACGATGGAGATAGAACTGGAAGGACAGCGGTACTACGTCGAGCAGCTTTTCGAAGCCTTGAAACTGGGACCGCCGCACGCGAAGATTCTTTCAGCGGAAGCGCAGTGGAAGACGTATCGCGGCGACCTCCGATCGTTTCGAGTCCGCGTTTAGGCCCCTCTCTCCTACATCGACTCCGGCGCACTGACCCCGAGCAGTCTCAGCCCAAGCCGCAGCACACCCCGAACCGCATCCAGAAGCGCCAGCCTCGACTGCATGATCTCAACCTCCACCCCTAAGACTCGGTGATGGTCGTAAAAGTGATGGAACTGCCGGCAGAGTCCCAGTAAATAGGTCGCCAGCGGATGCGGAGAGTCTTCGGAGACGCAGATCAAAAGCGTCTGAGGAAAAGCCGCCAACCGTTTGATCAAGTCGCGTTCCTCCGTCTCTTTCAATCGGGAGAGATCTGCGCCAGGCACGTTCGGTTCGTGTCCCGTCTTTTCCTTCGCTTGCCGAAAGATCGAGCAGATGCGGGCATGGGCGTATTGAAGGTAGTAGACCGGATTGTCGTTGGTGTGCTTCTTGGCCAGCTCGAGATCAAAGTCAAAGGCGGTGTTGGGCCCACGCATCGCAAAGAAAAACCGGCATGCATCGCGGCCGACTTCATCGAGAACTTCCCGCAGGGTTACGAACTCCCCCGAACGCTTTGACATCGCGACCGGCACACCGCCGCGCGTGAGCGATACGAGCTGGTTAAGCACGATATGAATTTTGGCGGGGTCGTACCCGAGCGCTTCCATCGATCCTTTTACGCGCGGCACATAGCCGTGGTGATCGGCGCCCCAGACGTCGATGAGACGATCGAATCCGCGTTCGAACTTATCGGCGTGATAGGCGATGTCCGTCGCAAAATAAGTCCATCGCCCATCTTTGCGTTTTAAAACACGGTTTTTGTCGCGTTCTGCATCCGTTTCACCGGGCGCCACAAACCAGAGCGCTCCGTCCATTTCTTCAATGTGGCCACGGGCGCGCAAGGCTTCGATATATTTTTCGACGAGACCTTTCTTCACCACACTCGCTTCGCTAAACCACGAGTCGAAATGAACGCCAAACGCTTCGAGATCATCGGCGATGTTCTTCTGCATCCGAGCTAACGCAAACTGAATGGCCGCCTCGATGTTCCCCGCGTTCTGCGGCTGTTCTTTGAGGAAGGCTACGGCAATATCTTTGACGTACTCGCCGTGATAGCCTTCGGCCGGCAGTTGCAGCGGCTCCCCTTGAAGCTCTTTGGCGCGAGCGATCACCGACTCGCCTAGCAGTTGGACCTGGTTTCCCGCATCATTGACATAGTACTCACGCGAGACCGGATAGCCGAGATGCGCAAAGATGAGCGCGAGCGAGTCGCCCAGCGCCGCGCCGCGGCCGTGGCCGACGTGCAGGGGGCCTGTGGGGTTCGCCGAGACGAACTCGATCAATACTTTTTCGGAGAGGGGAGTCGTCTGACGGCCGTAGCGGTCGGCGTCGGTCAAAATGGTTTTGAGCTCGCCCAGAAGTCGCGTCGCGGTCCAGCGAAGGTTTAAAAAGCCGGCGCCGGCAATCGTGACGCTTTCAATGAGGGTGTTAGGCGCGGACAAGAGCGTTTGGAGCTCCTGAGCCACTTGACGCGGCGCCTTGCGCAGCGATTTGGCGAGCACCATTGCCAGATTGCAGGCCACGTCGGCCTCAATTCCCGCGGGTGGCTCTTCCAGCCCAAAAGACGGAAGCTTTTCGAGCCCTTGGGCCTTGGCCCATGGAGCCAGAATGCGCTCGATATGCTGGCGAAGATCGTCGAAAATCATCTACCGGGCCTTCTTCGTTCGACGCGTGGCGCGCGCGGGCTTGGACTTTTTCGGCAACATCTTCGGTTTGACGCGTCCGGCCTTGCGTTTGGGAGCGCTTTTCTCGTCGTCGTCCCACTCCACGCGCTTGGCTTCTTCCCACATCTGCTCCAGGCGATAAAACTCGCGCGCCTCCGTCAGTAAAACATGCACAACGATTCCGCCGTAGTCGAGCGCGATCCACCGGCCGCTGCCGCGCCCATCGCGACGCAAGAGGCGGATCCCCTCGTCTTCCAGCGTGTTCTCGATGTGATCATAAATCGCCCGCATCTGCGGCGTCGACTCCGCGCCCACGATCACCAGATACTCCGCCACATCGGTGGTGGAGCGCAAGTCGAGAACAATCGGCTGCACCGCTTTCTTGTCGGAGGCCGCGCGCGCCGCTATTTTTGCTAAAGCTCGAAAATCATATGTCATCGTTTCCACCGTCCTTCTGGAACATGATAGTCATTGCCTACAATCACCGAGACATCCACCTGCGGTCCCGGATCAGGACGACTGACAACGTCGGGCGAAATGAACCGTAGTGCCGCCGCGACCGCCTGCGCAGGTCGAAGATCGCCGGAGCGATCGATCACGAGCGTCTGCGGCTGGCGGGTCGAAAAATTGCCGTAGCGAACCACGTCAAATCCTTTGTCGCGGAGAAACTGCACCATCGAGCGCGCCGCGTTCGGCTGCTTGGATGCGTTCCAGACTTCCACCGTTGGACGCATTTTCCAATCGGCGTTAGGTGTGTTGACAGCGGGGCCATTCTCCGGACCGCGCGTCCATGGGCCGCGTGGCGCGCGCGATTGAAGCATTACCATGACGCGCTGGGTGTTGTCGGCATTCATCTTCCACATCATGCCGCTCGTCGTCCCCGGCAGCGAAATGAGCCGGAGATTGTTCCAGCTGAGCCGACGGCCCTCGAGCAAGATACTGATTCCGTCCCACACCCCGATGTTGGTGTGAAATCCCGACATAAGTTTTTTGGCGTAGCTAGGAAATCGCCAGATCACCGACGGATTTTTTAGCCGTTGAAGAACGTCCTTAACGAACAGTTGCTGACGCCGCTGACGTCCCTGGTCGGCACTTCCACCGCGAAAGCGCACATACTCCAACGCCTTCTGTCCATTGAGTAAATACGTCCCAGGCTCAAAATGAATGTGGAGATGTCCCCAGTTGTCGTCATAATTCATTGGCTCGCTGACTTTGACGTAGATTCCACCCATCGCATCGATCAACGCTCGGAAGCCGCCGTAATCAATCGTAAAAAAATAAGGAATGCGAACCTGAGCCGTTCCGCTCGAGAGCATCGTTTCCACCGTGCTTTTAAGCGCCATCGACGCAATCACAAAATTTCGCCCGGAGTGCCTGAACTCGTAGGCGAACACTTCATTGATGCGATGAATGTGCGGCCGGCTGGGAAGCGAAATGGCGGTATCGCGCGGGATCGACATGACGTCGAGGAAACGACTCTGCGGATCATACGATACAAACATCAGCGTGTCGGAGTGGCGGGTGTAGTCTTCGTAGTCGCTGCCAATGAGAAGGCCCGAAATGCGTTCGCCGCGTTGCAGGGCGCGGGCCACCGGGCTGCGGAAGTTCAAAAACATGGTCACGAAAGCGCCGAACGCGCACACGGACAGAATCGTCAGTTCAGGCCAGCGCCGTTCGTTCATTCAGCCTGCCGGTAGAGGTGGTGCCGCGCGATATAGCGCTCGACGGCGGGGGGCACCCGATAGCGGATGGAGACGCCTTGCCGAACTCGCTTGCGAATGGCATGGCTGGCAAAAGGAACGGGCTCCGACGGCACACGCATCGCACGGCGGCGCAGCGATGCAGGGAGGGATGCCCATCGCACGTCCGGACGCTCGACGACCAAAAACCGCGCCTCGCGTAGCAGCCGCCGGCTCTCACGCCACAGAGGCACATCGCGCATCGAGTCCGATCCGACAATGAAATAGAGCTTGGCTCCCGGCCATTGCGCCTTGAAATGAGCCACCGCTTCGTACGAGTACACGACCCGCCCTTGACGAACTTCCCAGTCGCTGACGGTAAACCGTTTGTCCCCGCGGATCGCGGCGCGTATCATGGCGAGGCGATGGCGGGCAGATGTTTTGGGTTTATTTTTGTGAGGTGGCTCACCGGCTGGAAGAAAGACGACGCGGTCGAGGCGCACTTTTTCGCAGGCCGCTTCGGCCATGAGGAGGTGTCCCGTGTGGATGGGATTGAAGGTCCCTCCGAACAACGCCATTTTCATGAACAGCTCATTCGCGGATCTGACCCGTCCCGCGAACGAGATACTTGGTGGTGGTGAGCTCGCGAGCGCCCATCGTGCCGCGCGCATGCAGTTTACGGGTCGAGATTCCGATCTCGGCTCCGAGACCGAACACGCCGCCGTCGTGAAGCCGCGTCGAGGCATTGTGCAGCACCGCGGCAGAATCCACGGCACTGAGAAAGCGCTGAGCGCTTTTGCCGTCATTGGTGATGATCGCGTCGGAGTGACCGGAGCCGTACCGGTTGATGTGCGTGATCGCCTCATCCACCGAGGAAACGACGCGAATCGAAACGATCAAGTCGAGATACTCCGCCGCCCAGTCCTCGTCGGTCGCCGGCACGGCCGTGGGAATCAGTTGCCGTGTAGCGTCGTCACCGCGGATCTCGACGCCCGCCGCCCTGTAGGCTTTGGCGATGCGTGGCAGGAAGGTTTTGGCAACGGCTTGATGGACTAATAGTGTTTCCATCGCGTTGCAAACACCGGGGCGCTGTACTTTGGCGTTGAGAGCAATTTTCTCGGCCATGTCGAGGTCCGCGGCGGCGTCGACGTACACATGGCAAACGCCTTTGCCGTGTCCCAAGACCGGAACGCTCGCGTTTTTCATCACGTGGTTGATCATTTCTTCCGATCCACGCGCGATCACGAGATCCACGAGCCCTGTGAGACGAATAAGTTCCATGACGCTTTCGCGTGTGGTATCGAGAAGCTGAACGGCAGCTTCCGGCAGTCCGGCGGTATGACCCGCTTTCATCAGCGTTTGAACGAGGATGCGATTGGAGTTGATGGCTTCCGAACCGCCGCGCAGGAGCACGGCGTTGCCGGATTTGAGACACAAAGCAGCCGCGTCTACCGTCACATTCGGCCGCGATTCATACACCATGGCGACGACGCCGAGTGGCACGCGCACTTTTTCGATCTCAATCCCATTGGGACGCTTGAGCGTTTCCAAAACCTGCCCGATCGGGTCTGGCTGCGCCGCGATGTCCCGAACAGCCTTCGCCATCGCCTCGACACTTTTGTCCGTCAAAATGAGTCGTTCAATGAGTGCTTCCTGGAGACCGGCCTGGCGCGCCGCTTCTACATCGATTTCATTGTGAAAAACAATGTCAGATGATGCGGCCTCCAGCGCCTCCGCCATGGCGTTCAATAGTCGCGATTTTTCAGCCGGCAAGAGCCCCGCTAGCGTGCGGCTGGCGGCTTTAGCGGCGGCGGCTTGTCGGGCCACGATATCTGAGACGGAAGAAATGGCCATAAATACAGTCTAATTTTACAAAAATACCTTCTGATCCGAGCGCTCGCCATGTCGCCTTGCAAACGTGTCGGCGGCAAGTTAAAGTATAGCCTCAATTCAAAAGGAGGCTTTTGTTATGCGTTATCGACCACTTTTCACCGCTTTTGTATTCTGCGCCCTGATCGCGGGCGGCCCTGCGCGAGCTGATGTTGCCCCCGCAAAAGTCGCGGAAAGCGCTACCACCGACAATCGCATCCTCGCCAAGGTCGGAGACATGGTCCTCACCGACGAACAAGCCCATAAAGATATCGGCGGCACGCTTTATGAGCCGGAAACTAAAATTTATGAGGCTGAAAAAGCCTGGATCGAAACCCAAGCGCGGGATTATCTTTTTAATCAAGCCGCTAAACAGGCAGGACTCAGCCGCGCCGACTGGGAGCGCCGAGAGATCGATGGCAAGGTCACGCCACCGACACTCAAAGATATCGATGACATGCTGGCGACAATGCCGGCCGGCCGCCGTCCTTCCGTCCAACAAGTGTCCGACTATCTCGCCGCCCAGAGACGCGCGAATCGTGTCACCGAAGTTTACAACGAACTGTCGGCGAAGACGCCGCTCCAGGTGTACTTGAAAGCGCCTAAGGTTCCCGCCCTTTACGGCGCCAACGATCCAGTCACGGGTCCGGCGAACGCGCCAATAACGATCGTCGAGTTCACGGATTTTGAGTGCCCCTACTGCCGCCTATCGCAAGACACCGTCCGCCAAGTGGAAAAAAAATACGGCAAAAATATCAAGATGGTAGCTCGACAGTATCCGCTGTATTTTCACAGCCGCGCAAAACCAGCCGCCGAAGCAGCCCTTTGTGCCAAAGAGCAAGGCAAGTTCTGGGAGTTTCGCGACAAGCTCTTCCGCCAGGTACCCACGTCATACTGGAAGACTCTGGCGAAAGATCTCGGTCTGAACACGTCGAAATTTAATACGTGCCTAGAGAGTCACAAGTATGCGGTGAGCACGGACACGAGTGTCGCAACCGTTCCGCTCTACGGTGGTTACTCGCATGAGGCACTCTTGTGCGCCGGGGAACAGGGCAAGTTCAATGAGTACATGACACAGGTTCGAAATCCCGGTCTCGACGATACGGACTTTAAGCGGTATGCCTCGGAGTTGGGAATGAACGTTTCGGCTTTCAATAAGTGTTATGCCGAACACCGTTATGCGAGCAAAGTGGAACAAGACCTTGCCGAGGGACAGAAATTGGGTGTGAACGGGACACCGCACTTCTTCATCAACGGACACTCCGTCAGCGGCGCTCAGCCGTTTCAGGCGTTCCAGCAGATTATTGAACCCGAACTCAACAAGAAAAAATAACGACGTGGGTGAGGAAAGCCTCGCCGGCTTAGTAAAGCCGGCGGGCGCCGGCGTAGTGGAGCTGGTAGTACGGATCCGACAAGGCGGTCACAGTGACACCGCGCCGGTGGTTGGAGGCATGGACGAATTTGTTGTGGCCCGCGTACACGCCGACATGCGAGATGCCCCGGCGGTAGGTGTTCTTAAAGAAAACGAGATCTCCTGGTCGTAGATCGCTCAGTGTCACCGGATTGCCCGAGTTGTAAAGAGCTGCGCTCGCGCGAGGGATCCGTTTCATCTTCAAATCGTCATAAACGCGTGAGATAAGTCCCGAACAGTCCATCCCCCACTTGCTGTTCCCCCCAAACCGATACCGCGTTCCTCGATACTTCATGGCTTGTTGAGCGATTCTGGGGCCGGGCCCGTCGGGTGTTAGTTGAACGGCGTTCGGTCGAACGCCATTTGGTCGAACGTCGTTTGGTCGAACGTCGTTCGGTCGAACGTCGTTTGGTCGAACGTCGTTTGATCGAACGTCGTTGGGCCGTCTGATCATGAGCCAGGGCCGATGGCTTTTCTGAGCCGCTGCGGTCGGGACTCCCAGAAGGGGTTCGAACGCAAAAATCAAGCCGATGATGAGGATCTGAGATTTCATAGCGTTACACCTATTGTGTAACGCAATTCGGCGGGAAAGTCAATGGAGGGATCCCTCACCCTTCGCTAGTCCGCTAGCGCGTCCCGCTCGTCCCTCTCCCTAAAGGGAGAGGGAAACGGCACAGCCGTTCCTTCTCCCTTTAGGAAGAAGGTGGCGCAAGCCCAGCGGCCGCGCCGGATGAGAGATTCCCGATTATTTCGCCGTAAACGTCAGCTCCTCACTGCCCTTCTTCGGTCCGTCCACCTTGATATGAGCGCCTTCGCCGAACTTGCCGGCGATGACTTCCTTGGCGAGCGGATCTAGAATGAGCTTCTGAATCGCCCGTTTGAGCGGACGGGCTCCATAGGCGGGATCGTATCCCTCTTTGGCGACCGCAGCCTTTGCGGCGTCGCTGAGCTCGATCTCCATTCGGCGGTCCTGCAGACGCTTCTCGAGTTGCTGGAGCTGGATCTCGATGATGCGCTGGATATTTTTCTCGTTCAGTCGATGGAAGATCACGATCTCATCGATCCGGTTTAGAAATTCCGGTCGGAAGTGAGCTCGTAGCGCTTCCATAATGCGAGGGCGCACTTTCTCCGGCTCGGCTTCGTCTTGAATCCAGTTCGAGCCGATGTTGGAGGTCATGATGATGATCGTGTTGCGGAAGTCGACCGTCCGACCTTGACCGTCCGTGAGACGCCCGTCATCAAGGATTTGCAGAAAGACATTGAAAACCTCCGGCGCCGCTTTTTCGATCTCATCAAATAAAAGAACCGAGTAAGGACGCCGCCGAACGGCCTCCGTAAGCTGACCGCCTTCCTCAAACCCGACGTAGCCCGGAGGCGCCCCGATCAGCCGCGCCACCGAGTGCTTCTCCATGTACTCCGACATATCGATGCGCACGAGCGCGCGCTCATCGTCAAAGAGCTCCTGGGCCAAGGCCTTCGCGAGCTCCGTTTTCCCGACCCCCGTTGGCCCCAAGAAAATAAAGCTGCCGATTGGCCGGTTCGGATCCGAGAGTCCCGAACGCGACCGTCGAATCGCATTCGCGACCGCCCCGATCGCCTCGTCTTGTCCGATCACGCGGCCGTGAAGACGTTCCTCGATCTGCAAAAGCTTCTGCATCTCAGACTCGAGCATCTTGGAGACAGGCACGCCCGTCCACTTTGAGACAACCTGCGCGATGTCTTCTTCGTCGACTTCTTCCTTGAGCATGCGTTGGTTTTTTTGGAGCTCGGTGAGCTTCTTGTTGAGATCCTCCAAGTTCTTCTGGACACCGGGAACGCGTCCATACCGTATTTCTGATGCGGTGCCGAGATCCCCGGCGCGTTCGGCGCGCTGGCCTTCGGCTTTCAAGTCTTCTAACTGCTGCTTGGCCTGGCGAAGCTCGGTAATAATTTCCTTCTCCTGTTTCCAGTGCGAGCGAAGCGCTTTGGCTTGCTCGCTCAGATCAGCAATTTCTTTTTCGATCTTCGAAAGCCGTTCCTTCGTCGATGCCGCCAACCCGTCGGTTTCTGCCTTCACTTCCTTCTTAAGCCCTTGCCGCTCGATCTCGAGTTGACGCAAGCGCCGCTCGATGACATCAAGCTCGACCGGCATCGAGTCGATCTCCATGCGTAGGCGGCTGGCCGCTTCGTCCACCAGGTCGATGGCTTTATCCGGCAAAAAACGATCGGCGATGTAGCGATGCGACAAAAGCGCGGCCGCCACGAGCGCGCTGTCTTTGATGCGCACGCCATGGTGCACCTCGTATTTCTCTTTAAGGCCGCGAAGAATCGCGATCGTATCTTCCGGCGACGGCTCGCCCACGTATACCGGTTGGAAGCGCCGCTCGAGCGCGGCATCTTTCTCGATGTGCTTGCGGTACTCGTCGAGCGTGGTCGCACCGACGCAGCGCAGTTCGCCTCGCGCGAGCATCGGTTTTAGTAGATTGGCGGCATCCATCGCGCCTTCGGCCGCGCCGGCACCCATCAAGGTGTGCAGTTCGTCGATAAAAAGAATGATCGCCCCTTGGGCCGCGGTGATTTCTTTCAACACGGCCTTCAGGCGATCTTCAAACTCACCTCGGTACTTCGCTCCGGCGATGAGCGCGCCGAGGTCCAAAGCGATGACTTTTTTGTTCTTAAGCGTTTCGGGCACGTCGCCGGCGATGATGCGCTGCGCGAGTCCTTCCACGATGGCGGTTTTCCCCACGCCAGGCTCTCCGATGAGAACCGGATTGTTTTTCGTGCGGCGCGCGAGTACTTGGATCACGCGACGGATCTCTTCGTCGCGGCCGATGACCGGATCGAGCTTGCTGGCGCGAGCGGCGGCCGTTAAATCCCGTCCGTACTTCTCAAGCGCTTGATACTTTGATTCGGGATCTTGATCGGTCACGCGCTGGGAGCCGCGCACCGCCGAAAGCGCTTTTAAAACGTTATCTGGTGTAGCGCCCGCGGCCCGTAGACGTTTCCCCGCTTCCGATTGATTGTCGCGGGCCAGCGCTAGAAGAAAATGTTCGGTGGAAACATAGTCATCGTGAAGGGCCTTGGCCTCCGCTTCCGCCTTGTCGAAAAGCTGGTTGAGCTCGCGCGACAGATAGGGCTCGCCACCCGAGACGCTGGGTTTTTTGTCGAGCGCGCTTTCCACATGGCGTCGCAACGCTTCCACGTCCACGTTGATCTGCTGAAGCGTGGCACGAACCACACCTTCCGCTTGCCCCAAAAGCGCGAGAAGAAGATGCTCCGGCTCCAGCGCCTGCTGACCACGAGACCGGGCGATCTCCTGAGTGGCCTGAAGTGCCTCTTGGGCCTTGGTAGTTAATTTATTGATATTCACAATTTTTTAACCCCTCTTTATTAGCAGTCGTGTACCCCTACTGCCAGTTTAGCTAACGCCCCCCACCCCCCGCAAGTTCCCGCCTAAACCCCCGGGGGACGTCCCCGAGGTTTTTTTATCGGCGGGTGTTTAGGAGGGTTCGGAGGGCGCGTAGAAGGTGTTTGCGCTGGGTGGGGGAGCGGTCGCGCATGAGAAAGTCGATCTGGTGAGAGACCACGGGCGTTCGAGATGCCTTCGTGGCGGCGTTTTCGAACAGAGCCCCTGGAGAAAGGTGCAGCGCTTGGGCGAGCTTCCACAACGTTTGAACGCTCAGCTTCTTTTTCCCATTTTCGATATAGGCCAAAAAAGACGGCGAGATACCGGCCGCTTCCGCGAGCTGCTCGAGTGTGAGCCCTTCGCGGAGCCGTTCGGCTTTAAGACGCTGGCCAATCGTGGCGTAAATACTCGGCGACATTGCTGAGATTCTAATCTGCCTTCTTCTCGTCAGACATCGTCCATAAGTCCAATATTCTATTGACTTATAGACTAAGAAGCTTTATTTTTATGTTATGAGCAAGACGATGTCCGGTTTCCATCCTTGGTGGGAAGATCGAGAGATGGTCGAACTATGGCTGGTATCGGCAGACGGCGGCGGGCCGGTCGTTCTGATTTACCCTCACAATCGAACAGACTTCCGGACGCGCGCAGGGGAGGCGCCAAGCGACCCGGTGCCTCGTTCTGAAAAACCTAACCTCCCGCGCGCGCTCTTTCCATGCGACTGAGCTCCCGCGAACAACGGCTTCTGCGACGCCTAATCGGCCAGATTAATATTGTCCGTATCAGTTTGGAAGATTGGCCACTCGTTTTAAGAATCTACGAAAGACTAGCGCGCAAAAAGACATAAACGCCGTTCGGCCGAACGACGTTTGGTCGAACGTCGTTCGATCGAACGGCGTTCAACCAATGCTACCAAGGGATTGGCTGGCGATCGCGCAGGAACTGTCCTGTGAGAGACGCCGGCGCCTCATCCGCGAGCCAGACGATCGTGTCTGCGCCTTGCTCGACAGAACGGGGCGCCTCTTTGCCGCCCATCTCCGTGCGAACCCATCCAGGGCACACGGAGTTGACTGGAATGTTGAGCTCTTTAAGCGCATGGTAAAGCTGGCGGGTAACGGCGTTGAGCGCCGTTTTAGAAATACTGTAGGCCGGCGCCCAGCCCGAGCTTTTGCTCAGCGACCCGGCGCCGCTTGAGACATTGATGATCCGGCCGGAAGAACTTTTCTTAAGTAACGGCAAGAACGCTTGAGCCGTCAAGAGCGGGCCGATCGCATTGGTTCGAAGGACCTCGACTGCTTCGTCTGCCGACACCTCCAATACTGATTGGTTAGAGTTCCCAAGTATCCCCGCATTGTTAATGAGCACATCGAGATGATCTACCGACTGCGCTAGTTCCTTCGACGCCTTCTGAATGCTCACAGGCGACGCCACATCCATCGCGAGAAACTCAACAGAATACCCCTGCGCGGTCAGCTCCCTGATCGCCTTTTCCGCCGCATCGCGCTTACGAGCGCTCAAGAACACCCGCCACCCTTTGGCCGCAAGCTCTTTGACCACCTCCAAGCCAATCCCACGATAAGCACCGGTAACAAGGGCGACTTTTTTCGTCTCTTGGCCCATAAGAAATTATACCGCCGTCTTCTGGCGTTGCGGTTAGTGGCCTTCCATGACGGAGATGTGGGAGTTCGGCGAGCTATCGTAGGTGAGAACAAAGGACTTCTTTTCGGCTTCGCTGATGATGCCTTCGACCTGCTTGCCAGGCTCCGAACTGCCGTCACGAGAAAGCGCCGAGATATTGACTTCGAAGGGCCCGTCCTGGAGCCCAAGGATGTGGAATTTGTACGTCGTACTGGGTGCAGGTTCGATCGAAATGCGCTCGTAGGCTTCTACGTACGCCTCCCCCGTATATTTATTCTCGACCGCCTCGACTTCGCACTTCGACCCTGGAATTTCCTGGAGCACCTTTTTTGTTTTCGGATCGACGCCCGTACGACGCCCACGAGAATCTACGACGAGCAACGTGACACGAGTCTTGCTCTCAATCCAAAGAGCGCTGCGGTCAGAAGGGCCCGTCGCCGATTCCGCCGGCGGACCCGCATTCACGTCGATCTCGCCGATTTGAGCGAAGACAGAGCTTCCTTGCCCCAAATCTATAAGAATGACGCCGATAACAGCGAGCGTCCTCGCGCGTTTTACCGTTAATAGCATGCCAATATCATACCCAAAGTGTTGTTTAACGGCGCTCAGCCGAACGTCTTACAGCCGAACGGCGTTTGGTCGAACGTCGTTTGGTTTGGGGTCGTTCGGTTTAACGGCGTTTGGCCAAACGGCCTTTCCAGCACAGTGGGATCCGAAGCTTGGAATTCACGTGACTTGAAGTCGCGGC